>Ga0302325_10018430_pt1 | contig 14712 bp, 15 predicted proteins | sample Palsa_T0_2_FD_201948 | JGI IMG/M metagenome (GOLD analysis project Ga0302325, IMG submission 201948) | Peat permafrost microbial communities from Stordalen Mire near Abisko, Sweden - Palsa_T0_2 | ecosystem: Environmental > Terrestrial > Soil > Palsa > Peat permafrost | place: Sweden: Abisko... | reverse complement strand
CAAAACCTCCTCATGTCCTTGCCTGTACAAACGTGCAACTATGATCATATGATCTTTTGCACATAAAGCCAATCCGTTCTTGCCATTTTCTTTGATCGCACTTGGCTTGTTGGAGTCTTCAATAAACTTCAGCGCTTTGAATCGCAACCGGGGTGCCCCACACTTCCATTTATTTCATTGTACCAAAATCGCCTAATACCAAGGATAAAGTCCAAGTGCCAGGTGTTTGAAAGTAGCCATGAAGTCAGCTGCGCGAGTATTTTATCTTGCTGTCTTCACCCTACTTGGGACCTCTCACGCCACAGACTCTAAAGCTGCATCGAAGTCCCAACCTCCTGGACCAGATGTTTGCGCGGTACGCTTTTCTTCTTTTCTACCAGGCATACCTTTCTAATGCCATTACTCAGATCTCACCAAAAGCAATCGTCTCAGACGCATGCGCCTCCTACTCTACCCTCGATGAGCTCAACCGGGACCTTCGGCCGTCTCTCATTGACATTACTCAACATACCGACTTCTTCTCATACTACCGATTGAATCTGTTTGGAAAGGAGTGTCCTTTCTGGAATGATGCGAATGGCATGTGCGGTAACATCGCCTGTGCTGTGAATACTCTAGACAATGAGGAAGACATCCCTCCAGTATGGAGAGCTGAAGAATTGGGAAAGCTAGAAGGACCAAAGGCTGGCCATCCAGGGAAACGATTACAAGAAGAGAGAGGTCCGAAGAAACCGCTGCAAGGAATGCTAGGTGAAGACGTTGGAGAGAGTTGCATTGTAGAATACGATGATGAGTGCGACGAACGGGATTACTGTGTCCCAGAAGACGAGAGTGCTGGATCGAAAGGAGATTATGTGAGCCTAGTGGATAATCCAGAACGATTCACCGGGTACGCAGGAGAAGGAACTAAGCAAGTTTGGGATGCCATTTATCGAGAGAACTGTTTCTCAAAAGCCTCCTTCCCAAAGTCGGCTTCCCTTGGAACCTCAGCATTTCCTCAACGTGGTCCGGCTGCCAATGAGCTTCAAACTGTAATGCGAGAATACGGCAGGCAACTAGCCCTGGAGGAGCACCAAAAACGACAGCCGAACACCCCATTTGTCACAGAGAGTGGTCTTGAGCATGAGGATGAGTGCTTGGAGAAGCGTGTATTTTACAGAGTGGTGTCAGGCATGCACACCTCTATCAGCACCCATCTTTGCTGGGACTATTTGAACCAAACTACCGGCGAGTGGGGACCGAATCTTCAGTGCTACAAAGACAGACTCCATGGGTTCCCAGATCGAGTCTCCAATTTATACTTCAACTATGCTCTCGTGCTGCGAGCTGTAACAAAACTTGGCCCGTACCTCAAGGACTACACATTCTGTTCTGGAGATCCATGGCAAGACCGTATCACCAAACAGAAGGTCCAAGCGCTCACTTCCAAGGCTGGCGTCGCACCTCAAATCTTTGATGAGAGTCTTATGTTTGTCAATGGTGAAGGTCCTAGTCTGAAGGAGGACTTCCGCAACAGATTCAGGAATATCAGTCGCATTATGGATTGTGTTGGATGTGACAAGTGCCGACTTTGGGGAAAACTCCAGACTGCTGGATACGGAGCTGCTCTGAAGGTTCTATTCGAGTTCGACAACAACTCCGACGACATCCCGATGTTGAAAAGAACCGAGCTGGTTGCTCTATTCAACACCTTGGCTCGGATTTCCAGCTCATTGGAAGCAGTCAACAGCTTTAGAATAATGGTTGAGAAGGAAGAGACTGCCAAGGAAAGCGAAGGTCACCATCACATCATGCCGAATCGGATACTGAAGCCTCACAACGGCATCCCTGATAAGCCATTCACAAATTCTGTCGAGGATGATTATGTAGACCACGAGCGAGAGGAAGCTCTGCGAAGGAATAGACTTCCAGAGAACGCTACGCTCACAGACGAGATCTACTCAGAATTAGACCTCATCTGGAGGGTCTCCAAATATGTGATCCGGGGCTGGGTCCAATTCCCTGTCAAATTGTAAGCCATCTCCCTGTCACGAATAATTTCGCGTGCTAATTTTTGCATTAGATGGCAGATCCTCATTCTTGAAGCATCAAGACTTTGGGAGTTCTATGTAGGACTGCCAGTAAGCCCGAGGTCATGGTATATAGAGAGGCCCAATCTTGATGAACTCTGAAGCATCTGTTAGGGAATGGCGTTTAGGATCATAAATGCATAATCGAGCGGAGTTTTTGATTTCGTAATATAGGCCTGTTGTGCCCGATATCACATGACTTTAATCTCATCGTCGAGTTGCGTGAATTCCTGTTGCTGAAACAGCTTCTACTTCGTCCTATGACAAGATTTTGGTAAGTCATAGTTTCTTTGCCTGTGGGCCTGTCGTCCTCTTTTTCGGGGACTCCTATTGCCAATCTCACAAGCCAGCTTTGGGCACTTCAAACGTTACCTTTATTATGCTCGTGTGAAAACAGTATATATCCAGGTAAGATTACTGTTCAAATGTCACAGGTTTTCAGGAATAAGTGAAGCTCGCCTCCTACCATTGCCCGAGTTTGATCGAGAACATTGGGTATTCGAGGCGCTGTCTCTGTACACCACAAGCCCACCTAAAAGATAAAGTAAGGATCTCCCCACATCTCCACCCTACAATGTCGACGGGGTATGTTAAACCCCGCATTCACTCAGATGTGCAGTCACTGTCTTAACGGATGCTGACCCGCTCTTAGGAGATGATACAGTACATGAGAGTTGCGATCTCTTGGTTGGGTCTCGGACAGTTTATTAAGGGACGTGGATTTAAGCGGCATTGCTGCATTCGTAGTTATCGTTCAAGTAAACCAATGCACCTGTTGGGCTTCATGGGTTGTAAAGCTATTGCAATATCTTGATTGCCAGCTTTACAGTAGAGGCTCGGCTGCTTTTTGATCTTGAGCTCATCAGTGATGACGAAGTAGTCACATTGAGCCAGGGCACATGGTGATTTTTGGGAGCTTGAAGCTGAAAGTTGAACTCGTCAGGTGTACTCGTACCGCACACTGCACTTTCTTCGGGCCATCGAGGTCTCTTACAGCCGTGCCTCAAGGAGGTAATAGTCGGACTTAGCGTTACTTTCAAAGGCCAATGGCCTTTCTTGCTCGAGACCTTCGTTAGCAGGCCTCCGCAAGACTTCCCACAAACCTCAAACTTGGCATTACCCCATCCCACTCAACCGGCCACCTCTCCTGCACCTTTACCAGCTCCTCCACCCACTGCCCCACTGTCCTAGCCCTCCACTCTGGCGGCAACATCTTCTGCCCAAAATCATATACCAGCACCACTTCCCTCAACCCTTTCAACTTAATCAAGAACCTGACGGGGACCCACCACCCATCCTCACCCCACTTCCTCCAATAACGAAAACGATTCAGTTGCCAGTGTCTAAAAGGCACCATCGCAACTCTCAGCAGTACTACCACTTTCCTGATCTCCGGAAGATGAGAGGAGAGGATGGATGCCAAGTGCTGCACTTTCTGCACATCAGAGCGAGAGGCAACGTTGATGCGGAGCACCAAACTGTCGAGTTGAGGGTTCATAATGATTCCCGTCAAGGGAGATCGAGATGGTGGCTTTTGTGGGCGGACTGAGATTGGGTGTCTGACAACGACGCCGCGGACGTCGTACTCGTGTTCCAAGCATCGAATGTATGACCCGATTCCTGCCTCACGGCTCTCGCGGCAGGCGAAAAGAGAGGCAGGCAGTGGACTTGCAAGCCAGGAGAGCGCGGGGGAGGATTCACAGTGGCAGGGATGGAGGTCGGTGCATGGTGTTATGACCATATGATGCGGTCGGGGGCCGGAATGCGTGTCTGGATAGAAAACACCTTTTTCTTCTTCTGTCACGGGAATAAAAGGGGGACCATCGAAGGGCTCGGTTAAGCTAGAGTGTTCAGGCCAAGCCGGGGCGTAGCCTTCCCATCTTTGTTCATGGTCAACCCACTGGGGGCAGGATTTGTGCAGGTGGATACGAAGACTCCGGAGCTCGAGAGCTAAACCCCAGATCTTGAGTCGGAGTTCAACTGGAAGTCTGGAGAATTGTGGAAACGAGCTTATCGAAGGAAGAGCTGGCTCCTTTGGTTGTGAAGAGAAAGTGAAGAAAGCTCGTAGGGCGGAACTGAGATTCTCAACTGTGCTCATTGTTAGATTGAGTGAGTGAAGAGTGGATCTCAAAACACTTCTTTCAGGGAAATCAAACGAGAATATAAAGAATTTAACGTAGGAAGAATTATGAGTAAGGAGAAGTTGTGATAAGGCGGAGGGCGGAGGCAGCAGTCGTTCAGAGTCCCCCTGTACGCTGACATGCTGCGCCACAATTACACTAGTGGATACCAGATCCTTGTCCAGAACTATTCGTTCATGAAAATGACTTCGTAAGGCTGAATTAGTAAAACGCTCAAACGGATTGATTGTACGGGATGTTGTTGAAATTTGAAGGCACTCGCTTCAGCCAAAATGGCCAAGCTGAGATGAAACAAAGAATATCTGGGAGAAATCTTTTGAAAGTTTCCACAAATTGGTCAAGAGGAGTCCACGATTTGGCGCCGTACTGGCTTTAGCATCAAAACAAGGTCTTGTAACTTGCAATTTGGGGAGCAGGCAAAGGGGAGAAGGTAAGATATGACATTATGTAGTGTTTTCATGGGACGTCTGTAAGCTTGTGTGAAGAGCCTGATTGTCAGATACGGGGCTTTTGTTTCTACCACATCAGGGATGACCCCCAGGATCAATCAAGGGACTTATAACGGGTTGTCAAATTCCAAATAATCCCTTCCCAACAGAGACAGTCCTTGGAAGAGAAACATTTGTGACAAAATTACCAACCTTTGACTTCATTTCATGAACCTTGACCTGGATTTGACTAAGATCCTTCATGTGATCCGCTACCATTGCTTTTGTCAGCTCTTGAAGCTCAGTAGTAGGTTCTGTCAAGGTCCACGCTATGCTAATATGAAAAGCATCAGAAACATCCTTCATATCATCCCAGAGAGTCTTCAACATTTTCTTGGAGGTGCTTTTTCTCTTAAGATCCCTGGCGGGCCTGGGAAGTGTTGTATATAGAGCAGGCTGGCCGTATTCTTGGACGACCTGGTTGCTGAGATGAAGCAGTTTATTAAGTTCATCAAATTCAGGCTTTTTGAGTCGTAGAACGAGGAACCAACGAGTCTTTTCAAAATTCGCAACCCAGTCAAGGCCTTCAAAGCTGATATTGAATCTGCACGATTAGTCGCGTGTTTAAATCCCCCTGAGACGGAGCCTGACTTACGATCGAATACCTGACGTTTTGATTGCTGATTGAAGGGAATCCACAAAGGAATCCTTCTGCTCAGTAGCAAATCCGATGGGTCGGGAGAGACTGATGTGAAGGGGCAACGGCGCACCAAGATCACTGGTCAGGAACGAGTGGATTTCCCCTTCTTCACCCATTGACGAAAATTTTCCTTTCAAAGTCGAGATCAAATTGGTCAGAGGAACATACTCTGCAGTCGACGGATACCCTCGATCAAGTCAGCAGTGTTCATTGACAAGGAGAGGCTCAAGGGATTTGGACATACACTCGATGTAGAGATGGGTTGGCCAGTTGCCCTCAATATGCGGGGTCACTCTTTTCCTCCCTCCATGCAAGCTTGGATCATCTCTCGTACTAATCCTCGTTGTTGATGCATACAAGTCATGGAATTTGGAAGGCAATGGCGGGAGATCTGGCGAAGTCTCCTCATCGCGTTTCCGCTTCAACGTCAAAATAGTCTGGTCCTTTGAGGGCGTGCTTTGTTCTTCCTCGGAGGAAGAGTAGTCGACTAGGGCCATGTTCAGCAGATGTCTTCTGCAGACATGGTCTCGGTCTCACAGTGCCCTGGACGAATAGCTTCAGGAATGGCCTGCAGTTAGTTTAGTTATTGCACATACGACAGGCTGGCACGGGGTTGATCGAGGCTGAAGTTCGCTTAAGCTTTTTCTATTTTTAGCTGGGCTTCATTGAGGTGTTTCCAAGATTCAACGCCAGCTGTGGATCATAAAATAGCGCGTCTATTGGCCGTCTAATCCGAGGCCTCACACACCATCTAAAATCTTGGGGTGGGTGGGGACGAGGGGACGAGGACGAGTCCTTACTCGCACAGTACTGGAAGTGCGTGGCCAGACGTTTCCCGTGGATCCGCTTTCATCTGAGGTTTGTAACTTGTAAAGGGGAAAGGTTGCAGCCAGCGAATGACGTAGTCTGACCCCTGCAATCGGAGCCCGGTTGTGCCTGCCATTGCGTACCCCCAACCCCACCACCACCAGCACAAGTACAACACATCCGAACTTCCAGGTAGCTTTTTCATACCCCCTTTCCCTCTTCCCAGTTTGCTCACCCTTCAAATCCTATTTGATTTCCTAACACTCTCCACGAAACATCGATCACTTCTCTCCGAGCTCAGCAGAGATTAAAATGGATTCTCCTTCAGAAGACAAGCAATGGGTGAGCTTCTCTGCACGCAAGCTCGGATAACAAAGCAAGGATCCAAGCTTGATGGCATGCCGATCAACATCATTCGATCATTTCTAATTTAGCTAAACAGGCCTCCAAATATCTTCTGGATCCTTTAACAGATCCTGAGCCCAGTCAAGAAACCGGTCCTGGTAGCCACTTCAACCAAGCACCTTCTACCTCCAAAGGACCTGCAATTATCAGCAACTTCAAGACTCCTTCCGTGTCATCGTATCCGACACCCCCCACCTCCGCAAGTCCTACCAAAGCCTCCTTCCATCCATCTAATCCATACTCTTCCTCCTCTTCCTCCCACAGACAAGCAGCATTTGGAGGATATTCCAACGCCGGACCCAGCCGGAACAGCACTGACGAAGCCGTGGGAAACGGTAAGGGACGGAGAAGAGGCAGCTCGTTAGGAGAACGATTTCCAGGTAAAGATTTTCCTTCAGCTCTACCAGTCAAGCAAACGTCGAACCTCCGAAGCTAACGATGTATAGGCGACATGTCTCACCGACCTCTGGATCAGTTGCGCAGAGAAGCTAAAGCGGCTGATCGTGCCCCCCATTTGAAGAAGAAGCACATGCCAGGAGCTGATGTCATTGACGTCCTCGACAGATCTATGGTTGGAGGAGCTTATCACCACGAAGGACCATATGATGCAACACTATTGGCACGGAATACAAGCTATCAAAGCTCGCCAGTAGAGGCAACGAGGGGAACAAACGCCGAAGCTATCCGAGCAACACCGAGAGAAAATATACAAGATTCACTTGTCAAGCATGTACCATTGCAAGGTACAGCTGTCATCCCACCGGGATTGGAAGGTCATGATGGTAGACCAATGCAGTACGAGGAAGGTGCTGATTTAATGAGAGAGCCGGATGCACCGGGCGGTGCTTACAAGAGATGGGAAGGCGTTGTAAGATTTCCAATGACAATCCCCGGAAGTATTACTAACGTTCCGAAGAAATATCTCCCGGAAGACTACAAAGGGAAAGGGGAGCCTTCGTTCTCAGTGGAGAAAGCCCTGAAAGACCATAAGGGAGATCACCGACGAATTCTTGCGGAGGACAACTCTTACGAAATGCAACCCCAAAGTGGACCGTCGTCTCTTCGGCAGCGAGTGGAAGTCATCCCGGACATGACATGAACTATTCTCAATTTGAAGGCCAGGTTGGAAGAAGCAACACGACTGGACGACGAGTAGGCGAAGGTTTGAAGAGACGATTTGGAAGTTTGAGGAGGAGTAAGAAGACTTCTGAGCTTGAGGTTTGAACGAAGAGAATATGTAAAACGTGACCACTTGGTCCATGAACAGAACTTCGAGACTCGTTAACGGAAGCTGTACAGTACTTGGCATGGGAAGCAAAAAGGTAAATGTATAGTAATGACAAGGCAACTGCGAACAAATAGTTGGTGTATGTTTGGGCGCGGTAACAAACCACTGCACCCCTGCTATTGGTCCGCTTTCCACGTCCAGTTCTGCTATGGCTTTTAATAAACACCAGCGTCTTTCCTACTCAAGTACTCATTCCTATTTTCAACGCGAACTCGTACCCAATTTGTTATGCTAGTGCAGGCAGTGCCGGAATGATGTCGCTTCTTCCCAAGCGGCTTCACGTCTGCTAACTTCATGTCTTCTAGTTATTAATTACCTCTATCCAACACATACTCTAACCTCCAACAAATCAAAATCGCACCCTCTTCAATTACCAAGTGGCCAATGCTCGTATCAAACTCAAGAACGTAATTACGGTAGAGATAATACTCATGAGCACATCGATCAGTTGTCGAGTGGCTGACCTCGAGCGAGGAGGTTTGCTGTTCTAACGAGTCGGAGTCCGTGTCAAAGTACGCTGACCCATGTCTCACGCACGATTTGGCGGATGTGAAAGCCCTCACAAATGGATCGGTGGCTTATTTGGGACCCCGAACATTTGGTACCACATCTGCAGTACCTTTTCTTGACAAGGTTTCCAATACACCCGGTAATAGTGTGTTCACAGGCCAAGGAACAACGAGGACAAATCGCCTGCCAAGCCCTGGATTCTGTACGTAGGGCCATGGGCGGGGTAAACCTGGTGAGTCGACCAGCCTACGGTGCCTTGAATTAATCTCACTGGCCGAATAATTGCCATTATTAAGCATTATTTGGTTTAGCCGGCGAATTAAGCAAAATGTCTTGGATTGTTATCTGCATTCTGCTAATTTCCCCAGCGAAGCAGAAGGCCCAGCGGGATAGGTTAGCAATGCTGAGGGAAGTAATGCGGTGTAGGGTGGGAATCTCTGACTTGCTTTTGTTGTTGGTTTGCTTTAAATCTCTTAATTGGGATGTGTGGCGAGCATTAAAAGTTGGGTGTTTAGCGCAAATGAGGGAGCAATGTTGAAGAGAGGCATGTTTGATTGCAAAGTGGACTGATAGAACTCGGAACTCGCCGAGAGCAGAAATTGGGTGTGATTTGACTTCAATATGGATTTCAGATTGCAGAATCAAGTGTCAATGCCTTCCTACTCGAATGTGTTCTTAAGAAATTAGAAAAAAACCCCTTCCTGGAACTCCGTTCAAATATTTCCTTCGTTGCTTCAAGTACTCCTCCCAAACCTCAAGGCCAGCTCATACCCATGTCGTTGTTCTGGTGCAGGTATTGTCTGCAATGGTACCGATTCTTCTGCAGGACCTTTCAAGTCAGTTACGTTCCTCTCTTACAAGATGTACGAACTCACTCTGATGTCCACGTCGAAGACGCCTGTCTCTGGTCAACCTCCAGGTAGCCCATGCCAATATGGTACTTAAGATCCCAATGACAATGGTAAGAGCACCAATTATTAGGTTTACTTTAGTGTCGAGGGGGAGGCCCCGAGCAAGAAGGGGTATGGATGTCGAGTCTATTAGAGTGTTAGTCAGCGAGGCTACTGAGAATGTACAGTAGTAGAGCAGTACAGTACCCATTATATTTACTTAGCTGGTTGATACTCTTCGCTGCCGATTGGTTGATTCGTGATTAGAAATATATCATGATACGTACTTGATTAGCATGAACGATGGAGCTGGAGAGGATACACCTGAAATATATGAAGGAGCCTTTGAGCAATTCAAGCCTGTGTTGGGAACGTGGGCAAGCAAATCATAAAGCTTCTTAATGGATGGATGAACGTCTGTATGCACATGCACATCGCCTGTTGCAGACCTGTATAAGTCCGAATCTGCCGTCCCAAATGGTGCAGTTCCCAATGGTGCCGTCCCCAAGGGCTGGCTATTCACGCATGGGTCCGCGTAGCTTTGACACGGACTCCCTAGAGACATGCAGTTGCCTTCGCCCCGTTGCTGCTCGTGCAAGCTCACCTAGAGTGTGGCACACGCTAGAGGTCACATTTTCAAAAAGTGACCTCTAGCGCGCTTTTCAAGCGAATGTCAGAAATTCGGCCTTCAGCCGCTTTTCGACGTGCCATAGGTAACTTTATTACTGTGTCCCTGTTTATCGAACGAGGAGTACAGCCATTCGAAGGCTGGGGTGAGCTGATACGGTGATCCAGATTATTTCTTCTTTCGTGGAAAAGAATTCACATTATGAGAGTTGCTTGCTCAAAATCATACTTGACTTTGAGACACTTTATTGTAAGGGAGATCTTGATCTCGGCATGATGGTGAACTACCCAATTGAATCATCACTTAAGCTACCCAATTGAATCATCAAGTAAGCTACCCAATTGAATAATCAAGAACTCGTCTCACTGCCAGGGAAGGACGTATAGGAAAGCAGTAACAACCCAAGGTGACTTGATAAGCATTTATAAGATCTTCGTAGAAAATGTACTATTAATTCCTATTCACTAACGCCCCTACACCGTCCATATTGCATCCGTTCCTTTTCATGCCGAAGTCTGCTCCGTATCCAAAACCCTAGTCCTACGAATAGAACTGACTCTTCTGAAAGCTCTCCACACTCATATCACCCGCCTTTCCTGGCACAGGCGGTTTCGCGCTCTGGCTCGTCATGCTATTCGTCCGACTTCCACTCTGGCTCGCACTCTTGATCTCCGCAACCGCTTGTCCTGGCCTTCTCTGGACCTCCTCAAGGTAGACCCCTGGTAGGTATCCCACTCTCCCATCTCGGGCTCGACATCTCCACCATTCGCTTGGATTCCCCATTGGATCACTCTTACTCAGCACGGCTACGAAGTCGCCTTTCTTGACCTCGAGATCAACGCCCTGAACAGCAGCTCCCGTCTCGGGTGTAAAATCGTATAAAACCTTGCAGAACGGCAATTTTGATGGGTCGATTTGTGGCATAGGTTGGCCATCAGGTCCTATTTGACCAGCGGCCGCTAATCTTCGCTGCTGGTCTTCTTGGGATGCTGCTAGTGCTTTGATGAGTTTACCCATCAAGTATGGAAGGCCGAAGGCGGCGGCCAGGAAAAAGAAGAAGGGCTTTTTGCTTGGGCGGGGAGGATTGACGGGAGAGCCATCTGGGAGGAACTTCTTGCCTTCGAATTTAGCAAAGGCACTGGGCGTGAGCGACGTGGCATCTGCCGGAGGTGGTCGTCCTGTGAGTTTGGCTAACAAAGTCCTCATCCAACGCAGAATGGCGAATATCCCTAGTATCGATCCAAGTGTATTTCTAAGGTTACCGAACTGTTCGGCCACAGATACCATTGCTGCAACTGTTAGTCAAATCGGTTTTAGTGGGAAATGAGTAACTCACCAAAGAAGCTGGAATGAGTAGCCATATACGTGCTCTCAAGCATCTGTGCAAACCCTCCGAAGGCACCAACAATGCTCTCGATAATCTGGAAAGTCGCCTGCGTGCTCTGAGTAAAGCCGTTTGTTAAACTGTTCGGGTCGTTGGGATTTTGCATCCCTCCCATACCGCCGTACATGCCGCCTCCATACATCGAGCCATAGCCTCCCATGCCACCCATTCCGCCCATACCTCCATACATCCCTCCCATGCCTCCCATGCCACCATACCCCATTCTGGAGTATGGGGAACTGTATGCGGATCCTATTCCACCGTATGGAGACGCCATTCCTCCAACTCCAGTCGCGCCGTAAGGAGAGTATGCCGAGGCGTTTCGATTAACAGCCGAAGTGAGGGTTGAAGGCCGTTCGGGAATTGCAGGCGCGGAGGAGGAAGTCGAGGAGGAGGATAAGGCGGAGGATTGTGGTGTCGATGCTGAGAAGCCTGTAGATGATGCTATTGAAGACGACAATGCTGGAGATGGTCGTGGTCAGCATTTGCAAACCGGACGTGATTATCACGGGTTGATCTGAGAATAACAAACCTGTGTTTGCGCCCGGAGCTCCACCCCTTTCCCACGGTTTTGGCGGTGATGCTGTTGCCATCCTCTGCGGTGCAGTTCAGCCCTCTGCTAGGTGGCCTCTATGGCCTTTCAATCTAATTGTGCGAGTATTGCGGTGTCGATCGAGTTGTTGAGGCTGTGATGTTTTTGCGCTTAGAAAGCTCGTGACGTTGGAGGCGAAAGCCGAGACTCTGGCCGACGGACCTCTGCGGGGTCTATTACAGAGGATGACCACTCCAGGAAGTCAACACTCTTTGGATTAAAACTTTCGAGCAGAAACAAATAGATTATGGTCAGTTCAAAGAAAGAAGGAAAAAGAAGTGAAGTTCATGTCTGAGATGGCGGTCATCTTTGAATGCCCCCCGGTGGCTGGCGAAATGGACCTCGGCTCGGTGACTAAAGTCAAAAAGCTCGGAGTTTGAAAAGGGGGAACTGCCAGGACTTATCTATCAGATAGTTACTCTTTCTTGAAGTGAGGAATAGATTCGTCTCAGGTCTTTCGCACTTGGTTTGTCTAATTGCAAAATATCCGGCATTTGCCAGTTCTCACCAGCACCTCATGGATGCAAGTTGAATTAACCACCCTCGCTCCTGGAGCCCCTTGCCCTTCAGTATTGTTACTTTAAGCTTCTTAAAGGCCTTACGTGCCTTGAATTTCAAGTAGTGATAGAGAATTAAAGTATCGCAGAGGGGAAATGGAGAAAAAGGCCTAGGGAATGCTGCTGGTCACGTGACAAATTTTAATCAGTCAAATAATTGCATTTTTGAAGAAAATAAAACTAAACGCATTAACAGCTGCTGATCTTGCGATATCTTCCGATTCCAGATTCTTTACTTCAACTCAGCAAAAGCTGGAGCCTTTGCCATGAATTCCTTCCACGTGGTCAATTTATCACTCAAGATCTAAGCCAAGGTCAGCACTCTAAAATCACAACTGAAGCGCAAGGCCTCTCTTACCGCATGGCTTTCATCCAAGCTAGCTCCGAAATAGTAACCAAACTCATTCAACAGCCTCATATTTTGCAACAGCTCTTCCGCGCTCTCTTCTGGGGCTCCACTTTTCATTATGTTGCTTTTGAAGACCTCATGCGGTAGTTCAGCCGACTTTGCAGTCTTTCCGGCCTCGGGATACGTTTCCTTAAATTCCTTGACCAGCTCGTCAATGGTGTAATAGTCTGTAGCCCCGTAGATACGCTTTCCGAGCGTCTGCTCGCGGTTGTTCAGAATACCTTTGACGAATTTGCCGGTGTCATCGGCAGTATCCAGCAGTGGAATCGGAGTAGAGCCGGGATTTGGAAGAGCAAGTGTCCAGTCGTTGTTTGGAGGTACTTGTCTGAACATCCCACCAGGGAGGTTGGACATGTAGAAACCAGGCATGAAGTAGGAGGCGGGAAGCCCAGATTTGCGTATGTACTCCTCAACGTGGGCTTTTGAGTCAAAATGGGCAACATGTGCAAGGACACCCTTCGATTCTGGAAAAGTCAGCAAGCACAAAACAGCGTAAGGTCATACTCACGCTCGCTAACATTTGGCAAGCTGCTCCACACGAAATGCTGAACGCCAGCATCCTGCACAGCGCTTAGTCAGAGGTATATTCTCAAAATTGGGAAACGAAAACTCTTACCTTTGCCGCGTCGGCCATAGCCTTGCCCTGGGTCATCTCGACTTCAGCGCTTCTGCTCTCCCAGTAATTGGTAACAGCAAAAACTGCATAAGCATCCTTCATGGCACCTTTGAGGGTTGAGGCATTGTTCAGATCCGCCTGTAAAAATGTACTTAGCTCCTGGATCCAATGTCTGGGCATTATTACTCACAGCCACTGTTTCGGCACCCATCGACTCTAACTTCTTCGCAGATGGCTTTGAAACATCACGAGTTACTCCTCGGACGGTCCAGTTCTCTCTCATTTTTGCATCGCCAAGAACTGCTTTGACAACAGAGCCTCCCTGAACACCAGTGGCTCCAAAGACCACAAGAATCTTCTTAGCGGCCATTGCAAAAGAATTAATATCGTAGATACGTGGTGGTTTTGTTGAGATTGATGATCGATTTGAGAATTCAGATGAAATCGATTTGATGTCACCAATGACGTTGTTTGAGAGCTGTTGGAGATTAAAGAAGTCGTGTAATGTAGAATGGATGTGACTGACGATGAAAAACGAACTGAGAGGTAGGACGATGGATACTTATACTTTCTGATTCTCCTATCATCAAGCAATCGGCGCTCGGCCACTCTTGGTTCTTGAGGGGTAGAGAAGCCTCCTCCGCATCTTTGCTTTGAATGATGCGAGCATGCAGGACTTACAAATCCTTAGCTCAACATTTCTCAGCTCCGGATCATTGAACGTCGCAAGCAACACGTTTACGAGACCGAGATGTTGAAGAGTGAGGAAGGGGAGCACCGCCAATGAGACACACTTCGGCTCGCAAAGTAGCGCCCAACACCGAGACCGAATGCGCGAGGATCTCCGCCTTCATAAGCAAAATTGCAGCCAAATTCTGCCGCCTCTGTGCCGCCCCTAGGTGTCACCGAAGAGTCAGGTTTACAGCCATAAATGTGGGTAGTTGATTGGATCAAACACTTTCCTTAGCTATGCAAGGTCGGGTCATTATGCACTTGGGGATGACCAAGCATGAACACTTGTTCATGGAACAGTATGTGAACGCAGCTTTTAGCTAAAGCCGAACTGCCCTTTTAACTGCTTCATAACTCCAGCCGATGTTTATGATAGAAGCTACACGAAAATGAGGGAAAGAGCGCTTAACTCTGTTTTCGACCTCATCGACGGCAAATCTTATGTAGCCGCCCGGGTGGCGCTTGGCCGCCAGTTTCGTGTTTCATGAGAGCTGAGAGTCTGCAATTCCTCGATAATCTGAACAAGCTTGAGTCGTTTTGAGTTTGCCCCAGACTC
>Ga0302325_10018426_pt1 | contig 14713 bp, 11 predicted proteins | sample Palsa_T0_2_FD_201948 | JGI IMG/M metagenome (GOLD analysis project Ga0302325, IMG submission 201948) | Peat permafrost microbial communities from Stordalen Mire near Abisko, Sweden - Palsa_T0_2 | ecosystem: Environmental > Terrestrial > Soil > Palsa > Peat permafrost | place: Sweden: Abisko... | reverse complement strand
CGGACGGATTGAGATTCTTGTGTACCAGGTAGTAGTGCTGCTTGGTCTGCACGAAGTCGATCGTGTCGCCGAAGCCGGGCGTCTGGAACAGGTCACGGGCGTAGCCCCACAGGGCGGGGAACTCGATGAGCTTGTTCCTGTTGCACTTGAAGTGGCCGTGGTACACGGCGTCGAACCGGGCGAGGGTCGGCCAGAGCCGCACGTCCGCCTCGGTGATCGTGTCGCCGACCAGGTAGCGGCGGGTGGTGAGCCGTTCCTCGACCGCGTCCAGCCGGGCGAACAGGGCGCGGTAGGCCTCGTCGTAGGCCTCCTGGCTGGTCGCGAACCCGCAGCGGTACACCCCGTTGTTCACCTCGCGGTAGATGGGTTCGGCCACCTCCTCGATCTCGTCCCGCAGGCCGTCCGGGTACAGGTCGGGGGCACCCTCGCGCTGGTAGGCCGTCCACTGGTCCTCCAGGTCACGCGGGATCTGGCGGAAGTCAGAGGTCACCACGGCGCCGCTGGGGATGTCCACGATCGCGGGGACGGTGACGCCCCGGTCGTAGCCGGGCACCGCCTTCTCGTACGCCTCGCGGAGCCAGTGGATGCCGAGCACCGGGTCCTGCTCCCCCGGGTCCAGGTCGAACTGCCAGGACCGCCAGTCATGGGTCGGGCCGCAGATGCCCATGGACAGGGCATCCTCCAGGCCGAGGAGGCGGCGGACGATCATGCTCCGGTTGGCCCACGGGCAGCCGCGCGCCACCACCAGCCGGTAGCGGCCCGGCTCGACCGGCCAGCCGTCCCGCCCGTCGGCCGTGATCCGCCCGTCCAGGTAAGTGGTGTCGCGCCGGAACTCGCCGGTTTTACTCATGTATCTGAACCTAGGCGATCGCCCGCCGCCGCGTGCGCCCGGGGTGCTCCGGCTAAGCCGGTTACACCGCCGGCAGAGGTCCGGCCCACCCGGTCGCGCCAGCCAGGTACGGCTCGATGAACGCGGAACGAACCCCGGATTCACGCCACGTCACCGGGAAGAAGCTCTCGTCCATGGTGAGGTCGCCGAACCGCTTGTACCGGCTGTAGACGGCGCCGGTGACCGACGGGTGGAACTTCGTCCCGGCCTGCATGCAGTGCGCGACCAGCGAGCGGCGCGGCCGGTCGCTGTGATTGATGCCGGACCCGTGCCAGGTCCAGCCATTGTGGAATACCCCGCCGCCGCGCGGCACCACCACCTTGACGATCTCCGGTTCGTCGACGCCCGCGTCCGCGGCGGCCTCGGCGAGCTCCTTCCGGTAGTTGGCCGGGGCGTGGAACTGCTCGATCATCCCCCACCGGCGCCACTGGTGCGAGCCGCGCACGTACTCGACCGTGCCGCCCTCCGCGGTGGTGTCGTCAAGCGCGATCCAGCAGCTCACCCAGTCGGGCGGATCGGCCCACAGCTCGTAGGAGGAGTCCTGGTGGTAGCCGAGCGCCTTGGCCCCGGCCGGCTTCCACAGCACGTTGTCCTGCGACAGCCGGGTGCCGTCCCAGCCGCCGAGCGTCGCGCACGCCTGGCCGATCGCGGCGTCGAGCACAACCGACGCGATCAGCCGGTCGGACTTCCACGCGTTGCAGATCTGCCTGGTGCGGTCGGCCGGGTCGCGGCCCGGTTTCCAGTTCCACTCATCGGGCAGCAGCCCGGTCTCGAACTTCCCCGAGAACAGGCTCTCATAGCGCGCGGCCACGTCGTCGGCTACGCCAGGGTCGATGATCCGGTCCACGATGACAAAGCCGTCCTCGCGGAACTTCCTCACCTGGTCGTCGGTGATCTCGACGGTGACTGCCGCGTTTGTCGGCACTGTGACTCCTGCGCCTGTCGGCGCCTCGGCTGGCATCGGCGGGCCTCCTGTAGGGGACGCGGTGAGGTGACGGGAATCGGGTCAGGCGTGGTCGAGGTAGCGGGCGCGTTCTGCTGCCGGGACCAGCAGCCGCAGCTGGCGGTCCTCTTCGGCCCGGGTGGCGGCGTAGTGAGTGACGAACTCCTCACCCGCCAGATCCCGGGCGAGATGGCTCGCGGCGAGCCGTTCCGCCGCCTCGAGCAATGTCCGCGGGACGCCTGGCGGCACTTCCCGCGCCGGGCCCGCGACGGGCGCCGGGGGGTCGAGGCGCTGCTCTAGCCCGTGCACCGCACCGCCGACCGCGAGAGCGGCGGCAAGCCAGGGGTTCGCGTCCGCGCCCGGCAGCCGCAGCTCAAGGCGGACCGGCGTGCCGGCCTGCGCCGGGACCGCGCGGAGCCCGCAGGTGTAGTTGCCGATTCCCCAGGTCGCCGTGCGCGGCGCCCAGTTGCCAGGCGCGAGCCGCCGGTAGGAGTTCACCGTCGGGGCGGCGAAGATGGTCAGCTCGGGAAGCGCCGCCACGATCCCCGCGATTGCGTGCAGCGCCGTCTTGGACAGGGGCTCACCCCCGGGTGCCCCGCCCGCCGAGACAGCACTGCCCGCCAGGTCAGCCCGGCCCGGCCAGACACCACTGCCGGCCAGTACATCCGCGTCGGTCGCGGCGTCGTGCAAGGACAGGACCGGGTGGCCGCCGAGGCCGGGGAAGTCCTCGCTCAGCTTGGCCATGAAGGTCGCGGTGCAGCCGCGGGAGAACGCCCACGCCTTCGTGTACAGCTTGAGGAACGCGAGGTCGTCGGCGGCCGCGACCGGGGCTTTCGGCGTGGTGGCCAGCTCTAGGCAGCCGGGACCAAGCTCGGCGCACAAGTGGTCGAGCACCACGTCGCCGGCGGCGAGCGTCTCGTCCAGGCTCCTGATCAGGTCCGCATGGCTGGCCATGGTCAGCCCGGACCAGCAACGGTTGGCCGCCGCGATCGCGCGGGGCCGCGCGTACTCCGCCGCCGCCTGCTCGTCAGAGGTGCCGTCGAGAAGGATGACCTCGATCTCAAACGCGAGCTTGGCGGTCAGGCCGAGTGCCGCGAGCCGCTCCGTCAGCCGGGCGAGCACGCGGCGAGGCGACAGCGCGCCGGTGGCGCCGGTGAAGTCGGCCAGCGCGATCGCCGCATGCGGCTCGAACGGGAACCGCCGCACGGTCGCAAGGTCTACCTCGGCGGGCGCGTGCGTCCAGGCCCGGTCCCCTGGAACCCCGTCGACGGTGTCCCACCACTGGATCGCCTCGATAAACGACCAGCCGCTGGCCGCCAGTTTCGCGGCACGGCCCCGCGGGAACCGCTTAGAGCGCAGCGTCCCGCCCGTGTCCGGGATCGCGAGGTGCACCACCTCGGCCCCGGTGAGCAGGTCTTCCGCGGTAGCCACGCATCGGACGCTAAGGCAACTTTGTTTCTCTTGAGTGAACGTTGCGCTTTTCCTTGTATCGGGGCCGTAACACCCCATCTGGCCTTCTTGTTGGCGGTGTCGTTACAACGGATGAGGAAGAGGACATCCGCCTGTAACGCCCCATCGCGATACTCGAGTCCACTGTCAGTGAACAACTCGTTTGCCTGGGGGTCTCCCATGAGCACCGACCTTGAACGCTTCGCGGCAGCCGACGGGCGCGCCGAGGCCATCGCCGAGGTCCGCCGCAAGATCGACGAGGCCGGGGTCACCTACCTGTACTTCCAGTTCATTTCGGTGACCGGGCGGGTGATGGGCAAGGGCGTGCCCGCCGCGCACTGGGAGTCGATCGCCCGCAACGGGTTCCAGCTCGTCTACGGGGCGACGGCGAACCTGTTCATCGACCGGTCGGGCGACTACATCGGCTACGGGCCCGAGGCGCGCGAACTTGTTGGCCTGCCCGAGCCGGAGACGTTCGCCGTGCTGCCGTGGGACCAGCGGGTCGGGCGGGTGTTCTGCACGCTGTTCCGTGGCCGGGAAGAAGAGGTCGACGGGGGCGCGTACCTCACGTCGGACAGCCGGGGCAACCTCAAGCGCATCCACGATGCCTTCACCGCCGCGACCGGGCTGCACCTGCGGGTCGGCACCGAGCCGGAGATGATGTGGCTGAAGCTCAACCCGGACGGCACCCCGTCGATCGAGGGCCTGACCAAGGCGTACTGCTACCACATCGACCAGTTCTCCGAGCTGCAGCCGATCATCCACAAGGTCATCGAGTACAGCCATGCCCTTGGCCTGGACATGATCCAGGGCGACCATGAGGACGCGCCCGGGCAGATCGAGCTGAACTTCCAGTTCGACAAGGCGGAGTACACCGCCGACCGGCTCACCACCTACCGGCAGATCTGCAAGCAGGTCGGCCGGGAGATGGGCGCGTTCCCCTGCTTCATGCCCAAGCCGTTCATGGGCGTGTCCGCCAACGGGTGCCATCACAACATCTCGCTGTGGCAGGGCGAGGAGAACATGTTCCTGCCCGAGGGCGAGGACCCGAGGCAGCCGAGCAAGATCGGCCTTTACGCCATCGGCGGGGTGCTCGAGCATCTGCGGGCGCTGACCGCGATCACCGCGTCCACGGTGAACTCCTACCGGCGGTTCGCTGACGCCGGGTTCTGGGCGCCGGTCTTCGCCGACTGGGGATTCCAGAACCGGACCACCGCGCTGCGGGTGTCCGCGCCCGGCCGGTTCGAGTACCGCTCGGTCGATTCCGCCGTGAACCCGTACCTGTCGTTCGCGGCGCTCATCAAGTCCATGGCCGACGGCCTGGACCGGTCGCTCGACCCGGGGCCGCCCGAGGAACGGAACATCTACGAGGCCATGGCCGCGGGCAAGCAGGTCACCAGGATCCCGCAGACGCTCGGCGAGGCGCTTGAGTCCCTCGCGGCCGACGAGGTCGTCAAGTCGGCCCTGCCGGGCGACATGTACCGGGTGTTCCACCACCACAAGCACGACGAGTGGATGCGGTTCATCTCCACCGTCACCGAATGGGACGTGAAGACTTACCTGGACGTGCTGCCGTGACGCAGGCAGGCACGCAGCCGAGTTGTCAGGAGTCGCTATGAGTGACCGGAGGTGGGGATCCGAGCCCTGGTGGGGCCTGGATCAGGACTGGGACCCGGACTGGACGCTGACTGACAGGCAGCGCAAGCTCCGGCAGGAGCTTATCGACCTGTGCGAGCAGGAGCTCAGGGCGAACGCCAAGGTCTCCGACGACGAGCTCCGCTATCCCCGGCGCAATCTTGAGCTCCTCGGAGAGCACGGGTTCCTCGCCCTCACCGTCCCGGAAGAGTACGGCGGCCTCGGCGAGGATCACGTCGGCTTCTCGATGGTGTGCGAGACCATCGCCAGGTACGGCTGCGCGTCCACGGCGATGTGCTACGTCATGCACATGGGCGCGGTCAACGCGATCATGCTGCGCGCCACGCCCGACCTGGTCGACAAGTACATCCGGCCGCTGAACTCCGGCAAGATCGGAACGCTGTCCTACTCCGACCCGGAGACCGGCAGCCACTTCTGGTACCCGGTCTCGTCCGGCGCAAGGCGTACCGACGACGGGTACCTGGTGCGCAAGCGGGCCTCCTGGACCACCTCGGCCGGGTTCGCCGACTTCTACGTCGTGCAGACCACCAGCCCCGACTTCACCGGGTACGACGACCTGTCCGTATTCGTTGTCGACTCACCCGACGCGCAGGCCAGGCCCGAGCTGTGGGACGCACTCGGACTGCGCGGCAACCAGTCGGGCTCGCTGAACATCGACAACGCCGCGATCCCGGCGTGGCAGGCCGTCGGCCCCGTCGGCGACGGCGCGGAGTCCAACGACGAGTCCGTCGACCCGTGGTTCCTGATCGGCTCCTCGTCGGTATGGAACGGGATAGCGCTCGGCGCGGTCGACATCGCCAAGCGGCACACCACCCGCAAGCGCCACGTCGACGTGGGCCTGCGGGTCGCGGACTACCCGACCATCCAGGACTATGTCGGCGAGGCGATCATCGACACGAACGCGTCCCGGCTGCTCGTGCTGTCGGTCGCCCAAGCCATGGACCAGGTCACAGAGAACAACACGGTCACCCTCCGGCCGGGCCACACCGCCCGCGCGCAGTTCCTGCACTGGGCCTGGCAGGCCAAGTTCACCGCGGCCAAGAACGTCGCGCACGTGACCGACAAGATGCTGCACGCCTGCGGCGGCTCGGCCTACAAGCGGGACATGGAGCTCGAGCGCTACCTCCGTGACGGCAAGGCCGGCTGGGTGATGGGCCCGACCAACGAGGTGCTCCGCCAGTTCGTCGGCAAGGCGGCGCTGCTCGGCTTTGACTCCCTCGACTACTGGAACCAGCACGTCAACGAGCGGGCCATCGCCAACGAGACCAAGAAGCTTGACGCCGCGGGCAAGCGCGCGCTCGCCGCCAGGCTCGCGGCGGAGGCCGACGAGGCCGACGCCCAAGCGCAGGCGCAGGGGTAAACCTTGCCGGGAGAGAGCTACCCCGTCAGGCCGGGAGGGACGACCGCGGTCCGGCTTGAGCCCGGCGACGAGGTCACCGTCGTCGACGTGCACGGACGGCAGCCCGCCCGGTTGACGATCCTGAGCGACGACCCGTCGACGGCACAGGCGGCCGCGCTGTTCGGGCCGCAGTCCCCGGCGGGCGACAGCGCCAGCTTTACCGCCGGGGACGCCGCGACCTGCGTTCTCGCCGTCCCCGCATGGCGGATGGAACCGGGCCAGCAGGAGATACCAAGCACCGTTCTGATGACCGTAACGAGAGCGCGGCCGCCGAGACCGGCCGAGCCCGTCCTCCCCCCGCCGCTCGCCGACCCCGTGCTCGACCTTCGGGTCGACCGGGCCACGGCACTGTCGTACGAGGTCAAGCCCGGACAGTACATCCAGGTCATCGACGTGGAGGGGAAGCAGTGCTCGGACTTCCTCGCGTTCGACGCCGACGCGCTCGCGGCCGGCACCGAGCGGGGGCTAGACCTGACGGCGACGCGGTACTTCACCGGCAGCGCCTACCCGCGGCCCGGGCTGCACGGCAAGTTCTACGCGCCCGACCTGGCCCCGCTGGTCGAGGTGGTGCGGGACACGGTGGGGCGCCACGATACGTTCGGGCTGGCGTGCAACGCGAAGTACTACGCCGACCTGGGCTACTTCGGCCACGTGAACTGCACGGACAACTTCAACGCGGCGCTCGCGTCCTACGGCGTCGCCGCCCGGCAGGCGTGGCCCGCGCTCAACCTGTTCTACAACACGTTCTTCGGCGCCGACTACCAGCTGTACTTCGACGAGCCCTGGTCCCGTCCGGGCGACTACGTGCTGCTGCGCGCGCTCGCGCCGCTGGTGTGCGCGTCGTCGGCGTGCCCGGACGACATCGACCCGGCCAACGGCTGGCACCCGACCGACATTCACCTGCGCGTCTACGAGGCGGAGCGGAAGTTCTCTCCTGCGATCGCGCGGCGGGTGACGCCGTCCGCAGAAGCCGAGCTCACCAGGACGACCGGATTTCACGAGCGGACGTCGGCGCTCGCGCAGCGGATGACCGAGTACCGCGGGTACTGGCTGCCGTCGGCCTACGACGGATACGGGGCGATCGCCGAGTACTGGGCGTGCCGCGAGAAGGCGGCGGTCATGGACCTGTCGCCGCTGCGCAAGTTCGAGGTTCTCGGATCCGACGCCGAGGCCCTGCTCCAGGCCTGCGTGACGCGGAACGTCCGCCGCCTTTCTGTCGGCCAGGTCGTCTACACGGCGGTATGCGCGGAAACCGGCGGCATGATCGATGACGCCACGATCTTCCGGCTCGGCGCGGACAACTTCCGCTTCGTCGGCGGTGACCCGTATGACGGCGTGTGGCTCCGGGCGCGGGCCGACGCGCTCGGGCTGTCCCGGGTGTGGGTGAAGGAGTCCACCGACCAGCTGCACAACCTCGCGGTCCAGGGACCGCTGAGCCGCACCATCCTCGGTGACCTAGTGTGGACGCCCGACGGCCAGCCGCCGTTCGCCGGCCTGACCTGGTTCAGGTTCACGACCGGGAAACTCGGCGGCGCCGACGGGATCCCGGTGGTCGTGTCACGCACCGGCTACTCCGGTGAACTCGGGTACGAGATCTGGTGCCATCCCTGCGACGCCGTCGCGGTGTGGGATCTGGTGTGGGCCGCGGGGCGGCCGCATGGCCTCGCGCCGCTCGGCCTCGAGGCGCTTGACATGGTCAGGATCGAGGCGGGCCTGGCGTTCGGCGGCTACGAGTTCGACGATCAGACCGACCCGTTCGAGGCCGGGATCGGGTTCACGGTAGCGCTGAAGTCAAAGTCGGAGCCGGAGGACGACTTCTCCGGACGGGCCGCGCTTGCGCGGCGCCACTCCGCACCCCAGCGGGTGCTCGTGGGCCTGGAGTTGTCGGGGAACGAGACCGCCACCCGCGGCGACTGCGTGCACGCGGGACGGCTTCAGGTCGGCATTATCACCAGCGGGACGCGGTCTCCCGTACTGCGGAAAAACATCGCGCTGTGCCGCATGGCGGTTGAGTACTCGGCCCCGGGGACTTTGGTTGAGGTCGGCAAGCTGGACGGCCACTCCAAGCGAATCCCCGCGACGGTCGTCCGCGTCCCGTTCTACGACCAGGAAAAGCTAAAACCAAGATCATTATCCCGAAGGGTTCCGCGCTCCGCCTGGCCCGCCTCGGCTTGCACCCCTGGCCTAGGCGAAGCCGCTGCGGTGGAAGACCAGCGGTTCGCCGGCGAATGCCTGGGCCCGCTGGACGTGGCCGAGGACGATGTCGTGGTCACCGCCGTCAAGGACCCGGGCGAGAACGCACTCGACGTGCGCGACCGCGCCGTCAAGCAGGGGAACTCCGAGGACGCCGACGCGCCATGGCAGGCCGGCGAACTTGTCCTCGGCCGGCTTGGCGAAGCGGAGCGCCAGCGTCCGCTGTGACCTGGCGAGGATGCTGATCCCGAACTGCCTGCCTGCCGTGATCACCGCCAGGGTCGCCGCCTTGCGGTGCACGCAGACCAGGACGAGCGGCGGGTCAAGCGACACCGAGGTGAACGAGTTGACGGTCAAGCCGAGCCGGGTCCCGTCGGCGGCGACGGCCGTCACGACGGCGACGCCGGTCGGGAACGCGCCCGCCGCCCGCTTGAAGTCGCTAGCGCGGACTCGGGTGCGCCGCAGTGCGTGCGGGCCGATACTCACTGTGCTATCCGATACTCACTGTGCTATCCGATGCTCACTGTGCTATCCGATGCTCACTGGGGCGCAGCTGCCACTCGGGGAGCGACTCGTACAGCTCGCGCAGCTTGCGGCGGTACCTAGGCTGGATGAAGAAGAAGTACCCGGCGAGCAGCACCGGGACCACGAGGAGCGCGTCGGGCCTGATCACTGCGAGGACTCCGGCCAGGACGGCGATCGCGGCGACACCGCCCCACACGTACCGCCGCACGGCCGCGAGGCGGCGGGCGAGGTCGGTGGTGTCAAGCCCGTCGGTCCGGTAGCCCTGGCCGCAGTCCGGGCAGGTCCAGGCGTCCGACCGGGCCGGCAGCGGGCCGCTGCCGCCGCACGCGCAGGTGACCGTGATGGCCAGCTGGCGGCCGGTCATCCTTCTACTCCCGCCGGGACCGGCTCCTGTGCGTGGGCAGCGATGCCTGCCGCCAGTTCCGCCTCCGTCGGCGGCGTGGTCCACCGCAGCGGCTGCTTGTCCTCGACGACCCGCCGGTAGACGTAGAAGCAGCAGCCGACCACGAGCAGCCCGATGCCGATGAAGAATTCCTTCCAGCCGCCGTACCCGGTCAGACCGAACGACACCGAGCCGACCACGAGGAGCACCAGGTTCAGGGCCGCGAGCACGCCCGCGAGCACGATCCAGCCCTTGGCCAGCTTGATCGGCCGCGGCCAGTTGGGCCGGTCCTTGCGCAGCAGCACGATCCCGGACAGCGCGAGCACCACGCAGACGAAGTAGCCCAGGTTGCTCGCGGCGAGGATCGCGACGGTCGACGGCAGGAACAGCACCGCGAGGATGTTCACCACCATGTCCACGTCCATGCCGCGGGACGGGACGCCGAACCGGTTGATCTTGTCGAACCACTTGATGGTCATGCCGCTGCGGGACAGCCCGAACAGCGCCCGCGCGCCGTCCATCGTCGCGCTGTTCATCGCGAGGATGAAGCTGGCGATCATGAACACCACGATAAGACCGGAGGCAGGACCGACCTCCTGCCGCAGCACCGTCACGTAGAACGTCAGCGGGTTGGCCGCGATCGTCGACTCGCTCACCACGCCGCCCAGGCCGAGCGGCAGCAGCGTGTAGACGAGCATGGAGAACACCGCGGACCGGTTCAGCGCCTTTTCCGTGTCCTTCCTGGTGTCGTGGTACTCGGGCGCGAACGTGGCGCACACCTCGACGCCATAGGCCGACCAGCCGTTCAGGTACAGCCAGGCGATCGTCAGCCGGAAGATCCCCCAGGCCGACCCGCCCGCTCCGAACAGGCCGAAGCTCAGGTTCGACCCGTGGTAACTGCCGAGGAAGAACGGCACGATCGTGAACAGCACGAGCGGCACCATGAGGAGCCCGCCGGTCAGGTAGCCCATGATCTTGGTGGGCCGCATGCCAAGCGTGTTGGTACCCCAGACGAGCAGGATCGCGGCGATCCCGATGACGTGCGCCAGGTCCAGGTGAATCCCGGTGCTGACCGACCACGTCACGCTGGAGAACCACTGCGCCTGGACCAGCGAGCCGATCGTCAGGCCGAAAATCGACAGCACCGCGGTCCAGCCGGCCCAGTACCCGATCGCGGCCATCGGGCCGGCCAGGGAGAACCGGCCGCGCCAGCCCTCGAACGCGTAAATAGAGATGCCGCCTGACCGGTCGGGGAACATCGTCGCAGGCTCGGTGAATATCTTGTTCTGCAGCACCCCGATGACCATCGACCCGGCCCACACGGCGAGCGCGCCGAGCGCGCCGATCGAGCCCATCGTGTAACCAAGGCTGCTGATAATGAAACCGGGGTTAGCGAGCGCGACAACAAATCCGTCGTACCAGTGCATGGTCTTGAGCAGCTGGCGCGTGTCCACCCGGGCGACCGCGACCGCGGCTCCCTTATCATCCAATTCTGCCATCGGCGTGATGCTCCTCTCATCTAGGAGAAGCTAAGCCGGGCGTGTTAACCGCGGGAAGGTCCGGTTGGGGAATTCACGCGCCGCGCGCGGGAGTTCACGCGAGCGAAACCGTTGATGCCCGGTCATTCACATCCGCGAGACCGTTTCCGTTAAATGGCATTGGTGCGGCGGGCCGCGGCCTTGCCGCTAGCGGGCCGCGGCCTTGCCGCTAGCGGGCCGCGGCGACCTGCTCCAGGTAGGCGGCGGCCTGGGCCGGGTCGGCGAGGAAGTCGAGGACGGTGGCGGGGTCGGGGAAGACTCCGGCGAAGCGGTCGGCGATCTCCTGGAACTCGGCGGCCGCCCCGAGCACCTGCTGCGCGTGCTGCGGCATCGGCTCCAGCAGCATCTCGGTGAGCATGACCGAGTGCCGCACCTGCGCCCAGAGCGAGTCGAAGGTGTGCTGCATCCACTCCGGGGTGAACGGTGCGCCGCCGCGGTCGAGGATGGCGCTGAAGTACAGGCTGGCCGCCTGGGCGGCGTTGTTCGCGCCCTGGCCGCTGATCGGGTCGTTGACCACGACCACGTCGCCGATGCCGAAGACGTAGCTGCCCGGCGCGACCTCGGCGTAGGGGCGGCGGATGGTGGTGGGGAACGCGCCGACCAGGGAGGAACGCGCGTCCGTCGGCTCGGCGTTCCCGTACAGCTGGCCCTCCCAGGGGAACTGCTCGAGCAGCAGGGCGCGCAGCCGCCGCAGGTGCTCCGCGGGCGACGGCCGGTCGGTGAAGATATCGAGCGGGCCGCCCGGCACGGCTTCCACGAGCACCACGTCGCAGGGGCCGGTGAGACTGTAGGAAGGCATCACGAAAACCTCGCCGCCCGCGGGCCGCAGGTTCACCCGCATCCGCGGCTCGGCCTGCGGCGTACCCTCGGGGGGAGCGATCCCGTTCAGGTAGATCGCCGACAGGTGCCGCCCCGGCCGGGTGTAATGCGACTTCTCCGGGTCCCGGTCGAACAGGTCCACGATCTCGCCCTTGCCGGCCGCGATGACGGTCAGGTCGTACATCGGCGCCAGCCCGGCCAGGTCCGAGGTCATCACCGAGTGATAGATCACCCGGCCCCCGTTCTGCTCGAACAGCTCGATCCAGGTCGACATCTTGAGCCGCTGGTCGACGGAGTTTCCCGGACGGGCCCAGGCGCCGGAGAACGAGAAGGCCTGTACGCCCGGGGCCGGCGAGAGGCTGAAGGCCATCCCGCCGATGGACGGCGCCAGCCCGTCCCACAGGTTGAGCTTGACGTCGCGCTCCCGGTCGAGGGCACGGTAGAACATCACCTGGGTCGAGGTCGGCCACCCGTTCCTGATCTCGTCGGGCGTCCGGGCCGACATGAGGGTCACGTCGTAGCCTTCGGCCTGCAGGCTCAGCGCCAGCTGCAGTCCGGCCTGCCCGGCGCCGACGATGAGGATCTTGCGCACGGCAAACACTCCTGTCATGAGGGGGTAGCGACGCCCGCGGATTCAATAAGCGGTGACGGGCAGGGTCTTGTCGAGCGTGTTGTTCAGCCCGGCGAGCAGGGTGAGGGTAGCGGACCGGCGGTCGCGGGCGTCGACGGTGACCAGCGGCACCGCGTCGGCCAGTCCGAGGGCCTCCCTGACCTGGTCGAGCGGGTGCGTCTGGCGGCCGTCGAACAGGTTCACGGCCACCACGAACGGCACGTCGGAGTCGTTCTCGAAGTAGTTCACGGCGGGGAAGGACACCTCCAGGCGGCGGGTGTCCACCAGCACGACAGCGGCGCTCGCCCCGCGGCACAGGTCGTCCCACATGGGCCAGAACCGCGGCTGGCCCGGCGTGCCGAACAGGTACAGGATCAGGTCCCGGGCCAGGGTGATGCGGCCGAAGTCCATGGCCACCGTCGTGGTGGTCTTCTCGTCCGCGCCGTGCAGCGGGTCGACCGACTTGCCGGCCTGGGTCATCCACGCCTCGGTGTTGACCGGGGGGATCTCGGAGACGGCCCCGACCAGGGTGGTCTTCCCCACGCCGAACCCACCTGCGACGACGATCTTCGCGGAGGTGATGCTCGGCGGTACGCGGTCAGGCGAGCTCGCGAAGGCCATCAATGACTCTCTTCAGCAGCCGGTGATCGTACGGTGAGGCGTAGGCGTCGTCGTTGACCTGCACGCAGTCGGCCGCGGCGAGGTCCTCCAGCAGGACGCGGGTGACGCCGAGCGACACCCCGCAGTGCGCCGACAGCTCGGCCACCGACTGCGTTCCCGAGGACACCCGCTCGTACAGCCGCCGCGCCTCGGGCGACAGCCGCAGGGCGGCCGCGGTGTCGTAGCGGTCGACCGAGACCAGGGTGTGCACGTACAGGTGGCGCCGGGTCCGCGTCCGGCCGCCGGTCAGCACGTAGGGCCGGACCCAGGGATTCGCGGTCACCGTCCGGCGCCTCCGCTCATCGCGTTGAGCCGGCGCAGATCGTCGCGGAGCTGCGGGGTCAGCACGTGGCCGACGGCATCGACGAGCTGCGCCATCTGGTGCGCGACCACGCCGAGGTTCGCGCCCTCGGCCACCAGCACGGCGAACCCGGCCAGGCTGCCGATGCTCATGAAGAGGAAGTGGCCGGACGGGAACTTGAGCATGACCTGGTCGCAGCCGGGCTCGCCGACCTTGCTCGCGATGTTGTTGCCCAGGCTGATGATGCCGCTCGTCATCGCGGCGAGCGGATCGGCCAGGTCAGGCGACATCCCGCCGGCCGCGATCAGCGGCAGGCCGTCGGACGAGACGATGAGCGCGTGGCTGACGCCCGGGGTCGACGCGGCGAAGTTATCGACGAGCCAGCCGAAGTCCTGCGGATCGCGTGGCGGCAGCACGGCGGGGTTCGTCATGGCTTGGCCTCCTCCTCGATGGCGATGTCGGCGGCGGCTCCCCCGGTCTCCGGGGAACCGGCCCCCAGGGAAAAAGCGCTGAGCTCTTCCGCGAAGGCCCGGCGCGCCGCCGACTGCTGCTGCGACGTCAGCGGCGGCGCCTGGTCCGCCGGCCGCGGACCGCCGCCGCGCAGGCTGGCCCGCTCCCGGCGGGGCAGCTCACCCGGCCGGCGGGGCAGCTCACGGTCCGGGAAACCGTTCGGCTCCCACTGCCGCGGCCGCGGCGGCAGCTGTTGCGGCCGGGTCGGCTCGCCGCGGGACAGGGGGGTGACCGTGCCCGGCCGTGTCCCCGGCGCCGCCGCCCCGGCAGCCGGCTCCGGCGAGCGCACGGCCTGTTCCTCCGGAACCTCGCAGAGCAGCTGGGGCGGAAGCGTCACCATCGCGATCGTGCCGCTGCTCGGACCCGGGCGGGTGGCCAGCCGGATGCCGATCGAGTGCTTGCGCGCGATCCGGTGCGCGACCGGGAACCCGGTGTGCCGCCCGGTCCGCTCGTCCACGTCGGGCGCCGGGCCGGCCAGGACGGCGTTCAGCGCGGTCACCTGCTCCGCGGCCAGGCCGATCCCGGTGTCCTCGATGCGGAACATCACCCGGCCGTCCTCGAGCAGGTGCCCGCTCACGCTCACCGTGCCGGGCGAGTACCTGGTGGCGTTGTCGAGCAGCGCCGCCATCAGTGAACCGACGTCGTCGGCGGCGTACCCGAGCACGGCCAGCTCGGTGACCCGCCCCACGGTGATCTGCTTGTACCGCTCGATGGCCGAGGCCGCCATCCGGATGACGTCGAGCAGTGACGTGGTGAACCCGGCGAGCTCCTCCTCGCTCCGGCCCGCCAGGGTGCGCAGGTCGCGGCTGGCCCGGCGCATCCGGGTGACCGCGTGGTCT
>Ga0302325_10018425_pt1 | contig 14713 bp, 14 predicted proteins | sample Palsa_T0_2_FD_201948 | JGI IMG/M metagenome (GOLD analysis project Ga0302325, IMG submission 201948) | Peat permafrost microbial communities from Stordalen Mire near Abisko, Sweden - Palsa_T0_2 | ecosystem: Environmental > Terrestrial > Soil > Palsa > Peat permafrost | place: Sweden: Abisko... | reverse complement strand
AGCCGCATGAGCTGTGGTACGGCATGGAGTCGCCCAATCCCCAATTTGTCAAGCTAAAAGAAACCGCGCAATTGTTCCACGTGGAACAATTGGTCCGGTTAGCAGGCCAGTCCTTTGATTTCGGCGGCCTTCACGTCCGCGTGCTCAACCCCCAGCCCGGCTGGACCGGTAAAGATCCTGACGACCAGTCGCTGGTTCTGCGTATGCAATACGGCCAAACGTCAGTCTTGCTGGTCGGCGACGCGCACAAGCGCATCGAACAATTTCTCATCGCCGAATCCCCGCAGGCCGACCTGCTTAAGATCGGCCATCATGGCAGCGCGACTTCCAGTTCGCCGGAGTTCCTCGCAGCCGTGAAGCCGCGCTTCGCGGTGGTGTCGGTGGGTTTCTACAATTCATTCAGGCATCCCCGGCCTGAGGTGATGCAGCGTTATGCCGGCGCTCACATCACCACCTACCGCACCGACCTCGCCGGGGCGGTTTCGTTCTATCTGGACGGCACCCAGGTAGTGGCTACGCCGGTTCCTCGCTGATCGCTTCGTCCTCATCGGTCGTGGGATGACTGCGGTATTCCTCGATGGTCTCCAGCGCCTCCTCGGCCTGATCCGGGCGCACCATGATCACCACTCCGCCCACGCCCGGCAGTATGTCCTGCGGCGCTTCACGGTTCTGGATCATCGCCTCAATGCCCGCCGATTGCAGCAAGCCGCGCACCACCATCGCCTCCGACTCCTCGTCCGTGTCGAAGACCTTTACCAGTTCCTCATGCCCTTCTGCTGTCTCATCTGCCATGTTTCCTCCCGTCAGTTCGATGCCAAGGACAGTTCCATCGCCCTCTGCAAGGCTCTAAGTTTGCGGCTGCAAGCGTACCGTTTCGGTGTATGATGCGTCCACTCAACAAGTCCAAATCGGGCTTAGTGGGAATCCGGGTTCGCGTGCGGCGCCCTGCGCAACGTCAGATTCGCGACGCACATCAAATTGTAACGGGTCGAGTGCGGAGTCAGAGACGCCAAGCTGATTCTCTTCGAGGCGAATTCATGGGGCTATCGGAACGCAAGGAAGTTGCTGCATCTCAAAGCGCCGGCAGTGACCTGTCCGAACAGGAGCAGGAACGCCGCAAGCTGCGCCGGTTGCAGATCATGATGAATATGGTGATGTCGGTCATCAGCCAGGACCAGGGGCTTACCGTGGAAGAGGCGGCCGAGCTGGCCGCCAACGCCAAACGCGCCGCCCTCGCGCTCTTTCCCGATAAGGAGTTCGCTTACGATATCCTCTACAAGCCCCGGCTACAGCGGCTGATGGCTGAGCGCTTCCGCTTGCAGTAGGGCCCGCTTACTTGGTGATGCTGGTCAAATAGACGGTCAGCGTTCCCCAGAAAAGCTTGGCTCGCATCTGGACCGGCAGATGCCGCTCGTCATCCGAGTACCAAATCCAAATGCGGCCCTTGTTTTTCAGGATTCCGGAATCGCCCTCAGGGCCTACCCGCACCGTCTGAAATGTTCCGGCCGGCGTTTTGATCTGCTCTTTGCCTTCCACGTGCGCCTGCGCGGTCACCGTCTTGCCGCCGTCGTTTAAAGGGAAAGTGTAGGTCGCTCCCATCTGTAGCGGGAGGCTGGCAACATAAAGAATTCCCGTCACCACGTCGGTCACACAACCGGGGATGTCGTTCTCAACCCTCTTCTGCTGACCGTCTTTCAGGCTGCGCTCTTCCAGAACGGCCTTGCCGCGTGCGTAATCGTAGGTGATGGTCGTCTCGCGGCTGTGCGAGCCCTCCTCAGTGTGCTTCATCAGCTTGTTGGAACAAAGGCTCTTGGCATCGAGGTAAGAGTTGAAACGGTCCTGCACGCGGTACAGCAGCGCGACCACGCCGGTGGAGTCCGCCGCAACCGCAACATGGTCCTGCGTCCCGGACTGCTCGATCCGGAGCGTGGCCACTCCGGCAGTCAGGAAGTGCCACTCGCCTTCGTAGTGCAGTGTCTGGCCGTAGGGGAACTGGAATCCTGGCCGCAGAGGTTGAATGTGCGCGGCTGTGCCGATTCGTGCTTCTTGTTGCGCCGCAAAGGCATTCTGCGCTGGCTGCGCAAGCATGTCCGCCGGCGCGCTATTCGCACCGAGCAGCGTGCACAACAGTACAACAATGAGTTTGACGTAGGAGCGCGCGATGGCGGTCGTCACCTTCCCCCGGGCAGCCAGAGAATTTTCGCAATCAGGACCGCCAATATCGCGGCCGCGCCGAGCAGGGAATTGTACTCGCGATGGCGGAAGTATAACTCACGCGAAAAACCCGCAGTCACTCCGGCGAACCACAACGAGCGCGGCAGCAGGCTCGGCACTCGCCGCCGATAGTCGGCATAATCCGCGAACCGGCTGCCAAGAAAACTCTCCTCGCCGCGGATGACGGGCACATAGACGACCGCAAAATAAATTACGAGCACGCCGGCGACCCAGATGTCGCGTGCCGCGATGGCGAATCCTATCCCAATCACGATGGAGCCCAAATACAACGGATTCCGCACGTAAGCATACGGTCCCGTCATGGTCAGCTCGCGGTCCTTCTGCACCTGCCCCGACGCCAAAGCGCGAATCGCAATTCCGCAAGCGGCAACCGCCACGCCAACCGCAACGCTCGTCCACGCCGGCTTGGCTCGCCATATGTAAAAGGCCGCGAAGAGAAATCCCAATGGCACTCGGATGCGGCGCGCGACCCGGTTCCAGGTCCACGAAGGCCTAGCCGCGCTGTCTTGGCTCGGCAACGTTGAAGGAGCGTTCACCTTCAGCTGCGTCCTCCGGTGCGCTTTAGCAACTCAGTTGTGGAATGGTCCTTGGGGTCGCCCACGATCTCTACCCGCCCGCCGTACGCTAGCACTTCGTCGCGCTCGGGAACGTTCTCGCGAGCGTAGTCGGTTCCCTTTGCCTGAATGTCCGGACGAATTTCGCGTATCAGCGCGCGTACATCCGGCTCGTCGAAAACCACAACCGCGTCCACGTCCGCCAATGCCGCCACGATTTCCGCTCGCTCCTGCGCCGGCATGAAGGGACGGCCTTCCCCCTTGATCTGCCGTACGCTGGCGTCGGAATTCATGGCTACGACCAGCATCCCGCCGAGCGCCTTCGCCCCGCGCAGGTAGCGGATGTGCCCCACGTGTAGCAGATCGAAGCAGCCGTTCGCCAGCACGATCTGCTCGCCGGCACGTCGCCATTCCGCCGCGCGCTCGCGCAAGGCGTCTCGGGAAACGATCTTCTGATTATTTTCGTTCACGCAGGTATCGTCGCAGAGTATTGATCGATTGCTGCCATCAGTTCCTTGCTGGAAACCGTTGCGGTGCCCCGCTTCATCACCACGATGCCGCCGGCGAAGTTCGCCAGCCGCGCCGCCGACGCTGTGTCGGCTCCGGCAGCAAGCGCGGCGGTAAAAGTTGCGATAACAGTATCGCCGGCTCCGGTCACGTCCACCACCTGGTCGGAGCCATAAATCGGGATCGCCGCTGGTTTAGCGTTCTTCTCGAACGCCACCATGCCATCGCGCCCGCGCGTAATGACCAGGCACTCCAGCGCCATCTCCTTCATCAAGCGCTCACCCGCGGCGAACAGCTTTCGATCGTCGTGTCCAATCCTGACTCCCAACGCCTCTTCCACCTCGGGCTCGTTCGGAGTTGCCGCCGTCGCGCCCTCGAAGTCGAGGATGCGATAGCGCGAATCGACCGTGATGGGCTTGTTCTCCAGGCAGCCGTTGGACTTCACAAACGTCAACAGCCGCGGCGTCGCCGCGCCATAGCCGTAATCCGAAACCAGCAGTGCGTCTGAAGCCGTGGCGTATTCCCTGGCTGCGTTCACCAAGTTGAGCAGCGCGGGATGCACGGCGTCCAGCGGCTCAGGCTCGCGATCCACACGCACTACCTGCTGACGGCTGGTGTGAGACATGCCAGCCAGAATGCGCGTCTTGGTCGTGGTGGTGTGGCCCTTCAAGCGCTCAATGCCGCCGGTAGAAATTTTCTTTTCGTGCAGCTTCCCCAGCAGCAAACTGCCGGCTTCGTCGTCGCCCACCACTCCCACCGGAAGCACGTTGACCCCCAGCGACGCCAGGTTCATCACCGCATTAGCGCCGCCGCCGGGCACCACGGTCCGCTCCCGGTGCTTCAGGATCAACACCGGCGCCTCGCGCGAGACGCGCGCGATCTCGCCAAAAATAAATTCGTCGGCCACCAGGTCCGCCAGCACGGTGATGGAAAGGTCGGAAAACTTCCGGACAATCTTCTTCCACCGCTCCGTATCTTTGGGGTGTGTGTTCATGAATTCAAATGAACGCCCGGTGCATGGACGTAGCCACCGGGCACAGGTCAATCTTAGATTGTCTCATGCAGGCTGGCGATTCCGCGCGGCAATGGCCTCCAGCAGCGCAGTCAGCGCAGCGTCAGCGTCATCCAATTCCAAGCGGACCGGAATGACGTGCAATGGCGCCAGCGTCGCGACGCGCGATTCCAGATTGACAGCGTCCTTTTCGGTTGTGACAAACGCCGCGGCTCCGTGCTGCGCCCGCAACGCCAGTAGCTGGCGCACGTCGGAATCCGTGTAGGCATGATGATCGCGAAAGCTTCGCGTGGCGGCCAGCGTGATTCCTGCCGCCCGTAACTCTTCAAAGAAGTTCCCAGGACGGGCGATTCCGCAGAAGGCAAAGCAAGGGCCGTTCACTTCTCGGGGAACGATAATGCCGCGCCGCAATTTCCAGACGAGCTGTCTGGCAATCAGAGGCCCCTGGCTCGATGCATCGTTTGTGAGGACGACCGCGTGTGCTCGCGACAACGATGAAAGCGGCTCGCGCAGCCTTCCCGTCGGCAGCAACGAATTTTCCGCGTCAAATGGCGTGAGCAATACGATGTCGAAGTCCCGCGCCAGCCGCCGATGCTGAAAGCCATCGTCCAGCAGGTGCAATTGCGGGCCAAATTTCCGTTCGGCGAACTGCCCGGCAGCGTAGCGATCTTCGCCCACGATCACCGGCACTTGTAACTTTCGCGCGATCAGCAATGGCTCGTCACCGAAGTCGCGCGGCGCGCCTTCTGGATCGACTAGCGCCACACCCTTCGTCGCTCGCCCATAGCCGCGCGAGAGCACGTCGAAGGCGACGCCATGTTCTTTCAGCAACCCGCCTAGCGTAATCAGAAACGGCGTTTTGCCGGAGCCGCCGACGGTGAGATTTCCGATGCTCACCACCGCCCCCTGAAGCTTGCGGATGGGCAGAGCGCCACGATCATAAAGACCGTTCCGCGCCTTCACAATGGCGCCATACAGCGCAGAGAGCGGGTTCACACTCGCTTCTCCAACCAGACTGCGGCCACGGGCGCGTATTCCTGTAACAAGCCGAGCAGCGCCTTGACGGTCCTTTCCGTTGCTCCCTGTTGCGAATGCATGACTTCGAAAGCGCGCTGCCCGAGTGCGGCCCGCTCGTCGTGATTTTCCAGCAGCTGCAACACCGTTGGCGCGAGCGACTGCGTAGTGACAACACGCAATGCATCGGCTCGGCGAAAGATATCGATAATGTCGCGAAAGTTTTCCGTGTGTGGCCCAACCAGAATTGCCTTTCCGAACTGCGCCGCCTCCAGCACGTTGTGGCCGCCGCGCGGCACCAGGCTGCCACCGATGAATGTCAGATCGGCAAACTCGTACAGGCTGGCCAGCTCGCCAATCGTGTCGAGCAGGAAAACCCCTCCGGCAATTGGTTTGGAGCTGTCCCATTGCGAGCGTTTCTGAAAGCGGATGCCCGACGACGCAAGCAAATCCGCAACCGCGTTGAAGCGCTCGGGATGCCGTGGAGCCAGAATCAGCAGCGCGCCTGGATATTCCGTCGCAATGCTCCGAAACATGTCCAGCAGCATCGCGTCTTCACCCTCCAGCGTACTGCCCGCCACCATGACGGGGCCGATTCCTTCGCGCTGGATCGTATTTCCGAACTGTCCCACAATGTCAGACATCGCCGGAAGCTTCACCTCGAACTTAATATTGCCGCTGACGTGTACTCGATCTGGCGGGGCCCCAATCTGAACGACCCTGCGCGCGTCTTCCTCGCTCTGCGTCAGAACCAAGTCCACATTTTGCATAACGGGCCGTAGCAATTTGCGAAAACGTAGATAACCGGGAAGGGACCGGTCAGAGACACGCGCGTTCACCACCGCAACAGCCGCTCCTGAAAGTCGAGCCCAATGCAGCAGGTTCGGCCAGAATTCGCTCTCTGCCAGAACAAGCACCTTCGGGCTCAGTGCCTGGAAATAAGGTCGAACTGCGAACGGCAAGTCGAGCGGCAGATAGAAGACGTTGTTCTCTCCAAAGCGCTGACGCGCCAGCTTCTGGCCAGTGTCGGTGGTAGTCGAAACAACAATTCGCCAGCCGGGGAGGTGCGCCTCCAACTCTTCGACCACGCGTGAGATCGCCAGCACCTCGCCCACCGAGACGGCATGGATCCAGATCGTAGGCCTGCCGGCGTCACGCAATAACCGCTGTGGAACCCTGCCCAGCCGCTCGCCCCAGCCGGTGCGGTACTTCCCGTGACGCAGCATCTGCAACAGCCACCACGGCGTGCTGACGATCAGCGCCAGGAACAGCAGCAAGCTGTAGAGCGAATACACGCTGCGATTGTAAAGCTTCGCGAAGGAATGAGCGCTTGAGACAGGTCGGGGCTAACTGCAACGCAGATCCCTCGTCGGGCTAAAGCCCTCCTCGGGATGAGAAATTGAAAGGCTTGCTACGGCGCAGCTAAAGCTGCGCCCCTTCAAAACGCGACTTACGCGTTGATCGCCATGCCGAACACCGCATTGGCAGCGTCCAGCATCGCCTCTGACAATGTGGGATGTGCGTGAATAATGTTTGCCAGCTCTTCCGCCGTGCATTCCATTTCCAGCGCCAGGACCGACTCCGCGATCAGCTCGGTCGCATTGGGGCCGATGATGTGCACGCCCAGGATCTCTCCGTACTTCGCGTCGGTCACGATCTTGATGAAGCCCTCGTGCTGGCCAACGATGCTGGCCCGGGAGTTGGCCGTAAAGGGAAACTTGCCAATCTTTGCCTCATAGCCGAGCTCTTTGGCTTTGGCCTCGGTAAGCCCGACACTGCCGATCTCGGGATGACAGTACGTCGCGTTCGGAATGCGCAGCGGATTGATCTTCTTCACCGGCTTGCCAGCAATGTGCGTGACCGCGACGATACCCTCCATCGCTCCGGAGTGTGCCAACTGCGGATAACCGGCGACGATGTCTCCAATGGCGTAAATCCCCGGCTCGGCGGTCCGCATGTAGGGGTCAACCTTGACGAAGCCGCGCTCAAGCTCGATCTTGGTCTTCTCGATGCCGACATTCTCGGTCCGCGGCGCGCGGCCGACAGCCACCAGTACCTTCTCGGCTTCCAGCTTCTGCTGCTTGCCGTCGACCGTGAACGTGACCGCAACCCCGGCCTTTGACTTCTCGATCTTCTCGACTTTGGCGTTGACGAAGCCGTTGATGCCGCGTTTGCGATACACCCGCGCCAGCTCCTTGGATATCTCTTCATCTTCGACAGGAACGTAGCGCGGCAACATCTCCAGGATGGTTACGTCTGCGCCAAACGACTTGTAGATGCTGGCGAACTCCACGCCTACCGCGCCGGAGCCGATCACGATCAGCGACTTAGGAATGTTGTTCAGGCTGAGGACTTCGATGTTGGTGAGGATTTGCGAGTCGGCCTCCAACCCCGGCAACATTCGCGCCACAGATCCGGTCGAAAGGATGACATTCTTAGCTTTGATCGCCTTCTGCTCGCCACCTTCAATCGCGACGGTGTGAATGCCATCTTTCGCAGGTCCGGTCAACTTGCCGTAGCCGCGCACAACATCGACTTTGTTCTTGCGCGACAGAAAGGTCAGGCCCTTGGTATGTTTGTCCACGATACCCTGCTTGCGCTTCTGGATCGCGCCCCAATTCAGCGAAACGCCGGCAGTATTTTCCAGGCCGAGTTCCGCGCCTTCCTTCACGTGGTCGTAAACCTCGGCATTGAACAGCAGGGCCTTGGTGGGAATGCAGCCGACGTGCAAGCACGTCCCGCCAAGCTGAGCGTCTTTCTCAATGAGGGCGGCTTTCAAACCTAACTGCCCGGCTCGAAAGGCCGCGGTGTATCCGGCAGGTCCGCTGCCGATGATGGCTACGTCATAGATTGTTTCTGGCAAGCGCGTGCTCCAATCTTAGGGTGGCTCTTAGCCCTGAGGCAGATTGTTTTGCAGGGGCTAAAGCCCAAGCTTCTTACAACATTCTCTTTCGGCACGACTGAAAGGCCTGCCCTGAGCGTAGCCGAAGGGTCGTGCCCTGATACAACCTTGGAACAATACCCGAGGCCGTTGAAGCGCCTTCGGGGCTCCCGTCCAGTTGGAATAATGGCTTCCGCCAAATAGATGATTGTAAATCACGGAAGAAGCAGACTGACCCTCCAGGCGGCGCTAAGCCTTTGCCGCGCCAGCAGTAATGGCCCAGGCTCATCCTGCGGCCACCGCTGACTTTTCGATGCTATGCTGGCGTAGTCTTCCATGAAGCGTGTCGCCGAAGAGACCCCCGTTACAACCGATACCGCGGACCATCCGCGCCGTGTCGGACTCAAGCTGGTTGGCAACGCGTTCTTCCTTCTGCTGATCATACTCACCGCGGCCGGCGGTGCGGTCTGCGGCCTTGTCCTGGTCTATTCCACCGACCTTCCGCAGGTAACGGAACTCGAGCACTACCGGCCCAGCACTATCACGCAGCTCTACGACGACCAGAACCGCGTGATCGGGCAGTTCGCGCTACAGCGGCGCGTGATCGACAGCTACAACGATTTTCCCAAGGTACTGCGCGACGCCCTGATCTCCACCGAGGACAAGGATTTCGAGAAGCATTGGGGCGTGGACGTGTGGCGTGTCTTTGGCGCAGCCTGGCGCGATGTGATGCTGGAAAGCCGTGCTCAGGGCGCTTCTACGCTGACCATGCAACTGGCGCGCAACCTGTTTCTCTCGCCTGACCGCAACTTCCGCCGCAAGATGCAGGAGGTGATGCTGTCAATCCAGATCGAGCGCCGCTTTACCAAGCCGCAGATCTTCACCCTTTATGCCAACCAGATCTATCTGGGCCACGGGGTGTATGGATTCGAGGCGGGAGCAAATTATTACTTCAGCAAGAGGGCCAAAGACCTGACGCTGGACGAAGCGGCTGTGCTGGCCGGACTGCCCAAGGCGCCGAATTATTATTCGCCCATCAACAGTCCGGAGCGCGCCATTCACCGCCGCAATCTGGTGATCAACAACATGCTGGAGGACGGCAAGATCACCGCAGCGGAAGCGGACCGGGCCAAGAGCGCGCCGCTGGAACTCAAGCTCCAGGCCGAGACCAACGACATCGCCCCTTACTTTGTGGAGGAAATTCGCCAGTATCTGGAGAAGAAGTACGGCGCGGAACAGGTCCACGAGGCTGGGCTGCGGGTATACACATCGCTCGACCTGGAAATGCAGCGTGCTGCGCAGCTGGCGGTGCGCGACGGGCTGGCCACCTATGAACGCCGTCACGGCTGGAAGGGCAATCTGCTCAACGTCATCGCCAATGGCGATTCGCTGGCCACCTATCACCACGTCGATTGGGACGGCGCAATCGTGCCCGGCAGCTACGTTCACGCTCTGGTCACCGAGGTCGAGCCGATGGCGGCGACGGTAAGATTCGGTAACTATGAGGCGCGTCTCGGACCTGAAGAAATCAAGTGGACCAGGCACACTTCGCCGCAGCAGTTCCTGGCCCTCGGCGACATCGTGTACCTGAAAGTCATCGAGCTAAACGGCACGGCCAGCCACGTGTCACTGGAGCAGGAGTCGGGCGTGCAAGGCGCGCTGCTGGCGCTCGACAATGCCACCGGCGATGTGAAGGCGATGGTCGGGGGCCGCGACTTCGAACAGTCGAAGTTCAACCGCGCGACCCAGGCGCTGCGCCAGGTCGGCTCGTCCTTCAAGCCATACATTTACACCGCCGCCATCGATCAAGGGCTCACTCCCGATGACACCGTGCTGGACGCGCCGATTACGTTCAGCACGCCGTCGGGCCCATACACGCCGCACAACTATGACGGCAAATTCGAGGGTGTCATCACCTTTCGCCACGCTCTGGCCGAGTCGCGCAACATTCCCGCGCTTAAGGTGACGGAGCGCATTGGCGGCATCAAGACGGTCATCGACTACGCGCGCAAGTTCGGCATCACTTCGCCGCTGCTGCCCTACTTGCCGGTCGCGCTGGGCGCGGCGGACATCACGCTGGCGGAGCAGACAGCGGCGTTCACTACCTTTCCCAATGACGGCGTACGCGTGGTCCCGCGCTACATTCGCAAGGTCACCGATTACGATGGCCGCGTGCTGGAGGAGAACTATCCCGAGGTGCGGGACGTGGTCAGCGCACGCACGGCGCGCATTATGGTCAGTATGCTGCGCGAGGTCGTGCTGCACGGCACTGGCCGTCAGGCCAGCAAGCTCAACCATCCACTAGGCGGCAAGACCGGAACGACAAATGATTTTACCGACGCGTGGTTCGTCGGCTTCTCGCCGTCGCTGACCTGCGGGGTGTGGGTCGGCTTCGACGAGAAGAAGACGCTGGGCAACAAGGAAACCGGCGCCGCGGCGGCGTTGCCGATCTGGATCGACTTCATGCGGGTCGCCCTGCAAGGACGTGAGTCGGAAGATTTTGCCGCGCCTCCTCCGGAGACGCACAGTGCGGGCGCGCAGAAGGTCGATACGCCCGACAACGCTGCGGGCGACAGCGAGGCCCACTGATGCGGCGTTTTTTTCGTTATCTGCTGCGCGCGTTGGTGCTGTTTGTAGTCTTCATGGCGTCGGCGCTGACCGCCATGCGCTTCGCCATTCATGGCCGCCAGACGACCATTCCCAAGATCGTTGGCTTGTCGCAGACCCAGGCAGAGCGGCTGCTGGCCGACCATGGACTTGTGCTCGACGAAGGTGACCGCTATTTCAGCTCCGATGTGCCGCCGGGGCGAGTCATTTCGCAGGTGCCACTGCCGGGGATGCAGGTGCGGCGCGGCTGGCATGTGCGCGTGGCGGAGAGCATGGGGCCGCAACGCGTGGTCATTCCTGACCTGCTCGGGAACAGCGAACGGGCTGCGGAGATCAACATTCGCCGCCGTGGGTTGGAGTTGGGAAGCATCGCGATCGCAACCATTCCCGGCGCCTCCACCGACCAGATTGTGGCCCAGAGTCCGCCGGCCAATGCGGTGAACGTCTCCGAGCCAAAGATCAGTTTGCTGCTGGCCGCAAGCGAAGATCGCGCGTCACTTGTGATGCCGGAGCTGGCCGGGCAAAGCGAAGACGATGCGGTGAACGCGATCGTGAATGCCGGATTGCATGTGAGCGGCATCAGCAGTCAATCGGCTCCGGCTCCTCAGGCGAATGCGGCCCAGGCGGTGCCGACGGGAACACGCATAGTGGTAAGGACGATACCGGCTGCCGGACAAAGGGTTTACGCGGCACAGGGGATTGGGCTGGAAGTGACGCAGTAAGGCCGCTCTTCGCTATTCGCTATGAGGCTCTCGATGTCACCGGCACACGTCTGGCGAAAAGCGAAAGGCGAAGAGCGATTTTTCACATCTCCGCCGCAATGATTGCATCCGCTTCGATTTCCACCAGCATCTCCGGCGAGACAAATCCTGTGACCTCGACCATCGTCGCTGCCGGACGGATGTCGCGAAAAACCTCACCGTGCGCCTTGCCCACTTTTTCCCATTGGCTGATGTCGGTGACGAACATCCGCGTGCGCACTACATCGCGGAAGCTCGCGCCGGCTTGTTCCAAGGCACTGCCGATATTCTTCAACGCCTGCACCGCCTGCGCGTAGACGTCGCCCTCACCCACGATCTTCCCGTCGGAACCGGTTGCGACCGTGCCAGCCACCGAGACAAACGGACCGACCTTCACCGCGCGCGAGAAGCCCACGATGGGTTCATAGGGGGAGTTGCCTGCGATGTTCTGCCGTTCCATGATTGCGTCCTCCGAAGAATGGCATTGTGCCACACGCTCCTCATCGAAGGTCGGTTGTTTTCGGTAGAAAATCGGTCAAGTAGAACCCCAGTCCCGCTTGCGGGACGGAAAATCATAGCCCAGCGCTTCAGCGCTGGGTGACAAGCCATTTTGATTCTGAGCCCCTTCAGGGGCGGCACAAACCGCCTTCCGGGTCGCCTGAAATTTTGGCAGTCAATAGCTTCAACTGCTGACAGCGGCGTCGCATCCCGGTGTTGCCGAACTCCAGCAGCCCACCAAACCCGCATCAATGGCGCACTAAATCAACATCCTCCTGACGTCGAAAGTTAGTTGGCGAAGCGCCCGCGTCACACAGGCGAACCTTCCTGGGCAACGGTGCGCGCGACAAACGCTTGCGCCGGCTGAAGAATTGGGATAAGAACAGTCGCACTGTCGCATCTAAAGATCAGGGGCAAGAGGAGGCTAACAGCCAGGCTATGATTCCGGAATCTCATCCGCTACAGGAATTGTTCACCGAACTGGTCCACCATCATTTCGACCGCGACATCGGGCTGCGCGACCCCGAGGTGCAGGATTACATTGCCAATGTCCTCAACGAGTTTTGCGAGGTCGAACAACTATTCAAGGTCTGCAATGCCAATGGCCGCCCCTTGAGCGATGTCGGCGAAATGCTGTTGGAGACCGATCCCATCTATGGCCCCGCGCCGTCGTTCGATCGCGAGCGCCAGGTGCGCAAGCATATTGGCGACTACACTCTTTTCCTCTCGGGCATGTTTCCGGAAAGCATCAACCACTATCGCCTGCGGCGGCAGCGACTGGAGAGTTTCGTCGACTTCATCAAAGCCGGCAAGGAGAGCTATTACATCGTCTCGAAATTCGATCAGTTCGAATATGCCCGGCTGGCGCCGCTCTTCGCCAAGCTGGCTCGCGACTTCGAACCCTGCGTGTATGCCTTGAACCTGGTGAAAGGCGACCTGGACGAGATGCAGCACCCCATTACGCGGCAGGTGAAGCAGATCGTGATGTAGCGACCCACCACAGAGACACAGAGGCACGGAGAATTTCTGTGCCTTTCTTGTTTTCTCCGTACGTTAGCCTCTCGGCATTCTGGAATTCGCTTAACGTCAAAACCAGAATCGGAGCTTGGAAACAATTTCTCTGTGTCTCTGTGCCTCTGTGGTAATCAACAATTTCTGCGATACTAGAGGGTAGGCTTGCGCTTAGCCAACGAGTTCATGGACCCAGTAGCCGATCCAAAATCCGTCAAAGTGAATGTCACCACGGGTACGGGCGTGGAGATCGAGTGGAAGGACGGTCATCGCTCCGTTTACAGCTTTCCGTTTCTGCGCGATGCCTGCCCCTGCGCCCTGTGTAACGAAGAGCGCCAGAAAGATGGCCGTCACCCGGGCGATTCCATCAAGCCGATCGCGGGATCGCTACCCATGTTCAAGGCGGCGGCGCGGCCCACCGAGGTCAAGCCCGTCGGCAAATACGCCATCAGCTTCGCGTGGAACGATGGCCACCAGCATGGCATCTTTTCCTGGCAGTACCTGCGCGATAATTGCCCGTGTGCGGAATGCAAGGCGCACCGCGCCATGGAAGCGTCGGCCGTCGGCGGCAAACCCAACTGACCGCGAGCACTGATTTGCAGCCCGCTCAAAGTACAAATATCACCACGGAGGCACGGAGATCACGGAGTAAATTTGTTTAATGTTTAAACTCCCTGTCCTCCGTGTCTCCGTGGTGAACTATTCTCGATAGAGTGTCCTCAACTTTGCAGTCGTACCTGAGCCAACTCAACCCGCAGCAGCGTGAGGCCGTCGAAGCGGTAGAAGGGCCGGTGCTCATCCTGGCGGGCGCCGGCAGCGGCAAGACGCGCGTCATCACCTATCGCATCGCCCACCTCATCGATGGCCTCGGTGCCCAGCCGGATTCCATCCTGGCCGTGACCTTCACCAACAAGGCTGCGTCTGAGATGGCTAGCCGCGTGGAGTCGCTGGTCGGCACGCGCTCGGTGGCCAAGCCGTTGATCTCCACGTTCCACTCCTTCTGCGTACGCCTGCTGCGGCGCGACATCGAAACCCTGCAGATCGCCGGCAAAGGTTACCGCAAGGACTTCGTCATCTACGATGAGGCCGATCAGCAGAATGTGGTGAAGGCGGCCATGAAGCGGCTCGGCATCGACGACAGGCAGCAACTGACGCCGCGCAACGTGCTGGCGCGAATCTCGTGGGCCAAGAACCACATGCTCGATCCGCAACAGGTTTATCTGGAGTCGACCGAGCCCCACACCGAGCGCGTGGCCCACATCTACGAGGTCTATCGGCAGGAGCTGGCGAAGTCGAACGCGCTGGATTTCGACGATCTGCTGCTGTATGCGGTACGTGTGTTAAAGGCGTCGGGCCAGACGCGCGAGCGCTACAACCGCCACTATCGTCATATTCTGGTGGATGAATATCAAGACACCAACCGCCCGCAATATGAGCTGATGAGGATGCTGGCGGGCAGCGAGCACAACGTCTGCGCGGTCGGCGACGAGGACCAGAGTATCTACTCGTGGCGCGGCGCCGACATTCGCAACATCCTGGAATTCGAGCAGGACTTTCCCGAAGCCCGCATCGTCCGCCTGGAACAAAACTATCGTTCGACCCAGAACATCTTGCAGGCCGCCTCGGCGGTGGTGTCGAAAAACATCAAGCGCAA
>Ga0302325_10018423_pt1 | contig 14715 bp, 8 predicted proteins | sample Palsa_T0_2_FD_201948 | JGI IMG/M metagenome (GOLD analysis project Ga0302325, IMG submission 201948) | Peat permafrost microbial communities from Stordalen Mire near Abisko, Sweden - Palsa_T0_2 | ecosystem: Environmental > Terrestrial > Soil > Palsa > Peat permafrost | place: Sweden: Abisko... | reverse complement strand
TTTTGGCGCGTCGGACATGCCCATGACCGATCAGGCGTTGGCCGACTCCAAGATCAAACTCACGCACATTCCCACGGTGCTGGGCGCGGTGGTGCCCATCTTCAACGTGCAGGGAGTCACTGACCTCAAGTTCAGCCCCGATGTGCTTGCTGACATTTACCTGGGCAAGATCGCCACGTGGAACGACGCGCGCATCGCAAAGGACAATCCTGGCGTGAACCTGCCCAATCTCAAAATCACTACGGTCCACCGCGCCGACGGCAGCGGCACCACGTTTATCTTTGCCGACTACCTGAGCAAGGTGAGCAAGGAGTGGGCTGACGGACCGGGCAAGGGCACTTCACTCAACTGGCCGACGGGTATCTCGGGGCCGCAGAACGCCGGTGTGGCAGCCCTGGTGCGGCAGTTGCCGGGAACCATCGGCTACGTGGAACTGATCTACGCGCTGCAAAACAAGATGAACTTCGGCGAGGTGAAGAACGCGGCCGGCAACTGGGTGAAGGCGTCGATCGGCGGCGTGACGGAGGCCGCGGCCAGTGTGAAGCAGATGCCGGCCGACTACCGCGTTTCCATTACCAATGCGCCCGGCGCAAATGCATACCCCATTTCGAGCTTCACCTACCTGCTGATTCCGGTCAAGGCCTCGGACCCGGAAAAAGGCAAGGTAATCAAGGACTTGCTGAGCTGGATCGTGAAGTCGGGCGAGAGCGAGGTTTCTTCGCTGTCGTATGCGCCGCTGCCGCAGAACGTGGCGGAAAAGGTGCTGAAGACGGTGTATTCGCTGCAGTAGGTAGGGTTGGGCCGATGAAGATTCCCGGTGTCCCACCCGGCATTCGCGGAGTGTCCGTGGTGACCTGACCGCGGCTTATGGAGATTTGCGGTGCCCCATCATTTCCGTTCGCGATGGGGCACCCGGCATGTCCGATGGGGCCGCAGCCGCCGAATGCCTCCCGTATGCGCTTGATTTTGCAAGGTTGTAACCTGCCATTCACATTTGCCCGATAGTCTGGTTGAGGTGGACTGCCTCCGTGCCCGAGATTCGCTTGGCCCAATCTCAATTCCAGACGCAACCGGATTCTGCCGGCGGGCAAGGGCCGGCGCACGAGGAGCCAGGCGGCCCCGGCGGATCGGCAGTGCGCAGGTTTCTGCTGGCGCGCGGCAACTCGGCCTTGGCCGACCGCGGTTTTCACTGGCTGATGGTGCTGTGCGCGTTGAGCATCTTCGGCATCGTGGTGCTGATCGCCATTGAGCTCGTCAAGCGCTCGCATCTGGCCTGGAGCACTTTCGGGTTCAAGTTTTTCTTCAGCTCGTTCACACTCCCCGGGACCAGCCAGCCGCTCTACTGGGACCCGGTGAACGGGCACTTCAGTGCCCTGCCCTTCATCTACGGCACGCTGGTGTCGTCGTTCCTGTCGCTGCTGATTGCGGTGCCGCTGGCCATTGGCGTAGCCGTCTTCCTGACGGAGATGTGCCCTGGGTTTCTGCGCGGGCCGCTGGCATTCATCACCGAACTGCTGGCCGCGGTGCCCAGCGTGATCTACGGACTGTGGGCGGTGTTTGTGCTGGTCCCGCTGCTGCGGGAGCACGTGAACCCGCTGCTGATCCGGCTGCTGGGCTGGACCGGATTTTTCGGCGACGACAATCCCACTGGGCTTGGATTCATGGCGGCGGGTGTGATCCTGGCCATCATGATCCTGCCCATCATCTCGTCGCTCACACGCGAGGTGATGACCGCGGTGCCGCACTCGCAGCGCGAGGCGGTGCTGGCGCTCGGAGCCACGCGCTGGGAGATGATTCGCATGGGCGTGCTGCGCAACGCGCGCATCGGCATTGTCGGAGCCGTGATTCTGGGGCTGGGCCGCGCCCTGGGCGAAACCATGGCCGTGACCATGGTGATCGGCAACAGCACGAATATCAGCCGCTCGCTCTTGTCGAATGGAAGCACCATGGCGTCGGTAATCGCCAACCAGTTCAGCGAAGCGAGCGACGACTTGCACCTGAGCGCGCTGATGGAGATTGGGCTGGCGCTGTTTGTAGTCACCATCCTGGTGAACGCCCTCGCGCGCATATTGGTGTGGGCGGTAACGCGGGGAGCGCCTGTAGCGGTGCGTTGAGGAGACGGAACTGAGAACGAGGCGAGACAACCCGCAATCGAGCCAGCGAGCAAGGCTTCGGTCGCGCCTGCGGTCGGTGACCGATGGCCTGGCCACCGGCCTGGCTGTGCTGGCCACTGTATTGGTTGTCGCGCCATTGGTCGCCATTTTTGTTTACCTCATTTACAAGGGCGCGAGCTCGCTGAGCCTTGCATTCTTCACGCAGATTCCCAAGCCTGTGGGTGAAGAGGGTGGCGGCATGGCCAACGCCATTGCGGGGTCGGGAATTCTGCTGGGCATAGGCAGCCTGATTGGCGTGCCCATCGGCATTGGCGGCGGCATTTTTCTGGCCGAGTTTGGCCGCGGCGGCAAGCTGGCACACGCTGTGCGCTTCACGGCCGACGTGCTCAACGGCGTGCCTTCGATCGTGATGGGCATCGCGGTTTATTCGCTGATCGTGGTGCCGCAGGGGCATTTTTCGGCATTCTCCGGCGGCGTGGCGCTGGGCATCATGATGATTCCCACGGTCACGCGCACCACCGAAGAGATGCTGCTGATGGTGCCGCACGCGGTGCGCGAAGCGGCGCTGGCGCTGGGTGTGCCCAACTGGCGCTCGGTGCTCTCGATCACCGTGAAGACCGCCTCACCCGGCATCATTACCGGATGCATGCTGGCCTTTGCGCGCGTGGCCGGGGAGACTGCTCCGCTGATCTTCACCGCGTTTGGCAACGTGACCTGGAGCGCCAGGCTGAATGAGCCGATTGCCGCGCTGCCGCTGCAGATTTATATTTACGCTACCTCCCCGTACGACGATTGGCACCGGCTGGCATGGGCCGGAGCGCTGGTGTTGATTGTGCTGATTGTGCTGGCGGTTTCGCTGGTGCGCTATGTGACCAGCCGCGGCGTTTTGAAAGGGGCTAGCTAAGTGGGCGTCGGCATCGAAGTAACCAACCTGAACGCGTGGTACGGCACCAACCACACGCTGCAGGACATCAACCTGAACATCCCCGCCAATCATGCCACGGCGCTGATCGGGCCCTCGGGCTGCGGCAAGAGCACGTTTGTACGCTGCCTCAACCGCATGCATGAGACCAATCCTATTGCGCGCGTAACGGGCCTCGTACGCATCGGCGAGCTCGACATTTACACGGACGCCAAGCCGGTGGAGATTCGCCGTCGCGTGGGCATGGTGTTTCAGCGGCCCAATCCGTTTCCCACGATGTCGATTTACGATAACGTGGCCGCGGGGCTCAAGCTGAATGGGTACACCAGCCGCCGCGCTCTGGACGAAATTGTCGAGCGCTCGCTCAAGGACTCAGCGCTGTGGGACGAAGTGAAGGATGATTTGAAAAAGAAATCGGGCGCGAGCCTCTCCGGCGGCCAGCAGCAGCGGCTTTGCATTGCGCGCGCGCTGGCGGTTGATCCCGAGGTGCTGCTGATGGATGAGCCTGCGTCGGCGCTCGATCCGGTATCGACATCGAAGATCGAGGACCTCATCTTTCAGTTGAAGTCGCAATACACCATCGTGATTGTGACGCACAACATGCAGCAGGCCGCGCGCGTTGCCGAAAAGACCGGCTTCTTTCTGAACGGCCGCATGGTGGAGTTCGACTCCACGCACAAGATCTTCACCAACCCCAGCGACAAGCGCACCGAGGATTACATCACAGGCAGGTTTGGATGACACGGATTCGTTTTCAACGCAGCCTGGACGACCTGAAGGAGAACCTGCTGGTGATGGCTGGGCTCGCCGAACAGGCCATTCAGCGCGCCATTGAGGCATATCGCGTGCGCGACCTGTCGATCTGCGACCTGGTGAGCCGCAGCGAGATTGCCATCAATCGCCTGGAGCGCGAAATCGATCAGTCGGCCCTGGACCTGCTGGCGATGGAGCAGCCGATGGCCATCGATCTGCGCTTCATCCTGGCCGTGATCAAGATCAACGCAGACCTTGAGCGCGTGGGCGACGCAGCCAAGAGCATCAGCGACCGCGTGCGCAACATGGAGCAGATGGCGGTGGCCGATCTGCCTGTCGATATTCCGCGCATGGCGTCGCTGGCCGCCGACATGGTGCGCAAGAGCCTGCAGTCGTTCATCGAAGGCGACGCGGAACTGGCGCGGGCCATTCTCACCATGGACGATGCGGTGGATGTGATGAACCGCAACGCGTACAAGGCGCTGACCAAGGTGATGGCGGAGGAGAGCCACCTGGCACCGCAAGCCCTGAATGCGCTGATGATCTGCCGCAGCCTGGAGCGCGTGGCCGACCACGCCACCAACATCGCCGAGGACGTAATCTTCTGGGTGCAGGGCGCGGACGTGCGCCACCACAAGAGCCTCAAGCGCGCCAACGACCCGCAGGTGGGCCGCGAGTAGCGGCGACCTTCGGACTCACACACAAGCTGTCATCCTGAGCATTTCGACTGGCGTAGCCAGTTGCGGCTTGAATGAACAACAATGTTGGGTGCCCCATCCTTGCGACGTCTTTGTTTCTGTCGCAAGGGTGGGATACCTCCGTTCTCAATGAGCCATGTTCATCAGAAGCGAAGCGCAGCGGAGTCGAAGGACCTGCGTTTGGCCCGCTCACGCCCCATCCACGCGATACTCTTGAGTGAACGGAGTGCGCGATGAATGCAGGCGAGTCAACACGCGGTGGGCCCGAGCCGGCCGCTGTGTATTCCGAAAGACTCGAAACGCTCATGCGTGCCCAGGCCGCGGAGAGGAAGCGCGAGAAGCTCTTCGGCTACGCCAAGCTTGCTTTGGCCGCGTTGACGATCGTTGCGGCCGCGCTGCTGCTCCATCGTCCGCGCACACTCGAATTGCTGGTGTTGCCAGTCGCCGCATTCGTTGTGCTCGCTGTCATGCACGAAAATCTGCTGCGGTCGATCCGGATGCGCGCGAGGCCGGTCAATTACTATGAGCGTGGCCTCGCGCGGCTTGAAGATCGATGGGCTGGCGCCGGCGAAACCGGTGAACGTTTCCTCGACGCCGCGCATCCCTATGCGCGCGATCTCGATATCTTTGGCCAAGCATCGCTGTTTGAGCTGCTCTGCACCGCGCGCACGCGGGCCGGCGAAGAGACGCTGGCTGCGTGGCTCAAGGCCGCTGCGCCGGTGGATGAAGTGTTACGGCGACAGGATGCGATTCGCGACCTGCGCGCGCGTGTCGACTTTCGGGAGAAGTTGTTTTCGCTGGCTGAAACTGTGCGCCTGGGCGTGCATCCCGGCGCGCTGGCGGCGTGGGGTGAGAGCAAGTTGGTGTTCGCAGCGCAATCGATGCGCATAATTACGACAGCGCTCGGCCTGATGTGGATCGCGAGCCTGGCGTGCTGGGCCGTGTGGGGCCTGGGCGATGTAGCCGCCGTGATGTCGCTCGTGAACCTCGCGTGGGCGCATCGGTTGCATGCGCGGCTGGTGAAGGCCGCTGGCGCAATGGAACGAGCCGCCGATGACCTGGCGTTGCTGGCAGGAGTGCTGGCGCTGATCGAGCGCGAGGATTTCTCGTCGGCAAAGCTGATCGCGATTCAGGAGGGCCTGAAGCGCGATGGCTTCGTGGCATCGGCAGCGATTGCGAAGCTTGCGCGCATTGTGGAGACGCTGCGGTCGCGCAACAGTCTCTTCGGACGCGCCCTGGACCTGTTTACATTCTGGAGCGCGCAACTGGTGTTCGCAGCCGAGCGCTGGCAGAGCGAGTTTGGCCCTTCGATCCGCGGTTGGCTCGCAGAGGCCGGCGAGTTTGAAGCGCTCACTTCCCTTTCGGCCTATGCGTATGAACATCCGGCGGATGTGTTTCCGGAGTTTGTTGAGGCGGCGGCATTGTTTGACGCGGAGTCGCTCGCGCACCCGCTGCTTCCGGCAGCACAGGCTATTCCGAACGACGCGCGGCTCGGCGAAGGATTGCAACTCATGATCCTGAGCGGGCCCAACATGGCGGGCAAGAGCACCTTCATTCGCGCGGTGGGAGTGAATGCAGTGCTGGCGCAGTGCGGCGCTCCGGTGCGGGCCGCGCGGCTCATGCTTTCGCCCCTCACCGTGGCTGCGTCCATCTGCATTCTCGATTCGCTTAGCGGAGGCATGTCGCGTTTCTATGCTGAGATTCACCGCGTCAAGCTGATCTCAGATCTTGCGCGCGGCTCGGTGCCCGTTCTGTTTCTGCTCGACGAATTATTGTCTGGCACTAACTCGCATGATCGGCTTGTCGGCACTGAATTCATCGTGAGGAGCCTGATCGAACGCAATGCTATCGGCATCGTGAGTACGCACGACCTCGCTCTGGCCAGGATTCCCGAGACGCTGGGCGAACGTGCCGTCAATTGCCACTTCGAGGATAGGCTGGAGGCCGGGCAACTTATCTTTGACTATAAGTTGAAGACGGGCGTAGTAAAGACTAGTAATGCACTTGAACTGATGCGGTCAATAGGATTGGGAGTTACTGAATGATTACTGCTTTATAACTGCCACCAATCGAACAATAACATGCGCGGATAGTACAACCCAGCGCATATTGGCGCGTCGTTGCCGTGCAGGTTGCGCAGGATGGCGGCGTAGGCCTCGATCTGCGGCGCAAAGAGCGGGCGGAGTCTGTGCAACAGTGCATTCGGGTCTGCATCTTTTTCGTGCGCGGTCTTGTAGTCTACGATCCACCAGCAGTCTTGTTCGTCGCTGAGAGGCGCGGGACTGGCGCGAAAGACGCGATCGACGCGAACCGTGCGCACTGCGCCCCCGACGACTCCCGCCCAGCGTACTTCGCTGGACGCGTCGGCGTGTGGCGAGAGAATCCATTGGCCGATGGGATGGTGCGACGCATTGAGCGCATGGCGCAGCGCCTTCGCAGCCAAGTCTGCTGCCTGCGAGGGCTCTACGCCCAGTGCGCGCATATCGGCGGCGATGCGGGGCTCGAAACGGCTTAGACCGGCGCGCGCCTGATCCCATTCCAGTGTGAGCCGCAGCCTTGCCAGATCCTCCATGAGCGCGTGGACCCCGCTGCCCAAAGCGCGTGAGACGAGGCCGCCCTGGTGGCGCGTGTAGAGTTGAATACCCTGTGACTGAGTGTCGAGGTCTCCCACCCTTTCGCCAGAAAAAAGGCGAAAGGATGGGGCACGGGGCATTTGTGGAATGTGGGCGGGCAGATTTGGATTGGTGGTTTCCCAGGTCTCAAAATCGATACCTGGGGCACCCAACCGATAGTCGGCGGGCAGGCGGCGGAGGAGTTTGGGCGCGGCGGCGGACGACTGGGCGGAGCGCGTCGGCATTACGAGTAGATTGCTGTCGGCGGAGGCGGCGAGGTCGAGGCTCGGTTGCGCTTGTACTGCGTTCCACTCATCGAATCGCACCCGCAGTTCCTGCTCGAGCGCGGGCCATGCTGTTGCCAAGAGGCTGTTCGCTGGCTCTGCAAGCATGCGCGCGCCATTGACTTCAACTTTGTATACCGGACGCGCGAAGAGGTGAAGCTCTTCGCGGGCGCGCGTCGCGGCTACGTAGAGAATGCGCCGGTCCTCCTGCGACTCGCGCGCGCGATAGATGCCGTCGACCCACTTCTTTGCCTGGCCGCGGTCCTCACCTTTGGTTTGCAGCGGAGCGACGAGGAATTCCGTGATGTCTCCTGTATCGTCGTGGTCGGCAAGTCCGCGGGCAAGTCCACGCTCTAGCCAGGAGAGGAGCTTGATGCCGCCCCGCCCGCAGCGCGCCTGCAGGTCGGGCACAATGACCACTTCGAATTCGAGGCCCTTGGCCTTGTGAATGGTCATCAACTGCACGCCGCACTCACTGTCTGCCTCAGGGTCGGGCAGCGCGGTGAGATTTTCCAGCGCCGCGTGGAGCGCGGGGCTCAACAGATCCTGCTCGCCAGCGGGCAGCGCATCGAGGCAGCGCCACAAGAGATCGAGGTTGGCTCGCGCGGTGGCGTCAACGCAATCCGCGCCCCCAAGGCGCAGCCAGATCTGCTCAAGCCATGTGCCCAGCGTTGCCATCGGCATGTCTGCGCGCAACGCGGGTGCGGCGGCCAGCGCATGCAGCATGCGTTCGCAGGCTCGGCGGCCGACATCGCAGAGCAGAGGCAAGCGCTCGGCGAGCAGGTCCGGCACGGGACGCGCAAGCAGATCCGCATCGTCGGCGCTAGTGAGCCGGTAGAGGTCGTCGAGCGCAAGACCGCACCATGGAGCGCGCAGCACACCGAGCCAGGCGATGCGGTCTTCGGGATTGAGCAGCGCGCGCGCCAGCGAGAGCGCATCACGCACCTCAGCGCGGTCTTTGAGCGGTTCCAAGTCGACGGCGCGAAATGGAATGGCGGCGTCGCGCAACGCCTCTGCGACCGGAGTCAGCGCACTGCGCGCGCGGCCCAGCACGGCGATGCGGTATTTTCTATCTTCGCCACGATCTCTCGCGGCCTTTAATTCGGCAATGCGGCCGAGATGGGTGCGGATGAGCTCGACAATTTCGGCTGTCTGCGTGGCGTGCGCAGATTCTCTATCGGCAATGTCGGCGGAATCCGCTGCTCTGCCCGGCGCGCCTTGCGGAACGAATTTGAGATGCAGCGCGAAAGGCTGATGCCCGCCCACGGTCTGTAAGCGCGCAGGCTGCGCGGGCGAGAATTCAATGCCGCTGCCATCGGGCGCCGCGAAAATCCGCGCGAACCCGTCATTGAGCTGCTCGACCAGTGCGGGCGCGGTGCGGAAGTTGGACGAGAGCCCGACGAAATCGAGCGGGAGCGATTCGGCACCGGGAATCTCGAGGCCCTCGGCCCGCACACGCGGGAAGAGCTCAGCGTCGGCCTCGCGAAAAAAATAAATGGACTGCATGGGGTCGCCGACAGCGAAGCACGTGCGCGACGTGCGCTCGGGCCACGCGGCCACCAGGGCGGCGAGGAGCTGATGCTGGCGGCGGCTGGTGTCCTGAAATTCGTCGACGAGCAAGTGGCGGATGCCATCGGCAACGGTGAGCGCCGCATCGGAGGGCGAGCCGTCTTCGGCTCTCAGCACGCGCTCGGCAATCTGCGCCACTTCGACGAAGTCCACTGCGCCAGCCTCGGCAAACACCACCTGCAACTGGGCCGCGGCGTGACGAAGAAGCGTGAAGCAGGCGCGCACGATCTGCCAGTCTTCATCGGTGTAGCGAGCGGGCGGCAGAGCGCGCACGGCGGCGAGCGCGGATTCGAGGCCGGGAATGGCGGCAAGCTCGGCGATGAGCGCGAGCATTTGGTTCTTCTCGTGCTTGCGATCGGCTGGAAAGCCGTGCCGCTTGTCGATCGCTCTGCGGAAGACGCCGATGTCTGTGAGAAGCATCCTTGCCAGACAGGTAAAAGCCTCGCGAGCCTCTTCGATTTCCGCTGTGCTGTTAAATGGCGCTGCGGGAAAAGCGGCCAGTTCGGCGATTTCCCGATGGAGCTGGCCTCCGGTTTGCGTACATGCGAAGCGCGCCAGTTCGAGCGCTCGGTCACAGCATCCCGGCAACCGATCGAGTTTTTCGCAAACGGCATCAAGCCCGGCGCGGACGGCACGTGCAAACGGGCGCTCGAGGCGCTCGCGCAGAGCTGCGAAATCGGGATCGTTGGGATCGGGCTCACGGCTAAGCACGAAGTCATGCATCCAGCGATCGCGCCCGGCGAGCATATCAACGAGCAGGTCTTCCATCTCGCGCCAGTTGTTGTCGCGCCACAGGAGCAGCGTCTCGATTGCTTCGCGCAGAGGTGCGTTCGCCGTATCGATTTGCTCGAGCGTCTGACGCGCAGCGCGGCGATAGAGATCGGCGGACTGCTTGCCGATGGAGAGCCCGCCGCCCAGGCCGGAGAAGAGCGGCTGTTGCAAGGCGAGCTCGCGGCAGAACGCGTCGATGGTGGAGATGCGCAGTTGCGCGGGCAGGTCGATGAGGTTCCAGCCGAGCAGCCGCGAGCGATTGAGCGCGCGGCCGGCGAGTGCGTTCATGGAGAGCGGATCGTAGTCTTGCGCGGGCCCGGCAACCGTCGCGGTCTCGCGCGCGGCAGCCTTTTCGAGTTCGGATAGAATGCGGTGGCGCATCTCGGCCTCCGCGGCATTGGTGAACGTGATGGCGACGATCTGGCCGGGCGCATCTACCTCGCTGAGCAGGCGAAGAAAGCGGCGGGTGAGCAGATCGGTCTTGCCCGAGCCGGCCGGCGCCTGCACCAGGATCGATCGCGAGGGGTCCAGAGCGCGTACACGCTCGGCTTGATCCGGCGGCGTTGCGTGGGCGAGCGTCTCATTCATCGCTGCCCCCCTCATCGCCGGCGTCGCCGCTATCGGACTCATCGGCAGCGCCGCCGATGCGGCAAAGGGTCTGCAGTCCGCATCGCTCGCAAGTCTTGGGTGGGTCGCGCGGGTCGACATCGGCTTTGCCATCGAGAAAATCCTGTGCCAACTGCTTGATGGCGTTTTGCCAGTCGATGATGTGTTCTGCGCCGAGTGGGTCTTTCACCAGGCTGCAGCCGCGGCTCAGATCGGCGAGCAGCGTAGCCTGCGCGTTGCCCACGCGGCCGGCGAAACACAGATCGCCGGGGCGCACCTTGGCGAAGACCAGGCCGCCCAATTCTTCCTCTTCAGCCTCGCGCGCGAGGGTCGCGTAAAGGGGCAACTGCACGTCCTCGGGGCGAGGCAAGTCCCACACCTTAGGTGAGACGTTGCCGGACTTGTAGTCGATCACCAGCACGGTGCCGTCGTTGAGGCGATCGACCCGATCGAGGCGCAGGCGCAGCGTGAGGCCTGCAATGGGCGTGGTCTTGTCGAGCTCGGTTTGCATCACATTGAACGCGTGGCGCGTGGCCTCGAAGGCGAGCCAATCGGACACAAGGCGGACCAGACGCCGCTCTTCAAGATCGAGATAGCGACGCGGCATGCGTTCGCGCAGCCCTGCGGAGAGCTGGCCGATGGCGCTGCGCACGTGCGCGATAACAAAGCCTTGCAAATCGTTGCGGGTCTTTAGTTCCTCATGCGATCTCAAGCCGTGCGGCGGACCGCCCCATATAGCGTGCAGCACGGCGTGGAGCAGTTGACCGCGCTGACTGGGGCTGAGCCCGGCCTCCGCGGGCTGCCAGCCCCCCGCGCCGAGACGAGCCGTGGCAAAAGCTTTGAACGGACACTGCGACTGCGCAGTGAGAATGCCAGCGCCGCCGGCGACGACGGAGCCGACAGCGACGAACGGAATGCGTGCCGCGTCTTCCACGGCAACAGTGAGCGGCTTGCCGGCTGATGGCGCGGCAAGTTCTGGCGGCAGCGGCTGCGATGCGCCGGCAAATGTGACCACCAGGCGCGATGGACGAGCCTCAATGCCTTGACTTTGCCGCGCAAAGCTGAATCGCACCTCGCTTGCCGACGCCAGCAGGCGCGCAGTAATGGCGCGGGCCAGCTCCCAATCCAGTTGCGGCGTGGCGTGGGGCATGGCGGCTTCGCGCTGCACCTCGATAGGGAGCAGCGGATGGATGCTGCCGTGCGGCGGCCACGCATCTTCATTGACGCCGAGGAACCAGAGCGCATCCGCAGTGAGGCCTGCCGACTCGGCAGGCCCCGCGATCTGGATGGGCGCATCGCGAGACTCAGGCGCGAACAGCGTTTCATCGAGCGCGCGGCCCAGCGCAGACAAGAAGTCGCCCCACGCCATGCGGCGGCCGTTGAATCCGAGCGAGGCGCATGAATCGAGGGCCTGATCCCAGCGGCGAATGGCCTGAAACTCCGCGCTCGAGAGCGGGCGGTCACCGGACCAGGCAGCAGCCTGGAGCAGCTCGGGCACAAGCGCTGCCCAGTCGAGCGGACTGCGCGGACGCGGGAGACGATCATCCAGCCGGCGCTTGGCGGCGCTCATGCGCGCGACCCATGCAGGCGGCAGTTGCCGCGTTCGCGCGCCCTCTTCGATGAAGGCCGCGAGTGGCCAGGCAGGCCGCTCCATGCCGCGATGGCGCAGGCGGCGCATGGTGGCTTGCAACGCGGCAGACTCACCAACTGTGGCCGCGGCGTGGCCTGTCGAGAGCAGCCAGTCGAGCTCGTGTTCTGCTATGGAAGCGGTGACCCAGCGCAGCAGCAGATACGCCGAGCGCGCGAGGGGAATGCTGGCCAGCGGAACGCCGAGCGAGAACTCGAAGACGGGCGCAGAGGCAGAACTCGTGTGGCGCAGCAGCGCGCGCTCGATCTCGCCGCGCCGTGTTGCCGCATCCTGCGTAATGATGAGCAGGCGGGCGTGTGGATTGGCGGCGAGCTTGCCCTTGCACCAGAGAGCGCACGCGGCAAGCTCGGCCTGGGCATCGTCAGCCTGGTGAAATTGAATTTCCACTGCCGGATCGCCGGGCGCGGCCTGACGCCATGCGCCCCATGCGTCCAGCAGGTCGCATTGCACAGGCAGCAGGCGGTCAAAGCCGGCAAGCAGGAGCTGTGGTCTCTGGCTTGAATCCGCCTGAAGCAGCGGGATCAGTTCGAGCGGTAGACAGCTCTCGCTGATCAACTTCATGTCGCGGCATGCATCGTCAAAGGACGCGAGCCATCGGCTGAACGCTTCGGCGTCTTGCTGCCAACCGCTGCGGGATGCGGTGCGCAGATAACGCGGCGCGTGAGTGGCCAGCAGCTCATGCGCGTCCATGGCCATGGCGGCCAGGCGATGGCGCGGGCCAGGCAGCACGGTCGAAGGCTGCGGATCGCGGCCGGCAATATCAACCCACAGCTCAGTCTCCTGCGTGCGGTTAAGCAGGAGCCGGCCGTCGAGGCTGCGCTCGGCCCATGCGCTGCGGATGAAGCTGTTCCAGTCAACGATGACGGGCGCGGGCCACGCTCGCAGACCCTCGGCCTGGCGGGCGCGATGAAACGCCGACCGCAGCGTGCGCGCGGCACGGTCGCTGGCTGCGACCACGAGGCCGCCTTCGCGCAGCCACGCGTCAATGCTTGATTCCGGCTGGGCTCCCGGATTGAACTCCATTTCAGCGTTATACGCCGTCCGGCTGGGGAAGTGCTATGGCTGCTTGTCGCCTATAATTGTGCTTCGAACATATGCGAGGCTGGACGGGGATGATTTGTGCGATGAGGGCAAATGTTTGCGCGGGCGTTGGAGTACTGCTGCTGAACGCGGCCGCGGTGTGCGCGGGACAGGCCGGCGTGATGAATCCGGCTGCCATGGCGCGCGTGGGCACGGTCGACACGCGCTTTCAGTCCTACAACATCGAGATGGTGGAGGTGACGGGCGGCAGATTTTGGAAGCCCTACGACAGCGCGCCGGATGCGGCTGCTGCGAAGGTGAGTCCGTCGCAGGCCGGCAGCCAGCCGGGCGGGATCAACCCGTCGCTCTATCGGTACCGCGCGCCCATCGACCTGGGCAATGCGCACCTGCGCATGCTGGCCGCGGCGCTGGGTCCGGCGTATGTGCGCGTGAGCGGGACGTGGGAGAACTCGACTTACTTCCAGGATTCAGACGAGCCGGCGCCGGCCAAGCCCCCGCAGGGATTTAACAGCGTGCTGACGCGCCAGGAGTGGAAGGGCGTGGTGGATTTTGCGCGTGCCGTTCACGACAATATCGTGACCTCATTCGCCATCAGCGCGGGCACGCGCGATGCGGCCGGCGTGTGGACTCCGACGCAGGCGCAGGCGCTGCTCGCTTACACAAAATCGATCGGCGGCAGCATTGCGGCGGCGGAGTTTATGAACGAGCCCACCTTTGCCGAGATGGGCGGCGCGCCTCACGGTTATGACGCACAGGCGTATGCGCGAGACTTCCAGGTGTTTCACACGTGGGTGAAGGCGCAGGCGCCGGACATGCTGGTGCTGGGGCCCGGCGGCGTGGGCGAGGGCTCCTCGCTTGCACCGCCCGGGATGCACCTGGTGTCGACCGAGTCGATCTTTGAGGCCACAGGGCCGGTGTTTGACGCGGTTTCATATCACTCGTATGGCGCGGTGTCTAGCCGCTGCTCGATGGGGTCGGCAGCGGGGACCTCGGAAGCGGCTGCGCTGAGCGAGGAGTGGCTGGGGCGCGGCGAGCACATCGAGAGCTACTACTCCGCGCTGCGCGATCGTTTTGAGCCGGGCAAGCCGTTGTGGGACACCGAGACCGCGCAGGCGGCGTGCGGCGGCGACCGCTGGGCCAAGACGTTTCTCGACAGCTTCCGCTATCTCAACCAACTGGGCAGCCTGGCGCGGCGCGGCGTGCAGGTGCACATGCACAACACGCTGGCCGCTAGCGACTACGGATTGCTGGATGAGAAGACCTATGAGCCGCGGCCCAACTACTGGGCGGCGCTGCTGTGGCACAGGCTGATGGGTGCAACCGTGCTCGATCCGGGGCCGTCGCCCACGCCCGCGCTGCACATCTACGCGCACTGCACGCCTGGCACGCCCGGCGGCGTGACGCTGCTGGCCATCAACGCCGATCGCGACCAGGGGCATACGCTCAGGATTCCGAAGGGCGGGCTGCGCTACACGCTCAGCGCGAGAGAACTGCTGCAGCCGCACGTGGAGCTGAACGGCAAAGACCTCAGCATGGACGAGGACGACGATGAGCTGCCGCCGATCATAGGCGTGCCCGAGCCCGCGGGCAACGCACTGATGCCGGCGGCGAGCATCACGTTCATGGCATTTCCAAAGGCGAAAAACGCGAGCTGCAAATAGCGCGTTGCGGGTTTGATTCAGTGCACCTGCCACCCG
>Ga0302325_10018422_pt1 | contig 14715 bp, 13 predicted proteins | sample Palsa_T0_2_FD_201948 | JGI IMG/M metagenome (GOLD analysis project Ga0302325, IMG submission 201948) | Peat permafrost microbial communities from Stordalen Mire near Abisko, Sweden - Palsa_T0_2 | ecosystem: Environmental > Terrestrial > Soil > Palsa > Peat permafrost | place: Sweden: Abisko... | reverse complement strand
TGCTGTCGTTCACTCCGTTTCGGCCCCGCCGGAACGTAGAGTCATCGTCCGCAGTCCGTCGACTGCGGACGGAACCTTACCGACAGACATGGACTCTTTCGCCACCATCCCCGCCGAGATCCGGCGCCGCGTCGCGGCGGGTGAACGCGTCGCGCTGATCCTGCTCGACGGACTCGGCGCCGAGATGCTCGCGCGTCACGAGCACCATCCGTTCGTCCGCCGGCTCGAGCTGACGCGGCTCCGCAGCCAGTTTCCGGCGACCACGACCGCGCACGTGACGACGATCCATTACGGGCTCCCGGTCGGAGCGCACGGCCTGTACGAGTGGAACATCCTCGAGCCGTCGCTCGGCGAGCTGATCTGCCCGTTGATGTTCGAGATCGCCGGCGGCCACCGGCGGGACGGCCTCGCCGGCCGGTTGGATCCCCGCGCGCTCGCGCCCGGGCCGACGCTGTACGAGACGCTCGGGGCGCGGTCGCTGGTCGTCCAGCCCCACCACATCGGCGGCTCCCAGTACACGCTGATGGCGACGCGCGGCGCCGACCGCGCGGTGTTCGCCGACCTGGCGGACGGGGTCCGCCTGCTCGTCAACGCGCTGACCGACCGGCACGGCTACGGATACGGCTTTCTCTATTGGGACCGGATCGACGCCAGCGGCCACGAGCACGGCCCGGACTCGCCGCAGTTCGACGCCGCGGCCCGGTCCGCGCTCGACGCGCTCGAGCTGTCGCTCGGGTCCGGCGCCGACGGACGCGTGTCTGAGCTGTCCGTGCTGCTCTGCGCAGACCACGGTCAGGTCTCCGTCAGCCCGGAACGGGTCGACTATCTCGATGACCTGTGGCCGCAGCTGCCGGAGTTGCTCAGTCAGCCGAGGCCTGCCGGCTCCTCGCGGGATGTGTTTCTGCACGTCGCGCCGGGACAGCTGCAGGCGGTGATCGATGGTCTGAGCGAGCGGCTTGGCGACCGCGCGCGGGTCCTGCCGGCCGCGGAGCTGTTTCACTCGATCGGGCCGCGGCTGCGCGAGCGGCTCGGCGAGGTGGTGGTGCTGCCCGCCGCCGGCAGGCAGGCGTGGATGCGCCGCGCCGCGGCAGGGGAGCGGTGGTTCCGCGGCCATCACGGCGGCTTCGAGGACCAGGAGGCCGCGACCTACCTGGCAGAGCTGCAGCGGTAGCGACCGCTACTGGCGCTTGACGTTGAGCATGACCAGCTCGACCGTTTCGAGCCCCAGCGACGGCGATGACAGCGGCGGCTCGTCGTCGGGCTGCGCGGCGATGCCGCGGATCATGATGTCCAGATACCGGCGGTAGAGCGCCGGCTCGATCTCGGCCGACGCGTCGATCAGCGAGCTCATCATCGCCTGGATCAGCGGCAGATCGGGCGCGTGGATGTCCTCACGCAGCCGGCCGCAGACGTGAGCGCGCCTGACCAGCTCCTCGCCCATCGGCATCAGCCGGGCGCGGATCTTCGAGATCCGCTGAAGGCCCACGTGACCGCCGGTCAACAGGTCCTTGATGCCGTGGTCGCACGCCTGCATGTCGCATGAATAGCGGATGAACGAGGTCAGCCCGTGCCACGGGTCGGGATCGGCGAGCGCCTGCTCCATCCGTGTCACGAGGTCCTCGATCCGCTGCTCGAACAGCCCCTCGACGAGCTGATCCTTGTCGGGGAAGTGGCGGTAGACGGTGGCGACGCCGACGCCCGCATGGTGGGCGATGTCGTTCAGCGAGGCGCTCAGGCCGCGCTGCTGGAACAGGTCCCGCGCGGCCTCGAGGATCAGCTCGCGGTTGCGGGCGGCGTCCTTGCGCAGCGGCTTGCACGGCGTCGTCGCGGCGCGGTCGTCGTCGGCGGCGCCGTCGCTGTCGCCGAGATCGGCAAGCTCGGGCGCCCGCGTTGGAGTGCGTGGCATGGATCACACGGTAGCAAAGCGGATTGACAGTATCCGGTTTCATGCTACGGTGGCGTGACGGAAACGGATAAGCCTTGTCCACTTAGTTATTGGAGTTACATGTGATGAGTACCGAGAGCCCCACCCGCGATCGCCGCTGGCTGATCCTCGCGATCCTCGGGATCGCCCAGTTGATGGTCGTGCTCGACGCGACGGTCGTCAACGTCGCGCTTCCGTCCGCCCAGAAGGCGCTGAACTTCTCAAACGACAATCGTCAGTGGATCGTCACCGCCTACTCGCTGGCGTTCGGCGGCCTGCTGCTGCTCGGCGGCAAGATCTCCGATCTGTTCGGCCGCAAATGGACGTTCATCATCGGCCTCGCTGGTTTCGCGATCGCGTCCGCCGTCGGCGGCGCCGCCCAGTCGTTCATCATGCTCGCCGTCGCACGCGCGTGCCAGGGCGCGTTCGGAGCGCTGCTTGCGCCGGCCGCGCTGTCGCTGTTGACGACCACCTTCACCGAGCCGAGCGAGCGCAACCAGGCGTTCGGGATCTACGGCGCGATCGCCGGCGCGGGCGCATCGGTCGGGCTGTTGCTCGGCGGCGTCCTGACCCAGTACCTCAGCTGGCGCTACTGCATGTTCGTCAACCTCGCGTTCGCGGTCGTCGCGATCACGGGTGGCCTGGCACTGCTCGAGCATCACCCCCATGAGCGCACGACGCGCATCGACGTGCCGGGCGCGGCGACGATCACGCTCGGGCTGTTCGCGCTGGTCTACGGCTTCAGCCACGCTGAGACGAGCAGCTGGACCAATGGCCTGACGCTCGGCTTCCTGGCCGCCGGTGTGATCCTGCTCGGGCTGTTCTACGTGATCGAGCGGCGGGTCGCCGAGCCGCTGCTGCCGCTGCGGGTCGTGACCGACCGCAATCGCGGCGCGTCGTTCTTGGCGATGCTGCTCGCCTCGGTCGCGATGTTCGGCGTGCTCCTGTTCCTGACGTACTACCTGCAGCGGACGCGGGGCTACTCGCCCGTCAAGACCGGCCTCGCGTTCCTCCCGCTGACCGGCCTGCTGGTGATCGTCTCGGTCGTCGCCCAGACGCAACTGACGCCGCGGTTCGGCCCGCGGATCATGGTCGCGATCGGAATGCTGTTCGGCGCCGCCGGGATGGTGCTGCTGGCCCAGATCGGAGTCAGCACCCACTACGCGAGCGGGATCCTGCCCGGGCTGCTGCTGATGGCGGTCGGCCTTGGCTTCATCTTCGCGACCGCGATGAACAGCGCCACCCGCGGCGTCGAGCCCGGCGACGCGGGCGTCGCGTCGGCGACTGTCAACGCGGCCCAGCAGGTTGGTGGCGCGCTCGGGACCGCGCTGCTGTCGACGATCGCGGTGTCGGCCACGACCAGTTTCATCAGCGGCAAGGCGCTCTCGCCGGCGCTGATCGCGCAGGCCCCGGTGCATGGCTACACGGTCGCGTTCTACGTGTCCGCCGCGATCTTCGTCGCGGGCGCGCTGATCACCGGGCTGTTGTACGAGCGCGGCGTGCCGGAGCTGGACCCGAGCGCCGAGCCGGTCCTGGTCGGCGGCTGAGTCGCTTCGGGCGTTTCGCGGCTCACCGGGCCACCGGCGCGTTGGGCTCCGGTGGCCCGTCCATCTGCCGACACCGCGCCGCCGGTGGGGTGACGGTGTCGGAACGATCGATACAGTGATCGCGGTGTCCGGTTGCTTTCCGGGCCTGCGGCCGGGCAGGCTTACCGACGATCTGACCATGGTCGGAGACGGTGGTGCGCGCTCGTCGATCGGGCGGGCCGCGTCCGTGCTGGTCGCCGTGTTCGTCTGCGTTCTGACGCTCGCCGCCGGGTCCGTGCGGGCGGCGAACGTGCAGCTGTTCGCCGTGTCGACGCCTGAGGCGGGGCTGTCGGACATCGTTGAGGGGCCCGACGGGGCGCTGTGGTTCAACGAGGAGAATGGCTTCGCGGTCGGGCGGATCACGACGACCGGTGCGATCACCGAGTTCCCGGTCCCGCGCGCGTCCTACAGTGCCAACGGCGACGGACCGACCACGATCGTCTCAAGCGGCGGCAACCTCTGGACGCTGGCAAACGTCGGCTCGACGATCGACGAGGTCTCGCCCGCGGGCACGGTCACGCAGGAATACCAAGACCTCGACCAGTCGGCCACGAACCTCGCGCCCGACAGCGTCGGCGGCGTCTGGGCCACGAGCCTCGCCGGGGCCGGCGGCGGACCCGTCTCCGGAGGTCTGTTCCGAGTCGACCCGCCGACGGGGACCGTGCGCAACTACCGTGACCCACGGTTCAGCGGCCAGTTCCAGCCGGTGCCGATCGTCGCCGGGCCCAACGGCACGGCCTGGTTCGCCGATGGCGGCGCGGCGATCAGGGAGATCGACAACGCGGGCAAGGTGACCGCGATCCAGATCCACGGCTCGGGTTCGATGCTCGTGACCTCGATGGCGTTCGATCGCAACGGCGACCTGTGGTTCACCGAGTACGTGCCCGGCGGTGGCTTCGTCAGCTCCACCAAGGGTGCGATCGGCGAGATCCCGGCCGGCAGCACGACGGCGACGTTGACACGGCTCCCCGGCAACGAGACCCCCGGCTCGATGATCCTCGGCTCCGACGGCGGCATCTGGTTCACGTGGTCACAGGGGATCGGACGGCTCGCGACCCAGACCGGCGCGGTGCAACTGGTGAAGCTCGGCTCCGCCTACCACCCCTCGTCGATCGCGTTCGGGTCCGATCACAACCTCTGGTTCGTCGATGTGCAGGCCGGCGACATCGGTCAGGTGCAGGTCGCCCAGCTCGCGATCGGGACCCGGACGCCGCTGCCCCCGCCCGTCGTGCGGCTCGTCAGCGGTGGCCTCGAGACCGCGGCCGCCGATCGGCGCCTCGCCCTCACCTGCCGGCTCTCGGCCGCCGCTCAGTGCACGGTGACGGCACGGCTGAGCGCCGCCACCGCGCACGCCCTCAAGCTCGAGCGCAAGCGCTCGAGCCTGACGATCACGCTCGGCAGCGCGACGCGGACGCTGTCCAAGCGCGGCACGGCGAAGCTGACGATCGCGCTCTCGCCCGCCGTCGCCGCGGCGTTCGCCCGCCCGCACGTCGTCACGGTGCCGGTGACGCTCACCGCCAAGGCGACGATCGTCACCGGGCGCTCGGCCGTCGTGACCCGCACGGCGACCCTGCGCCGCTGATTCGCCAGGGCTGCGCTGCGGCGCTGACGCTCAGGCCGCCGACGCCGCTCGCGCCCGCGCGGAGCCATCGGGCGGGGCCCATTCTCGAGGCGGCGGTTGGCGGGTTTTGGGCGTCGCAGCGGCGCCAACGCTCTCACCGCGCCGCCATTGTGACCTCGCCGTCGAGTCCCGCGCCGGTCGGGGAAGCTTGGCGATTTACCCCTCAATTCCGGGGGGTAAATCGCCAAGCTTCGACCTGTCTCGCCGCGGTCACGCGCCCCGGATTGTGAGCGGCTCACAATCCGGCGGGCCGGTCAGTCCCAGCGGCCGATCGGGTACTCGATCGCCGCCTGCGCCGCCGCGATCCGCGCGATCGGCACGCGGAACGGGGAGCACGAGACGTAGTCCAGTCCGGCCCGGTGGAAGAACTCGACCGACTCCGGGTCGCCGCCGTGCTCGCCGCAGATCCCGAGCTTCAACCCGGGGTGCGCCTCGCGGCCGACCCACGCAGCGAGCCGAACCAGCCAGCCGACACCGGGCTTGTCGATCGTCTCGAACGGGCTGCGGTCGATGATCTTGCGCTCCATGTAGATCGGCACGAAGTTCGACTCGACGTCGTCACGTGAGAAGCCCAGCGCGGTCTGGGTCAGGTCGTTGGTGCCGAACGAGAAGAAGTCGGCGTGCTGGGCGATCAGGTTGGCGACGAAGCAGGCGCGGGGGAGCTCGATCATCGTCCCGACGGTGTAGTCGTCGCCGACGGTCAGGCCCTCCTCCTCGCCGACGCGGACGACCAGCTCGCGCATGATCTCGAGCTCCTGCTCGTAATCCACCAGCGGGATCATGATCTCCGGGTGCGGCGGCTCGGCCGCCGCCTTGGCCGCGCGCATGATCGCGTGGACCTGCATCTCGTAGATCTCCGGGTAGAGGATCCCCAGCCGGCAGCCGCGGGTGCCGAGCATCGGGTTCTCCTCGGAGATGTCGACCACCCGCTCGAGGATCCGCTCGAGGTCCTTAAGGTCGTCGGTCTTCTCGATCCGCGCGCGCTCCACCTGCGCCGACAGGTCGGCGAGGTTGGGCAGGAACTCGTGCAGCGGCGGGTCCAGCAGGCGGACCGTCACGGGCAGCCCCGCCATCGCCTCGAAGATCCCCTCGAAGTCCTCCTGCTGCAGCGGCAGCAGATCGGCCAGCGCGCTGCGGCGTGCTTCGCGCGTGTTGGCCATGATCATCGCGCGCATCTTCGGCTGGCGGTCCTCGGCCATGAACATGTGCTCGGTGCGGCACAGGCCGATGCCCTCGGCACCGAGCTCACGGGCACGCCGGGCGTCCTCGGGGGTGTCGGCGTTGGCGCGTACCGACAGGCGCCGGATCTGGTCGGCCCACTCGAGGACCTGCCCGAAGTTCTCGTCCACCTGGGCTTCGACCAGCGGCACGTCGTCGACCGTGACCTGGCCCTTGGTGCCGTCGATCGCGATCGCGTCGCCCTCATGGAGAACGGTCCCGCCCGTCCGACCGTTGGCCGACACGGTCTTCGCGGCGAGGTCGATCACGAGCGACTGCGCGCCGACGACCGCCGGCCGCCCCATCCCGCGTGCGACCAGCGCCGCATGTGACGCCTTGCCGCCCTCGGAGGTGAGGATCCCTTTGGCGGCATGGAAACCGGCGACGTCCTCGGCGTCGGTGAACGGCCGCACGAGGATCACGTCACGGCCATCCTCAGCGGCCTGCACGGCGTCCGCCGCGGTGAACACGATCGCGCCCTTGGCGGCGCCGGGCGAGGCGTTGACGCCGGAGGCGAGCACCGCGTACTCGGCCTTGGGGTCGAACGTCGGGTGCAGCAGCGCATCGAGCGAGCCGGGGTCGATCGTTCCAAGCGCCTCCTCGCGCGTGAGCAGGCCCTCCTGCACCGAGTCGACCGCAAACCGCACCGCCGCCTGCGCCGGCCGCTTGGCGTTACGCGTCTGCAACATGTACAGCTGGCCCTCTTCGACCGTGAACTCGGTGTCCTGCATGTCGTGGTAGTGCTGCTCGAGCGTGCGCAGGATCTCCATCAGCTGCGCATGCACGTCCGGCAGCCAGTCCTTGACCTCGGCAATGTCACGCGGGGTGCGCACGCCGGAGACGACGTCCTCGCCCTGTGCGTTGGGCAGGAAGTCGCCGGACGGCTCCGGCGCGCCGGTGACCTCGTCGCGGCTGAACACGACGCCGGAGCCCGACGTGTCGCCCTTGTTGCCGAACACCATCTGCTGGACGTTGACCGCGGTTCCCCACTCGTCGGGGATCCGGTTCAGCCTGCGGTAGGCGACGGCACGGTCTCCGACCCAGGAGTCGAACACCGCCCGGATCGACAGCCGCAGCTGCTCGGTGGGGTCTTGCGGGAAGGGCTCGCCGGTGGCGTCCTCGTAGATCTCCTTGAACGCGGCGGTCAGCTCTCTGAGCGCGTCGACGTCGAGCTCGGTGTCCTCGCTGACGCCGCGCTGCGACTTGGCGGCCTTGATCGCGTCCTCGAACCGCTCGCCGGGAATCCCGCGTGAGACGTTGCCGAACATCTGCACGAACCGCCGGTAGGAGTCCCACGCGAAGCGCTCGTTGTCGGTGGTCCCCGCCAGGCCACGTACCGAGTCGTCGTTGAGACCGAGGTTGAGCACCGTGTCGAGCATCCCCGGCATCGACTCCCGCGCGCCGGACCGGACCGAGACCAGCAGCGGGTCCTGATCGTCGCCGAGCCGCTTGCCGGTGCTCTGCTCCAAGCGCGCCAGCGCCTCGGCGACCTGCTCGGCCATCCCGTCGGGCTCCGTCTGGTCGGCGCGCATGTACTCGACGCACGCCTCGGTCGTGATCGTGAAGCCTGACGGCACCCGATCGGGGCCGAGCACTCGCGTCATCTCGGCGACGTTGGCTCCCTTGCCGCCCAGCAGGTCGCGCATCTCCTTCGAGCCTTCGCTGAAGTCGTACACCCACTGCGGCATGCAGCGGCATCCTACCGGTGCCGCTGTCGTTCACCGCCCCAGACTGAGACAGGGCGGACCTCGCCGGTGTCTAGGCGGACGTCGTCGCCAGCGCGGCGCGTGGTTGCAGGTCGAACACGTCGGCGAGCAGCTCGTAGGACCGCCGCCGCGCCTCGTGGTCGTAGGTGATGGTGACGACGATCACCTCGTCGGCGAGGTACTCGGCTGCGAGCTCCTCGACGCCCGCGCGAACCCGCTCGGGCGAGCCGACGATCGTGCGCCGGCCGCCGGCCCGGCCGGACATCGGGATCCCCTCGGCCTTAAGGAACTTCACGGCCCGCTCGGGCGGCGGGACCGCGATCAGCTCGTTGCGGCGCAGCTTTGCCATCGCCATCCGGCTCGAGGAGGCCAGGAGCTCCGCCTCCTCGTCGGTCGGCGCGCACAGCACCCAGGCCGCGACGGCGGTGCGCTGGGCCTGCAGCGCCCGGACGGCTTGGAACCGCTCGCGGTAGACCTTCGCGGTCGTCGAGCCGAACGGGTTGATGAAGTCGGCGTACGCGTAGGGGAGACCGAGCTCGCCGGCCCAGATCGCGCTGTGCTCCGATGACCCCAACAGCCACGGCGTCGGCAGCTCGGGCAGGCCCGGGAGCGACTTGGCCAGGTGCCGGAACGGGTGGTCGGCCGGCAGATCGTCCTCGAAGTAGGCCAACAGCTCGGCGAGCTGCTGCGGGAAGTCGTCGGGCGCGGCCTGGCGGCGGTCGCGCTGCAGCGCGTAGGTCGTCATCGGGTCGGTGCCCGAGGCGCGACCGAGCCCGAGGTCGATCCTGCCGGGGTACAGCGCCGCCAGGATCGTGAACGACTCAGCCACCTTCAGGGGGCTGTAGTGCGGGAGCATCACGCCGCCGGAGCCGACCCGGATCGCCTCGGTCGCGGACGCGATCGGCCCGACCAGCACCTCCGGCGACGGGCCGGCGAGCAGTGGTCCGCCGTGGTGCTCGGCGACCCAGTAGCGGTGATAGCCGAGCTGATCGGTCAGCCGTGCGAGGTCGAGCGTGTTGCGCAGCGCCTGGGCGCCCGTCGAGCCCTCGGCGATCGGGGATTGGTCGAGAACCGAGAGCAGCATCGCTTCGATGGTAGAAACATGCGCGATGACGGCCGTGACCGAGCTGCGCCGGGTCGCCGCGACCCGCTACGTGACCGCGCTGCGGGAGGGGGGCTCGCTGCCGGGCCTGGTGGAGGCCGACGACGACGGCCTCTACGTCGCCAAGTTCCGAGGCGCCGGACAGGGCCTGCGGGCGCTGATCGCAGAGGTGATCGTCGGCGAGCTGATCCGCGGCGCCGGTCTGCTGATCCCCGAGCTGGTGCTGCTGGCGATCGATCCGCGGCTGGGAGCGGCCGAGCCCGACCCCGAGATCCAGGAGCTGATCGAGGGGTCGGCCGGCGTCAATCTCGGTGTCGACTTCCTCCCGGGGGCGCTGCCCTACGCAGCCGCGGGCGACTTCCAGCCGGCCGCCGAGCCGGCCGCCGAGATCGTCTGGCTCGACGCGCTGTGCACGAACGTCGACCGCAGCGCCCGCAACCCGAACATGCTGCGCTGGCACGACCGGCTGTGGCTGATCGACCACGGCGCCGCGCTCTACCTGGCCCACGGCGGCCTCGATCCCGCGGCGCAGGCGCAGCGGCCGTTCGGAATGATCGCCGAGCACGTGCTGCTGCCACGGGCCGGCTCGATCGTCGAGGCCGGCTTCCGGCTGGCCGGCCTGGTCACGGAGCAGGCGGTGCGCCGGGCGGTCGACCTGGTGCCGCGCGAGTGGTTCGCCGGCGGCGACCCGCCCGAGGCCTACGCCGAGTACCTGGTCCGCAGGCTGGCGTGGGGCGGATTTAGCGAGGAGGCCGAGCGTGCCCGCGTCGGACACAGCTGACCAGATCCCGTTCACGTACGTGATCCTGCGGGTCGTCCCAACCGTCGAACGGGGCGAACGGATCAACGTCGGCGTCGCGCTGTTCTGCCGGCAGCGGCACTTTCTGGGCGCGAGCGTCGCCGTCGACGAGTCGCGACTGGCGGCGCTGGACCCTGGGACCGACGCCGCCGAGGTCGCCCAGCACCTCGACGCGCTGCTCCGGGTCGTCGATGGTGATCCGCTCGGCGGGCCGGTCGCGGCCCTGGACCAGTCCGACCGGTTCGGCTGGCTGACGGCGCCGTCCAGCACGCTCGTCCAGCCCTCCCAGGTGCACACCGGCCTGTGCGAGGACCCGGCCGCGACGCTCGAGGCGCTGTTCGCGCGGTTGGTGGCGCCGCGCTAACAATCCAGACGTGACCGGCACCGACTCCACCACAAGGGCGATCGACGTCGGCGGCCCGTGGTTCGACGAGCTGTCGGTCGGCCAGGTCTCACCGCCGGTGCCCGCGTTGACGTTGACCGACGGGCACGCGGCGCTGCACCAGGCGATCGTCGGCGACCGGCTGGCGCTGGCGCTCGACGCAGGTCTGAGCGCCGCCGTCACCGGCTCCACGCGACCGCTCGCGCACCCGGCGCTCATCTGGGACGTTGCGATCGGTCAGTCGACGCTGTTGACCGAGCGCGTGATCGGCAACCTCTTCTACCGCGGGCTCGTGTTTCACCGCGCGCCCGCGATCGGCGACACGCTGCGGACGAGCACGGAGGTCGTGGCGCTGCGCCAGAACTCGCGCAAGCCGGGCCGGGCGGCGACCGGTCTGGCGGTGCTGCGAGTGCGCACGAGCGATCAGGAGGACCGTCGCGTGCTGGATTTCTGGCGCTGCGCGATGCTGCCGCTGTCTGACTCCGGCGGTCAGACCGATCACGCCGACGCGTTGGACGCGATCCCGTCCGAGCTCGATCCGGCCGCGCTCGGCGAGGCGATCGCGGGGTGGCGGCTTGAGTTGCTGGGCGACGCCCGGGACGCCAGCGGCGCCCGCGCTCCGGCGCCGGGGACCGTCTGGCGCGTGGAGGGCGGCGATGTCGTCTCGGCCGCCCCCGAGCTGGCGCGGATGACGCTCAACGTGGCGACCGCGCACCACGACGCCCGTGCGTCAGGCCGGCGGCTGGTGTACGGCGGGCACACGATCGGCATCGCGGCCGCGCACGTGTCGCGCGTCTTGCCGGAGCTGGTCACGTTCGTCGCCTGGCACGGGTGCGACCACACCGGACCGGTGCTGGAGGGCGACACCCTGTCGAGCGAGATCGAGCTCGAGCGGGTACAGCCGCTGTCCGGCCACGACGGCGCTGCGCTCGTGCACCTGCGCTGCCGGGTGTCGGCCACGCGCGGCGAGCCGGCGCAGACGGTCGACGTGCTGGACTGGCGCCCGATCGGGGTGATCGCATGAACGTCGGGATCCTGTCGGGGCTGCGGGTGGTCGAAGGGTCGGCGTTCGTCGCCGCGCCGCTGGGCGGGATGACGCTCGCGCAACTCGGCGCCGACGTGATCCGCTTCGATCAGATCGGGGGCGGCCTGGACTACGCCCGTTGGCCGCTGGCGGCGTCGGGCCAGAGCCTGTTCTGGGCCGGGCTGAACAAGGGCAAGCGCTCGATCTCGCTGGACCTGCGCTCCGACCAGGGCCGCGAGCTCGCGACCGAGTTGATCTGCGCCGGCGACGGGCCCGACGACGGACTGCTGTTGACCAACTTCCCGGCCCGCGGCTGGCTGTCCTATGAGCGGCTCGCCGAACGTCGCAGGGACCTGATCATGGTCGCGCTGACCGGCAACCCCGACGGCACCAGCGAGGTCGACTACACGGTCAATCCGGCGACCGGGTTTCCGTGGGCGACCGGGCCGCGGAACCTCTCCGAACCGCTCAACAGCGTCTTGCCGGCGTGGGATATCGCGACGGGCTCGCTGGCCGCGATCGGGTTGCTGGCGGCCGAGCGCCACCGCCTACGGACCGGGGTGGGGCAGCAGGTACGGCTGTCGCTGTCCGACGTCGCGTTCGCGATGGTGGGCAACCTCGGGCGGATCGCCGAAGCGCAGCTCGGCGGTCAGGACCAATCGAAGGACGGCAACTACCTCTACGGCGCCTTCGGCCACGATTTCGAGACCCGTGACGGCCGGCGCGTGATGGTCGTGGCGCTGACCGCTCGCCAGTGGCGGGCGCTGGTCGACGTCACCGGGATCGGCGAGGCATGCGTCAAGATCGCCGAGGTCACTGGCTACGACCTGGACACCGAGACCGGCCGCTTCGAGGGACGGGACTTGATCGCGGGGCTGCTGCGGCCGTGGTTCGCGTCACGTGAGCTGTCGGAGATCCGCCGGGCGTTCGCCGGCACCGGGGTCTCGTGGGGTCCGTATCAGACGTTCGGACAGCTCGTGACCGAGGATCCGCGCTGCTCGCCCGGCAACCCGATGTTCTCGGTGCTCTCACAGCCCGGGATCGGGGAGTACCTGGTGCCGGGGTCGCCGCTTCAGTTCTCGGGCTTGGGACGGTTGCCGGCTCGCCGTGCGCCGGTGCTCGGCGAGCACACCGACGAGGTCCTGGCCGAACTGCTCGGGCTCAATGACGCGGAGATCGGTCGGCTCCACGAGACGGGCGTCGTCGCGGGCCCGACGATCGCCACGTCGGCGTAATCCAACATCGGGGTAATCCAACGCACGTAAGAACTCCCTCAAGTCCCTGTTCACGACCGGTTGATCGTGCTAACCCTTTGGTATGAACGCCTCAACACGACCTCGTACGAGCGCTCCGCGCGACCTGTCGCTGACGGTGCGGATGGTGCTCGTGTCTGTGCTGACCCCGCTGTTCGCGCTCGGGCTGCTGGCGCTGGTGGTCCTGCTGCCCGGCAGCTTTCGCGTGGGCGTCGTGATCGCGCTCGCGATCGGCGCCTGCAGCTTCGCGGTGTCCTACGGCAACCGGCGCCAGCGGGAGGTTGGCCGCGCGGTGAACGTGGTCGACGATCCCGAGCTGGTTCAGATCATCGACCGCCTCTGTGCGATCGCGGACATTCCCCGTCCGGAGGTCCGGCTCGTCGACCAGCGCCAGCCCAACAGCTGGGTCGTCCAGTACCGCGCCTCCAAGCCGCGGCTGTATCTGACCACCTCGCTCGTGCAGCTGCTGACGATCGACGAGCTGACGGCCGTGATCGGCCATGAGCTGTCGCACATCGCCAATCGCGACGCGCTCGTGATGAGCGTCGTCGGGATGCCGAGCGCGGTCATGCTGCGCTCCACCGCGGGTGGCGTCGGTGCCTTCTTCGTGGTGCTGATCGGCCTCGTCGCGAACGTCGGGACGACGATGCTCTCGCGCTACCGGGAGCTGGCGGCCGACGCGGGCTCGGCCGCGCTCACCGGCCGCCCCTCGGCGCTGGCGTCCGCGCTGATGAAGGTCTCGGACGGGCTCACGCGGGTGCCGTCCAAGGATCTGCGCGCGGCCGCGGCGCTGAACTCGTTCAACCTGGTCGCGGTTCTGCCCCGCGAACCCTGCCGGCGCCGTCGCGGGCCGGCTCGCGCGTGGGACCGCGCCCGCCGGCGCGTGTTCGCGACGCATCCGCCGCTGCAGGCACGGCTCGACGCGCTGCACGCGCTCGAGCGCGCTCAGCACGGGTCCTAGCCGCGGCGCACCAGCCGACCGACCGCGTCCGTCAGCTCGCCGGTCTTCTCGTCGCGCTCGGCTGCGGTCTCGGCGCCGATCACGCAGTGGTGGGCGTGATCGTCGAGCAGCCCGAGCGCCACCTTGTCGAGCGCCGCGCGCACGGCCGAGATCTGCGTCAGCACGTCAATGCAGTACCGGTCCTCGGCGACCATTCCCTCGATCCCGCGGACCTGGCCCTCGATCCGCCGTAGCGGCGCAAGCAGCTGATCCCTGGTGGCGGTGTAGCCCCGGGTCGTCGTCTGCTCGGTCATGGCTCCGAAGAATACCACTACCCCCTATGGGTATGATCTGTCACGTTCGACGTGATCTGGCACGGCGTCCGCGATGCGTTGCTGATGGCCTGGGAGGTCTGGTGGGCGCTCGTGGCCGGCTTCGCGATCTCCGCGATCGTCCAGGCGTGGGTCCCGCGGGAGCGGATCGAGCGCGCGCTCGGGGCCGATCCGGCGCATACGGTGGCGCCGGTGGCACGAGCGACCGCGCTGGGGGGCGGCATCGTCGTCGTGCTCGTATGCGGCGGTCGCGATCGCCCGCTCGCTGTTTGACAAGGGTGCGTCACTGTCGGCGGCACTCGCGTTCCAGTTCGCCTCGACCAACCTCGTCTGGGAGCTCGGGCTCGTCCTGTGGGTGCTGATCGGCTGGCAGTTCACGGTTGCCGAGTACGTCGGCGGGATCGTGATGATCGTGCTGATGTCCGTCGCCGCCCGCGCGTTCGTCAGCCGGCCGCTCGAGCGTGAGGCGCGTGAGCACGCGCACGCCGCCGATCCCGGTCACCAGCACCACACGGCCGGGGGCGAGCTGGGCTGGCGCCGGCGGCTGACCTCGGTCCAGGCGTGGTCGGACGTCGCCCACAACTTCCGCGGCGACTGGCGGATGCTGTGGCGCGAGATCGCGATCGGATTCGTCCTCGCCGGGTTCGTGGCGCAGGCGCCGGACCGCGTGTTCCGGGTGCTGTTCATCCATTCCGCCCCCGCGCCGCTGCCGGCGATCGAGAACGCCGTCGTCGGGCCCGTGATCGCCGTGCTGAGCTTCGTCTGCTCGGTCGGCAACGTGCCGCTGGCGGCGGTCCTCTGGTCGGGCGGGATCGGGTTCTCGGGCGT
>Ga0302325_10018420_pt1 | contig 14716 bp, 12 predicted proteins | sample Palsa_T0_2_FD_201948 | JGI IMG/M metagenome (GOLD analysis project Ga0302325, IMG submission 201948) | Peat permafrost microbial communities from Stordalen Mire near Abisko, Sweden - Palsa_T0_2 | ecosystem: Environmental > Terrestrial > Soil > Palsa > Peat permafrost | place: Sweden: Abisko... | reverse complement strand
CCTCGCATCCCGCGGCGTGACCGGCCCGCGGTATGTGATCGAAGGACCGCATGGCCTGGCCCAGGCTCTCGGGCATCCGATTCGAATCGACTGGGATCGAGAGGGCCTCGATGTTTTCGACAGCCTCGTCCTGAAGAGCTACAACACCGCGGTTCCCGGCCAGGCGTCGATCCAGTGCATGCTCGAGCTGCGCAAGGCGAGCGCGATCGACCCAGCTAAGGTCGAGCGAATCGAGAACGACACGTTCCAGGACGCATACGACTTCATGGGCGGTGGGAGCTTCGGACCAAAGACCAACGTCCATACGAGGAGGACGCCGATCACAGCCTGCCGTATCTCTTGGCCGTCGCGCTCACCGACGGCGACGTGCAACCGACGCAGCTCGAGGCCGCGCGTATCGCCAAGCCGGACGTCCAGACGCTGCTCCGCAAGGTACAGGTGAAGCCGGACGCCGGCTTCACTGCACGCTACCCGCTCGAAGCTCCGAGCCGGGTGACGGTCTACGTCGAGGGCGGCAAGTCCTACACCCACGAAGTGTCGAGCTACCCCGGGTTCTCCAGCCAGCCGTTAACGTGGGACGAGGTCGGGGCGAAGTTCGACAATCTGGTGGGCCCTCGCGCCGACGGGGGTCTGCGGCGAGACATCAAGTCCGCGGTGCGCTCGCTCGAGAGCGTCCAGGTGAGCGAGCTCACGGAGCTGCTTGCCACGGTGCGCACTTCATGAGCGACGTCGAGCCCACGGCCGCAGCGACGACGCTACCCGTCGCCACGACGCACCTGCACATCCTGCGGACGACCGTCGCGGCCATTGCCTCGCAGGAGATCGCCAGCCTGTTGAGGCTCCCGGAGCCATACTGGGCAACCATCACGGCTCTCGTGGTCATGCAGTCGACCCTTGCTGCGTCTTGGAACGTCTCGTGGAAGCGCCTGCTCGGGACGTCGATCGGTGCGATCGTCGGCGGAGGGCTCGCGATGTTGCTCCCGCCGAGCATCCTCACGTTCGCTGTGGCGCTCGTCGCGACCGGCCTCCTGTGCGCCTTCGCCGGGCTCGACCGCGCGTCGTATCGATTCACGGGCGTGACCTTGGCGATCGTCATGCTCGTCGCGGGGAGCCAGCCAGCCTGGATCATCGCGATCCATCGGTTCGCCGAGGTATCGATCGGGATCGCGGTCACGTTGGTACTCACCGCGGTCTGGCCAGAGCGAACTGCGACCCCCCCTGATCCGCCGCCAACGACGAGCAAGTAGACGACCATGGGCTCGTAACAAGGTTCGGGGTGGTTGGGTCCGTGCATCCCGGGGGTTCGACGAGGCGCCCGCGCACGTGCGGTAACACGGGACCCAGCGGCAAACGGAGACGTCGGCGACCTTCCATTGCCCGAGTTGGCGCGCGCAGCGGTCGAAGCTTGCCTCCGTGGCGAAGATCCCGATCTGCCGCTCGACCTATCGAAAGCGGTGGCGATGCAAATCGCCGGCGAGACGCGCAAGCTCTTGCCTCGCATCGTTCCGATCGCAAGAAACGACGGGACGGCGCGCGGAGCGGTGATCGTCTTCTCGGATGTGACCGAGCTCGCGCGCCTCGACGAGATGCGAATGGAGCTCGTCGCGGTGGCATCGCACGAGCTCCGAACCGCGCTGACCACGATCCGTATGACCCTTCTCATGCTGCAGGAGCGAGCGGCTCGATCTGCGCGACCGGGAGCTCGTCGCTACCGCTCTTGTCGGCGTCGAACAGCTTGCTGCCACCGTCGCGGAGTTTCTAGATTTGACGCGCATCGAGGCGGGACGGCTTCGGCTTCATCTAAAGAGTAGGGACAGACGATCCTGCGAAGGTGCCGTGTGCGGTCTCAAGCGCGCAATCTCGAGACAGCTCGAAACACGACCGGACCGACTGGTACAAGAAGCCCGACGAGCATTCCGGCAACACCAACAGGGCCGGCGCATGAGCAGCCCATAGCCCCCGTCAAGAGAGCAAGCCCCGCGGCGGACGCGACGAACGCAACACCGGCGGGCTGCCTAGCGGCCACGAACGCGAGCCACGTCCCGGCGGCGATTCCTCCGACCACACACGCCGCCACGCAACCGGGCATGAACATCGCGCCGTGACATAGGCCCTGGTAGGCGCGGACGCACACACCGAAGGCGAGCGGGACAAGACCCGCGAGCACACCTGCCAGTGCGCCTCGTCCAAGCTCCCTTCCGTGCCAAAGGAACACCACCCCGGTAGCGAACAGCAAGGCGCCGATGGAGAGCTTCCTCCAAGTCTCCCTGAGCCTACGTATCGCTCGCTCGCGTCGCTTTCGAAGGGTTGCGCCTGAGATGGAGAGCCGCTCTTCGGTCTCCTCCGTGAAGGCCCGCTGAAGCGCCTCGCGGTCCGACTCGGAGAGCCCGGCAAACACCGTTTCTGCGGCTTGAACGAGGTCCCGAAGGATCACAGCGTCCTCCGGGCTCGCGCCCCCGTCGCTCGCTTCCGAGATGCTGTCGAGCGGAGCCGTCCGGGACCGCTGGCGCCGCTTTCGTACGGTGCGGCACTCCCAGGCTGCGACGGCCAAAGCCCACGGTAGCGCTCGCCGCGTCCGATCGTACCGATGGGCTTGCGCGAAGACCTTCTGCATCGCTTCCTGCGCAGCGTCGTCGGCATCTCCTCCAGGCCCGAGCATCTTCTCGCAAGAGAGTGCGACGTGGGGCCAAAGCGTGTGGAAGACAGCGTCGATCGCAGATCTGTCCCCGTCCGCGAGGCGCGCCATCGCCTGGTCGAGCTGAGCAAGGTCATCCACGCGAGAACTTCACCCTTCGATTCATCGCTGGGCGTAGCGGCATGCGCTTGCAACTCGGGCATGGTCTCCGGTCGGGCATGGTCAGTGCGACCCACAATCCTATAGGCGCGTGGCGCCCTGCTGTGACCGACAAATCTCGGGCTGACGTTTCTTGGTCACGCTCGCTCTCCGGGGGCCCATTAGGGGAAGCACCGCCGATACTTCTTCGGCGGCTCGCAAGGAGACAAGACCATGTTTCGTTCTCGAATCGCTCTCGCCGCCGCGACGCTTCTCACGGTCCTTCCCGCCGCGGCATTCGCCCGGGAAATGAGTCCCCCACGCCACCTCGGATCCTCCGAGCATGCCAGCCCACCCGCGATGGATTGCGAGGGAATGACGATGGCTCAGTCCGCCAGCGGGTCGGTGCTATCGGAGTATCGAATCTCTTCGGTAACTCCGTACCTCGCAGACGGCACCGCTCCGAAGAGCACCTCAAAGGAGCAACTCGGTGCGGTCGTGCGCGTTGAGGCACAGCCAGGGCTTACCGCGCAGTGGCTGCAACTCCGGCTCGATCGCGAGCTCGCCGCCATCCATCAAGACCGGGGAGCGGCCGTGGGTAGTCCCCTCTCGGTCCCCGACGCCCGGACAACGGTCTCGCCTGGATTGGACGGATTTGTGGTGACGATCGCGGCTCCGAACCAGGCGAGCGGCCGGCAGATCCTCGAGCGTGCAATGGCGCTCGGAGCCCAGCAAGCGCGATGAGAGGTGGAGTATTGCCGGTTGCGACACGATGATGCGGGTGGTAGCAGACGAAGGAAGGTGATCGGCGTGTTTGGAGCAGGCTGGCGACTCCGAAGAAGGCTGCCGCGCGCCCTTGTTGTCGGGCTCGTCCAGCTGCTCCTTGCTCTGGCAGTAGTCTGCGGAACGCTGCAGGCGGGCTCTCGGTACTTCTACTGCGAGGCGTTTGGACTCTCGGCGTCGGATCCTTGCGCGGCGAGGGCCACCTCGGGTAGCGCCTGCCCCTTCCAGTCGATAGAGCGGCAATCACTTGATTGCTGCTCGGTCATCACGCTCCCGTCGATGCCCGAAGGCACAAGCCCCAACGAGCCCAGCGTCTCCCCGGCGAGTATTGTCGCGATCCTCCCGGCCCGCGAATACGTCGGCTCGCCGGCGGGGCTCTTTCCCGCTGGTTTCGCTCGAGCCGTGCAGCGATGGGAGCGGCCCCCGCGACCGGGTGGCGAGGTTCGCACGCAATTGATGGTCTTCCTGATCTGAACGGCCCCGCGAGGCTCTTCGACAGCCTCGCCTCTGCACTGACCGTGCGCCGGCGCGCGCGGTCGTGGCTCGTTCTCATGGGGGCGTGTCCGCGGGCGCTGGTGCGTTCGGGGCTGCGCCAAGGAAGAATGCGATGGATTGGCATCTCGCGGGACGGCCCTTTTGGGCCGTAACGACGCTCGTTTTGATTGGCTGCGCGACCACCGGTCGCGACGCGTACGACCCGACAGTCCCTGAGGTTTATCGCAGTCCGCCAAGTGAGGCCCGGCACTCGCTCGCGGACGATGATCGCATCCTCGGTGGTCCGACGCTCGAACGAAGCGCTTACGTGCGGGCGGTTCTCCACCGCAACCGATCGATCGAATCGGCGCGGCAAGCGTGGCGCGCGGCGATCGGGCGCACGCGGCAGACGGGGTCGCTCGAGGATCCGATGGTCACCGTCGACATCGCACCGCTTTCGATTGGGTCGTCTTCCGCTCGCTTTGGGTGGGACGCGATGGTCAGCCAGCACTTGCCCTGGCCGGGCAAGCTCGCGCTCGACGAGGCCGTGGCCCACGCGGAGGCGGATGCAGCCCGAAGCGACTTTGAGGCTTCGCGTCGGGCGCTTGCGCTGACGGCGTCGCTTCTCTTCGACCAGTACTTCGTGACCGTGAGGTCGATTGAGGTCAACGCCCATCACGTGGACCTGATGCGCAGCATGCAGGCCGCCGCAACGGCCCAGTACGAGGTAGGCCGCGGCTCGGCGCAGGATCCACTTCAGGCGGAGTTCGAGCTGACGCACATGGAGCACGACACCGTCATCCTCGCCTCGCAGCGCGACGTGACGGTGGCGCAGATGAACGAGCTACTCCACAGGGCGCCGGAGCTGCCCTTGCCGCCACCCCCGAGCGAGCTTGCATCGGCGCCGCCCGACGCCTTAAGCGCTGGCCCTCTCGAGACGGAAGCCGTAGAGCGACGTCCCGACATTCTCGCGGCGCGCGAGCACGCGCAGGCCGCGCAGGCGCGAGCGGACCGAGCCTCGCGCGCGTATCTGCCCGACCTCACGGTTTCGACGTCGTTCTCCTCGCTTTGGGACGTGCCCGAGCACCGATGGATGGTGGGGCTCGGGTTCAACCTGCCCGTGCAAACTGGGCGGCGCGCAGGGGCCGTCGACGAAGCCAAGGCGATGCGCGCGCAGTACGAAGCCGACGCAGAGCGCATGAGTGACGCCGCACGCACCGCGGTGGTCGTCTCGCTCAAGCAGCTCGAAGAGTCCGGGCACGTCCTTCACATCTTTGAGGAGCGTCTTCTGCCCATTGCGCGAAAGCAGGTCGACGCGGCCCGCGCGGGGTTCATCTCGTCGCAGGTGCCGTTCGTGACGGTGATCGACGCCGAGAAGAATCTGCGCGGGGTCGAACTCGACCAGCAAACGGCTCAAGCCGTACACGATCGGCGGCGCGCTGAGCTCGAAAGCGCGCTCGGACGCATACCAGGACTCGATGGAAAGGAAGACTCACGATGAGTACCCAAGACCGCAAAGCCGCGCGAAGTCGACTCGTCTCGATCGCACTCGCCGCGGCGCTGGCAATACTCGCTGTCGTCTGTCATCGCTCGCTCATGGCCTGGTTTTCGGGTGAGAGCACGGCGGGACCTTCGGGAGCGAGTGTGAAGGTTCATTCTTCGAGCTTGTCGCTCTCGGCATCGCTCGATCCGGATCCGCCAAGGACAAAAGACAATTCCCTCGCCCTCGAGGTGCAAGACGCGAGCGGCAAACCTGTCGACGACGCTGCCGTCGAAGTCGTCTACGACATGCCGCAGATGGGGGCCATGGCCGAGATGAAGGGCGGTGCCCGAGTCGATCACGAGAAGAATGGTCAATACCGGGCTCATTTCGATCTGCCGATGACCGGTAGCTGGACGCTCAAGATCGAGGTGCATGCGCCGGCAGGTTCGGTATCGCAACGATTCTCGGTCACGGTGGGTTCTGCCGGGCTGTCACCGATTGGCGGTGCGATGGGAGAAGCGGCCACGATGGCTCCCGATTCTCCGGACGCCGCAGGGAGCGTGGCAGGCGCAATCGACCACTACACGTGCTCGATGCATCCGTCAGTGAAGGCGGCCGCCCCCGGCAAGTGCCCCATCTGCGGGATGGATCTCATCCCCATCACCAAGGAGCAACAGCAAGAGGGTGTGGTCCTGATCGACGACGTGCGCCGGCAGCTTATCGGTGTGCGAACGGAGGCTGTGGTGGAAGCTCCGATGCGCAAAGACTTCCGCGTCGTCGGCCACGTCACCTACGACGAATCGTCGCTCGCGGACGTGAATCTGAAGGTCCACGGGTGGATCACCAAGCTGTATGTGAGCCAGACAGGTCAGAAAGTCACCCGTGGGCAGACGCTCTTGTCTCTCTACAGCCCGGAGTTCTACAACGCGGAGCAAGACTTCATTTTGGCGGCGCAGGGCGCGGCGACACCGACCGTCACGCCGGGCGGCGGACCGAATCGGGTCGAATCGCTAGCCCGCGCCGCACGTCAGCGACTGCATTTACTCGGCCTGGACGACGCGCAGATCGAAGCACTGGCCAAACAGGGCGCGCCCTCGGAGAGCGTCCCCATCGCGTCGCCGGCGAGTGGTTTCATCATCGAGAAGAACGTGGTCGAAGGCGCATCGGTCGACGCAGGCATGCGTCTCTATCGCATCGCGGCGCTGACCAAAGTCTGGATCGAGGCCCAGGTCTACGAGGCCGACCTCGACAGCGTCCGCCGGGGCCAGGCCGCGGCGGTGACTCTCGACTACCTTCCCGGTCGAACCTACGAAGCGAAGGTCGCGTACGTATACCCGACCATCGACCCGCAGACGCGCACGGGGCAGGTGCGCCTGGAGCTTGCGAACAAGGACCTCGATCTGCGGCCGGGGATGTACGCAAGCGTCACCCTCGGCGCCGACCTCGGAGCGAGGGTGCAGGTACCGTCGGCGGCGGTCGTGTACACGGGCCCGCGTCGCCTCGTTTTCGTGGATCAAGGGCAGGGGCGTTTCCGTCCGCAAGAAATCTCCGTTGGCGCCTCGTCGAACGGGATGGATGAAGTGCTCTCGGGGCTCAAACCGGGCGATCAAGTCGCCACCTCGGGGGTCTTTCTCATCGCCGCCGAGGCGCGCATCAGTACCGCATCCAAGTACTGGGATAGCCCGGAGTCTCCAATGGACTCGGGCGCGAGCGTGACGCCAGTGCCCGAGGTCATGCCGGAGATGCCGCCCACTCCTTCGATGCACGGTCCGGCCATGCGCTCGATGCCGATGCGTCCTACGCCCCCGAAGATGTCTGGGATGAACGTCCCTGCCGCCGGCCCCGCTGTGGGGGATTCCTCACCACCGGCCCCGAGCGCCACCGTCTACAGCTGCCCGATGCATCCAGAGGTGAGAAGCCCGATGCCGGGCAAGTGCCCCAAGTGCGGCATGGACCTCCAGGCCATGCCGAAGGGAGGTACACAGTGAAGCCAGCCTCGACACCCGAGAGCCTCGGCTGGATCGCGCGAATCATCGCTGCTAGCGCGCGCAACCCCTTCGTGGTGATTTTCTTCGTCGCCTCGGCGACAGCTTGGGGAGTGGTCTCCCTGCGCCAAGCGCCTCTCGATGCGATTCCGGACCTCTCGGACGTGCAGGTCATCGTCTTCACCGAGTGGATGGGCCAAAGCCCGAATCTGGTCGAGGACCAAATCACGTATCCCATTTCGTCGGTGCTCATCTCGGCGCCGAAAGTGCAGGCCGTTCGTGGTCAATCGATGTTCGGGATGTCCTTCGTCAACGTGATCTTCGACGAGGGCACGGATATCTACTGGGCCCGAAGTCGCGTACTCGAGTACCTGAGCTCCGTCCGCGCCAAGCTGCCCCAAGGGGTGAATCCCATCCTGGGGCCCGACGCGACGGGGGTGGGTTGGGTGTTCGAGTACGCGCTCGTCGACAGGACCGGCAAGCACGACCTGCAAGAGCTTCGGTCCCTCCAAGACTGGAACCTGCGCTATGCGCTCGGCAGCGTCCCGGGCGTGGCCGAAATCGCGAGCGTCGGCGGCTTCGTCAAGCAATACCAGGTCAATGTCGATCCCACGAAATTGCTCGGATACGGCATCGGTATGGACGACGTCGTCAAGGCGGTCCGTGCGTCGAACCAAGAGGTCGGCGGTCGCGTGCTCGAGATGGGCGGCCACGAAGAGATCATTCGCGGCCGCGGCTACGTCAAAGATCCCTCCGATATCGGGAGCAGTCCCATCAAAGTAATCGGGGGCACCCCGATTCGAGTCCAGGACGTGGCTCGAGTCAGCATTGGCCCGGACATTCGCAGAGGCCTCTCAGAGCTTAACGGCGAAGGCGAGGCGCCAGGCGGCATCGTCATCATGCGCTACGGCGAGAACGCCCTGATGGTGATCGACGCGGTCAAGCAGCGGCTCCGCGAGATTCAACCGAGCCTGCCAAAAGGGGTCGAGGTGATCCCCACCTACGACCGGTCGCGGCTCATCGAAGAATCGGTCGCGACGCTCAAGCACACGCTCATCGAGGAGATGATTGTCGTCAGCGTCGTCATCTTCGTCTTCTTGCTGCACGCGCGAAGCGCGCTCATTCCCATCTTGACGCTGCCGGTCGGCATTCTCTTGGCCTTCGTGCCGATGTTCTACCAGCACCTGACAGCGAACATCATGTCGCTCGGCGGGGTCGCGGTCGCCATCGGCGCGATGGTCGATGCGTCGATCATCATCATCGAGAACATCCACAAGAAACTCGGCGAGTGGGACCACGCGGGCCAACGCGGAGCGCGTACCGACGTCATCATTCAAGCGATGCAGGAGGTCGGGCCGTCGATCTTCTTCTCGCTGCTCGTCATCACGGTCTCGTTTTTGCCCGTCTTCACTCTCGAAGCCACCGAGGGACGTCTCTTCAAGCCGCTCGCGTTCACCAAGACGTACTCGATCGGCTTCGCGTCGATCCTGGCCGTCACGCTCACGCCCGCCCTGGCGGTGCTCTTCATTCGCGGCAAGGTCTCGGGCGAGTCGCGAAATCCCATCAATCGGTGGCTAACGGCGGCCTATTCGCCGGTCGTCCGGTTCGTCTTCGAGCACCGTTGGAAGGTCGTCATTGCGGCGCTTCTCACGATGGTCCTGACCGCACCGGCGGCCATGCGCCTGAGCAGCGAATTCATGCCGCCCCTCAACGAAGGCGTCATTCTCTACATGCCCACGGCTCCGCCCGGCATGTCTGAAAACGAGGCTTCCGTCATTCTGCAATCGATGGACCGGGAGCTAAAGAAGTTCCCTGAGGTCGTCAGCGTCTTCGGCAAAATGGGCCGCTCCGAGAGCGCGACCGATCCGGCGCCGCTCGGGATGGCGGAAGTGACGGTCGTGCTCAAGCCCAAGGCGCATTGGCGCCCCGGACTCACCTGGGATGACCTCATCAAGGAGATGGACGAAAAGCTGCACTACCCCGGCATGCCGAACGTCTGGTGGATGCCCATCCAGACTCGCACCGAGATGCTCGCGACCGGCGTCAAGAGTCCTCTCGGCATCGAGGTGTACGGGGATGATTTGGCGGCCATCGAAAGGGCGGCGATCGCCGTCGAGCACGCCGTCTCCAAGGTGCCTGGAACGCGCAGTGCCTTCGCCGAGCGTTCGACGGGCGGCTTCTACGTCGACTTCACGGTGGACCGTGAAGCGGCGGCCCGGCACGGCCTCACCGTCGAGGACGTCAACATGGTGGTCGCCCAGTCCATCGGCGGGGAGAACGTCTCCGAGACCGTCGAGGGTCGCGAACGCTACCCGATCAATGTCCGATACGCGCGCGAGTTTCGCGACGATCCCGAGCTTCTCGGTCGCACTCTCATCAGCACGCCGGATGGCGCGCGGATCCCGCTGTCGCAAGTCGCCAGTGTCCACGGCGTACTTGGGCCGCCGATGATCCGCAGCGAAGGCGGCAAGCTCGTTGGCTTTGTCTTTGTCGATACCGACCGTCCCATTGAGGACTACGTGGCCGAGGCGAAAGCGGCGGTCGTGCGAGATGTGCAGCTCCCTGCCGGTACGCGCCTCGACTGGGTGGGGCAGTTCAAGTACTTCGAACGCGCGAAGGAGCGCCTGAAGTGGGTCATTCCGCTGACGCTCGGAATCGTTTTCATCCTGCTCTACTTCAACACCAAATCGATCGTCGAGACGGCGATCGTCATGCTGGCGGTGCCGTTCTCGCTTGTCGGTGCCATCTGGCTTCTCTACCTGCTGCACTACAACGTGAGCGTGGCCGTCTGGGTGGGCGTCCTCGCGCTCGCGGGCCTCGATGCCGAGACGGGCGTCGTGATGCTCCTCTACTTGACCTTGGCCTACGATCGGCACGTGCGCGAGGGAAAGCTCCGGTCGCTCGAAGATCTGCGCGAGAGCATCGTCGAGGGTGCGGCGAAGCGACTCCGGCCCAAGCTTATGACCGTCGCGACGATGATCATTGGCCTCGTGCCCGTGCTTTGGAGTACGGGCACGGGTGCCGACGTCATGAAGCGGATCGCGGCTCCCATGATCGGTGGGCTGGTCACGTCGTTCTTGCTCGAGCTCACCGTCTATCCCGCCCTCTTCGCGCTGTGGAAGGGGAGAGGGCTGCGATCCGAAACTCTTTCAGCGCCCCCGGCGGTGGTGGAGACAACATGAATCCGAGCGCGCCTACTGAACCCGCGACGGCCAAAGACCCCGTCTGCGGAATGAACGTCAACCGAGCCACGGCAAAGTGGAAGACCGACCACGGCGGCAAGACCTACTTCTTTTGCAACGAACGGTGCCTGATAAAGTTCACCCAGGACCCGGCACGCTACCTGGGGCAGCCCGTGGTGGCTGCGTCCGCTTTCGCGGCACCCGCCTCTGCCGCGCCCGCCGCAGCTGCACCCGTGGCGACCGCGCTTACTTCTGCTGCCCCCGTCACCCCAAAGGAGGCGGCGACGCGAGCTGAGTTCACCTGTCCGATGCACCCCGAAGTGCGGTCGGACCACGCGGGCATATGCCCCAAGTGCGGGATGGCGCTGGAACCGACCTCGCCACCCGTTCCATCGACCAAGGTCGAATACGTCTGCCCGATGCACCCGGAGATTGTGCGGGACCAGGCCGGAAGCTGCCCCATCTGCGGGATGGCGCTCGAGCCGCGGACCCTCACGCTCGACGAGGGACCAAACCCTGAGCTCATCGACATGAAGCGTCGCCTCGTCTGGTCTGTTGGGCCGGCGGCTTTGGTGCTCTTCCTTGGAATGTCGGACCTCATACCCCGCGATCCGCTCGCGCACGTGCTCTCGACGCGCGCGCTGCAGTGGATCGAATTCGTGCTGGCAACGCCCGTGGTCCTCTGGGCCGGGTGGCCCTTTTTCGAACGGGGTGCCGCCTCGGTCGTCCATCGCAGTCTGAACATGTTTACGTTGATCGCGCTCGGGACGGGCAGCGCCTACCTCTTTAGCGTCGTCGCAACGGTTGCCCCCGGTCTTTTCCCCCCGTCGCTACGAGGGATGGACGGCGCGGTCGCCGTCTACTTCGAGGCTGCAGCCGTCATCACCTTTCTGGTTCTGGTCGGTCAGGTACTCGAGCTCGGAGCGCGCAATCGGACGGGCAGCTCAATTCGTTCGCTGCTCAACCTCACGCCGAAGTCCGCTCGCCGCGTCCGCGCCGACGGCGTCGAGGAGGACGTGCCGCTCGACCAAGTGCAAGTTGGCGACCGATTGCGTGTGCGCCCGGGCGAGCGCGTGCCTTGCGACGGCAAGGTGCTCGAAGGCTCGAGCTTCGTGGACGAGTCGATGATCACCGGAGAAGCAACACCCGTTGAGAAGCCGCCCGGTTCCCGCACGACCGGCGGAACGGTGAACGGCGCGGGAGGGTTTCTGATGAGCGCCGACCGCGTCGGTGGCGACACCGTTCTGTCTCAAATCGTGCGTCTCGTCAGCGAGGCGAAGCGCAGCCGAGCGCCCATCCAGGGTGTGACCGATCGCGTCTCCGCCTATTTCGTGCCGGCCGTGATCGCGGCGGCGCTCGTCACATTCGCGGTGTGGATGGGGATGGGCCCGGAACCACGCGTGGCGCACGCGCTCGTGAGCGCCGTAGCCGTGCTGATCATCGCATGCCCTTGCGCCCTCGGCCTTGCCACCCCGATGTCCATCATGGTCGCCGTTGGGCGCGGCGCCACATTGGGGGTCCTCTTCAAGGATGCGCAGGCGCTTGAGACCTTGCGCTCGGTCGACACCCTACTCGTCGACAAAACAGGAACGCTCACGGAGGGCAAACCGCGCGTCGTTGCCGTGGTGCCTGCGCCAGGCTTTGCGGAGTTAGACGTGGTTCAGTTTGCCACGGCTCTCGAACGGGGTAGCGAGCACCCCCTTGCGACGGCGGTGCTGAACGATGCCAAGCGAAGGGGCGTTGTAGCCCCTGATTCGCTGGAGTTTCGCTCGGTCACGGGCAAAGGCGTCGTCGGGCGCGTCGGCACGCGCGAAGTGGCCGTCGGGAACCGCGCGCTGCTCGATGAGCTTGGCGCCACGGACCGTGAGATGACCGAGCTCGCGGAGGCTCGCCGCATGGAGGGTCAGACGGTCGTGTTCGTCGCGGTCGACCGGCGCGTTGCCGGGCTCATCGCGATCGCCGATCCGATCAAAGAGTCGGCTCGTGAAGCAATCCGAGCACTTCATGGGGAAGGCGTTCGCTTGGTCATGCTGACGGGCGATACGCGCACCAATGCGGACGTCGTGGCGCGTGCCCTCGGAATCGACGAGGTGGAGGCGGACGTGCTCCCCGCAGGGAAGGGAGCGGCCGTGACCCGTCTCAAGGCGGGGGGCCGCGTCGTCGCGATGGCGGGCGACGGCATCAATGACGCACCGGCGCTCGCCGCCGCGGATGTCGGCATTGCGATGGGCTCGGGCACGGACGTCGCAATGCAGAGCGCCGGCGTCATCCTCTTACGAGGGGACCTAAACGGGATCGTTCGGGCGCGCGCCCTCAGTCGCACGACGATGCGGAACATCAAGCAGAATCTGGCGCTCGCCTTTGTCTACAACGCGATCGGGATCCCCATCGCCGCGGGCGTTCTCTACCCAGCGTTTGGCCTTCTGCTCAGCCCTATGATTGCCAGCGCTGCGATGAGTCTGAGTTCGGTGTCGGTCATCACGAACGCGCTGCGATTGCGTCACGCCCGCCTATAGGTGCGAACCGCGCCGCTGCTCTGCTTGCCACGCCTCCTGCAGCATGAACCCAAACGCGTTCATTTCGCTCAACGCGCTCGGATCAAGGCACGCATGCGCTCTTCGGACAGCCGCCCAATATTCGTTGAGCGCCGGAATTCCCCGCTCGTCCCCACTGAAAAGTGCGCTGGATCATGGTCGCCTCCCCGTCGATGATGCCGACGATTGTCTGAAGCGCCTCGACCTTCCTGGCCGCGCCCTGACGCCGCACTTCAGCATCGAGGGTCAGCTGAGCCTTGAACTCTTCGAGCGCACGCGCCGTCCCTTGGCGCTCTCCTGCATCGCCCGCAGCTCCCCGCGCATCGCTCGCCGCTCGGCGACAGGGGCCGGGATGTCTTCGTCGGGCGCTGTGGTCAGGGCGACCGTCACCCTATTGATTGCTGCCCGAATCGTGGCCTCGTCGAGGGAGGTGCAAACGGAGGTTGGTCCGCCCCGATTTGGCACGGCCTTCTCATGCGATTTCGTCTGTAAAATCAGGGGCACGCCCGGCAGGACTCGAACCTGCGACCCGCGGCTTAGAAGTCACACTCGACCTATCAGTACGCGATGGCAGCGATTCGCAACCGTTGGGAATCGTTCAAGACCGGGAGGCAGAGTCTGTCCAACCGTCCCAGCGGTTAGCACCAAATCGCACCCCGTTTGGTCCACCCGTGGTCCAAGGTTTGGAGGCGGGCACTGGCCGGAAGCCACGAGGACTCCGGGAGGTTATCGCGCCCCTCCTGACGGTGAGGCAGGTGGAGGAGCGGCTTGGGGTCTGCACGGCGACGGTGTACTTGCTCGTCGATCGCGGCGAGCTCGCCCACGTCCGCGTCTCGAACGCGATTCGAGTTGCTCCGGGAGACCTATCGGCTTACATCGCGATGGCGAAGAGGACCGCGAAACGCCGGCAGCCAGCCGCTCCGCCGTCACCTCTCGGGCGCTGACCCGCGCGTAGGATGCAGCCGTGCGTGATCTCAAGACGAAGCCGCGCCGTCGCTGGCGCGACTACCGAACTGCGGGCGGCGGGCGACCAGTCAAAGACTTTGTCGACGGACTCACGGACGGAGAGGTTGCGGCGATCGTTGCCGGCATGAAGGAGGTCGCAGAGAGCGGCGTAGCGGCCACCAAGCACCTGCGCGGCGACATCTATGAGGTGCGAGCGGACGCATCGACCCGTAGCTTCCGGCTTCTCTTCTCGGCGGAAGGCCGCCTCGGGCAGATTCTGCTTTCCCTCTCAGCCTTCACGAAGAAGACGCAGAAGACGCCTGTGCGCGAGCTCGAGCTCGCGGAGAAGAGGCTCGGCGAGTGGCGTGCTCGCGGCACCGTCCGATCGCGGGGACGCACTCCATGAGCCTTGTAGCCATAGCCTTGACGCTATGGCGCTGACGATACACACTCAATTCGAGCATATGGCCAAGGACTTCCTCACCGAGATCGTCAACGACCGGACGCGACGTAACCCGGCCTTCCCCAGCCTGGTCGCGGAGGCCGAAGAGCGTCGA
>Ga0302325_10018418_pt1 | contig 14717 bp, 11 predicted proteins | sample Palsa_T0_2_FD_201948 | JGI IMG/M metagenome (GOLD analysis project Ga0302325, IMG submission 201948) | Peat permafrost microbial communities from Stordalen Mire near Abisko, Sweden - Palsa_T0_2 | ecosystem: Environmental > Terrestrial > Soil > Palsa > Peat permafrost | place: Sweden: Abisko... | reverse complement strand
CGCCTGGCGAATCTTTTCGTAACCGCTCGAATATCCATGGTGAGGGTTAGCTGGCAGAGCCTCATGTTACACCCGGGATCGCGGCGCACGCTTCGCTGCGGGGCGAAATGATGCTCAATCGAGACGGCCGGTTCGAAACCGCGAGGAGCGTCGCCTTTTCAGCGCCAGCGATCTCCTGCAGGGCCGCCCTCAGGGCGTCCGGGGTCGGGGGCCCCAGCCGCGATTACGCCGGGTTCGCGAGGTAGTCGGCGAGCGCGCGCAGCTCCAGGGCGTAGTGCTGCGAGCGCCCCGAGGAGCGCCGGTGCACCGGTTCGCGCACCTGCCAGACGCTCGAGGTCTTGATGGCACGCTCCGCCGCGGGTGGCGCAAGACAGCGTTCGTCCCATTCGAGTCCGAGGAAATCGAGCACCTCGCGGGCGACCCTCTGCGGGGTGCGCACGAAGGCGTCGTAGTTGACCTCGTGGATATCAGCGCCATAAAGCGCCTGCCAGTGCGCCATCAGGCGCAAATACTGGCGGTAGTGATGGCCGGTATCCATGAGGTCGAGCGCGTAGCTCATGCGCTGATCGAGATGCAGAAAAAAGATCGACAGGCAGTTGTCGAGCGGGTCGCGGGTGGTGTGAACGATCCTCGCGTTCGGAAACAGACGCTTGATGAGACCGATGTAAAGAAAGTTGTCAGGACGCTTATCGGTCACGTATTCGGCGCCTGGAAACAAAGTGGCGAGGCTCGCAAGATAGTCCGCGGCGAGCGCTGCCAGGCGCTGTGGCGACACTGACATCATTGACTCTGGAAACGGCGCCAAAGCCTGCTGCGCGATATGCGGCACGAAATCAAGCTCGCCGCCCGCTGCCACGCGCGGATGTCCGCCTAACACCTGCTCAATCAACGTCGAGCCTGAGCGGAACATCCCACAGATGAATATCGGCTGCGGGGACTTCTCGTTCGGCTTAACCGCCGCGCTCGCTGCGGGAAAGGCTTGGATCAGCCGGTCGACATCGCGCTCGGCACCCATCCGGTCATAGCTTGCGAGTGCCGTGGCGGCGCTGTCACGGCTCGCGCGATTCGCGGCCGCATAGGCGCCGAAGGCCGCGGCATAGGCCCCGCAGCTGTCGAGCGCGCGGCCGAGCGCGAATCCGAGGCTTGCGCGCTCGGCAGCACCTGCACCCGGCGAGGCGATCGCGCGCTGCAACCGCGCAATCAGCGGATCATCGGCTGTTTCGAATATCTGCAGATGCGAGTAACGCGCGAGCGCCTCGAGACTGCGCGGGTCAAGTCGCAGGATCCGCTCATAGACGGCAAGCGCGTCCTCCCTGCGGCCCAGATCCTCGTGCAGGGTCGCAAGGTTCATGAGCGCCGGCAGATAGTCCGCGTTCAGCGCCAGCGCGCCTCGAAGCTCACGCTCCGCTGCCTCGTATTGACGTAAATGGTCGGTGTAGATCACGGCGCGGTTGAGGAGCACCTCCTCGGGTTTCGTCACATGCCGGTCGAGCGCGTTTTGGTAGGAGATCAACGCCGCGGCGAACTGCCGCGCCTTTCGCTGCAGCATCGCGAGGTTGTACCAGCTATCGGGCAAGTCGGGCCAACGCCGAAGGAGCCGCTCGTAGGCTGCAATCGCCTCCGCTACGCGTCCCTGCCGTTTGAGCAGGGACGCTTCGTTGAGCAGCGTCTCTAAAGTTGCACTCGACATCGCTATCGTGGCGCCGGCGCCGCTTTAATGCGCACGCCTAACGCAGCGCGATTCGCGCCGACCCGACGATGGGGCCGGAACCTGCCTGCTGCACGATGACAGCGGCCCAGGCGGCATCGGCAGGCAGCTCGGCGAGCGCGACATTCAGGTTCTGGTCATGGCCATGCCAGTCACCCAGATGCATCACGGCGCGCACGATATTGAACTCCTTCAGCGTTCGCCCCGCATTCTCGCCGTGTGCAACGGCGGTCGTGGCGCGCGGCAGATAGGCGAACAGCAGCACATCGCACGGCGGCGCTTTGGTGTCCGCGCCAATGGCAACCTCGAGGCGTGCATCGGCGATGCTGAGCTTGAGCGGGATGCCTTCGGGCGTGCCGTGTGCGGCCGTCGTGATCGCCTTGCGATCCGTGCCGTCAACTGCACGAGCACCGTCAATGATGAATTGTGGCGTCACCAGGAAGGAGTGCCGCAGTGCATGCTCGTACTCGCCCTGGCGCCGTGTGGCAGCCTGCAGGGCATACTTATCGGGCCAGCCGTCCTTATCCCAGTAATCCACATGCAGGCCGAGCGCGATGACGCTCGCAGCATCTGCGATGTCTCCGAGGAGCGCCTCGGCCGGCGGGCAGGAACTGCAGCCTTCCGCGGTGTAGAGCTCGATCACGGTGGGCCGACTTTCAGCCCATGCGCCGCTTGAAATCAGGATCGCCGTGATCGCAGTAATGGCCGTCGCAACACGCATGGTTTCATTCCTCGCGAATAAATTTTCCCCGCCGGCCATAGTGACGCAGCCTGTTGCGCTGCATGCCAAAGCATCCGACTGAGAGTGTATCCAAAGCACCCCCGTTGCACCGCAAGCGCAGCTCTTAGAGCTCAACGCCTGTGACCACGGCCGGCGTCGCAGCGAGCGTCCGATGCGCATAGGGGATGACGGATGCCGGCAGGCGCAGGCGAGCTGCGACCTGCCAGAGTCGCAAGCTTACGACCGCCGCCGCGATGAGGCGCGGCACAATGATATAGACGCTCGCCGTCCATGCCATGAGTCCGATCCACGTGCCGGCGGGCGCACCCGCAAGGTCGGCGCCGACGTGCAAGGCTTGCACCTCTTGCGCGCTTGATGGCAGGGTAACGCCCGCGAGCGCCGCGGCGGGTGCATAGAGAAGCCATAAAAATATGCGCACCACGGATGGCGCGAGAAACGAGCTTCCCCATCCGGCCGCATCGCGCAGCAAATAGCCACGCACCAAGAGGCCCACCACGAAACCCGCCGCGACGAGCACCGCGCAGACGTGAAAGAGGCGCTTCGCACGCTGCAGCACCACCGGCCGCGCGAGCGCCGCCCACTCGGATGTGAAGCGCGGCAGCGCCGCGGCCAGCGGCGCGTTGAACGAACGCGAGCGCCGCAGGACGGCGCCGGCGCGGTTGCCCATCCAGCGCGCGTACAGACCGGGCAATCCGGCCACACTTAGCGGACGGCGGCGTGCGAGATTGGCAATCCGCAATACGTAAATCAAAAGATTCCACGCAACGAGAGCCACGAGCGCAAGACTCAGGACTTCAATGTAGCCGCGGCCGTCGAGGACCGCGAGCAGCACGCCTGCAACGAACGCTGCGACGAGGAGCGCATCGCGCGCTCCCGAACCCACCGCCACTGCGAGCAGATGATCGGTAATCGGGGCGCGCAGCCGTAAGCGCTCCTGCAGGTACAGGGCGCGGTGCGCAAGAAGACGCTCGGCGGCGCGCGGCAGGGTGTCGGGGGAAGATGAATCCCAAACATCGCTCGCGGCATCCGCGAGCACGCTCTGCGTCGCCTGTATGCGCTCGGCGAGCGGCAGCAGTTCGCCCTTGCTGTCGCTTTCTTCGACCGCCTGGATCAGCAGAATCGCGCGCAGTGCGTGTTCGCGCATCGCACCCTCCGTGTGAGGCGGCCGGCCGGGCTAATCCAGGCGCTGAACCCGCAGCGCCTTGAACGCACCGTTTTCTTCAAGCTCACTTTTGAGCGAAATCGGGCGGCAGCACACCTCGCAATCCTCGATGTACTCCTGGGGACCGGCGCTGACGTCGACGCGGGTTTCGAAGCGCTCGCCGCAGTACGGACAGCATATCGAAACAAACTGCTCGGCAGTGACGCCGGGGCGCTGGGTCGCGGGCTCATAAACCGGCTCCAGACCGTAAAGGCTGTCAATATGGCGCTCTTCGAGGCTTGCGATGCGGCGCGTCAGGGATTCGAGTTCGGGATTCTTGCGACGGGCCATAGCCACTCATTTTATACTCCTGCACATGCGCGTGCCGGATCGAACGAGGACAAGGTTGCCGACATGAATTTCGCTTCTTCCGGGCCGCGACTGCTCGCCGGTACGATGTTGTGCGCGATGCTGCTCTCCTCCTGTGGCGGCGCCGGCAAGCTGAAGGCAGACGGTCCCGCCGGAATCGATCTTGCCGGCACCTGGCGACTCAACCGTGGCTTGAGCGAAGACCCGGAAAAGATGTACGAAACCTGGCGCCAGAAAATGCTCGCCCGCAGCATGGATCAACCGGATCCTGCCCCTGCACGCGGCGGTCGCGATGCGCCTTACGACCCCGCTACGGATCCCAATAATCCCAAGTCCGCCGAATACCAGGCGGCCATCAACGCCCCGGGACGCAAGAGCCCGTTCGACATCGGCGTATTTGGCAACATCCCGCGCGGGGATCTCGTCACCATCAAACAGCGTCCGGACGAGTTCTTCATCGACGACGGCATCTCGGATCGCAGCTTCACCCCGGGAATCAAAAGCGTCGTGTCCGTCCCTGAGGGCGTCGCCGACCAGCATGCCGGATGGAAGGGCAAAGACTTCGTGATCGATGCGCGGGCGCTTGCCGGTCCGGAGACCATCGAGCGCTATCACCTCTCGGATGATGGCAAGCAGCTGGTGGCGGAGATTCAGTCAAGCGGTGGCAACATGCCGACCCTCAAGTTCAAGCGGATCTATGACCGTGTGGGGGCCTCGGTCACCTCGGCGCCCAGGAATGACTGAAGCTTAAGGATTCGCGCATCAGATGCGAATGCGCTGCCAGGCGCCCGAGCGCCAGCGCACCAACATAGCGGTGCCGAGCAAAAACACGTAAAGAACCATTGCCGACCAGCCTCCGAGGGCCCCCCAGCCGAACTGCGGCAGGAACCCAAACCAGCCCTGCCCGGGCGCGAACGTGAGCGCGTGCGCGATGGGCAGAAACACCAGCCAGCAGATCCCCAGCACCAAAGCTGCGGGCACCACCACGTCCCCCCCTCCGCGCAGGCACAAGGATGAGCCCAAATTCAGTCCGTCAAAGAACTGATAGGCCGCTGCGAGCCACAGGATGCGCGTGCCAAGCGCCACGATCGGCGCAGCCTGCACGTCCTGAGTGCTGACGAACAACGGCAGGAGCCAAGGTCCGGCGAGCGCAATCAGGAGTCCCGCGCCGCCCATGTAGAGCGCCGCAAAGAAGATCACGCGTGTGCCGATATGCATGGCCCAGGCCCGGTTCCCAGCGCCAATCGACTGGCCGACGAGGGTCGTTCCGGCCAGCGCGATGCCGAAGCCCGGCATGTAGGCAATTGACGTCAGCATCATGACGATCTGGGTCGTTGCCCCGTCGATGATGCTCAGGCGCACCTGCATCATCTGGAAGATCGAAGCGCCCATGAGATCGGCGGCCGGTAGGAGCCCGGTCGGAAACCCGAGCTTAAGCTGGGCCCAAATGCGCCGGGCACGCGGCCGCCAGGTCAGTTGCGTGTGATACCGGCGCCGGTACTCGGGACGCAAAAAGACCCAAAGCGCGCAAGCAAGGCCGATGGCCTGGGCGACCGTCGTCGCCATTCCGGATCCGGCAACTCCCCAGCCCAGCGTGAAGATAAAAATCGCATTCAACGGGACGTTGGCAAGCGCCGTGATGCCGGTAATGAGCGCCGTAACGCCTGAGCGGCCGATGCCGTTGAAGAAACTGAGCATCGCCCAAAGCGCCATGCCCGCCGTCGCCCCGCCCACCCGCGGCAGCCAGAATTCGCTCGCCAGTTCCACGATCTGCGCATTGAATCCAAAGGGGGCGAGAATGAGGCGCCCGGCGGCGCCCACCGCCAGAAAAAGCGGCGCCACGCACAGGATTCCCCACAACGCGATCCACGCCGCCTGTGATGCACGCCAGTAACGCCGGCCGCCATACGCCTGTGCGACGAGCGGCTGCACGATCATGGCGATCCCACCCAGGAGCATGACGACGACGAGCACGAGCCACTGCACGGCGCCGACCGCGGCCAACGCCTGCATCGAGATATGACCGATAAACCACACATCGGTGAGATTCAGAACAATCTGCACGGCGCTGTTCGCGATCAGCGGCAACGCCAGTGCCAGGACGGCGCGCACATCAACGTGCACACCGCCCGCTGCATCAATGCGCTGCGCCGGAGCTCGCGGCGCGGCGGAATTGAAATTGAGACGGCTCTCCATAGGGGCTGTAGCTCGGTCAGAAGGTCGGCAATGGGAATCGGGTATTTTCGCACAACGGGGCTTTACCGCAGAGCCTGAGCGGGGCAAGTTAGCGCCATGGCCACACGAAAGAAGTCCGCCGCAGGCGCCGCCAAGAAAGCTGTCGGCAAGCCGCGCCGCAAGGCGGGTAAACTCGCGCCGAGCAAGAGTCAGCGCGGCCCCACCGCGAGTGAAATTCCCTGCGGCATCGACGCGCCGGCACTTGCGAATCTCGCAGCGCTCATCCGCGAAGTGGGCGGCGCGCCGCTCGGCGGCTACCTTGAACCCCTGGGCGGCGCCCCGATCCTGCTGGCAAGCGTGCCGCTCGCCGCCGTGCAGCCGACGCCATTCCAGCGCGACCTGTCGCCGACACATGCCAAGCGGCTCGCCGAAAAGATCGACGAGACCGGCTCCTTTCTTGACCCTCTGATCGTGGTGCGCGGCGAGGATGGAAAACTGTGGACGCCGAACGGTCGACACCGTCTGGCGGCGGCGAAAATGCTCGGCCTGCGCCAGATTACCGCGCTCATCTCTCCGGACGAATCCTTGGCCTATCGCATCCTCGCGCTCAATACCGAAAAGGCCCACAACCTCAAAGATAAAAGTCTCGAAGTCATGCGCATGGCCCGCAATCTCGTCAAACGCGATGGCGAGAAAAGCGAATCCGAGTTCGCCGCGCAATTCGAGTCGGCGGAGCTTCTCACGCTCGGACTGGCGTATGACAAAAACCCGCGTTTCGCCGGCGGCGCCTACAGCTCTTTTCTCAGGAAGGTCGATCGCTTCAGCAGCCGCTCGCTCCACGTGAGCCTGCGCGAGCGCGCCGGCTTCGCCTCGCGGCTGCAGGAGATCGACACTCAGGTGAAACGCATCATCGGCGCTTTGCAGGCGCGCGGCTTCAAGTCGCCCTATCTGCGCAACTACGTGGTCGCGCGCATCAATCCGGTACGCTTTCACAAGACGAAAAAGGGCGACACGAAAGCTGCGATGCCCATCGCCCAGGCGCTGATGCGCATGGCCGCGGCGGCCAAGAAATTCAATGTCGGATCGGTTTCGAATGCCGATCTTGCCTGGGTCGCAGTCGGCGCGGGCGCCCAGGAATAGACCGCCAGCCCTGCCCTGCCACCGCGGCTGCATCATAAGCGTGCATTGGCGGGCGCCCGACGTTCCGCGCTGGTGCGCCGCCGTGTCCACGTCGCCGACAGCCGCGAAGCCCGATTGACGCGTTGCGCTGTAAGGGCTTGATGCGCCAGTGGCGGCAGCGGCCCGGGCGCGGCAGGAGCGGCCACGCACGGAACTTGCACCGTGTGCAGGCTCTATCGGCTTCAGGCGGACAGCTTCATGAGTGCACGCGTCCTCGATCACGAGGATCACCGACCGACGGACGCCGAGCGCGACGGCGGCGAGCGGGTCGCCCTCGGAAAGGATGCTTTCAAGCACGCCTTCCTCGCCAATCTCCTCTACGTTCAGGGCAAGACGCCGGCGCTCGCGACGAAGAACGATTACTACATGGCGCTCGCCTACACGGTGCGCGATCGCATGCTGCACCGCTGGATCAGCACGGCGAGCGCCTACATGAAGGGCGCCGCGCGCACCGTCGCCTACTTATCCGCCGAGTTTCTCATGGGTCCGCTGCTCGGTAACAACCTCATCAATCTCGGCATTTACAATGAGGTGCGCCAGCTGGTTGGCGAGCTCGGCTTCGATTTCGATGAGCTTCTGGCGCTTGAGGATGAGCCGGGGCTCGGCAGCGGCGGACTCGGACGGCTCGCGGCGTGTTTTCTCGATTCGATGGCGACACTTGAAATTCCCTCGCTCGGCTATGGCATCCGCTACGAATTCGGCATCTTTCAGCAGGACATCGTCGACGGCTGGCAGGTCGAGAAGACCGACAAATGGCTGCGCTTCGGCAATCCCTGGGAAATCGTGCGGCCGGAGTGGGCGGTCGAAGTCAAGTTCGGCGGCTACACGCAGCGCTACACGGATGAGCACGGGCGCACGCGAGTGCGCTGGATCCCGCACAAGATCGTAAACGGCGTGCCCTACGACACGCCGATCCTCGGCTATCGCGTACACACCGCCAATACCTTGCGCCTGTGGCGCGCCGAAGCCCCCGAGTCCTTCGACTTCGCCGTCTTCAACCGTGGCGACTACTACGGCGCGGTCAATCAAAAAATCGTCTCCGAGAATCTGAGCAAAATCCTCTACCCGAACGATGAGGCGGTTCAGGGCAAGGAGCTGCGCCTGGAGCAGCAGTACTTCTTTGTCTGCTGTTCGCTGCAGGACATGCTGCGGATCTTGCGCGTGCAAAACATTCCGCTTGCGCGCTTTCATGAAAAGTTCGCCGTCCAGCTGAACGACACCCACCCGGCGATCGCGATCGCAGAGCTCATGCGGCTCCTGACGGATGAGTACGCGATGGACTGGGACAGCGCCTGGTCGATCACGCAAAGAACTTTCGCCTATACGAACCACACGCTCCTGCCCGAGGCGCTCGAGCGCTGGAGCGTCGCACTCCTGGGACGGGTGCTGCCACGACACCTGGAAATCATTTACGAGATCAACGCACGCTTCCTCGATGAAGTGCGGCTGCGGTTCTTCGCGGACGACGCGCGCGTCCGGCGCATGTCGATCATTGACGAACACGGCGGCCGGCACGTGCGCATGGCGCATCTTGCCTGTGTTGCCAGCCACGCCGTCAACGGCGTCGCCGCGCTGCACTCGCAACTCCTCAAGGAAGACGTCCTGAAGGACTTCTTCGAGTTTGCACCCGACAAGTTCAGCAACAAGACCAATGGCGTCACGCCGCGACGCTGGCTCGCACTCGCCAATGTGCGCCTCGCGACGCTGATCTGCGATGCCATCGGCGAGGGCTGGATCAAGGATCTGTCGCGACTTTCCGACCTTGAGCCCTTTGCCGCGGATGCCGCCTTTCGCACGCGCTGGCGCCAGATCAGGCGCGCCAACAAATGTGACCTTGCCGCCCTCGCTTGCGCGCGCACGGGCGTCGTGATCGACCCGGATTCGCTTTTCGACGTGCAGGTGAAACGTATCCACGAGTACAAGCGCCAGCACTTGAACCTCCTGCACGTGGTGGCGCTCTATCACCGGCTGAAGTCGGATGTGCATTTCGACATCCAGCCGCGCACGTTCATCTTTGGCGGCAAGGCCGCTCCGGGCTATCAGCTCGCGAAGCTCATCATCAAGCTTGCAACAGCAGTGGGGGAAATCGTGAATCGCGATCCGCAGATCCGCGACCGCATCAAATTGGTGTTCCTGCCGAACTTCAACGTCACGAACGGCCAGAAAATCTACCCCGCGGCGGATCTGTCCGAACACATCTCCATGGCCGGCAAGGAAGCCTCCGGCACCGGTATCATGAAATTCTGCATGAACGGCGCGCTTGCCATCGGCACGCCCGACGGCGCCAACATCGAGATCTGCGACGCCGTGGGCCGCGAAAACTTCTTTATGTTCGGACTGTCGGCAGAAGAGGCCCGCGCACTGCGGGCGCAAGGCTATGCGCCGGGCACTTACTACGAGGCGAATCCCGAGCTGCGCGCCGTCATCGATCTCATCCGCGACGGCTTCTTCAGCCGCGGCGATGCGCAGCTGTTTCGCCCGCTCATCGAAGGGCTCCTACACTCCGATCCGTACATGGCGCTCGCCGACTATCAGTCGTATGTCGACTGCCAGGCGCGCGCAAGTGTCGCGTACCAGGAGGCGCAAGCCTGGACCGCGATGTCGATTCTCAACACGGCGCGCTCGGGGAGCTTCTCCTCGGACCGCACGATCAGCGAGTACGCGCAGTCGATCTGGCGCGTCCCGCGGGTGCCGATACGACTGCTGTCGCACCGCGACGCAAGTTTCCGCGCCACGCGCTAACGCAGCCCAGCGCCGCAACGTCTAGCGAGAATAAGCGAAGCGTTCGACCCAGGGCGCAAGCACGCCGAGCACCGGCTGCAGTTGCTCACGGTATCGGCGCCACTCACCCAAGCCGTCGGTTCGCAAGCCGCGCACGAGCTGCGCGCTGCCGGGGGTTGCGACCGTCCGGCTGCGAGCGCGCCCGGACAAATCGGCCATAGCCGGAGCCCAAGTCAAGCCCAGAAAGGCGCACACCGAGCGCGCCTCGCTCTCAAGGTTTTCAACCAGACTCTCGTGACGCACGATCAGCGTCTGCAGGTCCAAAAGCGTCTCGAGACGGTTCGCCAAGCGCATGACGGCATCGTAGAACACCGCGGCGCCCTTCACGGTAAGCATCTCGAACATCGGGTGACTCATTTGAAACCGCTGGCGGAAGCAGCTGAGCACGACATCGCGCGGGTCGCGGCGCGCGATGAGAATCTTCGCCTGCGGAAACAGCCGCGCGATGAGCGGCAGCTTCAGGGTATTGAGCGGATACTTATCGACAAACACCCGACCGGCAATCGTTGCGCCCTGGTCGCGCGCGCATTTCCAATACGCATCCCGCAGTGGCGCAAGTTCGCCCTCATCCGCCAGGCGCAGCCGCTCAAGATCCGCAGGATCCTTCATGAAGCTGCGCACGCCGTCAATCAGACACTCCTGCTCTTCCAGCGTCTGCACCTGCGGCTGCCCTTCCAATACGACCTCGAGCAAAGTCGCGCCGGAACACGGAAATCCGATCAGGAACACATGTTGATGCGCGCCGGAAGGCGCGCCACCGGCCGCTTTGGATGGCGCCCATTCATCCGGCCGTGCAGCTTTGAAATACCGGTTCATCGATTCAACATACTCAAGCGCGCTCGGACCGCTTGCAAAGCGGTCGGCGAACACGCCGCGTCGAAGTTCATTGGCTGCGCTATAGGCCCTGAACGCCTCCGTGGTGTGGTTCTGCCTATCCAGCACATCGCCCATGAGAGTCGTTGCATTGGCGCGCTCAAGATGCGACAGCCCGCGACTTGATAGGAGGCTCGCCAGGAGATCCTCGGCCGCTGCGTACGAGCCTGCCGCAAGTTCGGCTGCCGCCATGGACATGACGGCCTCGGGAAAGCCCGGAGCCTTCTGCAGCACCTTCTGCGCCATCGCTTTGGCAACTCCGTGCACACCGCGACGGGTGGCGATCGTGGCAAGCCCCGCCGTCGCCGCGAGCAGGTTCGCATCGAGCGCCAGCGCATCCTGAAATGCAGCCTCGGCCTGACTCAGCAATCCCTGGGCGAGCAGCGCCGCGCCGCGATTGGCGTGAGCGAAAGCGGCGTTGCGGTCGATCGCGAGCACTGCATCGAAACGCTGCAGTGCCTCGCTCGGCCGATCGAGGCGTTGCAGGCACATGCCAAGCGCGTTCAGCACCGCCGTGTCGAGCGGCGCAAGTTCAGCGGCGCGCTGCAAACGCGCCAGCGCGTCGTGAAAGCGTCCCGCGCTTTCGAGCCCGACCGCCGACAAGTTCAGAAGGAAGGGATGCTCAAGGCCACGATTCAATGCCTCATCGGCCAGCGCCGCGGCGCGTGCCATGTCACCCGCGACGGCAATAGCGCGGATGGCGCGCAGGATCGTCCTGTCGGCCTCAAGGTCGCGCGACGCCGCGGGCGGGTGCGATTCAGGCGCCGTGGTCATTGCAGTGTCCGCGGTTCGAGTGCCTCGACGGCGTGATCCAGGTTCCGGCGCCACGCGCACATCATCTCGGTGCCCTCAAAAACGACCATTGTCATCACCGCCGCGTCATCTGATCGAGAAAGATCCATCGTTAGGTTTGAGCGTCGCCACGCTTCGCGCGCGCGCGTCTTGCAAAGCGGGGCGCGATGGCATAGTTGAGCTGCACGAGGAAGATGCAGGCAATGCTCCAGTAGGTATTGACAATGCACAGCGCAGCACTCAAGACGTACAGGGTTATGGCCGTTACGACGCGGCGGTCGATGGCCGCCACCGTCTCGATGGCGATGCCGTCTTTGAGCAGCCGTGAAGCCTTCGCATAGCGCCAGGCGAAGAAGAGCGTGACGGTGAGCAGGACTACGTTCGAACTGTAGACGAGGAACGCCGTGCGGAACTCGATGAACTCCGCGAGCAGCATCGTGGAGAACGGCATGACGGCGACCAGAGCCAAAAAACCGATGTGAATCCAGGCAAGATCGCGATTGGAACGCGCCAAGTGGTTCAGTTGCGTCTGCTGGGCAATCCAGCAGATCCCGAGCGTCAGAAAGCTCATTGCGTACATGACAAATCGCGGCGCAAGGGCAAGCAGCGCCTGCCATAACTGCAGTTCCGAGTGAACCGCCGCGATTTGCGGGACGCGGATATCAAGGACCAGCAGGGTCATCGCAAAGGCGAACACGCCATCGCTCAGCGCATTCAAGCGCTCCAGAGCATCCCCAGCGATGCGGTTGTAGATCTTTTCCATAATCAGTCGGGCGCCGTTTGGCGCGCTTTAAATCGCGACCCGTGAAAATATCTGCCCGTGCAGGCTGCCGGGTGCGAACCTTAGGGCGCTCCCCACGGTCCTCTTAATTGCTGATTCGTTTTGCTGTGCCTAGACTTATACAAGGTTAAGAGCTGAACACAATGCGCACCATGACTCCGCACGCCCCGACGCGAACGCGCATGGTGCAGCTGTTTGTGCCACTGTTACTGATCGGCGTCGCCGCCGCGCAGGATGCAGACCCTCCCGGACGAGTCGCGCGCCTGGGCCTTGCGCAAGGCGAGGTGTCGATTGAGCCTGCCGGGCTCTCCGATTGGGCTGCGGCAGAGCTCAACCGCCCGATCAGCAGCGGCGATAAAATCTGGTCGGATGCCGACTCGCGGGTCGAGCTTAATTTCGGCTCAGCGGTGGTGCGCCTGGGAAGCTCGACCGGCTTTTCATTCCTCAACCTCGACGACCAGAGCGCACAGATGCAGGTAACTGCCGGGACTGCCAGCGTCCACGTGCGCAGCATGGACCCGAACGGGGCTCTGGAGATTGACACTCCCAACACGGCGATTTCACTCCTGGGCCCGGGCGACTACCGCGTCGAAGTGAACGATGCGGGCGATGCAACAGTCGTCAAAGTGAGCGCCGGCACCGCCGAAGTCACGAGCGGCGCTCAGGAGTACCCGGTTCATCCGCAGCAAAGCGCAACCTTCACGGGCACGAGCAACGTGTCCGAGGACGTCGCCTCGCTCGGCGCGCCCGATGAGTTCGATGCCTGGGGATTCGCGCGTGATCGCAGCAGGCAGGCGGCGCCAGCCTGGAGCTATGTGTCTCCGGATGTGATCGGCGCGGACGATCTTGATCAGAACGGTAGCTGGGAGTCGACCCCGGATGACGGCTACGTGTGGACACCGACCGGCGTCGCGGCCGACTGGGCGCCCTATCAATCCGGGCAGTGGCTGTGGACATCGCCGTGGGGCTGGACCTGGGTCGATAACGCGTCGTGGGGATTCGCGCCGTTTCATTATGGCCGCTGGGGGCGCTTCGGCGGCCGCTGGTGCTGGATCCCGGGACCGCCGCGCCAGCGTCCGGTGTATGCACCGGCACTTGTTGCCTGGCTCGCCGGAACGCAACTGCGCACATCGCTCGCCTTTGGCGGTGGTGGCGGGGTGGCCTGGTTCCCGTTAGGACCGGGCGAGGTTTATGTACCCGGCTACGCGACCAGCCCCGGCTACATCAGAAACGTCAATACGGCGAACACGCGGGTCAATGACAGCTATATCACGCAGGTCTATAACGCGAGCGTGCCGAATATCCGCTACGTCAATCGCACGGTGCCCGGCGCGATCACCGCGGTGTCGCAGATGACTTTCGCCTCGGGCCAGCCGCTGCGCCGCAGCGTCGTGCGCCTGAGTGCGGATGAAATCGCCGCGGCGAGCATCAGCGCAAGAACTCCCGCCGTCATCCCGGAAAGGCAAAGTGTGCTGGGTGCCGGCGCCACGGGCGAGACTGCGCGTCAGCCGCCGCCTGCATTGCAGAAGCGGGTGGTTCTCGCGAAGCACGCGCCGCCCCCCGCGCCCGTGCCATTTCTTCTCGAGCAGGAGGCCATCCGCACGCATGGCGGCCGGCCACTCGCACGCTCCGAGGTCGTCGCTCTGCAGGTCCTCGCGCCACGAGCCGAGGTCAGACTGATCGGCCGTTCGGCCGATGCGGAATCGCGCACCGGGATGAATCGAGCGGCGCGGCCGAGCGCGCCGGTAGCCCCGCCGAAGAGCGTAGCGCCGGTCGTTCGGGAACCCGAACCGCGGGCGGTATTCGCGCTTCCCGCGAGTCCGCCGGCACCCGTTTCAGGGTCCATTGACCGAACGCTGCCCCCGGACAGCCCGGTCCGCCCGTCGATCCGCATCGATCGGCCGGCGCCCGCCGCCGCACCGCCAGGAATTGAAATCCGTCCGGGTACCAGGTATGTCAGCCCGCCCGTTGAAGTACGCAGTACCGGGATTGAGCTGGATGCCAGTCGGCGCGTCGAGCCATCGCAGCCCGCAGCCCGGCCTCAATCCGAGGTCGCGCCCGCGCCAAGCCCAAAGGCCGTGAAACCGGCGGCCCGCGCCGAAAAGCCGGCGCGCCCCGTGGAGCGGGGCAGGATAAATAACTGAGGAGGCCGCGGCGTCAGCCGCGACTTTATAGA
>Ga0302325_10018416_pt1 | contig 14718 bp, 11 predicted proteins | sample Palsa_T0_2_FD_201948 | JGI IMG/M metagenome (GOLD analysis project Ga0302325, IMG submission 201948) | Peat permafrost microbial communities from Stordalen Mire near Abisko, Sweden - Palsa_T0_2 | ecosystem: Environmental > Terrestrial > Soil > Palsa > Peat permafrost | place: Sweden: Abisko... | reverse complement strand
CAATGGGAGACTGAAACCCACGTGGGCGTAAGAAAGGGGAAGAAAGGGAAGAAAGTGGAGGAATGGCATTGTATGTATGGTTATTGAATGCCGGTTGGTACCGGTGTTGAATAAATATGAACTTGAAAAAACGAACAACAATCAAGTATTGATATGATTTCACACTTCTAAGACTATTAACATTCTTTGAATGAATGTGGAATTGTAAAGCAAGTGCTATTATATCATACAATATGAAGGGAACCGTGGGAAAGTCGCTCCTTCCTTCCGTTGCCTCAACTCGCGCTACCCAGTAGTCCACCAGATCTCGCAAACACTAGCTGCGACTTCCCTCGTTGCCATTACTTCTTCCGTTCTCAAATTTCCACAATCCATCAACAAACATCATCAGCTTATTATCACTCCAACACGAATACTCTTCCAGTATGCATCCACGAATCTGACGTACGATAGATTCATCATCCAGCATACCAACTGCATCTTGTTCTACCACCACTAACGCGGAACATCATCTCAGTTCGAACACCTGCTGCGGAAGATGTTCCTCATTCTGACGCTTGATAGCCTCGCCGTTCATCATTCCATGTACATAGCACTCCCCGACAAGACGGTAATAACACAGGTACTTCAGCACCTCTTGAGCTACTCCTTCTCTCACCTTTCGCTTCCGGTCATCAAAAAGCTTCTTGCCTCGCTCAATGTCGTCCTGGATCTCCTTCTCGGTCTTGGGTTTGCGAGTCTTGGGTTGTTCTGTGCCTTCGGGGGTGCTCGTATCTTCCTTCTTCGCACCGGACTTCTGGTCGGGCGGGGGAGAGTCTGGTGCTTGATGTTCGTTCGGCGGTTCAGCTTCGTTTTCTATACTGTGTTCGCTGTCTGAAGCCTCGGCCACGGTTGGGGACGGAGGATGAATCTTTTTCGGCGGGGGCGGAGGAGGAATCTTTCTAGGCGATGCTGAGTCACCCATCTGTGGTGCTGTCACTTTGCCCTGTTCTGATCCGTTTGCACCTGAACTCCCCTCCAGTATCACTTTCAGCGATGGTTTGCGCCTTTCAAGCGGTGCTGACAACTTCTTAGCTTCCACCAATTCGCCATGATCCAACGGCCATGTCCCTTTGCCCGGGCGTCGCGGTTGCGGTTCCGCTGTTACCTGCTTCTCCTTCAGTTCTCGAGACTTCTCTTGCTCCCTTTTCGCCTTCACCAACAGATACCTGACCTCGCAGAAAGCTACCACCATTTTAACCTTGCTGTACCATTGATTGTATCGGTCAATCAACTCTGCTTTGAGCTCCGCTGATGTTTTCTTGATTTCCTCGAGGATCACAGGTACACTGCATCCGTACAAAATGCACACTTTGAAGCCTGGGCTGACATCATCGCGGACTAGTCCGAGACGTCCTCCTTCCGTCCTCATCAACTGCCTGTTCCAGATCACTTCTTGGACCCTTCGCAGAAACTGCGCAACAATAGTACACCGGCCTTCGTGTATCAACTTCCTGCAATCGAGATATCCACCCGTCTTGGACATCGTCTTAGCCTTAAATCTCACGGACTCCTTGCAAGCGCGTGGGAAATACGTTGGAGGGTTGTGCCCATTCTGAGCCCGATCTGCAACAAGTGTGCGCCAGAATTCCTCTGGGGGATTTTTGTCCGTGTCAACCCAACCTCCAGCTTGCAACCAACGGTACGGAATGTTGCCATTAGCTGCCAGCTGCTCTACTGTTGACACCTCATCAAGGATGAATCCCCGGACAAACATGCTAAACTCCGGGTAGCTAGAGTTCGGTTTTTTGAGGGTGTTCCACTTCCTAAATTCGAGTTTGTCAATATCCAGTTCCATATCACCTGCGGCTGTGTAGTTCCTATGGCCGGATTCATCAGGTAGACCGACTAGAGGATCTGCGTTCTGACGCTCCATCCGAAGCCCTGCAGTGGGGTGTTCCTCCATTTCAAATGCTGCACCGCTCAACCCTGGAATCCATGAGGGTAAAGGGATCTCTTGATCCTTTTCTTTCTCCTCCTCCTTTTTCTTCGCTTCTACCTTCTTGTGCTCTTCCGTCTTATGCGTTTTCTTCCACTTTCTCTTCCCCTTCCCCCTCTCTATTTTCTCGTCCTTCTCGCTGGTAGGGTTTAGGAAACTAGGATCATCATGACTTTTCATTACTGTGGGTGCCCACGAACGACACAAAATATCTAGCGCTCTTTTTTTGTCCGATTTAAGCAACGAGAACTCGATGAACTCTTTGTAGACATCGATGACAGGAAGTCGATAGTTGACGTTGTACGGTTTGTTGGCGAACCCACCCTTTGGGGCGAGTTTCAACGCAGCTTTTTGTTCTTGTGTCAGTTCAGGCTTGTCCGTGTCGGGGTCGACGTTAGTTGGAGTGGTCTCTTTTGAGATTGCAAGAAGAGCGTATATCGTGTCCCGAGGTTGTGTGGCTTCGAACACCGAGAGACGAGAAACCAAGTATTCGAGTGACGAGAGAGGCATGCGTTCCCCAGTCATTGCGTTCCGGAACAGATTGCTTGTAGCGTCCACTAGGAGGGCTGCGCCGAGAGAAGAAACGTCTCCGAAGAAGTCAGGAATGTTTCCAAAGGACTGGTCTAATTTCATGACATCCGATAGCCGGTGTGTTGCGGATTCGACTTCAACAAAGAGAGAAACCGCGTCTGCGAAGTCTTGCCATGAGTTGTGGTCCTTCCCGCAGTAAATAGTACCCCCATGTGTCGACAACGCGATTTCCTGTACGACCCAGCGCCGAGAAAACCATGGTCTTTTCATAAGTCTGATAAGTGCAGCCCAATGCTTTGCCAGCTTGCGATTCTCGATCAACTCGTCAAACTTCCAAAGTTCCAAAACTCTCTCTCTGATAAAGTCCATGGCCAGCTTACTGTCGTCGCTGCTCTCACCAAGCCAAATGCAGACATTAGCCGCGCCGCCATAAATCTTGTCCATCCTAGGAACTTGTTGATTACGCTCCTTTGTATCTTTCTGATTTATACATATTGCATCAATCCACAATTGGCGAACCTCGTTGTGCTTGCGTAGTGCCCTTAAAGCCGATTCCAAGTTTTTGGAAATGTGAAAGGCAACAACTTCATCCCCCTGATGCACGCGCAAAACCTGGTCCGCAGGCTCCTTGCCCCAGCACCACGACACTGCCTCGTAAGACTCTTTCTTCTTTTGGGTTTGCGAGTTCTTCAAATCCTTAAATGGAGGCGCGTCTTCTTTCTCATCTTCGCTTTCACCATGAGGTGGTGTTTCCTCATCATCACTTTCATGCGTCTCCAAGAACTCGATTAAGTTCTTCTTTTCGACCGGGTTTCCCAGCTCGTTCGTTCCGCCACTGCTATCTTTCTTTGCCTTATTCTTCTTTTCTTCTTCCTCATCCTTATTCTCGTGGCCAAAAAATTCGCCATTTTTCGGAAGCTCGATCTCAACTATTTCGCAGTCGATATCCAGTTGCGCATCGCGCGCAGGCTTAAGCCTGAGGAGCCGCAATGTATCGGGATTTTTGAGCGCCTCGTACTGATATGCAGGCAGGGGGTCCTCCTCGGGCTCCTTGGGTTTTTTCTCTTCCTTTAACTCGTTCGTGTCTTTCGCCTCTTCTGACTCGGTTAAGGAAGACATCTTGGCGCGCGTACAGTGTGCAGTAGAACAGATGCATGTTTGCGACACGGAGTGCAGCTGCAGCATTGTTATAATTGGATCCATCGATGGGGCTGAAAATCCAATATTGGGGCCAGCGGGAGATCCCCTTTTCAGACGACGCCACTGGGGTTGTTGGCTGGGCGTGGAGGTTGGATCGGGACCAATGGTGTGTTAGCGGAGTGTCATTCGCTGCTCCGGTCACGCCACCGTGAGAGGTGGAAACATGGCGAAGGGGAAGAGAGCCTCTCACCGAGGCGAGTCATCGTATTATCAATTTCCTAAACAAATGTAAACAAAATGTGGGGGGTTGGTTTCAGGTTTTGGGGGCGGAGAGGAGTTGAGGGGTGTCATTCGATTGTGGATTCAACCGTCACTGCGAATGAGCCTCTCCCGTCGTAATTGAGGCAGCCCTACCCTCAGCCCACCACCAACACCAACACCAATCCTTCAACTGGATGCCCAGAAACTTGGTCGGTCCAGCGTGCCGTCCCGCAAGGCAAGAAAAGGCTTGGTTTCTGACACGCAGGGGTGCTGCATTCGGTCGGATGCACAGCATACTACGTACTTCGTATGGGGTCCGGGGAATGTTGTGGGCGTTGATCGGCGCTTACTGTACTGCAGAGAGGTTGGTGGCTTTCTGATTATTGGTAGGCGGGTGGTGGAGATGGTGGAGCCAATGGGCTGAATGGATGAGGTAATCGACCGACAGGGGTGGGGGGTTGGTTGGTTGGGATAAATGGATGGTGGGAACTGGGGCGGGACAGAGCCTCGAATTTAAAGGGGGAGAGTGATTATTTTTAGATGTGCGGTGATGTATAGGGAGATTCACGTTTGCTGATGTTCTAGATGACTAAGAAATTGATAGGCAAGGGGGTTCGAATACTAGATCTAGGGCACGTCTAGAAATCGAGAAGCACCAAGCGGTATTCACGACATCTCTTTCAATCGTCAAGCCTCCGCACTTCCTTGGGGTCGGCTTCTAAAGCAAGAAAGGTCGCTCTGGCGAAGTTGTTGGAGAAACCAAGATGATTGGCGTTCGAAGAGGAAGTGGATCTTCTGAGCAAACCTGAAAAGCTGAAGGTTAGTCAAGAGGCTGGGGAGGCTCAGTTACCATGGTACTCTTACCTACTGAAAATGGCGATTTGAAGTCCGGGCTGAAATCTGTATATGCTTCGTTGTGGGGGGTAGAAGAGGTTTGTTGTTCCTTGTGTTCTTAAATGTGCATGAACTTTCTTCGACGTGGTTGAGGAAAGTTTGGCACAGCGCTCTCTGCTTTATGAAGGCTAATTTTCGTTCCTTGACGAGGCATCATAATCGAAATTGAATGCTTGTCGCAAATGAAGAGCAGGCTTGAAAGTTGAAAAGTTTCCCCACACCGAGATCGTGTACTAAATCGTCACTTCACAAGGGGGTTGGTATGTACCGCGGCTTGAGGTAGAGAGGACAGATCCGTGTACGGACACGGTAGACTAATCAAACTGGAAAATTGAGGTCTGATCCACTGAACATCTCAGGAAGAGCTGAATGCCCAATGTATAGACAAAGGAGGCGGTTAAAACACGTGATTCCAGGTCGAGTCATCGATCCTAACCCGTCGCCACTCAGCTTTGCAAAACAGTCGCCGGCTCCGGCACCTTCAACTCGATCAAATACTCATTGATGGCAAAGTGCGTCTCGCCCCTATGATACCAACTCGTATGCCCACTCCCATTTCGACTCAGCAAGACCGCGTTCCTCTCCCCAAACTGCCGCTGCAGACTCACCGCCCAGGGGTACGCAGTCTCAGGGTCCCAGAACGCGTTGACGAGCAGGACGGGGGTCTTCAATGTCCTGTTCTGGAACGTGGGTTCAATGGAGTGAGGCGGGTTAACAACAGGAGCAGGCCAATTCATGCACCGGGCCTGGAAACCCCAGAACTCGCCTTGGCCGCGGGTGTGCGGCGCGATGATACGGGCCATGCGCATCTTGACCTGGTAGTCAGGCCAGGAGAGGGCAGCGCGGTTCCAGTCTTGACAGATGACGGCTGTGTAGGGATAATCCGGGGCGGTTGGAGAGGTGGTGTTGGATATGGCGAAGAGGCTAGCGTCGTTTTCGAGGATGGCGGTTTGGAGGAGTTGAGATGTTCCTGCCCAGCCAGGGAACCCATACCCGTTGGGGGTGCTTGGCAGGCAGAGGAGCACTTGTAGGACCATTAGGATGTCGTAGCCGCTGGCGGCTGGTGCGCAGGGGTAGCGACGGGAGGAGGTGTTGTGGCACTGGAGCGCGGGAATGGGGTTGTGGTTTGCGGCTGTGATGAAGTTGTCGAAGGCCGTGGGGAAGTCGGGTGTGCTGTGGAAGGCGCAGGTGCTGTTTCTTGCGCACCAGGTGAAGAATGAGTTGAGCGTCGCTTCGTAGCCGGCGCTTTCGGTTTCTAGCGAGTAGATCTCGTCCTGGGTGTGATCCAGGTTGGCATCAAACACCATGGCCCGGATCTTGTCTGGGTAAAGCTCGGCATACTGTGAGCCTACCTGAGTGCCGTAAGAGAAGCCGATGAAGTTCATTGGCTCATCGTCCAGCGCGAGACGAATAGCTTCGAAGTCTTTCGCAACGCTGGCGGTATCGACGTGGTTGAGCCTTTCCCCCGACTTCTCTGCGCAGCTTCTACCGGCAGCTTTCCAGGCGTTGACCAGCTGGTTGTACGAGTCTTCATCCTGAGGATAGAGCGGATGACGCGCAGCGGTGCTCCAGAGCTCGGGATCGCATTCGAGCGGACTGCTCAACCCAACACCACGGGGGTCGGGTCCAACGATGTCGAAGTATTGATGCAGTTGGCTTGAGCGCCAATACTCGGCGTTAACACCAAGACCCAAGTGTCCTGTCCCGTTTGGCCCGATAGGAGCACCACCAGGCCCGCCTGGGTTCATCATCAGGTAGCCAATACGTCGACTTGCACTTGCCGCTGGAATCATACCCAGCGCAAGGTTGATTTGTTGGTCGTTGGGTTTGCTCCAATCGAGGGGGACGGAGAAGTTGGCACATTTGAGCTGTGTGGACGGGTTCGGCGAACAGTTTATCCATTCGATTCCTGACGGTGCATTGCTTGCTGGTGCTGGTGCTATAGGATGCCCGGACGTTGCCAGAACGGCCTGCAAAAATCTGGACATCTTTAGCAAGGGCGACATTTTGATGAAACGGGGGTCAGTAAAGTCTTCTGAGATGCGGGTTCAGATGATGGGTCTGAGGATAGTCATATAGCAGTTAGCACTAATAATTCTCCCGAATCAGGAACACATTTGATAATCTTTGTCGGGTCGCTGTGTGCCTGTCTAGGTAGGCAACCTCGTAGGCAAGATTACAATTGGTTCCAGATCTGGACTTTTGCTTATTAATTAGGCATTTAACCGCTCCACTAACGCTTCAGCCCACCCTCGTCAAGGGTCAGGGGGAGTAAATCCTCTTCTCGGTATAACATTTGATAAAGGGGGTAATTCGAGAGGAAAAACGAAGGAAGGATCGAGTGTTTGTGGATAGCTTAAAGCCCAACCTCCTGTCTAGCTTGCTACAGAATATGTAGATTGCCATGGAGTTATTCAGCGTTTGTTGCGGAAGCTAGAAGCCCCACAGAGCTTTCGAATCGAGTAACATAACCGATTTCGAGGCAATAGTCTATAGTATGCTTTCGATGGAGGAGGTTGTGGTCTAAATCAAAACGATACAAGGAAAAGAGCTGATGGCACATGGGGATCGCATATGTGGCGGTAGCAACGAAAGGAACTCTATAGATCGTATGCGGGCAGAGTTTTGAAGAATAGGGTTAAAACTCACTAATATTCCGTATACATTTCTGGTAGGGCCTTTTGGCAATCCCCGTTCGGGCCGTTCCCATTTAGTACCCCTCCCCGTTTAGTACAACCTATTTTGAGTTACTGGCGCATAGATTCAAGTAGAAACTGCGGATAACCGAATCAGAATCATCGAGAGCAATCGGCCATACATCGGCCATCGCTTTAATCTTAGGGGCCCTACCGTAAATGAAGCCAGCTCTACATAAACCACAGATCCTGCTATTTCAATTGATGGCACAATCGACACTCAACAGCCCGACGAAGAATGGTCTACGCTTCACTATCCTTCATTCAAATCAATCATCTGGTAAGAAAGCTGCAAACTTTCCTTGAAGCGCGACAAGAATTAAGGAAGAAATTTCCGATTCATTTCAATTCCGCTACAATCCATGGGTATCTAACACCTGTAATGCATGCATCTTGAAACCCCCGCAACTCCATCCTTCCTTCCATGCATGCAATTCATCTAGCCATCATCTCATCCATTTTCAAACCCACAACCTTCCATCAGCAGAACAGACCGCAGGTGTCGAAAGTCGTGATGTAGAAGTAGAAAAGAGGAAATTAGAATGCGTTGCTCCGCTTAATGCGCTGCGGGAATGGTTTGCCACGACTATCAACCTTCGCATTCTCTTTGCCCGTGGCTGGAGAAGAGGTGCGTGAAGTCGATATCTTGCTTGGGTCTCTATGACGCTTCTCAGGTGGAAGATCGGCAACTGGAGGAGAGGTAGACTTCCGCTTCTTGGAGGGGGCAGTTTGAGACTGGGTGTTGGTGATCTTCAATTGTCCCATGGCCCGAGAGACATTCGAGGTGGAGGATGGTCCCGGGGCAGGCGAGGCAGAAGCTGAGGCAGAGACTGAATGTGCCGCTTGGTTTTGGAGGTTTCTCTTGCTCCACTTTCGGTGGGTGGCCTTCTCTCCCAGGACAGTGAGTCTGCGGACCACGGACTTTTCCCCCTCCGGCAATCTACTGGGGTCATGCGTCACCTCAAGCAGCTCCTTGTAGAGTCGACTCTTCTTCCATTCCGGATTCAGTTCTGCAAGCTTGGCTGCGACTTCCTTGGCGTAGAAGAAGAGAACCTGGTGGGCTGCTTGGTTCTTGTCGCACATGTAGTCCATGTAGAAAGCGTTGCCGACATTTAGAGGGGAGAGCTCGCCGAAACGGTTGCAGTGACGGGCGTGACATGCAATTACAACTATCAATTCTGCATTGTGATAACTGGATTGCATTCCTTGAGGATATTCCGGGGAGACGTATACACCATGATAGGACGTCGCGACTGGCGCCTCTAGCAGTCGTCCGTCCTTTGCAACCTTGCGCGGCCATTGGTTAATGTTGTCGTATGTGGGTGGCTGAAGATTCAGGGGGGCAGGGGCCGGAGTGGGAGATCGAATTGGGGGAGTGGGAGACTTCTGCGGAGACTTGCGTTTAACTTTGAAAGTAGAGGCGGCAGTCCTCGGACCAGCGGCGGGCGGAACCGTCTTGGCCATGAAGGGATCCGCGGGTAGAATATCTGGCGGGTTCTACAGAATCAGCACATACTCATCACAAGAAGCACAGCAGGCTTACCAATGGGCAGTTGGCAACAGTCCAGCGGTAGAAGTTACACTCAGTCCAGAGCATTTCCCGAAATCCGGCAACCCAATATTCACTGGTCACCTTCTTTCGAAATTGCTCGAGAATATAGTCGCGGCACATCTTGCACGCGTCAATGAGCTCGGCGACAGTGACTCCGGAGCCATCGACTTTCATGTACTAAGACGTGTTAGCCAAAGCCCTCGCCGGCGGAATGGACGTGGAACTTACTCTCTCCAGAATCGCTTGCACATCTTCCCATACAGGGCAGGCTACACCACCCCCACCATGAGCCAAGTCTTCCCAATCATCTACCGCGAGGTAGAACAGGCCGACAACATGTTGAAGATTTGCAAACATTTGACGGTAAGTATAGGCGGGCTTTACTTCAAACCATCCACCAGTGGAGGCGACCCAGATCGTAACAGGATCCCAACCAATGGACACATTGTCAACTTTTTGCAATTGAATTAAGGAGCCATTGAGGTTTTTGTAGGCCTTGCTCCTATATGTCATCACTATTGATGTTAGTCAGATTTTGATCTAATTGTTTGAGATCGATCACCTACATTTGTTCTTGAATTCCTCGTCGACGTGTGCTTCGCCTTTCACAATAAAGAAGTTGCCATCTCTGACTGCATTCAAGAGGTTTGCATCCTTGCCGTTTGCAAGCTTGGCTGTGACATTTCTGAGCTCGGTGATAGCCCATTGGTCTTCATGGATGTTGACCCTGTCCTGAGCCTTGATGACGTCGGCCTCTCGATGACATATCTGCTCCTTGGGGACTTCCTCGCCTTCGATGATATACTCCTTCTGGTACTTCTCTTTCATGTCCTCAGAGAGCTTGTATGGTGCCATGACTGTGGCTCGGGCCTCGGTCCTTTGGGGACTTTGAGGTGTTGTTGTCTTATCGATAATGTTGCGATATCGGTGTCGGTGGTTGTAGATTCCGCGATTAGGAGGAGGTGGAGTTGAAGAAAACCATTTCAACAAAATTGGTTGTGGGCTGCACTAAGGGGTGAATATCAGAGGGAGACGCGCTTTCAAAAGTGAACACCAACAATCGCGTCTGGCTGCCTTGGATCCCAGGCAGCATATGATAAGCACCCCTGTTGGCGCTAAGATAAGGACAGCCTGCACTTTCTGGGAAAAGTTTCACAACCTAAAAACAACTCCCAGAATCCTGTAGCTGCCATCCTCGACCGCAAGGAAGCACTCGAGGACGGATGTCCGCCAAATACTTCTGGAGAATGACGCAAGGAAAGGTCATAGAAGGCGTCTTCGGTGAGCAGAGTCCTGTGCGCAAGTTAATTGAGCTGTTACTGACCTTCTACAGCCATCAACAAACCTACTGGCCTCTCCTCAGCACAAGTCCTGCGCGACCTGCAGCGTCACTTCAACCCCTCCGAGCTGTTCGCCCCATGGATTGAACTCGAGAGGAACAATCGCGAACGAGAGAGGCACAATCAGCGCAAGAGACGGAGAGATCAGAGGATCCAGGTCAAGGTTGGGCATGGAGGAACCCTCGATCCGCTGGCGACAGGTGTCTTAATCACCGGAATTGGAAAGGGGACGAAGTCGCTGCAAGACTTCTTGTCGTGCACGAAGGTGTATGAAACGGTGGTCTTGTTTGGTACAAGCACTGATACCTACGACCGACATGGAAAAGTGCTGGGCAAGGCGCCTCATGAGCATGTCACACGGGACATGGTTGAGAAGGCGTTGGGCCAGTTTAGAGGAAAGTTCATGCAACTGCCTCCTCTTTTTTCTGCATTGAAAATGGATGGTAAGCCTCTGTACGAATATGCGCGGGAAGGAAAAGAGATACCAAGGGAGATTGAGAGGAGGGAAGTGGAGGTGCTTAACTTGGAAATAGTAGAGTGGATGGAAGGTGGAACGCATTCTCACAAGCCCCCAACAGATGAGGCCGGGCATGCAGAGGTGAACATGGCAAGGAAGTTGTGGGAGCAGGAAAACACATTACCAGCGACTACGAAGAATGATGAAGCGTATCCACCGAGGAAGAGGAGTGAAGTCGATGGAGACTCTAAGATGAACTCAGATGAAGAAGCGTTGGAAGATTTTGAGAGGAAGAAGAGGAAATTGAGCGAAGATCAAGATGATCTTGTCAGGGAAAGGCCAGCTTCGAAGCGGAAGGCAGTTCCGTCATCACAGGATGCAACGATGTCGGGTGGCTTACCACCCCCTTCTTTGGAAGTGACTGGAGAGAATGGTGAAGTGATATCAGAAGGAGTACTCACATCGAATGAGGTTCCGAAAGCGACAATTGAGAAGTCCCCAACGCCGACAACGAAAGGGCCACCAGCAATCAGGCTGCGGATGACCGTCACCTCTGGCTTTTATGTCCGTTCACTCTGCCATGATCTCGGTGCAGCTGTTGGATCAGCAGCACTAATGGCAGAGTTGGAGAGAACAAGACAAGGAGAGTTTGAATTGGGGAAGAACGTGTTGGAGTATGACGACTTGGAGAAGGGAGAGCAGGTGTGGGCACCGAAGGTTGAAGCCATGCTTGATGAGTGGTATGAGAAGGATGCGCGGCGCCCAAGAAGTGAGAAGATTGTGGAACGCGGTTCTATACGTGAGAAGAGGAATACGTCAAGCCCCGAACCTCAAGAGAAGCGCAAGTCATCGCCGAGAGCGAACAATAGAGACAGACGGGGTTCTGATCGCGGTGAGAGAAATGAGCGAGTTCATAGTCGTGGTGACAACTACAAGCCAAATTCCGGACGTCGTCAGAGAGAACGAAGTCCTGAACGTGGTGAGAAAGGTAGACTCAGTCCCCAGACAGAGTTAAGTTTCGGCGAGCGGTGATGAAAGAGTGTTTGGCGTGGATGGTGAGGAGTGTGGAGAGGGAAGCGAGTGATGTTGTTTCGCTGTTGGGACAAAGAAGGAGATGATTTGTGGTGCTTTCGCATCTGTTTCGGGAAGGAGCCAACCGCTGATGCATTTGCTGAAGCTCTTCGATATGATCTCACAGAACGTCTGATCAATTCTATGGAAGGAAAGAGCGCTGGAACTCATCCACACTGTACAATAGAGATCCCCAAAAAACACTTAATGGAAAGAAAGCATTGCCCAAGCCGCCAGCAAGTGAAGCGTGATCCAGATTCTTCGGTCCCCGAAACCTCAAGTTGAGGAAGCTGATCATTATTGCACTCTGTTGATATTTTAGTGTTGCATTTTCAGGGTTGGCCAGATGCGTTTTATGATTTTAGGTGGTTTGCACACTGTCACTCAACGCCAATGTTAGAACACTCATGTTACATTTCTAACTTCTGGAAGCTACTTAAAGCCAAACTCCTTCGGGCGTCGGGATCGAGCATGTTGTCACAATGCGGCTTGACAAGCAACGCCGAAAACTTGCAATTGTCCGGTAGCTCCTCGATCATGTCCATGAACTCACACAGGGTAGAAGCGCGTGCTTGGGTCTGGTTTATAAGTTCCCCAAGCCACTAGGCGGGGAATGCTTTTGGGGGTGTATTTGTAGACCACTTTCGAGCCTTCACACTCGCCCCTGAGCATGCTCATGCCTAAGCCTCTAGTAGATATCTCCAGGAAATATCTTTTCAGCGTCCCATCCAATTCGACATCGATGCGGGGGGTGCATGCCTTACAAATTTATCAAGTTTAGCTTGTGTAAATAACTTAACGTTCGCTTTAGAGAGCTTTTTAAGCTTCAACTTCGTCGGATTTTTGCGGTAATCGTTTTAAAAGTGTCGAATCGATTTCGCCGATTTCAGGGTCTTCACATCCTCAATAACTTGTAAAGGCATAACTAGACGAGTAATAACTAAAATAATAAGCTCAAGTTTTAATAGCTATATACTAGGTTTAGCAAATGCTTTTAAAATGTTCTCCTTTATAAAGCTTTTATCCTAAGCTACCCGAAAGAGTTTCAAAAAGTGTCTCTTCTTTATAAATATAATACTAAGACTTTTAAATTGTGATTTGTTTAGTTCTTAAGAGTATGCGAGCTTTAAAAGTCCGAATAGTAAAACGTTAAAAGGTTAAAGTCGGTAAGTGGAATAGGGAAAAAGAACGACAAGAATAATATATAATTCCTAGCATTTATTAATAAATATTATATTAATATAACTTAAGTGTCTATTAACAATTAAGAGGCGCTTTTCACAAGGAGAAGAAGGTCGGGTTAAAGGGTCGAAGACTTGAGTTAGCTATTAAAGGCCTTAAGCATTGTTACTTTATCTATTACTCGAAGTACCGAAAAAGAAGTCGTCGTTATCTTGTAAATCCTTAACTTAAGTATGCCATAAGTCGTAGCTTTTACCTTTATACAAAAGAGCTACAAGAACCCTTATACTTACTACAAAGATATAAGCGTTACAAGTGATAAACTCTCGAGATTTGTTTTAATAAGCTTGCTATATCCTTCTTAACTTCTACACGTCTTTAGACATAATTCTTTTATGCTTTACATTATACCAATTAAAAACCCCTTTTTATCCTAGTTATATATATTATAAGCTACGATATTATTCTTATCGATAGCTTATTATAACTAGAGAAGAATAAGTATTAACGATTATTGTTGCATGCAATGTCACGTGCAGGACACGTGACTCCTTCGGCTGTATATTAATCCCCTTCGCGAGCTTCGCTCGCTCATCATGAATAATATCACAATTATACCCAAACCACTGCATTTCCTGCAACAATTATTGTTTGTAAAAAACAATAAAGTAACGCAAAAAAGCACTTAACTAGATTATAAAATAGTTTATAAGTAAGGCCAAATTCGCTTTTAACACATAAATTTTAATATTGCGCAAGTATAAGCTTTTTAGCTTACTTTAGTGCCATTTGCAAAAATCAAAGACTTAGTTCTTCTTTACACCCCGTCTAATCATCTCCTTTGCGAAGTTCTTAACTATTTGACTTGTTGGAGGGATAGCCTGGTCGGTAAGACGATTAATCTACTTAATTAAGATACGTTTTTAAGCGTTAATAAGGTTTTAGTTGGCTTCGGATTAAAAATCAGCTCTTAACCGAGTGATACCTTCAACGCGTGGTATTAGCGTAATATGCGTGAGGTTATGTTTGCGAGCTATTTTACGATAATTGGGGTCTTTTGACAATTCGATTTCGGCTAGCACGGCTTTTATATCTTCTTTGTTGACTATTTTATAGTTATTTAAAGAGAGTGAGTTGTACGATTTCATGGTGTTGCATTTAACCGGGTGGTGCACGTGCTCGGGATCTCGAGTAATTCTTGGATTAGATTTAAAAGACCTTTATTTAAAATGATGTAGTGGAGGTCCTCCGTCCGAGGATCGCTCTTAACATAGGTGCAAGTATTCGTCAAAATCGAAAATCGGAAACGAAAAACAAAACAAAAATTCCAATTTGTGAAATAGAACATCGAAATATGGAAACAATGTAAGTAAGACAAAAAGATTTTAATGCAGTTTCTTCGGCCTCTCAGTCCTCATCCCTATCTAGCGTTAACTAAAGGAGGTAGACGCAAACAAATAGAAAGCTAGCTGACTTGCGACATATACTCTTATTTTACGACCGCAATAAATAATAATGGGCACATTTCAGTTGATTGCGTCACTGCTGAATTGCAAACAAGCTTGATAGCGGAGTCTGGTTATTCATCCAAATTTGTCCAAATCAATTAAAGTAAA
>Ga0302325_10018415_pt1 | contig 14718 bp, 12 predicted proteins | sample Palsa_T0_2_FD_201948 | JGI IMG/M metagenome (GOLD analysis project Ga0302325, IMG submission 201948) | Peat permafrost microbial communities from Stordalen Mire near Abisko, Sweden - Palsa_T0_2 | ecosystem: Environmental > Terrestrial > Soil > Palsa > Peat permafrost | place: Sweden: Abisko... | reverse complement strand
CTTGGAACACCCTCATCAATCAGCCTTGGAAAATCATGACCGTCGCACGCCGCGACTGGGCCGTCGTCGGTCAGTCAATTTGAGCATTGGTATTATTTGTCGCCTACGGCTATATCGATCACATCCAACCGATCTTTCTGCTTCATCTGGCGTTGCTGCCGATCAATCTGTGGCGGCTCGTCGTTCACTGGAATGACGCCAGGCCGCAAGCGCCGCGACGGTCTGTTGCAAGGCGGCGGAGCACCACGTCCCCTTATGCCTTGTGGTTCGCCGTCGGCGTGCTGGCGGGCTTACTCTCGCCGCTGCCAATTCTGTTCCTGGTCGGCAAGTCTGAAGCGAGCAAACCTGGCCTGTCGTTTATCGCGGGTCCTGCTGCCTCCGCGCCGCCGGCCAATACTCAGGCACCATTGCTCCGTAAAGATTGAACGTGGCAATAGCCGGCGTTGCCGCACAAAATGCTCAGCGGCTTCGTAATGCTGAGCGCGCTGAAGATCTTCGTCAGCCGTTGATCGCCGCTATTCCGCGGCCGTTCTGCTGCCTGCGCCGTAACGGTTCTCGATATAATCGATCACCATCTTCTGGAAATCTGCCGAAACCGTTGGCCCACGAAGCGTTGCCGCCTTTTTGCCGTCGATGAACACCGGTGCTGTCGGTGTCTCCCCGGTGCCGGGCAGCGAGATGCCAATGTCGGCGTGCTTGGATTCGCCTGGGCCGTTTACGATGCAGCCCATCACCGCGACATTCAGACCTTCGACGCCCGGATAGCGCTTTTTCCATTCCGGCATCGAGTCGCGAATGAAGCTCTGAATGCCGGCGGCGAGCTCCTGGAATGTGGTGCTCGTCGTGCGGCCGCAGCCGGGGCAGGCGGCGACCAGCGGCACAAAGGTGCGCAGCCCGATCGTTTGCAGCAGTTCCTGGCCGACTCTCACCTCAAGCGTGCGATCGCCATTCGGCTCCGGCGTCAGTGAAACGCGGATGGTGTCGCCGATACCTTGTTGCAACAGAACACCCATCGCGGCAGACGACGCGACAATGCCCTTCGAACCCATGCCGGCTTCGGTAAGACCGAGATGCAGTGCATAGTCGGAGCGGCGCGCCAGTTCGCCATAGACGCCGATCAGATCCTGCACCGCGGATACTTTGGCAGACAGGATAATGCGGTTCTTCGGCAGGCCGATTTCGACCGCGCGCTCCGCTGACAGCAGTGCCGATTGCACCATGGCTTCGCGGGTGACGTCGCGCGCGCTGACTGGATTATTTGATTTCGAGTTCTGGTCCATCAGATGCGTGAGCAGCTCCTGGTCGAGCGAACCCCAATTAGCTCCGATGCGCACCGGTTTGTTGTGCTTGATCGCGGTTTCAACGATCGCGCCGAACTGGCGATCCTTCTTTTCCTTGAACCCGACATTGCCGGGATTGATGCGATATTTATCGAGCGCTTCGGCACAGGCGGGATGATCGGCAAGCAACTTGTGGCCGATGTAATGGAAGTCGCCGACAATCGGCACGTCCACATTCATCTTGCGCAACTTGTCCTTGATGTGCGGAACGGCAGCCGCGGCTTCGTCGCGATCAACCGTAATGCGGACGATCTCGGATCCGGCCCGCGCCAGCGCGGCTACCTGCTTCGCCGTGCCGTCGGCGTCAGCCGTGTCGGTGTTAGTCATCGACTGCACCACGACGGGTGCGCCGCCGCCGACGGTGACGTTGCCAACTTTGACAGCGACGGTTTGATGCCTTTCTGCGGGGCCGGAAAATTCCATCATGAGATCAGTGCCTTAAGTAAAGAGCGGAGGCGCAGCCGGCTAAGCCGGGGGCTTTCGTCCACCACGATATAGCGTTGCAAGAGGCGCTTGACGAGGAGGCTATTTTCTCGGGACCGCAGTCAGGAGGTTTCCACTCGCAACGCGTGGCGTTCACCGCGCCGTCAAATGAGGTGTTTTGTTCGGTTTTGTCTGCGCGCGATGGAATCCGGTGCTTCGGCGCTCATCGTTCGCGGCAGTGCGAGCAAATACCGGCGATCTCGATCATGGGGCTTTTCGGCGAGAAGCCCGCCGCACGCGAGGAAGCTTTCAGTGCATCGGCAATTGACCCGCCCGGTGCCTCGCCGACGACGCCGCAATGTTCGCAGATCAAAAACACCACGAGATCGTCGCTGACGTGACTATGAACGCAGGCAACGAAAGCATTGCGGCTAGCAATGCGATGCACCAGCCCGTTGTCGCGAAGAAAATCCAGCGCGCGATAGACCGTGATCGGCGCCATGCGGGTCTTGCCGCCCAACCGCTCAATGATGTCGTAGGCGCCAAGCGGCTTGTGGCTCGCCAGCAGCGTTTCCAGCACTTGCCGGCGAATCGGGGTCAGCCGTTGCGCGCGCTCGGAACATTGTGCTTCGGCGTGTTCAATCGCTGCGCTGGTGCAACGGTCGTGGTCGTGGTCGGGCGCTGGGAAGATCGCACGCGCCATCAGGCGTCACTCTCTGGTCGTCTTGCTTCGCCACTCTATTGTAGTGGTTAATGGCGGGATCGCGAAAACGTGACGGCAGGGCCAATATTTATGTTGCACTGCAACAAGAAGCGATCCACATTCCCGCCGGTTCGTAAACCTCTGTCCATCATTCGGCACCAAGCCACCACGGTGCCTCATTGAATTGGGGATTTTCATGCTGAAAGGAAAGTCCGCGCTGGTGACCGGTTCAACGTCCGGTATCGGACTCGGTTATGCCCGGGCGCTAGCTGCTGAACGCGTCAATATCACCATCAACGGCTTCGGCGACGCCGCGGCGATCGAGAAAGAGCGCAGCGGCATCGAGACGGATTTCGGCGTCAAAGCCGTTTATTCGCCTGCCGATATGACCAAGCCCGCCGAGATTGCCGACATGATCAAGACCGCCGAGACAACTTTCGGTGCGCTCGACATCCTGGTGAACAATGCCGGCATTCAGTTCGTCGCGCCGATCGAAGAATTTCCGATCGAGAAATGGGACCAGATCATTTCCATCAACCTGTCGGCTGCGTTCCACGCCATGCGCGCCGCGGTTCCCGGAATGAAAGCACGCAAGTGGGGCCGTATCATTTCGACGGCGTCCGCTCATTCGTTAGTCGCTTCACCCTTCAAGTCGGCTTATGTCACCGCCAAACATGGCCTCGCCGGTCTGACCAAGACCGTCGCGCTCGAGACCGCGACTTTCGGCATCACGGTCAACTGCATCAGCCCGGGGTATGTCTGGACGCCGCTGGTCGAGAAGCAGATTCCCGATACCGCAAAGGCGCGCGGCATCACCGAAGAACAGGTCAAGCGCGATGTCATCCTCGCCGCGCAGCCGACCAAAGAATTCGTCACTGTCGAGGAAGTGGCAAGCCTTGCCGTTTATCTTTGCTCGGATGCCGCGAAGGCGATCACCGGCGCCAATCTGTCGATCGATGGCGGCTGGACTGCAGAGTGACCGTTCTCGTGCGGGCATGACGGGGCAGAGATTGCCTGCATGATCAAGATTCTATCGTCGCTGCTGTCGAGCCGCTCCACAGAGCACGCCGCTGAGAAAGAGCCCGCGTCGAAAGTAAAGCGCATCAATCTTGCTTTGCAGGGCGGCGGCGCGCACGGCGCTTTCACCTGGGGCGTACTCGAACAACTGCTCTCCGACGAACGCCTCTCGGTCGAGGGCATTTCCGGGACTTCAGCAGGCGCGGTTAACGCGGTGATGCTGGCTGACGGGTTGATCAGCGGTGGCCGCGAGGAAGCTCAGAAGCGGCTCGCTGACTTCTGGCGGGCGGTATCGAGCACCGGCAGTTTGCCGGCGTTGCAGCGTGAAGTATTGCAGCGCCTGATGTCATTCACGCCATTGGAAGGCACACCTGTTCAAGCCTGGCTCAATTCAGTTTCCCGCTATTTCTCGCCTTATGACGTCAACCCGCTCAACATCAATCCGTTGAAAGATCTGATCGAGCGCTTTGTCGACTTCGAGAGGTTGCGCGCCGCCGAGGACCTTCAGCTTTTCATTTCCGCAACCAATGTGCAGACCGGGCGGGTGCGGATTTTCCCGCGCGACAAGATCACGGCGGATGCGGTAATGGCGTCGGCTTGTCTGCCGGCGCTGTTCCGCGCCGTCGAGATCGATGGGGTGCCTTATTGGGACGGCGGCTATCTCGGCAATCCGGTGATCTTTCCGTTCTTCCGTTCCACCGCGACAGAAGACGTGCTGGTGGTTCAGATCAATCCGCTGGAGCGGCAGAAGACGCCGACATCTTCGAGCGAGATTTTAAACCGCATCCACGAGATCACCTTTAACTCGTCACTGGTCGGCGAATACCGCGCTATCGATTTCGTGGCGCGCCTGATCGATCAAGGCACGCTGCCGCGCGGTACCGGGCCTGGCGAATATCGCCGCATCAACGTCCACCGTATCGTGCTCGATCGTTTCGGCACGCACTTCGACTCTTTCAGCAAACTGTCGACCGGCTACGATTTCTTCGAAATGCTGTACACCAGCGGCAAGCGCGCCGCGCGGCGTTTCCTCGACGAGCACTTCGCCGATATCGGGGTCAAAAGCACTGTCGATCTGCGAGCCGAAGCGGCGGCCGAGTGGGCGTGATATCTTCCGGTCTATGGTCGATGTTCCATCTTTGCTGACGGCTGAAATCGGCGCGACGCAGCTCGAAATCTGCGTTGCGGACATCACGACGCTGTCGGTCGATGCCATCGTCAATGCAGCCAACACCAGCTTGCTCAGCGGCGGTGGGGTCGATGGTGCGATCCATCGCGCCGCAGGGCCTGAGTTGCTCGCCGAATGCCGTACCTTGGGTGGCTGTGCCACCGGCTCGGCGAAGATCACCTCCGGTTACCGGCTGCCAGCCAAACACGTCATCCACGCTGTCGGGCCGGTGTGGCATGGCGGCGGGCAGCACGAGGACGAACTGCTGGCATCCTGCTATCGCACCGCGCTTGATCTCGCTGCTGCGAATGGGCTTGCCTCGATCGCCTTCCCGGCAATCTCGACCGGGGTTTATCGCTTTCCGCCGGACCTCGCGGCCCGGGTTGCCGTTGGCATAGTCGCGGCTGAGGTCTCTGCCATCCCGCGCGGCATCACGCGGGTGGTGTTTTGCTGCTTCTCGCAGGCCTCCGCCGATTATCACGGCAATGCCTTTGCCGAGCTCGGCTTGGCCTAGGCCGTTCCGAGATCTGCAAAATCGGCAATGAAGCCATCCGTATCGACCGGCAAAATCGGGTGGACAGAATAATAAGTCACCTTATTTTAAGCGGACCTCAATTGAGCAGACCTAGGTCTGGCTGCTTCGGAGACGCATATGCTGCCGCGATCGCTAAACCGGGAATTTGCTTTTATAATCAATGATGTGGCTCGCATGCTGCGAACCTATGCCGACTACAAGGGTGCACAGTTCGGGGTTACCCGGGCGCAGTGGGCTGTTTTGGCCCGGCTTGATCGTTTCGAGGGGCTCAAGCAGTCGGAACTGGCAGAAATGCTCGACCTGCAGCCGATCACGCTGACCCGCTTGCTCGACCGGCTGTGCGAAAACGGCCTGATCGAACGCCGCGCCGATCCTAATGACCGCCGCGCCAAGCGGTTGTTCCTTACCCCTGCAGCGCGGCCAATGCTCGAACAGCTTGGCGTCCTCGCCGAGGAGACTCTGGGTACTGCCCTAGCCGGCGTGTCGCGCGAAAGCGTTGAGCAGATCGTCACCCAGCTCGCTGTCGTCAAAGAGAATCTCCGCCAGGCTATCCAGCAACGGACGCCGATCGCGGCGGGAGAGCAGAGCTATGGCTGAAGCCGTCGTCAAAAAGATTTATCCGGAGCGGGCCGAGACTGCGGAAGCCAAGACCAAGGCGGAAAGTCCAGCATCGCGGGCCACAGAGATCGACCGGCTGAAGCAAAAGCTGCCGACATCGCGGCGCGACCGTGTGCGCTGGTTTTTGTTCGGGTTGCTGCCGATCGCCCTGATCGCCGGCGGGCTCTGGTACATCCTTGGCGGCGCGATCATGTCGACCGACGACGCTTACGTGGATGCCGAGAAAGTCGGCATCTCGACCGACGTTGCCGGCATCGTGCAAACGGTCGAAGTCAAGGACAACGAACACGTCGATGCGGGCCAGGTTCTGTACCGGCTCGATCCGCGCCAGTTCCAGATCGCACTCGACAGCGCCAAGGCCAACCTGGCCCAGATCGCGCTGAACGTCGATGCGATGAAGCAAGACTACCAGCACATGCTCAGCGACGCCGCCGCGGCGCAGGCGCAGGTCGATCTCGATCAGCTCAATTTCAATCGTCAGGACATGCTGATCAAGACCGGTAACACGCCGCAGGCGGTTTACGACCAGGCCAAATACACGCTAGCGAACGACCAAAGTAAGCTTGAGTCGTTGCAACAGCAGGCCAAGGTACAATTGGCGAAACTCGGCGGCGACCCCAACACGCCGACCGACAAACTGCCGCAATATTCGCAAGCCCAGGCGCAACTCGACGAAGCGCAACGGCAACTCGACCACGCCGTTGTCAAAGCGCCGTTTTCCGGAACCGCAGCCAGCGTGCCCAGTATCGCGCCCGGCAAGTATCTCGCAGCGTCCGCGACTGCATTCTATCTGGTCGATAACGATCATGTCTGGATCACTGCCAACCCGAAAGAAACCGAACTGACTTACGTTCGTACCGGCCAGTCGGCTACGATCTCAATCGACAGCTATCCGGGCGTGACCTGGAACGGCGCTATCGAAAGCGTCAGCCCCGCTGCCGCACAAGAGTTCTCGCTGCTGCCGGCACAGAACACCAGCGGCAACTGGGTCAAAGTTGTGCAGCGTGTGCCGATGCGGGTCCGCGTCGATACCAGCGACAAGAACAAGCCGCCGCTTCGCGCCGGCATGAGCGCTACAGTCGACGTTGATACCGGCCACCGGCGCGGCTTTCCGCACTTCTGGTGAGCGTCATGGCCGACGAAGCTGGGGCACAACAAGGCGTCAACCGCGGAGCGATCACCGCCTGCGTCATCCTCGCGACGCTGATGCAGGCGCTCGATACGACGATCGCCAACGTTGCCCTGCCTTACATGCAGGGCAGCGTCTCAGCCAGTCAGGATCAGATCGACTGGGTGCTGACGTCTTACATCGTCGCCGCCGCGATCATGACGCCGCCAACCGGGTTCCTTGCCGGCCGTTTTGGCATCAGGCGTCTTTTTATGGTTTCGATCGCCGGCTTCACAGCGATCTCTATGCTGTGCGGCATGGCGCAGTCGCTGGACCAGATCGTTCTGTTCCGTTTGATGCAAGGCGCGTTTGGTGCGGCGCTGGTGCCGTTATCACAGACCGTGCTGTTCAACGTCTATCCGCGCGAGCGCCATGGCTTTGCGATGGCTTTGTTCGGCGTCGGCGTTATGGTCGGTCCGATTCTCGGTCCCATCCTCGGTGGCTGGCTCACCCAGAATTACAGCTGGCGCTGGGTTTTTTATATCAACCTGCCGATCGGCATTTTGGGCCTGATCGGCATCAGCATGTTCCTGCCCGAGACCAAGCGCAGCCAGGAAAAACTCGACTGGTTCGGCTTCGGTACGTTGAGCGTCACGCTCGGCGCGTTGCAAGTCATGCTCGACCGCGGCGAGATCAAGGACTGGTTCAACTCCGGCGAGATCATTTTGGAAGCCGTCATTGCGGCGTCCGCACTTTACCTTTTCCTGGTGCATACCTTCACGGCTGAACGGCCGTTCGTTCGGCCGGCACTGTTCCGCGACCGCAACTTCACCGCCGGCACCATCTTCGTCGCTATCGTCGGCCTCACCTATTACGCGTCACTGGCATTACAGCCGCCGTATCTGCAGGGCTTGATGGATTATCCGGTTATTACTGCGGGCATTATCATAGGTCCGCGCGGCGTCGGCACCATGGCGTCGATGATGGTTGTCGGCCGCTTGGTTGGTAAGGTCGATACGCGCGCGCTACTGGCGTTCGGTCTCGCCGTCACTGCGTGGTCGTTCTACGCCATGACCGGCTGGACACCGGACGTTTCGCAGGAATCTATTATCGTGGTCGGCGTGGTGCAGGGTGTCGGTCTTGGTTTCCTGTTCGTGCCGCTCTCAGCCGCGACGCTGTCGACGCTGTCGATAGAAGCGCGCACCGAGGGCGCGGGCTTCTATAGCCTGTCGCGGAATATCGGCTCGGCGGTCGGCATCTCGGTGGTGAATGCGCTGTTGACGCGCAACGTCCAGGCCAATCATGCGTCAATTGCCTCTCACGTTACCGACGTGAACCGCGGCTTCGAGAATCCACAGATTGCTCATTTCTGGGATCCGATGACCGCAGGAGGCCGTGCCGCACTCGATGCCGTCATCACCCGGCAGGCGGAGATCATCGCCTATATCGACGACTACAAGCTCCTGATGATCGCAACGCTCGCCGTATTTCCGCTGCTGCTGGTGTTCAAGCGCTCGTCGGATGGCAGCGGCGCGCCGGCGATCGTCTCGGAATAAAAAGGCGGCGCTTGCGGCGCCGCCCTTTCATGTTCTGACTTAACGATGGCTTAGGCAGCTATAGGCCAGGTCAAAGCGGTCGGCGCTCATGACTTTGGTCCATGCCGCCACGAAGTCCTTCACGAACTTCTCTTTCGAGCTGGAGGAACCATAGACCTCAGCGAAGGCGCGCATCTGCGAGTGCGAACCGAAGATCAGGTCGACGCGCGTTGCAGTCCACTTGACGGCCTTCGTCTTGCGGTCGCGGCCCTCATACACGCCCTCGGCGTTTGGCGACTGCCATTCCGTGCTCATGTCGAGCAGGTTGACGAAGAAGTCGTTGGTCAGCTTGCCCAGCTGTGTGGTGAAGACCCCGTGCCTGGAGCCGCCGGCGTTGGCGCCGAGCACGCGCAAGCCGCCGACGAGAACGGTCATTTCCGGCCCGGTGAGCCGCATCAACGCGGCGCGGTCAATCAACGCCTCCTCGGGCGCCATGAACTGCCTCTTGCTGCCGATATAGTTGCGGAAGCCGTCGGCACGCGGTTCAAGCGGCGCGAACGATTCGACGTCGGTCTGCTCCTGTGAAGCGTCCCCGCGGCCCGGCGCGAAGGGAACCTTCACGTCGATGCCGGCATCCTTCGCAGCCTTTTCAATCGCCGCGGAGCCGCCGAGGACGATCAGATCGGCCAGTGAAACCTTCTTGCCAAAGCCCTTCTGAATTTCTTCGAGCTTCGCGAGAACCGTCTTGAGCTGAGCCGGTAGATTGACCTCCCAGTCCTTCTGCGGGCTGAGCCGGATGCGCGCGCCGTTCGCGCCGCCACGCTTGTCGGTACCGCGGTACGTCGATGCCGACGCCCAAGCGGTCGAAACGAGCTGCGAGACGGTGAGACCCGACGCCAGGATCTTTGTCTTGAGCGCGGTGACGTCTGCATCGCTGAGCGAGGCGTCGCCGGCCGGGATCGGGTCCTGCCAGATTAGCGTCTCCTTCGGCACCAGCGGGCCGAGGTAGCGCTGGATCGGTCCCATGTCGCGATGGGTGAGCTTGAACCAGGCGCGGGCAAACGCATCCGCAAACTGATCCGGATGCTCGTAGAACCGCCGTGAGATCTTCTCGTAGGCCGGGTCCATTTTAAGTGCGAGGTCCGTCGTCAGCATGGTCGGCACATGCTTCTTCGATTTGTCGTGCGCGTCCGGGATCGTGGCTTCAGCGCCTTTTGCCTTCCACTGCTGCGCGCCGCCGGGGCTCTTGGTCAGCTCCCATTCGAATTTGAACAGGTTGTCGAAGAAGTGGTTGCTCCACTTCGTTGGCGTTTGAGTCCAGGTGACCTCCGGCCCGCCGGTGATGGCATCAGCGCCGTGTCCGGTGCCATGCTTGCTCTTCCAGCCGAGCCCTTGATCCTCGAGGGCGCCGGCTTCCGGCTCCGGTCCGACCAGTGACGGATCGCCAGCGCCGTGGGTTTTACCGAACGAGTGACCGCCGGCGATCAGCGCGACGGTTTCTTCGTCGTTCATGGCCATGCGGAAGAATGTCTCGCGGATATCCTTCGCCGCCGCGACCGGATCCGGCTTGCCGTTCGGACCTTCCGGATTGACGTAGATCAGGCCCATCTGTACGGCGCCGAGCGGCTCTGCGAGCTGACGTTCGCCGCTGTAGCGCTCGTCGCCGAGCCACGTTCCTTCTGGACCCCAGTAGAGCTCTTCGGGCTCCCACACGTCGGCACGGCCGCCGGCAAAACCGAACGTCTTGAATCCCATCGAGTCGAGCGCGACGTTGCCGGCGAGAACCATCAGGTCGGCCCAGGAGAGTTTCTGGCCGTACTTCTGCTTGATCGGCCACAACAGCCGGCGCGCCTTGTCGAGGTTCGCGTTGTCCGGCCAGCTATTGAGCGGAGCGAAGCGCTGCTGACCAGCGCCGGCGCCGCCGCGGCCATCTGTGATGCGGTACGTGCCCGCGCTGTGCCAAGCCATGCGGATGAACAGACCGCCGTAGTGACCAAAGTCGGCCGGCCACCATTCCTGCGAATCCGTCATCAACGCAGTGAGATCCTTGATGACGGCATTGACGTCGAGAGTTTTGAATTCCTTGGCGTAGTTGAAATCCTTACCCATCGGATCTGAGAGGTTCGAATTCCGATGGAGCATCTCGATGCTTAGCGAATCCGGCCACCAGTCGCGGTTGGCGTGTCCACCTAGGAACGGGCATTTGCCCTTCTCAGTTTTCGCGTCCATCTCGTACTCCGATCATGTTCTGGTTCATGCCTTGCCGGGGGTAGACAAGGCTCGCAGTCCCTGGGGAGCCGCACCTTAATGCGCTGTTTTGATCAGGTCTAATCGGTTTGACTGAACCACCCGATAAGAATTACTTATCGGGAATGATCACGTTGCGTCAGTTGCGTTACCTGGAAGCGCTTGCACAGCATAAGCATTTCGGCCGGGCGGCCGAAGCTTGCGCGGTGACCCAGCCGGCTCTCTCGATGCAAATCAGCGAGTTGGAAAAGGAGCTTGACGCCAAGCTCATCGAGCGCCGCCCCGGCGAGGCTGCCTTGACCGAGATCGGCATCGAGGTTGTCCGCCGCGGCGAGCGCGTGCTCGCGGGCGCGCGGGACATCCTCGACTTCGCCCGGCATTGCGGCCGAACTCTTTCGGGCCGGCTCAAGCTCGGCATTATCCCAACGCTGGCTCCCTACGTACTGCCGAAGGTGCTGCCGGCCCTGCAGATGCGTTATCCCGATTTGACCGTAGAGTTGCGCGAGACTCAGACCAAAATTCTCATGGAAGAACTTGCGGGTGGCGATCTTGATCTGGTGATGCTCGCACTGCCCGTCGCAGATGCAGAATTCGAGACGATGCGTCTATTCGAGGATGCGTTCCTTCTCGCGGTGCCGGCCGGTGATCCTTTGCCCAAGACGGCGCGGGTTAGCGCGAACGAAATCGATCAGCAGCGCCTCATGCTGCTTGAGGAAGGTCATTGCTTGCGCGATCAGGCGCTCGCGTACTGCGCGGCGCCACGCCACGCGTTGCCACTCAGTCTTGGCGCCACCAGCCTCACGACAGTGATGCAGATGGTCGCCAACGGATACGGCGTGACGCTCGTGCCGGAAGTCGCGGTTGACGTCGAGGTTCGCGACGAACGCGTCAAGCTGTTGCGCTTTATCGCGCCTGAGCCCGGGCGTACCATCGGTCTCGCATGGCGGCGTACGTCGCCGCGCAAGATCGATTTCGTCACGGTCGGGCAAATCGCAGTCGACGCGCTAGCGAAGCGGATTTGACGTTCGCCACGCCCGTGTGGTGTGCGGAGCGATAAAATTGGTCCTTAAAAAGGGGAAGCCCGCCCGAGCGGCAAAACTCGGGCGGGCTGGGGACTGTAGTCAGAAGATGGTTGGTCGCGTCGTCTGATGTGACCGTAGGCTGTTCCGGATAATTGCTCCGTGACGGCGATCACATCTTGTAGCTTTGGATTTTTTTGTCTGCGGCGCACTCGCTCAAATGAAAACCCGCTCGAGCGGCAAAACCCGAGCGGGTGGGGGACTAGAGATTTAGCAGAGCGCGGGTCAGCCAATTCCGGGGCCGTCGTATTCGTACCAACGGTGCGGCGGCTTATTCCTGGCGACGAATTCCTTACACCAGCGCGCGAACCGTGACTGTGTCTTTTTGATCAGAGCGGCCATCGTGACCTCCACTTTTTCGCGCTGCCTCTTAACCTGAACTGGAGGCTACAGCAGCCCGCCCGGGGCCGAAGTGATGACAGTCACAGCTTCGCGCTTTGTATAAATCTCTGATTTAAATCAGTTATTTACCGGACATGCCGCCGGCGGGCTGGCTCCCGTGACAAAAAAAGCGGCCTCGCTGGCCGCCCTTCGTATTTCTTGTAAGCGAAACGACCGGCGCTATTCGGCTGCGCTGCCGGCGGCTGCTTCGTGCGGCTGCTCACCTTCGGCCTTTTGCTTGCCTTCAAGGTCCTCGCCGGTGGCCTGATCGACGACCTTCATCGACAATCGAACCTTGCCGCGATCGTCAAAGCCAAGCAGCTTGACCTTCACCTTGTCGCCTTCCTTGACGACGTCGGTGGTCTTCTGCACCCGGCGTGAGGCGAGCTGGCTGATGTGGACAAGACCGTCCTTGGCGCCGAAGAAATTGACGAAGGCGCCGAAGTCCATGGTCTTCACCACCGTACCTTCGTAGATGTGGCCGATTTCCGGGTCGGATGCGATCGACTTGATCCAGTTGATCGCAGCGCGGATTTGTTCGCCGTTCGCGGAAGCGACCTTCACCGTGCCGTCGTCGTCGATGTTGATCTTGGCGCCGGTCTTCTCGACGATCTCGCGGATCACCTTGCCGCCGGTGCCGATCACTTCGCGGATCTTGTCGGTCGGTATCTTGAAGGTCTCGATGCGCGGGGCGTATTCGCCGAGCTCGGCGCGCGCGGAATTGATCGCCTTCGCCATCTCGCCGAGGATGTGAATGCGACCGTCCTTGGCCTGAGCCAAGGCGACCTTCATGATCTCCTCGGTGATGCCGGCGATCTTGATATCCATCTGCAGCGAAGTGACGCCGCCTTCGGTGCCGGCCACCTTGAAGTCCATGTCGCCGAGATGATCCTCGTCGCCGAGGATGTCGGACAGCACGGCAAAGCGCTTGTCTTCAAGAATGAGACCCATGGCGATGCCGGCGGTCGGCCGCTTCAGCGGCACGCCGGCGTCCATCAGCGATAGCGATGCGCCGCAAACCGATGCCATCGATGACGAACCGTTCGACTCGGTGATCTCGGAGACGATGCGGATGGTGTAGGGGAACTCTTCCTTCGACGGCAACATCGGATGGATTGCGCGCCAGGCGAGCTTACCGTGGCCGATCTCGCGGCGGCCGGGTGCGCCCATGCGGCCGGTTTCACCGACCGAGTAGGGCGGGAAGTTGTAGTGCAGCAGGAACGTCTCTTTGTAGGTTCCTTGCAACGCGTCGATGAATTGCTCGTCTTCGGCGGTGCCGAGCGTGGTGACCACCATCGCCTGGGTTTCGCCGCGGGTGAACAACGCCGAACCGTGGGTACGCGGCAGTATGCCGACCTCAGCGAGGATCGGACGAACGGTTTTGACGTCGCGGCCGTCGATACGCTTGCCGGTATCGAGAATGTTCCAGCGAACGATCTTGGCTTCGAGCTCCTTGAAGACGCCGGCGACCTGAAGCTTGTTGTGCTTTGGCTCGGCGCCTTCGGGGAGGAAGTGCGCCATTACCTTTTCTTTCACGGCGGCGACGGCGTCCTGGCGGTCCTGCTTTTTCACGATCGCATAAGCGGTGCGCAGATCCTTCTCGGCGATATCGAGGATTTCCTTTTCCAGCGCCTTGTTGTCGATAGTGGTGAGGTCGCGCGGCTCTTTCGCGGCTTTCTCGGCAAGCTGGATGATCGCCTGGATCACCGGCTGGAAATGCCGGTGGCCGAACATTACCGCGCCGAGCATGATTTCCTCGGACAGCTCTTTAGCTTCCGATTCCACCATCATGACGGCGTCGTGGGTGCCGGCGATGACGAGGTCGAGCTGGCTCTCCTTCATCTCGTCGAGCGTCGGATTAAGCACGTACTCGTTGTTGATGAAGCCGACCCGAGCGCCGCCGATCGGGCCCATGAATGGCGCGCCAGACAAAGTGAGTGCCGCAGATGCCGCGACCATCGCGACGATGTCGGGATCGTTTTCCTGATCGTGCGAGAGCACGGTGATCGTGACCTGCGTGTCGCAGCGCCAGCCGTCGGCGAACAGCGGACGGATCGGGCGATCGATCAACCGCGATGTCAGCGTGTCTTTTTCGGTCGGGCCGCGTTCACGTTTGAAATAGCCGCCGGGAATCCGGCCGGCCGCATAGAACTTTTCAGTGTAATTGACAGTCAGCGGAAGGAAATCGATGCCTTCCTTCGGGGTTTTGGCTGCAACAACCGCGGCCAGCACGGTGGTCTCGCCGTAGGTTGCTAAAACAGCACCGTCGGCCTGACGCGCGACTTTACCGGTCTCTAGCGTGAGTGGTCGGCCACCCCAATCAAGTTGCACTTTATGGATATCGAACATTTCGATTGTCTCTCATGGTTTTTGGACAAGCGCGAAAGCGATGAGCAAGACGGCGAGAAGCTGCCGTTCGCGAAAACGTCGCGAATCCAAACAGCGTCCAGCGATCCTGCCATGGCCATCGGGCCTTCCAGTGACGCATACGGGCAATGGCCCGTTGCTCTAATCGGCAGCCTTTGCTGCCGGACAAACGGCGGCTGCATCTGCAGTCCGCCAAG
>Ga0302325_10018413_pt1 | contig 14719 bp, 10 predicted proteins | sample Palsa_T0_2_FD_201948 | JGI IMG/M metagenome (GOLD analysis project Ga0302325, IMG submission 201948) | Peat permafrost microbial communities from Stordalen Mire near Abisko, Sweden - Palsa_T0_2 | ecosystem: Environmental > Terrestrial > Soil > Palsa > Peat permafrost | place: Sweden: Abisko... | reverse complement strand
CGACGAAGGGCAGCCACGGTCCGAAAAACACTGCGGGCAACACGATCACCAAAGCGCCGAGCACGGCAATGCGTGCCGTGGGCGTGAGCCGAATCCTTGAAAAGATGCCGGGATTCATTGGATCAGGTGGTGCGCTTGGCTTTGGATCTCGATCTTTCGCTCGCGGCCCAGGTGGGTCAACCTCACGGTCGCAGGATAGGCGTTTGCGGGCAGTGCCGGTGAAACGGAAATTCCGTCAAAATTCGGTTCGATCCCGAGCAGCCAGCGCGGCAGCGCGAGCGAAACCAGGCCCTGGTCCGAGAGGAACGGCTCGTAGGAGATCACTTCATACTCGTGCCACGCGGTGCGGCTGGGTTGGCCGGAGAAATCCCAGTAATTGCAGCCCTCCACCAGGGAGGTCGCCGCGAACCGGCGCACGACGCGCTGCCAGGCATCCACCGCCTCGTCGATCAGGCCCGTTTTGACCAGGGCGCCGATCCAGTAAAAATTCCACGAGACCAGGCAGCCGCCGTTCATGGTCTGTCCGAATCGGGTCACGTCGCTCTTGTATTCCCGGAACATCATCGAATAGCTCTCGGCGTCATAAAAATTCGTCTGGAGCGAGAAGCAGTTTTCCCATTCCGGCCCCAGCTCGCGGCGCCGCCGCCGGATGGCATCGACCAGCTTCCGGGCCCGGTCGATCGGGACCAATCCCGCGGTGATGGCCTGCAGTTGCGGCCCGGCGTAGAGATGGAAGTGGGGATCCCCCTTTTGGTCGATCCAGTCGGCATAGCTGCCGCGTTCTTCATTCCAAAATTCCGCATTGAGCTTTTCCCGGAGCGCCTCGGCCAGCCCGGCGGCGCGCCGGCTTTCCGCCTCGTCGCCCATCCACCGCGCCGTCTCGGCCTGCGCCCGGAGCCCGACCGCGGCCAGCACGTTGACGGAGGTGATGCGTCCGTTGCGGGCGATCCAGTCCCAGTAATCGTTCCCATGGTCGCGCGGGGTGGAGATCATTCCTCCCCCCTGTTCCATCTGCCCGGCGATGATGTCGGTCGCCCGCCTCGACCCAGCCCAAAGTCCTTCCGCCCACGGGCGGTCCCCGGTTAACAGCATCAGGTCGCGAAACGAAGCCAGGAATGACGGGAGAATGTCGAGCGAGGTATCGGCCTGGTAACCGGCGCCCGCGGTGCCCTGCTCGATCAGGTTGCGGGCCGTCCGGCCGACCTGTTCGGCAAGCACCCGGCCCGGGTCCATGACGTCCGGGCCCAGCGACCCGGCGGGCGCGCCGAATCCCGCCAGTTGGGAATACATGAAGGAGCAAAACAACGCGATGTAGCCCGAAGGCGTATTGCCAAAGCGCCAATCGTGGGTGTCCGCGAGGATGGCGCAGTTGGCATGGGTATCGAAGAAGCGGCGGTTGGTCGCGGCGTCCTTTTGCAGGGGACCGCTCAGATCCAAGGCCAGCCGCACGCCGGTCTCCGCTGCCTCCGGCTCGAGGACGAGTGTCAGGGAGAGGGATTCGTCCTTCCGCATCGTGCGTTTCGTCCCCGGTTCGCACCACGGGGTGTGCGCCAGCAACGACATGAAATTGAGCACTTCGCCCTTTTTCACATGATGCGAAACGGTGAAGCGCAGATCGCCGTTCGGACGTGTGTGCGAAAGCAGCTTGGCGACTCCCCATCCGCCGGCGGTCGCGCGCGCGCTGCGGGAGGCCCGCGTGGTGGCGGTTCCGCCGAAAGACTTTTCCAAGCCGTAGAATCCATCCTGCGCGGTGTCCCGGTCCCAGAGCTGGAAGACGGTCGCTTCGCCCCATTTTGCATGGGCCGAGAAAAAGAGTCCGGGCGCAAAGGCGTCGTCGATCGTTGTTTCAGCCAGCCAGGTCTGTTCGATGGTCCATTCCAACTTTCGTCCCTCCAGCCTGAGCCGCCAAACCTCGCGGACATTCCCGTAGGCAATCTCTCTTATTTCGGTCTCCGCCTCCCCGGTCTTGCGCTGCTGAGCGCCTGGGTTCGACGAACTGAGATGCATCGTCCCTGCTGTGTCGAAGTAGCCGCTTTGCGCGCCGCAGACCGTGGCGATGGGGTGGGCGGGCTTGGCCGCCGATCCGGTCTTGAGCAGATTTGCACACCAGTTCGAGCCGCCCGCGGCGTCAAAGCCCAGGGAGACAATCTGCGCGCGATCCGGAGCCAGGGCCAGCGACCAAAATGGATTGCAAATGCGCAGCATGAGAACGTAAAAAAATTTATCGCGAACGCCCGGGGAATGCTCAAGTTCCAAACTTTGAAGGGAATGATGCGCACCGAATTAAAAGAATGAAAGCCTGCGTCCTGCGCAAAGCCCGAGATCTGGCGGTCGAGGACGTGGCGGAACCGTCGCCGGCCGCGCACGAGGTGGTGATCCGCCTCGGGGCGGGAGGAATCTGCGGCTCTGACCTTCATTATTTCGCGGATGGAGGAGTGGGGAATTTCAAACTGCGCGAACCCATGATTCTGGGCCACGAGGCCGCCGGGGTGGTGACGCGTCTCGGACCGGGAGTCGATTCGCTCAGGCTGGGGGACCGTGTGGCGGTAAACCCGAATCACCCGTGCGGCGTCTGTCCCCCGTGCCAGGCGGGCCGCCGCAATCTTTGCCAGAACGTCCGCTTTTTCGGGAGCGCGGCCCGCTTCCCCCACGTGAATGGAGTTTTTGCCGAACGCTTTGTGGCCCGGGCAGAAAACTGCCATGTGATTCCCGCTGCGATGCCTTTTCGGGTGGCAGCCTGCGCGGAGCCCCTGGCCGTCGCGATTCACGCGGTCACGCAAGCCGGGCCGGTGTCGGGCCGAAGCATTTTCATCGTTGGCGCCGGCCCGATCGGAGTGCTGGTGGCCGCCGCCGCGCGACTCGCCGGAGCCGCGCGGGTTTGCGCCAGCGACCTCCTGGACGAGCCGCTGGCCATTGCCCGTGCCACGGGCGCGACTGAGACGGTAAATGCCAGGACCCAGCCGGAGCGCATCGCGGAATTCGCGGCGAAGTCCGGAGATTTTGACACCGTCTTTGAAGCCAGCGGAAACCCGCTTGGCCTTGCGAGCGCGCTGGAGATCGTCGGACCGGGCGGGACCGTGGTGCAGATCGGCAGCCTTCCGGGCGGCCAAATCCCGGCGCCCCTGAGCCGCGTCATGTCAAAGGAGATCCGCCTGGTCGGCAGCTTTCGGTTCGATCGCGAATACGGCGCCGCCGTGGATGCGCTGATTTCGGGCGCGGTCGACGTCACGCCGCTTTTGACTCATGAGTTTACGTTCAGCGAGCTCCCCGAGGCATTTTTGACCGCCGCCGACCGGCGCACCGGGATGAAAGTCTCCTTGCGGCCGGATTAGAAAATTCGGGAGGATCGAAAAGGGGTCGGCTCGAGTAGAATGTTGTCCGGCATTAAAAGGCCCATCGTCCGGGGCGCCCGATGAATTATACCCGGACGCCGATCACATTTTACTCGACCTGACCCCTTCGGAGACCCGCGCTCCAGGGATTTACGAGCTCCGGAACGGAATTCCGGAAATCTGCAACATTACGGGTTACCAGGATGAAATTTCCGACGACGGCGGTGGCGGCGATGAAGCCGTCGAGCGTGTTCATGGGCCGACCGGCGGACTCCGTCTCTGCCATGATCTCTCCCCATTTTGCCGCGACAGGGTTATCCACCGGCAAAATCCTGGAGCCGAATCGCTCCAGGACATCGCGTTCCAACCAATGCTGGATTCGCTCCCGCCGCGCGCCCTGGGGCAGCCGCGAAACGCCCCGCTGTACTTCCGCCAGAGTGACCGCGCTGAGATGAAGGCAATCTTCATCCGCTTCGGCCAGCCAAGCCAGAACTCCCGGATCGGGTTTTTGCCGGGACGGTTCGCAAATGACGTTGGTATCGAGGAGGTAATTCACAAGCCGAGGGAGCGCGGCTTTTCCTTCGGCCGACGGAGGTCGAGATCTACGCCCTTCATGGGAGAGTCCGCCAGAAAGTCTGCCAGCGATCCGCGTCGCTTCGTTTTCCGCGCCCACTCCTCGGCGGAGACAACCACGATCGCAGGCCGGCCGTTGCGAGTGACCATCTGGGGAGCTGTCATTCTGGCCAGCTCGATGACTTCGCTGAATTTGGCCTTGGCTTCGGCGACGGTCCAAATTTTTTCCGCTGGTTGTCGATAAGTCATAGTGGTCATAATAGTCATACTTCGGTTCCAGTCAAATGGAGAAGTGGAAGCGGCGCTCGCCGCTTGCCGTGGAGGAACGCAGACTGGAGGGAGCGTCTACCTTCAAGGCCTCAGGAGGGGGCGTAGGTGTAATAGCCGTCGGCGGCGGGGCGGGTGTTTTCCTTCCACCAGCGCTTGACGATCCAGCTTTCCACGTGGGCTTCGACGTCGGCGGGGAGGTTGGCGTGGATGGCGAGCTTGAGTGGGGCTCCGGACCAATTCGGGCCGAGGCGGACTTTGTAGGTGAGCCAGGAGCAGCCGTAGGACTGGGTGTTGCCGTGCTGACGGCCGTCGGGGACCGGGATGAGCTGCACGGGGTGGTCGCCCACCCGGGCGAGGGCTTGGGCGATTTGCACCACGGTGGGCGCGTATTTCCACTCCGCGGTCCCTTTCCGCAGGCGGATTGTCACCGCCAAGATTGCGGCCTCGCTTGCCGCGGTATCCGCCGAAGTCTGGGCGGAGGAGGAAGTCCCGCTTGGCGGGACGAAGGAGGGCAGGCTGCACTCGAACGCATAAACCTTTTTCTTCAGCTCTTTTTTCTCGAAGGCCTCGGCATCGAAGAAGCGCACGTCCATCCGCTCGTCCATCGCCGCCGGCCTGAGGGCTAGCTGGGTCCCGAGCGCGGCGGCTTCCTGATTTGAGAGCGATCGCACGGGCAGGCCCATGCCAGCGGACGAGGATGGTGTCACCTCTATCATCAGTGTCTCGAAGGGCCGCAGCCAGATTTCTAGCACGTCGCCGAGCTCGAAAGTGCCGCCGCCGGGGCGCGCCAGTCGTTTTCGTTCGGGGAAATGGGCGACGATTCGGACGGCGGTTCCGGGCTTTGCGTCCAATCCGAGGGTGGCGTCGAGCATGAGGGCGATCCGGCGCGACTCGAAGTGGGCGTTGTTGAGGAAAAGATGCGCCCGCGAGCCCCGGCCATGGGCATAGCCGTACACCTCGTTGCGAAAGGGATCGCCGCCGACCAGCCGGCGGTTTTGGAAAAGCGCGGCGTTTTTCTTCGCGAAGGCCTCGATCCAGCTGAAGAACTTCAGGTCGTCGTCCGTGAGATTGTAGAGATTTCCCCAGATATTGGGAAAGAGGCGGCTGCCGCGGCCCAGGTCCATCACCAGCGTCTCACGCCAGCGCTCCATGGCCATGAAGTTTCCCCAGCGGGTGTCGGCGAGCCAGACGCCCAGACTATCCTTCAGGAGCGGGGGAATGGTCTTCGCGTTGCAGGCGTTCTGGTCCTGCGCGAGCGTCACCGAATCCCGGTAGTAAAGGGTCGGAGTCGAGCTGGTGCCGGAGCCTTCCATCATCAATCCGGACTCGAAGATCGCGTCGCCGTGCAGCGCCCAAAAGGGGGAGCTCAGCCCCCAATACCACATGATGAAGACATCCGGGGCCACCGCCCGGGCGCTGTTGGCGATGTCGATCAGTTTCTCGTGCATCGGCTCGATGGAGTATTTCCCCGGCAGATGCCCATGGTCGGTGCGTTCGCAAAAGTAGGAGCCGCCGTCGAACTTGAGGAAGCGGACGCCGTTTTCCTTCACATGATGAAGAATCGCTTTTTTCAGGATCGAAAAATAATTCTCCTCGCCCAGGCATAAATCGAGGCCGCCGAGCCCGAGGGGGTGACCCTCGCGGTAGAGCTGGGTGGGAGGGCGCCCGTCAGGAAAGACCCCGGGATAATTCCAGCACGATTGCAGGCCCCAGCTCGTGCCAAACCAGAGGCCGAACTTCATGTGCTGCGCCCTGACCTGCTTGATCATTTTTTCGGGGCCGGTCGGAAAGCTGGTCGGCTTGAACTGGGTAAGGTCGGAGGCCGGATCCACCCAGCCGGTATCGAGGGTGAAGTAGTCGAACGTCGCCCCCTTCTGCCTGAACTTCACCAGGAGCCCGAGGACGTCGAGCATCTGCTCATCGTCGAGGGTGGGGGAGGAGCCGAACTGGTTGTTGATGCCGAAGGGCGTGTAGACCGACATCATCTTCGGCCGTGGCCGGCTTTTCGCCTGGATGTAGGAAATAAAGTGCGCCGTGGCACCGCCGGAGGGGGCGACGCTCACCAGGGAGACGTGGCTACGGAATTGGCCGCCGGGCGGCAGGCGGCGTCCGGGGAAATGCGCCAGCCGGACCCGCCCCTTCGAGCCGGTGTTCGTGCCGGAGGGGTGCTCGATGGCGGCGAACACCTCGTCCTCGATGAAGACGGGCTTGCCCGCGGCGCCCGCAGACGTGGTTCCCTCGGTGGTGAAAGCGTCGGTCTCCACGTCGAGCAGGAGAAGTGCCTTTTTCGATGTATTGGTCACTTCGATCCATTTCCGGCGAGTCGGGCCGTCGAGCTGCACATGCACCGCGACGTCGATCTTTAGCGCGCGGCTGCGCAGCTCGAACACCGCGCGATCACCGCGGGATTGGCGCGCCGCCTTGACCTTGAAATCGGTCACCCGCAGCAGGGGCTCGGCGACGCGGTCGGTCGCCGCTGAAAAGACGAGCGCGAGTTCCTGGACGCCGCAGAGGTCGAAGCGAAGGCCGGAGAGCCGGTTGTCGAAGCGGGATGTGCGCAGCGTCCCGCCCTTCCACGTGAAGTGCCAGGCGAGCTGGCGGTTCGTGAGGATCAGCCCGGCGTTCTTGGACTTCATGGATTCGCGGGCTCGAGCACGATCGCCCAGTCGTGGTCGATGCCCGGGAGCGGAGGGCACGTCCACTCGCCGGCGGCGCTGGCCTTGACCGTGCCGATGGCGGTCCTTGTCCCATTGACCGGGTCGAAATAGGCCGCCTGGTACGCGGTGTCCGCTCCGAGGTGCTTCACCACGACCGGGGAGGCGGCGGGAACATAGATGATCCGCACGACGCCGGGGATGCCGGCTGCCTGGGGCCCAAAATAGGTTTCATCGGGCTCGGAGATCACTCCCCACGGCTGATCGCCGGTCTTTCCGATGACCGCGGCCTGCTTCCAGGCGCTGTCGTCAAAATCCACCCCCTGCCAGCCGGAAACCTCCACGTCCGAGCACTTCCAGGCATCGCTCGTCTCGATCCGCAGGGTTTCGCCGTCGGTGAAGGAGATCTCGAGGCAGGCGATCAGCCCGATGGGTTGGCCCGCGGGCGGGCGATGCTCAACCCAGATCGAGAGGGCGTTTTCGCCCGGACGCAGCAATCCCGCGCGGTCGTCGAATTGGGATCCCTTGAGGTGGTCCCAGCCGACGCCGATCGGCCGGCCGTTCAGTTGAGCCTCGACGTGGCTGCTGCCGACGAAACGCAGGTGGGCGCGGGCGATCTCCCGTCCGGCGGGAATCGTGAAAGTCCGGCGGAAGTAACGCCGGATGTTCGGGGCATCGGCGGCGAACTTGGTGTGGTCGCTCCAGATCCACTGGCCGTTATCGAGGCTGAGCCATTTCAGGCTCGGAAAGGACACCCACTCCGGATGCGGGCGAAAATGCTGCCACGCGTACTGCTCCAACAGTTTTTTGCCAATGCCGCACTGCCGGGATCCGCCCAAATTCATGGCTTCCTCCCAGGCGATGCGGCCGTAATTGTGGCCGGTGGGCGACGGGCCGTGGGGCTGGTCCAGCCGGTTGCACTGCCAGATCCCGTTGGCCCCATAGGTATGGCCGGCGGCGCCGTTCAGGATGCACGACCAGAACGCCCGGCGCGGCCATTCCGTCGTGAGGTTGTCGTTCAGCATCTCATAGCACGGCTCGCTGTTGATCACCGGCAGCGTCGGATTGTCGGCATAGCAGGTCCGCACCGTGCTGATCGTGGGAGTGATGGCTTCGTTGCCGGCGTGCCCCGTCTGGAGAAAATCGATGTCGAGCAGCCCCAGATCGTCGGTGGCGTTGCGGGCGGTGAAAAAATTGATCGCGGTCGGGTGGATGGTGATCAGGCGATGGAAGGGATCGGTGTCGCGCACATAACGCATCACCTTGGTCCAGTCGCGGACCTGCTCCCGGTCGTCCCAGGGAAAACCCTTCGCCTGGTACCACGGGAGATTGGCCTCGCCGGCGACGCACCAGGTCATGGGCCACGACCCATAGCGGGCGATCAGGTAGCGCCAGTGCTGCTTCAGCTTCTCCACGCCCATCCAGGGAATGAAATAGCCCCAGGCGCCCACGAGACAGGGCGAAAACCCCTGCTCGACGAGATAGCGCAGCCGCGCATCGGCGGCGTCAAAGTATTCGGGCCGGATGCGCGCATAGTTTTCCTCCCAGGGGAAGCCCGCCTCGTTGGCGCCGCGCTGGTCGAAGGCCAGCATGTCCGGATAGAGTCCGGCGACGATCTGGACCACGTTGAAGCCCTTTTCCTTGCGGTCGCTCGCCAGGCGCTGGAATTCGTCCGGGAAATGGATGCGATGGCACAGCCCCATCCACCACGTATCGGCGAGCCAGAAAAATGGCGTTCCGTCCGCATGCTCCAGGTACCGGCGGTTGGCGGACTTCCGCAACGGACCGTGGCGGTAGAGCGGGTTTTCACCCGGGTAGGGGACGACTTCCACGGTTCCCGTGATGCCGTGGAGACCGGCGTCGGGCGGCACGCACTCGGTGCGGAAGGTGTGGCGCCCGACCAGAGGCGACGCATAGCGGATTTTCCACACCTTGCCGCCGGCCCAGAAGGCGGGAACCCGGAGCTCACGGCCCTGCGGGTCGATGAAAACGGCGTCGAGGATGACGTCGTTGAAGGGATCGGCGGGTATCTTGGCCGCGGTCAGCGATATTTCCAGCGGGACATTCGCTTCGGTGGAGGAGGCCGGAGGGGCATTTATTTTCATCAACAAATTTTTTCCTGATGCTGCAGCAAGGAGCGGTCCCAGGGGGTGAATTTCAGGTCCTTGCGCTTCCAATAGTATTTCAACTTCTTGTTTTTCCATCCCTTGTAGATGTCGCGCCAGTAGATGCCGCCCATGTGCGGGAAGAGGGACGACTTGTCGATCTTCTCCTTGGCGGCCTGAAAGCGAAAATCGCAGGAGAGCCGGATCCGGTCCGGATGCTGGTTGGGCAGCGCCTTGTGCACCATGTGGCTGGGGAAGGTGAGGACGTCGCCGCATTCGTAGTCTCCCTGGACCCACGTGTGGTCCATGTCGCAAAGGATGCTGGTGAAGCCGCCCGCGCCCTTTGCCCGGGTGACCCCGAGCACCTTTTCGCGATGCGAGCCGCGCAGTACGGCCAGTCCGCCGAGATCCATCGGGCAGTCGCCCAGCGGAAACCAGCAGGTCCAGAATTTATGCGTGCCCTGGATGTAAATGAAGTCCTGGTGCGGGGGCGTGGGCGCCAGGCTGGGCGCCGGGAGCAGGACCCGGGCGATGTTCCGTGGATGCGGAAGCACGGGGGCCTGGAATATTTTTCTGTAGACCGCCATCAGTTTGGGATGGTGCGGCAGGGTGTGAAACAACTCCAGGCGCTGGACATCGTGGTAGGCCTGGGCCGCGACGCCGACGTACCGCCATTTGGGATCCTTCTTATCCGCGCGGGCGATCGCCTTCAGGTCGCCGATGCCGTCCATCAGGTCGGTGCCCTTTTTCAGCCAGCCGTTGCGGGCGATGATTTCGAGGATCTGGCGGCGCAGTTCCAGGATCAGATCCTTGGGCAGGAGCTGCTTGAAAAACAAGTAGCCGTCCTTTTCCGCCCGGGCGCGCAGCGCGGCCGGGCTGGACAGCAGCGGCGTGGAATCGCGGAAGCCGGTGACCACCTTCGTGGGTTCCCGGCTGGCCAGTCTCGCTTTGAGTTTGGGTTTTTGCTGCTTTTTCATGATTTCTCAATTTTCCACGTTCCGACGAAATGGTAGTGACCGGACGCCAGTGACACGGGCCGGGTACCCACGTTGCGCCGATTTTCGGTGATTTTGGCCGTTTTTGGGACAGGGAAAGTCGCCGTCGCGGTGGTATTCGGCGGAACGACCACTTCCCATTCAAAACGTCCCGGGCTGGTTTTCCAGGAGCTGATGATTTTCCCGTGGGGTGACTCCAGGCTGCCGCGGGCGGAGGTGAGTTCGCCGCCGGGCTGCGGGGCGAGCAGAATGTGCTTGAATCCAGGCTGTTCGGGATCGACATCGACGCCCGCTACCTTGGCGTAAAGCCACGCGCCAATCGCGCCATAAGCGTAGTGATTGAAGGAGTTCATGCCCTTGTCCTGGAAGCCCTTGTCGTGGGTCCATCCATCCCAGCGTTCCCAGATGGTCGTGGCGCCCTGCGTGACGGCGTAGAGCCAGGAGGGCCACTGCTTCTGGTGCAGGAGCTTGTAGGCCACGTCCGTGCGTCCGAAGCGGGAGAGGACGTGGGGGAGGTAGGACGTGCTGACAAAGCCGGTCGTCAGCTTATTGCCGCGCAATTCAATGTCGCGCACCAGCTCGGTGAGCAGGCGCGGGCGCAGCGCGACAGGGGCGAGGTCAAAATGCAAGGCGAGCACATAGCCCGTCTGGGTGAGGGCGGCAACCAGGCCGTCGCCGGTGACGAACCGCCGCTGGAAAGCGCGGCGGACGCGGTCGGCGAGTTTTTCGTGATAAACGGCGTCGGCGGTCCGTCCGAGGATGCGCGCGATGCGGGCGACCAGTCCGGCGCTGTAGGTGAAGAAAGCAGTGCCGATCAGGTCCTTCGGCGTGCCGCCCTCGGTCTTGCCGCTGCCGTCGAGCGCCAGCCAGTCGCCGTAACCGGCGAAGCCGGGTGCGTCGGGATGGGAGCGGATGAGCTTGATCGACTTTTTATCGAGGAAGGCGACGTAGCGCTTCATCGACTCGAAATGGGTCGCAAGCAGGGTGGCGTCGCCATAGCAAAGGTACATCGTCCAGGGGCAGATGACGCCGGCGTCGGCCCAGGCGGGACCGCCGTCATTGCCGACCCCCGAAACGTTGGGGGCAATCGAGGGCAGCGCGCCCTCGGCGGATTGGGCGTCCGCGATATCACGCTGCCATTTGTGGAAAAACGCGGCGACGTCCCGGTTCCAGGCGGCGGTGCGGGCGAAGACCTGGGCGTCGCCCATCCAGCCGAGGCGTTCGTTGCGCTGGGGGCAGTCGGTGGGCACTTCCAGGAAATTGCCGCGCTGGCCCCAGTCGATGTTGCGCTGGAGCTGGTTGAGCAGCGGGTCGCTGCAGGTGAAGTCACCGGTGCGCGGCGTGTCGCTGTGCAGCACGATGCCGGTGATCGCTCCGGGGATGGGATCCTCCGTCAGGCCGTGCAGCTCGACGTGACGGAAGCCGTGAAAGGTGAACCTGGATTCCCAGGTCTCCCCCGCGGGATCGCCGCGCAGGATGTAGTGGTCGGTCTGGCGCGCGGCGCGCAGGTTGTCGACGTAGAGCTGGCCGTCGGGATTGACGACCTCGGCGAAACGCAGGCGGACGATCTGCCCGGCGGGGCCCCGCACGCGGAGCCGGACGCGGCCGACCATGTTTTGTCCCATGTCGACGATCCAGATCGGCGCCGGCCAGATCGGCAGCTTCTTCGGCGGGGCGATCGGTTTTATTTCCTGGATGGCGCGCACCGGCGGCCCGAGCAAGGGGGAGATCTCGATGGCCGGGGAGGCGAACAGCTCGACGGGATCCCAGGCGCCATCGTCGAAGGCGGCCAGGTCCCAGCCGGGCATCTCGCGACGGGCATCGTACGTCTCGCCGTGGATCAAATCGCCTTCGATAATCGGGCCCGGGATGGTTTTCCAGCCGCCGTCCGTGACGATGGTCTGGGTGGATCCGTCCGAAAAGGTCAGCACGAGCTGGGCGAAGAGCCGCGGGCGGTCACCGTAATAGCCCCGTTCCCGCCAGCCGATGTGGCCGCAATACCACCCGTCGCCCAGGATGGCGCCGGCGGCGTTGGGGCCCGCGTGGAGCAGGGCGGTGACGTCGTAGGACTGGTATTGGACGCGGGTCTTGTATTCGGTCCAGCCGGGTGTGAAGACATCGCGCCCGACGCGCTCGCCGTTGAGGTGGAATTCGTACAGGCCCAGGGCCGTGGCATACAGCCGGGCGGAGGCGATCTTTTTGGCGACATTGAACACGGTGCGCAGGTAAGGGCTCGGCGCGCCGACTTCGGGACCGCCGGCGAGCGAAGAGCCGATCCACGCGGCGCTCCAGTCTCCGGGGGCGAGCAGGCCGGCTTCCCAGAAAGCTGATGCGCTTTCGCTCCGGCGGCCCCGCTCATCCCAGGCGAGCACCCGCCACCAGGCCCGCGCGCGCGAGGCGAGCGGACTTCCGCCGTACGGAATATGGGTGGTGGCATCGGACAAAACTTTGCCGCTGTCCCAAAGATCCGCCGCGCCCCCGCGGCGGGAGGAGACGAGGATGCGATAGGCGGTCTGCCGCGCGCCGCGGCGCCCGTCGGTGGAGAGCTTCCAGCTCAGGAGGGGCGACGGGTCGTGCACGCCGATGGGATCGACAAGGTAATTGCTGCGCAGTTGAACGGGGCGGGTGGTGACAGGCATGGGACAGTTTGGTTACTAGCAACAAAGAGGCACAAAAAACACAAAAAACACCTCAGTCGGCCGCGACCCGGTATTTGGCAATCGTATCGGCCCGGAGCGGGATGCCGAAACCGTCCCCCGCGGGCAGGTGCATGAAGCCGTCCTTGATCAGGGGCTGCTGCACCGGCAGGTCGAACCACATGGGGTCGCGGTTGTAGTTGGGGAAAATCTCCACGCACAGGCCGTTCGACACGGCGGCCAGCAGGTGGAGCGCGACCTGCGGCTCCTCGTGGTGGGCCATGTTTACGCCGAAGCCGGCGGCCATGCCGGCGATCCGCCGCCACTCGGTGACCCCGGCCGCGATCGTGGCGTCCACGTTCAGGATATCGACGGCCCCCCGCAGGATCAGATCGCGGCAGCCGTACCGGCAAATTTCCCCCTGGCCAAGATTGACCGGTATCCCGGCGGTGCGCACCCGGGCGTTGCCCTCAATCTGGTCATACCAGCGGACGGGTTCCTCCAGCCACGCCAGGTTCAGGTCCCGCGCGCCCCGCGCGAACTGGAGCGCCTCCTCCACGGTCCAGGCCTGGTTCGCATCGGTGCAGAGGTGAAACTTCGGGCCGGCCAATTTTCGCACGCGGGTGGCCCGCTCGATATCCTCCTCGACGCTCTTGCGGCCGACCTTGAGCTTCATGCCGTGGATTCCCCCGTCGATATAGTGCTGAACCTCGCTTTCGAGGTCGGCGATCGATTTCCCCTTCATCACGTAGCCGCCGATCGCTATGACCGGCACCCGTTCGCGGCAGCCGCCCATGAGCTTGTAGACGGGCTGCCTCAGCGACTTCCCGAGGGCGTCCCACAGGGCGATGTCGGCCGCGGCGATGGCCTGGGTCTTGGCGCAGTGCTTGGCGAGATCGAGCATGTGGATGCTGCGGTTGCCCAGGTCGATCTTCGTGTCCCACATCCTCTGCCAGTGGGCTTCGACGTCGCGGACGTCGCCGCCCACCAGGAGCGGCCGGAATTCCTGGTTTACGACGCGGCAGACGTCGAGCTGGTATTCCTCCTCGTCGCCCCCGAAAGTCTCGCCGATCACCCCGTTGTCCAGCTCGACGCGCGTGACGATCGTGTTGCGGCTGGTGATCCGGTAGGTCCCCCCCTCGAACACCTGTTCGAGGCTGCGGACGAGGGGGATGGCTTCAATGTGTTTGATTTTCATAAATTCGGCTAAGGGGTCAGGCAAAAGTTGTAAGTTGAAAGTTGGAAGGTGGAATTCCTTTCAACTTTCAACTTCCAACTTCCAACTTTTGCAGGCATTTTGATAAAGGTCGCCGCCCTGCGCGTCGTTCAGCACCACGGCGGGGAAATTTTTGAAGCGCATCACGTGGATCGCCTCGCTCAGCAGCTCGGGGAACGCCACCACCCGGGCTTCTTCAATGCACAGGGACAGCAGCGCGCCGGTTCCGCCGATGGCGCCAAAATAGACGGCCCGGTGCTGAACCAGCGAATCCTTGACCGCCTGGTTGAGATAGCCCTTGCCGATGAACCCGCGGAGCCCCCGGGCGAGCAGGGCGGGCATGAAGGTATTCATGCGTCCGCTGGTGGTCGGGCCGGCGGAGCCCACCACGGCGCCGGGCCTGGCCGGCGTCGGCCCGACGAAATAGATCAGCTGGCCGGCCAGGTCCACGGGAAGCGCTTCGCCGGCTTCCATCATTTTAAACAGTCGGGCGCAGGCCTGGTCGCGCCCGGTGAGGACGGTCCCCGTCAGCTCGACTTCGTCCCCCGCGCGGAGCGCGGTGGCAGCCTCGATATTCAGCGGCAGCGAAAGCTTCATCAAAGGTGGAGCGGGTTGCCCCTAACACGCTCGTTTGGCTCCGACAGGGAGAAAACTCGGACCACCTTCCCAATGAAGCGTATTGGGGGCAATCCGCTCCACCCTGCATTTGCGGTCATAGCGTCACCTCCTGGTGGCGGTGGGCGTGACATTCGATGTTCACGCTCACCGGCAGGCTCGCCACATGGCAGGCGGCGGTCTCGACCTGCACCGCCAGCGACGTGGTCTTTCCGCCATAGCCCTGCGGGCCGATGCCGCTGGCATTGATCTCGCGGAGGATTTCTTCCTCGAGTTCGGCGACGTGGGGCAGGGCGCTCCGCTCGCCGATCCGGCGCAGCAGG
>Ga0302325_10018412_pt1 | contig 14719 bp, 13 predicted proteins | sample Palsa_T0_2_FD_201948 | JGI IMG/M metagenome (GOLD analysis project Ga0302325, IMG submission 201948) | Peat permafrost microbial communities from Stordalen Mire near Abisko, Sweden - Palsa_T0_2 | ecosystem: Environmental > Terrestrial > Soil > Palsa > Peat permafrost | place: Sweden: Abisko... | reverse complement strand
AGGAACTCGCCGCCGCGCTTGTCGGCGATGATCTCGTCGCCCTGCCAGGAGTCCCACAGCTCCGTCGCGGTCCGCAGGAAGGTGCGCGCCCGCTCGTACCGGTCACCCTGGGCCAGGTAGCCGCCGCGCCGGAAGTTCTCACCGGTGAAGGCGTCCCAGCTCGTCACCACGTTCCAGGCGGCCCGGCCGCCGGACAGGTGATCGAGGCTGGCGAACTGGCGGGCCACCTCGTAGGGCTCGTTGAAGGTCGAGTTGATGGTGCCGGTGAGGCCGAGGTAGTCGGTGACCGCGGCCAGCGCGGCGAGGATCGTGAAGGTGTCCGGGCGGCCGACCACGTCCAGGTCGTAGATCAGCCCGTTCTGCTCGCGCAGGCGCAGGCCCTCGGCCAGGAACATGAAGTCGAACTTGCCCCGCTCCGCGGTCTGGGCGAAGCGGGTGAACGAGTCGAACTCGATGTGGCTGCCGGCCGCCGGGTCGCTCCACACGGTCGTGTTGTTCACGCCGGGGAAGTGCGCGGCCAGGTGGATCTGCTTTGTCATAGCTGGTGTCCTCGGCTTCGTCGATCAGGCAGCTTCATTGGTCAGACTCGTTCATTCGTCGCCAGGGCGGCGTACCGGTTGGCCGGGCGGGGCAGGCCGAGCAGTGACCGCAGCGTCCCGGAACCGTCGCCAGCCGGGTAGGCGGTCCGGAACGCGCCGCGGCGCTGCAACTCGGGAACGAGGGCGTCGGTGATCTGGGCCAGGTCATGCGGCAGCGCGCCCGGCCGCAGCCGGAACCCGGCCAGCCCCGCTTCCCGCCAGTCCAGGAGCAGGTCCGCCAGCTGAGCCGGCCTGCCGGCGAAGATCTGCGCATCGCTCGAGTACGGACCGCCGGCAAGCTCGTCCAGCCGCTCCCGGCGCCCCGCAGCGGCGGCGGCGTTGTCGTCAAGGAACACGACGAGGTCGCCGAACACGTGCACGGTCTCGTCCGCGCGCCCCGCCCGCGCCTGCTCGGCGCGGATCTCGGCCACGATCTTGGCCGCGCCGGCCCGGTCGCGCGGGGTGACGAACCCGATGTCAGCCGAGCGGGCGATCAGCCGGTACGGCACCGCGGCGTGACCGAGGGCGGCCACGACCGGCTGGCCCTGCGGCGGCCGGGGCGTGATCGACGGGCCCCGGACCGAGAACCAGCGGCCCTCGAAGTCGATGTAGTGCAGCTTCTCGCGGTCGATGAACCGGCCGGTGGCCACGTCGCGGATCTCGGCGTCGTCCTCCCAGCTGTCCCACAGCCGTCGCAGCACCTCGACGTAGTCGGCCGCCTCGTCGAAGTGCTGCTCGATCAGCGCCTGGACGTCGGGGTGGTCACGCCGCTCGACGCTCAGCGGCGGGATCTCGCGCCGGCCGAAGTGCGCCGCCGTGTCAGTGCGCCCGCCGATCTGCAGGCGGACGCCGGCCCGGCCGGTGCTGACGTAGTCGAGCGTGGCGATCGCCTTGGACGTGTGGAACGGCTCGGTGTGCGTGGTGACCGCCGTCGGGACGAACCCGATGCGGCGTGTCCGCGGCGCCGCCCTGGCCGCGATGAGCACGGCGTCCAGCCGACCGCGGACGCGGTCCGTGCGCTCATCCCGGCTGAAGTGGTCGTCGGACTGCAGGTCGAGGCCGTCCTCGATGGTGACGAAGTCAAGCAGGCCGCGCTCGGCCTGCTGCGCCAGGTCGACCCAGTAGGCCGCGGTCAAGAGCCGGTCGGGCTGGGCGTCCGGCTCGCGCCACGCCGCCGGGTGCCACCCGGCACCGTCGAGGGCGACAGCCAGGTGCAGGGCTCCGGCCGGGATGTGCGTTGCGGTCACGGTGACTCCGTTTCCAGTACCGGCGGTATTACTCGCTTTGCCCAACGGAATGACTTTGTCGATTATTTCGCTAGACATGATCGGCAACAAGCGGGAGCAGGCACGGAAGCGGAAGCAGGCACGGAAGTAGGCTGGGTGACGTGACCAAGATTGCGATCCTTGACGATTACATCGGTGTCGCGCTGGAGTACGGCGACTGGTCGGCGCTCCCCGGGGACGCCGAGATCACCGTCTACCGCGAGGCGATCCCGCCCGGGCGGCTCGTCGACGAGCTCTCCGGCTACGAGATCATCGTCATCACGCAGCAGCGGGCGCGCTTCCCGCGCAAGGTGCTCGAGGCCCTCCCCAACCTGAAGCTGCTCGTCTGCAACGGCCGGACGAGCAACGTGGTCGATCACGAGGCCCGGATCGAGCAGGGAATCCTGCTCTGCGGCACCGCCGAGACCGGCCCCGGCGCCACCGCCGGCCCCTCCGGCTACCAGGTCAAGCGCGGGCTGCCGACGCCGTCGGAGATGGCGTGGGCGCTGATCTTCGCGGTCGCCAAACGGATCGGGATCGAGGACCGTGCGATCCGCGCCGGCGGCTGGCAGACCGGCTTCCCGGTCCCGCTGGCCGGGAAAACGCTCGGCCTCCTCGGCGCGGGCCGCCTCGGGGGCGCGATGGTTCCGGTCGCGCAGGCGCTCGGCCTGGACGTGATCGCCTGGAGCCCGAACCTGACCGAGGAACGGTGCGCCGAGCTCGGCGTGTCGTGGGTCACCAAGGACGAACTGCTGTCGGCGGCGGACGTCCTCGGCGTTTTCCTCGTTCTCTCCGAGCGCTCCCGCAACACGCTGCGGGCCGACGACCTGGCCAAGATGAAGGCGGGCGCCATCTTGGTGAACATCTCCCGCGGTCCGATCGTCGACGAGGAAGCGCTCATCGAGGCGCTCCGCTCCGGCCAGCTGGCGGGCGCGGGCCTCGACGTCTTCGACCGCGAGCCGCTCCCGCCCGATCACCCGTTCCGGTCGCTCGAGAACGTCGTCGTCACCCCGCACATCGGCTACGTCACCGAGCAGGGCTTCCGCACCGCCTGGCAGCGCATGGCGGAGGACGTCGCCGCCTACCTCGCCGGATCACCGATCCGCGTCGTCACCGACCCGGCCGACTGGCCGCCGATGGCACCCCAGTAACGCGGTAACTCGGCTGGCGGCGTCGCGGGCGAGTTCCCCGACCAGCCGCCAGGTCCGCAGGCGCTCCTCGTCGGTGGCGAAGGCGGCCGGGCTCACCCGGACGTCGGTCGCGCCCGCGTCGAGGTACCGCCGGATCCCGGCCGCGACGGTCTCCTCGTCACCGACGAGCGCCAGGTCGGCGGCGTGACTGATGCCCTCGCGCTCGAGGACGGCGGCGTAGGAGACGTTCCGGCCGTAGCCGCCGAGGGCCTCGAAGGCATGCGCCCGCGCCCGCTGCGGGTCCGAGGTCACCGACGCCGGCACCCCGGCGGCGATGCGCGGCGCCGGGCGGCCGGCCGCCGCCGCGGCGGCGGCGATGGCCGGGACGATGAGCGAGTCGAGGGACCGGGGCCCGGCCAGGTAGGGCAGCGTGCCGTCGGCGAGTTCCCCCGCCGCCCGCAGCGCCTGCGGTCCCATGGCCGCGACCAGCAGCGGGACCCGCGGCGTGACGCCGCCGCGAAGCAGCGCCGGCGGCACGCTCGACAAGTCGGCGGTGAGCGTTGCCCCCCGGACTTCGGCCGTCCCGGTGTCGAGCAGCGAGCGCAGCGCCAGGAGGTAGTGCCGCAGGTGCCCGATGGGCCGGTCGAAGGGCACGCCGAACACGCCCTCCACCTGGCCCTGGTGCCCGAGACCGATGCCGAGGGCGAACCGCCCGCCGGCGGCCAGCTGCGCCGCCTTGGCCTGGCTGGCGAGCACGACCGGATGCCTGGGGTACATCGGGACGACGGCGGTCCCGACGAGGATGCGCGGCACCTCGTGCGCCACCAGGGCGGCCACGGTGATGGCGTCGATGTCGAGCCCCTGGTTGAGCCAGACATCGTCCACTCCGGCCGCCTCGGCCTCCCGGGCGCGATCGGTCACGTAGCCGAGCGCGTCGGCGTCGCCCAGTGCCGCGGCCGGCGGCGAAGTCGATAGCGAGATCCCGAAGCTCATGACGCGACCGCCTTTCAGATAATCCCTATTGAATTAGTAGGTTATCGCGTCTTCCCTCCCGTGGGGAGGGGGCCGCCGTCCCGTCCTTCCCGCTGCGGGGAGGGGGCGGCGGTGGGAGGTGCAACACGCGCGCGTTAGGGCTGATGTGTTGGATTTTCCCGAACGGACGCGGCTTGCTCCCGCACCCCCGGCTGGACCCTTTAGCCCCGAAGCCGGCCATCACCCTTCAGCCTCGAAGCCAACCATCACCCTTCAGCCCCGAAGCCAACCATCGGAAGTGGCAAAGTTTTAAATAATTCCGATCGCTTTAATGATAATTACTGGGTGACCTTGCCCGTCTTGACCCGTCCCCGCGAGCCTGCGATCTCCCGGCTGCTCAGGCAGCATGCCGCGGCGGCGGCATTGATCATGACGACCCTCAGCATCGTTGTGTTCGCGGCGCTGAGCGCGTCCGGGGACCGGGCCATGGTGGCGCCGATCGGCCCGGCCGGACCGTTCGCCGACCTGCACTACCGGCTGGCCCCGGTCCTGGTCAAGGCCGCCTGCTGGCTCGCCGCGGGCTGCGGCGGGGTCGGGGTGATAGCGGGGCTGGCGGCCGTCCGGCGTGGCTGGCGTCCCCGCCCCGGCCTCGTGCTGGCCGCGTGCGCGGCAGCTACCGTCGTGTTCGTGTTCGTCCCGCCGGCGGCCTCGGTCGACGTGCAAAACTACGCGGAGTACGGACGGATCGTCGTCCTCGGCCGTAACCCGTGGGTGATGACCCCCCAGCAGCTCTATCTGCTCCATGACCCGGTCGGGCTGCTGCGGCCACCGCAGTGGCGGACCCAGCCGACGGTGTACGGACCCGTCGCGACCGCCCTGGAGGCGGCCGCGGCGCGGCTGGGGGGCACCTCCATGGCGTGGATCACCTTCTGGATCAAGGTGATGAACGGCGCCTGCTACGTCGCGCTGGCGGCGGTGCTCGACCGTCTCGCGGGGCCGGACCCGGCCCGGCGCGCCCGGGCCGGGCTGCTGTGGGCGGTCAACCCGCTGATGCTGTTCTGGATGGTGGCCGGGGCGCACACCGACCTGCTGGCCGCGCTGCCCCTGGTGCTCGCGCTGCTGGCGGGACGGGCGCTGCGGAAGCCGGGAGCGGGCGGTCGCGCAGCACTCGCCGGCGCGGTCGCGGGCGCCCTGGCTGGTATCGCGATCGCGGTGAAGGTAACCTTCGCGGCCCCGGTCGCCGGGCTCGCGGCGGGACTGTGGCCGGCCGTTACCGGACGGCGACGCGCCGCAGCGCTGGCGGCGGCGATCGTCGGAGCAGCGCTCGTGCTGGCAGGAGGCTACGCGGTCGCGGGCAAGGCGGCCGTGCGGTCGCTGTCGCAGCGGCTATCCTCGGCCAACGACTCGTTCCTGCCGCTGCCGGGGACCGTCTATCACCACCAGGCTCTCTACGCCGCCGTCCTGCTGGCCGCGTTCCTGATCGTCGCGGGCGTGCTCGCCTGGCGGATGCCACCGGGACCGGCCGATCTCCCCGAGCTACGCCCGATGCTGATCTGCGCGCTGGCGGTGGTCCTCGGGGGCATAGTGCAGTACCCGTGGTACGACGCCATGTTCTTCCCGCTGCTGGCGCTGCTGCCGGCCTCACGGCTGGACACCTGGCTGGTGGGACGAACTGCGCTTATCAGCATCCTGCTGCTGCCCGGGGTGGGCATCACCAGCCACCAATACCGCGAGGCCCGGGTGGCGGTGCCAGTCTTCATGGCCTGTTTCCTCGTCTCCGCCGCGCTCGGGAAACTCCAGCCGGTTGAGGCTCAGTGCGCGGGCGTGGTCCGCGGGTCGGGGATGTAGTCGGTGACCAGGAAGCGGTTCAGCCGGTCCGGGGGCGGCTCCAGTTACCGCGGATCGTGTTGTGCTGGCCGGTGTTCACGACCGCAGGGCCGTTGTTGCGCAGGTAATGGTCGAGGCGATTGAGGCCGATGTAGTTGTTGATTACTGAGTTTTGGAGGGTGCCGCTGTTCAGGGTCACTCCGATGCCGGCGTTGCCGCTGATCAGGTCGGCTGGTGTGAGCGCGGCCAGGCCGATGAGGTTACCGTAGGCGTCGCCCGCGAGCAGGACGCCGCCCTTCTTATTACCCAGCGCGTTGACGCCGAGGAGCCGCGTTCCGATGAAGCTGCCGAAGACGTGGTTGTCGTACGCCCGTCCCGCGATCACCACCCCGTATCCCTTGTTTCCCGAGAACGTGTTCTGCGGTATCACCGAGCGCAGCGTGCCGCCGATGATGTTGCCGTGCGCGGTACCGTCGATCAGCAGGCCGTCGCCGCCGTTGGGCAGCACGCCGTTGCCTTTGGTATTCAGGCCGACGATATTGGGATCAACCGTGACCCCCGAGGCGTTCCCGGCCAGCTCGATTCCGTTGTTCTTGTTGCCGGAGAACACGTTCGTCCGGACCAGGTCGTCGGCCCCGGTGGAGGTGATAAGCAGGCCGTCATTACCGTTGGGCGCCGCGCCCTTGAATGCCAGCAGCCCGCCGAATGTGTTGAACGTGACGAACCCGCGGACCTTCCCCGCGACTTCTATGCCGTTCCGGCCATTTCCGACGGATACGTTGCCCAGCGGTATGACCCCGCCTACCTGAGTGTTCTTCGAGGATCCATCGACCAGGATGCCGTCCAGCCGGTTTTTCACGATCGCGGTGTTGTCGGCGCCGGCGCCGAAGAAGTTCCCCTGGACGGTCACGTTGTCCGAGTTGGTGACGCGCAACCCATTCTGGCCGTTGCCGCTTACGACGTTGTAATAGACGAACGGGTTGTTGACGAGTTTGCAGCCCACCAGCGAGTTGCCGGGCGCCTGGTCGATCCACACACCGTTACCGGCATTGCCGAGGGTGCCGTCGCCGCTGGCCGTCGTCCCGATGAAGTTCCCGTTCAGCGCGTTGCCATGAGAGAGCGCGTTGATCAGCACGCCGTTGCTGCCGTTGCCCGATATCAGGTTTCCCAGCGGCGGCACCACGAAAACCGGCGGTACCGCCCCCTTGTTCCCGGTCGGATTGTTGGCCTTGCCGGTCACGGTATCGACGAAGGCAGTGCCGCCGATCTCGTTGCCTCGCGATCCCTGGGTGATCCAGATGCCGTCGCCGCCGTTGGCGATGGCGGCGGTGCCAGCGGCGTTCGTCCCGATTCGGTTGTCCACCACCGCGTTCGAAGACGATCCGTCCAGCTCGATGCCGTTCCCGCGATTGCCGGATATCACGTTCGCGACCACGCCCGGGGCGAGCGAGTCGTTCAGCCCGATAGAGTTCCCGGCCGACTCGGCCGAGACGAGCACGCCGTTGCCGCCGTTGCCGGCCGCGGCCCCGGCCAGGTTCAGGCCGATGTAGTTGTCGTCGAGCGTGATCGAATCGGCGTCCAGCGTCACGCCATTGCCGCTGGCGCCGTCCACCGCTACTCCAAGCAGCTGCGAGCCGCCGGAGCCGACGCCGAATACCAGCCCCGAATACCCGTTGAAATCGAGCGCTACGACCGGCGGCCCGCCACTGACGTGCGTGGGGGCCGATGTCGCGTCAATCGTCACGTTCCGTGCAATCGTGGACAGCGGGCCGGTCAGGCTGATGGTCCCGTTTACGCTGAAGCTGATGAGGGTTGAACCTCCCGCCGACGTGGCGTTAGCGGCCTGGACGGCGGCGCGGAGGGACCCAGGACCGGCGTTTCCCTGGCTGCTGACGACGAATGTCTGCCCGTACATGGGGCTGCGGAAGGTGGGGGCCGGGGCGGCCACGGCCGACCCGGCTGCGAAAGCAACCGCCGCAGAAACCCCCGCGACCAGGCTGACGGCACCCGCGATTCGCGGCGTGAATCGCCTTGCCCGGATGATCCGTTTATTTATGAAAACAGCTCGCGTGGCGCGAGAAAACATCATTATCCCATTTCCTTCCTTCTTATTTTGCGGCTCGGGTGTCCCGCCTAAAAGTACGCTCCTCTCCTCGGCCTCCCCTGTTGACTCGCCTGAACCTCCCGCATCTACTAGCATCAGTTGCCTACTTACGCCCCATCGACATCGATCCCGACCCCGCCGCCCGCCATCACCTCGGACCGAGCTTCGAGGTAACTCGCAGCTAGGCCGAGCGCCTCGAAAAGTAATAATTCGGGAATGCGCGAAGCATGGATCCGTTCGGACTGATTTTCCTTTGAATTAACTCGAGTGCTGACGCCTGCTATCGAAAAGTTTCGAGCCTGTTAATTGCCCATTGACTTCTCATTACTCGTCCGCGTACCTTGCCATAAATCTGACTTTCGCAACGAAAGTTTCGCATTAGGGCGAAATATTTCGACGCGAATGGGAGGCTATGCGATGAGACGCCGTAGTGTTCTGGCAGCAGGCGCGGCGGGCGCGGCCGCGCTCCTCGCCGGCGGTACCAGCGCCGAGGCCGCCACCCGGTCGAGGGCAGCGACGGCCCGGCCGGCCGCCCCGCGCGACGTGCCGTGGGCGTCCGCGTCGCTGCGAGACCTGGCCGCCGGGGTGGGCCTTCGCTTCGGCTCCGCCCTGATCCCGCAGGACATAGAGACCCCGTCGTACGCGGCGATCGCGGGCAGCCAGTTCTCCGTCGTCACGCCCGGCAACGGGATGAAATGGCAGATCGTCGAACCCGAGCAGGGTGTCTACGACTGGTCGCAGGCCGACGAACTCGTCAACTTCGCGCACGCGAACGGACAGCTCATCCGCGGGCACACGCTCTGCTGGCACAACCAGCTGCCCGACTGGCTGACCACCGGCGTGGCTAACGGCTCGATCAGCTCTGCGCAGCTGCGGGAGCTGCTGCACAACCACATCACGGTCGAGGTGTCCCGGTACCGGGACAAGATCTGGCAGTGGGACGTCTGCAACGAGTTCTTCACCGACACCAGCCCGTCGCAGCTCGACCCGACTAACTGGTGGATCGTCAACGCCGGACCGGACATCATCCCCGACGCGTTCCGGTGGGCGCGCGCGGCCGACCCGAACGCCCTGCTGTTCTACAACGACTACAACATCGGCGGCGAGGACGGGACGAACGCCAAGAGCGACGCCGTCTACGCGTACCTGCAGCAGCTCCTCGCCGACGGCGTGCCGATCGACGGCGTCGGAAACCAGGGCCACCTGGACACTCAGTACGGCTGGAACCCGGCCCTGCTCCGCCAGGACCTGGAGCGGTACGCGAGCCTGGGCCTGAAGGTCGCCATCACCGAGGCCGACGTGCGGACCTTCGTGAACAACGCGACCGACCAGGTGCCGACGGACAGCCTGGCCCAGTTCGCGCAGCCGTACGAGTACTCCGAGATGCTCAAGGCCGCGCTCGCCGTGCCGCAATGCATCTCGTTCACGGTCTGGGGCTTCACCGACTCCGATTCGTGGGTGCCCGGCACGTTCGCGGGCGAAGGGTATGCCGCGATCTACGACGTGAACCAGCAGCCGAAGGCCGCGTACTACGCCCTCCAGTCCGACCTCGCGCTCGCCGCCTACGGCGCCCCGCAGCGCGTGCGCACCTACACGCCGCGTCCCTGACCGGCGAGGGCCGGGACGCGCACCGGCAGCGCGTCCCGGCCTGCGGCGATTGGATCCCCGCCGCCGGTTTGGCCCGGGTCCTCAGTCCCCGGTGTGCCCGGGCACTTCGCTCCCCGGCCCCTCCTGCGGGCCGGGAACTTCCCGGATGTCCAGCCGTACCCGCCTGCCGGTCAGGTCTTCCAACTCGCCGCGGAGCCGATCGGCCTCTGCGCCGCGATGACCGGCCACCAAGATCGGCCGGGCGGCGCGGATATCGACCCGCAGCCGGTCCGCAGCCCGTCCGACATCCACCGCCGACACCCCGACGGCCCGTTCGATGGCCCGCTGCACCGCGCTGCGGATCGCGGCGTCCTCCGCAGCCTCCGCCTCGGCCCGCAGTTCCTGGTCCGTCACGATCTTCGAGCCAGCGGCGACTCCTGCTTCCCCGGGCCCGGCTTCGTCGATCTGGTCCGCCAGCAGCCGACCCGCCATCTCCCGGCGCCCCTGCTCACCGGCCGCAGCGTACGCCCGGCCCGCCTCGGCGGTCAGCTCCACATCCACATGCGGATTCAGGTACACCCGCAACACCACCGGCGGCTGGCCGGGGTCACGCCCGGCGATGACCGTGCGGCGGGCGGTGGTGTAGTTCTCCCCGGTCTCGGCCATCCGGGCCCGGACCTGCTTCTTAAACGCGCTGTCGTCAGTCACGCCATGTCCTTCGCGGCGATGCTGCCCGCGCCCTGATCGCCTGGCTCAGCAGTGACCGGTTGTACCGACAGCGCGAACCAGCGGCCCTTGTCCTCACCGCTGCCGCGGGCGCGGGCCGCGGACAGCTCGGAGTGGGGCAGGCGCTCCTGCCGACACTCAGGCTACCCAGCCTCCCCGGCATCTCAAACCGGGACGCCTTAAACTTCCTTATCTGATTCTCAGAGTGTTCAATAGGGATGTTTAGAGTATGATCAGGTCGTGGCCAGGACGATGTATTCCACCGAGGAAGTCGCGGACATCCTCGGCCTGCACGTGCGCACCGTCCGCGGCTACGTGCGGGACGGCCGGCTTCCGGCCACCCGGATCGGCAAGCAGTACCGGATAGCCCGCGATGAACTGGACAAGTTCACCGGCGTCAGTCCGGGCCTTCCGGCTGGCGTTACGAGCGAGCCGCCGCGAGCCGAGGTGTCCGCCGTCGTCCAGGTCGCGCCGCTTGGCCCGGATGCCATGAGCCGACTCAGCGGGCTGGTCACGGGCGCGGCGGGCGCCCGCCGGGACGACGAGAACCCGCTGCACGTCCATACCGTCTACAACCCGCAGCGGGCCAGCTTGAAGGTCATCATCGTCGGCACGGTCGGCGACACCGCAACAGTGCTGTCACTCATCAGCACGCTTACCCGGGAGCAGGCATGACAGGCATCTGGGACTCGCCCGCCGGCCAGCTAGTCGGCCAGACCCAGCGCATCGGCGAGTTCCTCAGCGCAGGGAACGCGCGGCAGTGACACCTGAACCCGCACCCGGCCAGGCAGACGACGCGCAAGCACTGCGCGCCGCGTTGCGCCATGGCCTCATCACCGCGCTGAAGGCACGCGACACCGACGCCGTGGCCGCGCTCCGCACCACCATCGCCGCGATCGACAACGCACAGGCCGTCCCCGCCTCCGCCCCGACCCCGACCCCGACCGTAGCCAGCGCACACGTCGCCGGGGCGCGCAGCGGAGCCGGGTCCACCGAAGCCGCCCGGCGGCAGCTCGGCCGCAGCGAGCTGCGCGACATCTTGCGCGGCCAGGTCACCGAGCACGCCCGCGAAGCCGACCGCTACGACGCGCTCGGCCAGAGCGAAGCCGCCGCACGGCTGCGCCGCCGGGCACGCGCCCTCGCGGCGTATCTGCACTAGCCCCCGCAAGCCCGGCCAGGCGGAGCCCGTGCGGGTGACCGTCCCGGCGGGCAGGGCTTCCCTTGCACGGCGGGCCCGCTTATCGTGGTGGCAGCGGCGGTCGCGCCCGCCCGCTCCGAGCCAGGGTTCCGCCCGCGCTGGTCCTGGTGACGAGGACAAGGGTCACTGACTCGCGCTTCCCCGGAAGCAGGTACATGCCGTCCTGGCGGGGTGCGCGGGGCCTTGCCGGAAGGATATCCAGTGACCAGGGACCGTGCCCGCAAGAAGTCAGTCCGTGCACAGATGGCCGCCAGCGGAGAGCCCTACAGCGTCGCCGCCCGCAAGCTCGGCCAGACCGGAGCCGCGGGCGAGGCGGCCCGGGATGAGGTCATCACCCGGGTGGAGGCCACGCTCGCGGCGGCCAGCGCCCGGGTCGAGGTGCGCAAGGGGATCACGACCGCCCCGACCCAGGACCGACATGGCCCGCTCAGGAGGCTGGCAGGCGCCGCGGCCAGGGCCGCCTGGGACCATGCTGTTCCCGAGCAGGCGCGCACGCGGCTGCGCACCGTGTCCTCCGGGACCGCCACCGGCATCATCGAACCATCCAACCGGCGGTTCCTGTACACCCAGGTCAAGGAGGATCTCAGCGGGCCTGGCCTGGTCGTGGCCTTCGGATTGTTGGATCTGGACCCCGCGCCGAACGCGTACGGTGCCTGCGGAGAGGACCCGCTGGAACTGCTCATGCGCCTGCGGTCGGTGACCTCAGCCCGGTACGAGGGAGAGGAGACGATACGCGGGGCACGCTGCCGTAAGGCCGCCGTTACCGTCGACGGCACCACGGCCCTGCTCACGGTCTGGGCAGACGACGAGCATGTCAGGCAGATCCAGGCGGTGACACCGAAGAGGGCGGAACGGCTCGTCATCACCTTGGTGGCGACGACCACAGTGACAGCCCAGCTGTGGGACTTCGGCGTTCCGGCCGATTCAATAAACTGGTCGCTTCTCCCTCCGCCCGGCGGCTAGCCGGGACACTATCCGGCGCCGCCCTGAGGTTCAGGCGCTCATAGCGCTGCCGCGCTGCCTGCGCGCTCCCAAGACCGAGCCAGAACGCCAGCTCCTGCCAGGTCATTCCCTGGCCGCGGGCGATCAGCAGCAGGGAGGCTTCGAGCTGGTCGATCTCCGCGCGGACTAGAGGCATCAGCGTCAGCGCGGCACTCAGATCGGCCGCGTCCACGGCCTCCTCGCCGTCCTCCGCCACTGCCGAGCCCGCCGCCAGGCCCACCAGCAGCCGGACCGCCTCGCCAGGTCCGATCATCGTCGGATGCCGGCCGCGGTCGCGGCGGGCAGGGGTATCCGCGTGCCGCTGCTGGATGCGGAAGAGCGCGGAGTATTCACGTTCGGCGCGCGCCCTGGGCGCATCCGGCGGAGTCCAGGCGTCAGTCACGCCTGCGAGTATTGCGCTAGAACTAACGGTTGTCAACTTTTTGTTTTCAACATCTTGTTTCAGGCGATGCCCGCGACCGGTCGGCCGGCCAGGAACGCGGTGACCGCCGCGCGGAATTCGGCGGGTGCCTCGACCTCGGGAAAGTGGCCGATCCCGGCCAGCTCGAGGAAGTGGCCGTTCGGCAGCGCCGTCGCGATCAGGTGCATGGCGGCGGCCGGCACGGTGACATCGAATTCGCAGCCGATCGCGAGCGTCGGGGCGACGACCGCTTGCGCGCCCGCCAGCAGGTCGAGCCCGGCGACGAACTCCTTGGACATCTCAAACACCGGCTCCCAGTTCATCGGGGCGGCGCAGAGGCGGTCGAGGTAGCCGACCTCGGCCGGCCCGAGCTCGGCGACGTAGCCAGCCATCAGCGTGCGGTACTGGCGCCGCCGCTCCGCCTCGTCGAGCTCACCGGCGAGCGCGCCGTCGGCATCGGCGGCCGCCGCCAGGCGGTCGGCGCCGTCGGCGAACGTCTCGGCGAAGCAGGTGCGTGCCCGCCTGGCCGCGGCGATGAAGGCATCGTCAATCCGGGCCGGGCCGTTCGTCAGCACCAGCCGCTCGACCCGGTCCGGGTGTGCGCCGGCGTAGGCGAGCGCGACGCAGGCGCCGTGGCTATTGCCGTACAGCGTCAGCTTTTGCTGGCCGAGATGCTCCCGCAGCGCCTCGACGTCGTCGGCGTAGCCGGCGATGCCGTACCCGCCCGAGGTCGGGGGCGCGCTCGACTCGCCGGTCCCCCGCGGCGCGAACACCAGCAGCTCGTGGCCCGGCAGTTCGAGCTCGGCGAAGTACGCCTCGGGATCCATGCCGGGACCGCCGGGGACGCAGACGACGAGCGAACCGGTGCCGCGGCGCTGGTAGGAGAGCCTGCGACCGCCTTCAGGCTGGAATGTCAGGTACGTCAACTCAACTCCCCGTATGAGACCGCTTTGGTACTTAAACGTATAGACCAGACAGGCGATGGCCCGGGTCGCCCCCGCACGGCCAGCCCGATGTCATCCGATGGATAGCAGGCTGCGGTCAGGGCTTCGCCAGACCCCGCCGACCTCGACCTGCAGCAGCCCTTCAGGCCGCTCCTTGGTGGGATCAGCCACGTAGTCTCAAACGCGGACCTCCTGCACCAAATCTGTGCATTTCGGCTTTGATTTTATGACCCTTGACCATATCTGGTGATTGGCGTAGGCCAAGGAAGTGGAGCAGGTCGATCGCCACCAGCAAGGCGGATGCGCGCGGGAGGACGAGAATGAAGAGATTGGTCCGATGCGTCGCTGCCGGGCTGGCTGTCATACCGCTAGTGGTATTCGCCGTAACGCAGAGCACGTCAACCGCGAACGCGGAGGACAACAGCGTCGGCCTGACTCCCGCGATGGGCTGGAGCAGCTGGAGCTTCATCCGCGACGACCCGACCGAGGCCGGCATTGAGGCTCAGGCGAAGGCCATGAAGGACAGCGGGCTGGCCAGCGTCGGCTACCAGTACGTGAACATCGATGACTTCTGGTACGAGTGCCCCGGCAGCCAGGGCCCCAACGTCGATCAGTACGGCCGCTGGGTCATCGACCCGACGAAGTTCCCGTCCAGCGGATCGCTCAACGGCATCCAGGTCGTCGCCAGCTACGTGCACAGCCTCGGCCTCAAGTTCGGCCTGTACGTGACACCCGGCATCTCGGCGCAGGCGGTGGCGGAGAACACGCCGATCGAGGGCACTTCGTATACGGCCGACGAAATAGCCGAGCCCTCAGCGCCGGAGAACAACTACAACTGCGGCGGCATGGTCGGCATCGACTACAGCAAGCCGGGCGCGCAGGCATTCATCAACTCCTGGGCCGATGAGCTCGCCTCCTGGGGAGTGGACTACGTCAAGCTCGACGGGGTCGGCTCGTTCGACATCCCCGACGTCGAGGCATGGTCG
>Ga0302325_10018411_pt1 | contig 14719 bp, 14 predicted proteins | sample Palsa_T0_2_FD_201948 | JGI IMG/M metagenome (GOLD analysis project Ga0302325, IMG submission 201948) | Peat permafrost microbial communities from Stordalen Mire near Abisko, Sweden - Palsa_T0_2 | ecosystem: Environmental > Terrestrial > Soil > Palsa > Peat permafrost | place: Sweden: Abisko... | reverse complement strand
AAATGAAAGTGACTAAAAAGCACACGACAAAAATCGTGACGGTTTCCGTCCAAAGGTCTTTGGATGCGCGCCGGGCCCGTAAATTCGCCGCGCGATCTTGAACCGCCGTTGTCATCGCTGCTCCGCTTGCGCCAAAGAAGCGATGTCTACCTCCATGAGCCGCTGGCCCGGGGTCACGCGCTCCTCGCAGATCTCGCGGCCGGCCCGGCAGGGAAACAAGCGGTAGACGGGGACATCGGCGCGGTTGAAAACGAATTGCTTGTGTTCGAGATTGTCGATGTCAGCAGAGTCGGTGATCACGAACGTGTTGCCAGCCCAAGCTCTCAGCCGAAACTGTTCGGTGGACGGCTCGTAGTCGGCGAAGTCAAAGCACCGCCCTATGCACGGACGGCCGGCGACATGCTGTAGCGCCTGCACGTAGAGCCGCGAATCCTTGACGGTTGCAATTACGCGCGAATCCGGCGGCAGTCTGGACACCGTGCGCGCTACTTTTTGCTCGACCAGATTCAAGGCGCGCTCATCCACATAAGATAAGGATAGAAATACAGCCATCAATACGAGCTGCGCGGTTTGCGCCGGAGCCTTCAGGGGCGCCGTCGCAAGCGATGCGCATAACAAAATGGCGGACAAGAACGAAAGCCTCAGCGTAATGTACGCCAGACCGCCGCTGTATATTGGCAACCGAATTGAATCCGGCAACGATACGGAGGCGGCCGCCATCAGTAGCCACAGGTGCAGCATGATGTCGTGCGAGGGCCGCGGAAGCGATTCGAAGCGGCGGACCAGGACCAGGATCAACCAGCATAAAAGGCCGGCCGCGACGAAATTGTATTTTGCTCCGAAGGTAAGTACTTGATCGGCTCCAAAGAACGTTTCGACGCGGAAACCGCGCGCCCAGACGGACGGCACGCGATTTGCTATGAGAGCTGCCAGCCCGGCGATGCCTATGAGTCCGCCTACCAGCAATCGCCAGCGATTCGACGGCCTCATCCAGCGGGCGGCTAATATGTAGCCGATCACCGCCAGGGCCCACAGACACGGCAGGAAATGAGCGATCCAGGCGACCAGCAGCAATGGAAGGGCAAGCCAGCGCGCCCGTGAATTATTCCACCAAACCAGGGCGATCGCGCCGCAACAGATTCCGACGGAAATGTAAAAGTTGAAGAAGCCCATCCTGAACACGGCGCCAAAGGTGAGCAATGCGAGCAGAGGCGAGAGTCCCCAAGCCGGCTTCGCGCCCGTGGCCGACACCAGAGCGAAGCTACCCCAGAAGAAAATCTGGACGGCGGAAATCACCGCGATTCGCTCGGTCAAAACCACGCTGAAATGTTTCAGCAACCAACTCAACAAAAAATCGAAGAGCACATTGGTGCACTGTGGAACGACGGAGAGGCCCTTCAAGGCGCCGTCCGCGGCTCGATTCGCAAGCCAAGCGTTATACAAATGGCTCGACAGATCGCTCGCTTGAATGTGTTGTTGCCATACGCACGGGACCGCCACCAGGAGCGCGGCCGCGAAATAGGGCGCCGCTGACCGAAGCAGCCGCGGAGCTTGGCGTTCCACCGGGATCTGGGTTTCGGTGACAATCATACAAGCCGAATGGATTGGAAATTAGGCAGCAGCTGGAAGTTGGTTTGAACGGAGCTTACCGATTTCCCCGCCTGCAGGATGCTGGACTCCGCTAAAGCCTCGCTTCCGGCGCTTATTCGCAAATAGCGGATCTTCAGCAGATCGATTCCCATGATGCGGCAACACGTCGCGTCGACCGCCGGCAAGTTGTCCCCCGCCACCAGCACGTCGCAATGCTTGGGCGTTCCCTGGATGGGTCCATTCCCCTCCATCCCTTCAATTCCACCCACGATGGCGAACGTGTTTGGAAACGCGGCGTGAAGGTCAGTGATGGATTCGTCGATTCCCGCCCAGTGCAGAACATTTTTCGGCCAACCATAGACGCCTCCTGGAACCAAGCCAAAGAGGTTTTTCATGCCGGGTGTCGCGCCCACCCAGTGATGGGTTTTCATCTTGGGCATGGAAACCAAAAGGTCGCAGCGCAGCGCTGTGTGGGGGAGGTAGACCGTGCGCAATTTGGAGACGGGGCGTTTCAGAAGAACGGCCGAGATGTCGTCCAGATTGAGATCGGTGAACAACCCCTCGAAAGACGGAATGGTTTGAAAATAGCCGGCGGCATCGGCCAGATCCAGCGTGATGCGTCGATGTCCAGGGCCCTCGGCGATCCTAACCTCGGCGGCGCCTAGCGAACGGAACGCCTCCAGCGCCGCATGAACCAGCAATGGATGGGTATTGATCGTAGTCGCCGAATCGAATTCGACCAGGTTCGGTTTCAGCACAACGCGCTTTCCGCGAACTTGCAGTTTGTGCTCGATCGGAAGGCGCCGCACCGAATCGTAAACGGATTGATCGTAGGCCGTGTGCCGCCGGACGGAAACCATTGCCTGTGTACCCGCGTTTCGGCGAGAGCATGAAGAAGCCGTCGGAGCCGCGGATGCTCCAATCAAGAGCTGACGCCGGCTTGGGGTAAGCCGCGATTTCAAGGCGCACCAAATACGTCATCGCCATCCAACGCCCGTCGCAGGATGGCCGCCAGCGCGACCTCCTGAGTGGAACGGGATCGAGTGGCGTATGTTGGTGCCGGTGGGAATGCCTGACGATGCGCCAGCAGGCCGAGATGCAGCCAACTGGCCGCCTCGAGCGATCGGGTGGCTTGAAGATACTGCTTGGCGCGTTCGACGGATCGAGCGACACGGCTCGGCGGCAAATCGTCCAATGCCAGCAGCGCCAGACCGGTAGTCTCCGGATACGAGGGCGCTTCATAACCGAGCGCCTTGGTGGAACCGTGATTCCATCCTCCGTCTTCGCAGACACTCGACATCAGATATTCCTGACCGCGTTGAATTCTGTCTCGTATCTCATCGCGAGGGTCTCGTTGACTAGCTTTGCGAAGCGCGAGGATGGCGAACGACGTGGGACTCACCCAGGCTGCCGTATCCGGAAACCAGGGCCAGCCCTCGGGCGCGCCTCGATCCACACGCCCGCTGATCATCGCAACGCGGAGACGTTGCACCCAGCTCGACTCGCGCCCCGTCTTCGACAAGAGCCAATCCAGAGCGCCCCGCGCATGGAACCGCGCCAGCATGGGCGCCGGAAGGAGCAAGACTAACGCCGTGACCCAGGTGCAGTCCTCCACCAGTGGCCGCGGAGCAAATCCGCCGTCCCGCCGTTGATTGGCTCGCAGCCAATTCAGGCCTCTGCCGACTGCCTGGGAATACACTTCGCCTTCCGATGCCAGCGCGAGTAACGCAAACACCGTGGGCTCGGTCCAGGAACTTCCCGCGCGGTACGGCCATCCTCCATCAGGATTCTGAACGGCGCACAGCGGGCAGAACGCCAGTCACTTTATCGGAGCGACCTCCGCTTCCGGCGCCTCATCAGGTAAAGCACCAAGACGGCCGCGGCCGCAATCCAGAGAACCACTTCGAGTGAGTTATTCATGATAGTTTCCTTTCTTAAGACCTAACCTTTGAACTGACGCATCATCGGGAACAAATACTTGAAGACCTGCAAGAGGCCCGGGCCGGCGGCGACCAAAAGCATCGACGGCAAAATAAAGAAGAAAATCGGGAACACCAGTTTCACGCCGACTTTCCCCGCTCGTTCTTCGGCTTCCTGGCGACGCCGGACGCGCATGAAATCGGAATGCGTACGCAGCGAGTCGGCCATGCTGGTGCCGAATTTATCGGTCTGAATCAGGATGGCGACCAGTTTTCGAAGTTCGCGCTCGCCGGTGCGATCAGCCAGGTTTCGCAACGCTTCAGCTCGGCGCTTTCCGGCGCGGATCTCGAGGTTGAGAAGTCCGAGCTCCTCGGACAGGACCTTGTGCGTTATCTGCAACTCTCGAGCGACATATTGAATCGCTTGATCCAGTCCCAGGCCTGCTTCCACGCTGATCACCATCAGATCGAGCGCGTCGGGAAGAGACATCCGCAACTCCTCGCGCCGTTTGTCCACCAGGTGATCGAGATAGAAATTGGGGCCGAAATACCCCAGGAATCCGGCGGTGGCCAGCAGGACAATTCCAAGGATCGTATTGGAGGTCACGCTGCTGCGAACGATGAACGCCAAGATCACTAAAGTGGTGCAAAGAATTATTTTTATGCCGTAAAGAATCGGAAGCGCACTGTCATTCCTGTATCCCGCCGCGATCAATTCGCCGCGAGCCATGGCTGCGTCCTGGGGCGAAATGGGGACATTCTTGCCGATCTGCTCAATGACGGTTACGGTAAGCCCGGGCTCGTCGTCCGATAGTTTGTCGATCAGCGGATTGGAAATCGCCGCGGGCCCCCCCAACTGCTCAAAGACCCGGCCCGGCTTCGCATACCGCCGATATCCATAGACGGAGATGGCCGCCATGAGGATGGCGAACAAAGCGAATGAGATCAAAGCAGCCATAGCGTCCTCCTAAACCTTGATCCGGATGATCCGGCGGATAAAGTAGTAGCCCACAAGTTGACCGACGATAGCGCCCAGGACGAGCCACTTACCGTCCGCCTCCCTCGCCATTCCTTCCAAGTAACCGGGCGCCACAAGCATCAGTCCCAGCATCAGAGCCAGAGGCATGAGAGTCAGAATCGTGGCGGTCAATCTTCCATGAGCGCTGGCCGCCTTCACTTGGCCCTTCAGCCTGAACCGCTCTCGAATTACGTGCGCCAGACGAGTCAGGATCTCGCTCAAATTGCCGCCGGTCTGTTTCTGCAACAAAATCGACGAGATAAAGAATCGGACGTCCACCAATGGAAGCCGTCGCTCCAGGTTCGCCAGGGCGACTTCCATCGGCGCGCCGAGATTTTGTTCGTTGAACATGGTGCGGAACTCGAGCCCCAGCGGATCCGGCGATTCGTCGCCGATCATCTCCAAGCTGATCGAAAAAGCGTGACCCGCGCGCATCGACCGAGCCAGGAAATCGAGCGCTTCGGGAAACTGCTCCTCGAACTCCGCGAAACGCCGCCGACGCTTGTAGCGGACATACAGGTATGGAAGCGAGGCAAAAGCGAGCGCGGCGGCCAGCAGGCTCAATATGGAGAAGGCCAGGACGTTGAACTTCCAGCCCAATATCAAACCGATCGCCGCCCCGGCCAGCGTTAGAATGAGCAGAAGCCCAAGCGACCAATTCAGGCCGGACTGCTGCAGAGTGGCTTCCACGTGTTGAGCCCAGTCAAGCCGCGAAACCGCCCGCGCCATCAAATCGTCGCTATCGTCGGCCTCAAAGAGGATATGCGTGTCCGCCTGCTCGGACGGATTCCCTTCCACCGTGCGAAGCATGCTCTTGACCTGCTTCTTGCGTTGCGATTCCAGGAAATTCAACCCCAACGCGGTGGATATCAGAACCACCGCCAAGATGCAGAAGAAGAGGAAGAAAAATACTGTTGACATAGCTCCTCAGGAAATTTCAACGATGGTCTGGAATACCGACGCGGGAATGTTCACTCCGGCGGACTGGAGTTTCTCGTAGAACTTGGGACGAACGCCGGTGGCGCGGAATCTTCCGGTGACGCGGCCGTTCTCCGTGAGGCCGGTCTTTTCGAACACGAAAATATCCTGCATCGTGACCAGATCGCCTTCCATTCCGACGCATTCGGTTATACCGACTACGCGGCGGGTACCGTCGCTTAAGCGGGCGATCTGAACGAACAAGTCCACCGCCGAGCTGATCTGCTGGCGGATGGAGTGAACGCTCATGTTGGCGTTCGCCATTCCAACCATTACCTCCAGCCGGCTGATGGCATCCCGCGGCGAGTTGGCATGGACGGTGGTCAGCGATCCGTCGTGACCCGTGTTCATGGCCTGAAGCATGTCGAGCGCCTCTTCGGCTCGCACCTCACCCACGATGATCCGGTCCGGCCGCATGCGCAACGCGTTGATCACGAGCTGGCGCATTTTGATGGCCCCGGCGCCCTCGATATTCGGGGGCCGCGTTTCCATGCGCGCCACATGGATCTGGTTGAGTTTCAGTTCCGCGGCGTCTTCGATGGTAACGATGCGCTCGTCGTCGCGGATGAAAGTGGACACGACGTTCAACAGAGTGGTCTTGCCGGCGCCGGTGCCGCCCGATATCACGACGTTCAGCCGCGACCGCACGCAGGCCATTAGAAGTTCCATCATTCCGGCCGTCAAGGACAGGTTCTTGACCAGATCAGGGGCGGTAAGGCGCTCGCGGCCGAAGCGGCGGATGGACAAGAGCGGACCGTCCACAGCCACGGGTGGTATAGCCGCGTTTACGCGCGATCCATCCGGCAGCCTTGCGTCCACCAGCGGCGAGGATTCGTCGACGCGGCGGCCCACGCGCGATACCACCTTCTCGATAATCCGCAAGAGATGGGCGTCGTCCTTGAACTCGACCGGCGTGCGATATAGCTTGCCGCCGCGCTCGACGAAGACCAGACGCGGCGTGGTGACCAGGATATCGGAGATGGTCGGGTCTGCCAGGAGCGGCTCGAGAGGTCCCAGTCCGAAGACTTCATCGAGGACTTCTTCTATGACGCGGTCCTTCTCGACCACGCTCAGCGGCGTCTTTTCTTCTTCCACTAAACGAGCTACCGCCGCGCGGACCTCGTTGCGGACGCGGTCGCTCGCCACCGACGAGAGCGCCTCTAAATTAATCCGGTCCAGGAGCTTGCGATGCAGGGCAAACTTCAGTTCCTGGTATTCGGGCGTGTAGGATTGCGGATTAAAAAGCCGGCCTACCCAGCCCGCGTCTTGCTTCAGTTGTGTTGCCGTTGCCATGCGCTACGCTCCTGCCCAGAGGGAGAACTTCTTTTTCTTGACCTGCTCGACGCCCGCTACCTTCATTGCAAAGCCGGCCAGATGCTTGCCCAAAGCGCTGCCCGGAGACAGCAGCTTGCCTTCCGCGTAGCACTCAGTCAATGCCATATAGTCGTTCGGAACAACCGCATACACCGGAGTCCCGAGCATGGCTTCCAGTTCCTCCATCGTGACCTCGTAGCGCTTCGGCGCCCGGTTGAGCACTAGGTGTAAGCGGCTCGGCTGTAATCCGATGTCCAGTAGCCGTTGGACCATCGTTTTCGTCTGGTGAAGCGCCGGCACATCTAGAGTGGAGACGATATACAGGTCGTCGATTTCATCCAGCGCCGCGACGGCGGACGGGCTCAGGCCGCGGCCGAGATCCAGCACCACCCAGTCATACTGCGTGCGCACAAAGCTCAGTACAACGCGCAACTGCTCGGGCCCGACCGGCTGTCGAGGGGCGGGAACCGGCGCAGCGATGATCTCGAGTCCTGGGATGCCGTTGGTAACCAGCGCCTTCCAATAGTTTTGGTCTAGACGATGGGTGTTGCCGGCGGCGTCGCCGATGCCGTATTTGCCGCCGGTCTTCAATAGAAAAGCCACCATGCCGGAATCAAAATCGAGATCCGCGAGTAGAACGTGGGAATTCGTGACATTCGGAAGCTCGACCGCCGCGTGGCAAGCGATGGTGGTGGCGCCGCAGCCACCCTTGGCGGAAAGGAACCCGATGGCGTGGCCTCCCCTGCGAACCGATTGATTTGCGTTCTTGCGTTCGGCGCCGATTCGTTCGAGCGCCGCTCGCACTTGCTCGCGCATGGGAGGATAAAGGTACTCGGCCGCGCCTGAGCGCATGGCGTCCAAGATGGCTGCGGGCTCCGCGCTGGTATTTAAGGCCAGCACCGCCGAGCCGCTCGCGCTGGAGCGAATTTTTCGGATCACGTGATCCAACGGCTCGCGCAGAGTCGAAATATCCAGGAAGATCACATCGGGACGCATTCGCTCCAGCCGATCGATCAGAGAGCCAAGATCGCCGATCTCGGATTGCTCCATGAGGATGCGGACAGGCAGATCCTGCAGGGACGATTGCAATTCGTCCCACATGCTCTTCGACTCGATGACAATTCCCGCGGTCAGTGGATACACTCAAGCCTCCAGCATCTATTGACCGGATCCCGAGGCAGGCGACGAATTGGCCTGCGGCTGTGTGGGCTGTGTCGGTTGCGGTTGCGCGGCCGGCGTCGGAGAATTGGCTGCGGGGGCCGACGTTGTGCCCGACGTCGGAGGCGGCACCAACATCGGCACGAATTGAATGGACGGTTGGGTTTGCTGCTGTTGCTGTCCAAGCACCGGTGTCCGCATGCTCTGAATCAACTGTTCCACCGGCATGCTGGGCTGCGGCGGACGCACCGGGACCGGTCCGGTGGTCTCGATACCGGGAGTGCGCGGCGCGGTGGCGGCCGTGTTCGGCTCCAGGAGTTTCTCGGGGAACTTCAGCGTTGGGAGCGGCTGGCCGGCCGGAATGGGGCGCACGATTTCCGGCGTCACGATGATCAGCAGTTCGGAGTTGGTCTTTTGCAAATTGCGCGAGCGAAACAGTTTTCCGAAAAACGGGATATCGCCCAGTCCGGGAATCTTGCTGAGAGTGTCCGTCACCCGGTTGTCCAGCAGGCCGCCGATGGCGAAGCTCTGCCCGGATTCCAGTTCGATGTCGGTCTGGACTCGGCGTGTAGAAAGGGCCGGGATCGTGAAACCTTCAAAGGTGAGCCCATTCGCGAAGTCCAGCGAACTGACTTCCGGCGCCACTTGCAAACGGATGGTGCCTCGCGGCGTAACCGTCGGCGTGAAGTTGATGCGCACGCCGAACTCGCGAAACTGAATGGTCACAGCTCCCAATCCAGCGCCTCCTCCTTGGAGCGTGGGGAACGGAAACTCGCCGCCAGCTAGGAAACTGGCGGTGCGGTTATTGCTGGTCAGGACGTTCGGCTCGGCCAGAATCTCCAGCCAACTATTGGCCTGCAACGCTTCTATAGTCGCGCCGAGATTCAGGTCCGGCCGGAAGAAGAAGAGGTTCAGGGCATTGGTCAACGAGAAGTTCGTGGTGGAGGGCGAGCCGGCGGAGGAGGGCGTTGTGGAGAGCGTCGGCGCTGGAAAAGCGCCGGTGGATACGGCGCCGATCGTGTTGGTCGCTCCCGTACTAAACAAGTTCAGTCCCAGTTGCGTGGAATGCGTTCGATCGACGTCGACGAAGCGGACTTTGATGAGGATTTGAGCTTCCACCGGCGGCACATCCACCCGCAGCAAATTGACCGGCTTGCCCAAGGTGCTGGCGATCGCCACCGCGCGGTCCGCACTGGTGAGATCCCTGGCGGTGCCGCGCAGAAATGGGATTCCGTCCTCGAGTGTGATGGAAACCTTTTCGTCGGCAAGCTCCTGTTGGAGTTCGCGATTGATGGCGTCCAGCCGCGCCGTGCTGGCCTGCACGAGTAGATCGAAGATCAATCGATTGCCGTTTTCCTGCCAGACGATCAGGCTGGTTTCACCCGGCCCTTTTCCGTTTACTAGGATCTCGCGGGGAGTAGTGGCGATCGCATCGGCTACTGCTGGGTTTGCAATCGAAACGCGGCGGATCACCGTCGGGCTATCCACCAGAAGCGATTTGCCGACGGTCACGAAAAGCTCGCGCGCGCCCGTGGCCGGCGTGTCCTGCGGCGCGTCCGGGCCCTGCGCGCGTAACAAGAGGGCGGCGGCGAAAAATAATGTGGAACCCCAGATTCGATAGCTCACTGGTGCTTCTCCTCTTCGGGCTGGAATTTTGTTTCGGCTCGATTAGTTCCGGTAATCACTTCCACGGTGAAGGGCACGACCACCTTGGCGGAAGGCGCCGGGGCCGGGGCCGGTTTCGACGCAGCCACCAGCCGCATCTTCGACTTCGACCCGCCGCCCTCTTTAGGCGATTGCGGTAAGCCCTTATTGCCCGAGAATAAGTTGGAAATCGCAGTGCCGGGAGTCTTAACGGTGTCGGTATCCAGAGGATTACGCAGAATAAGCTGGATACGGGTCTCATTGCTGGCCAGGCTCAGAATCTCGGCTTGTTCGGGAGTAACCAACAGATTCACCACCTGCACGTTGACCGGTTTGCCCTCGGAGTCCTTCTGAATGTTCTGGCCGGCCGAGAGCACTTCGATATTTTGCAGCAGTGTCTTGCTTTGCGTCCCCAGGGTATTGGAAGCATTGGGCGGATTGCCGGCGATGAGAATGTCGACCCGCATGCCCGGCAGGACGAATCCAGCCACGCCCACCACGTCGTTGACGCGAACCGCGACGGCCCGCATCCCCACCGGTATGGTGGCGGCCAAGCCCGCGCCGGCGCCCTTGGGAGCTAAGCGGCTATCGAGGATAGGTTCGCCTTCGTAAACCGTCGCCACTACTCCGCGGCCGATCACGTCGGCGGGTTTGATCACCGCTCCTTTCGGTTGCTGACCGCTCCAGTCGACGGTTTTCAAGTCGCTTTCCTTGATTAGCGTGCCGATATCTAAGTCATGGCTCGCCACGGCCACTTGAGTAGTGGGCGGCTTGGCGCTGACAGCCAACTTAGTCGAAATCAGACGATACAAGACCACGCTCGCAAGGGCGGATATTATAAGTGCGAAAGCCAAAACGGATAATAGACGTTTGTTCATTTTTTCTAACTCCCTGCGTTACCTGCCGCGAGATTACTGTTTGCCGCCGACCATAGAGTGTTAGCGCTGCTGCTCATTCCGAGAAACATCGCGGTTCCCGCCAACGCGATGAAGGCCAGTAAAAGCGCGTATTCGAGCATGTCCTGACCGGATTCATCGCGCTCAAACCCGCGCAGACATTCGCTCACACTTTTTTGTTTCAAGAATTCCATCCTTTAAGAAACGGACGCACCACAACTAACAAAAATAGGAGCAGGGCGGCTCTCTGCCAGGTCGCAGACGTAGCGGCCCTGCTCAGTTGCATTAGCTACTTACCGATCGGCCGGCAGAGGCGTCAACTACTTCCCTTGTCGATCTTCACATCCCAGCCGTCACTCAATGCCCGCGACTAACTGCCGCTCGTATTGGCCGCCGCCGCCGCGTTGTTGAGCCTTGAGTTTGCAATGGTCCAAATGGTGTTGACGCTCGCACCAGCGCTGATGAACAGCGCCGCCGAAGCCAAAGCCACGAAGGCCAGCAACAATGTATATTCGATCAAGTCCTGGCCCTGATCGTCTCTGAGAAAGCTCTTCAGAATGCTCATTATTGGCGTTATACCCCCTTTATTGGTTTAGCCGGAGCCATCCTGGGATCAGGCTCCCCGGCTTTCGTGATCCTAGGATCATCGTCCTTTCCACTTACTGCGGTGGAAAACCTTGTATGTTCCGGCAGCGACGCGCGGCGAAATACAATCGCGACATGGTCGTCGTACACTGCCTTCCAATGACTTGACTCCTTGATAGCGCTTGCGAGCGGCGCCGCAGGCGACAGCACGATGGTGTCTATCCCGTATTTGTCCAGGTACTGCTGCCAGTCGTATTTGACGTTCATCAAGTCGAGATACTTTTGCTCGAAATCCTGCCCGTAGAAGTCGCTTCTTCCGTCGACGAATACCTTGTGGGCGGGGTAGAGCTGATAAATCAGATAGTCTCCCCACTCGTCGTCGGTGAAAATTCGCGAATCGGGCTTAGCGCTTAATAGAGTAAGTGCGCGCGAGGGATAGCGCTTGGGATCGTATTCGGGCTTCAGCTTGCCGCTGGCGGCGGGATTCGACAACAGCATCGCCAGCAGAGCGATGGCCGCGGCGCTGGCTGCGTGGATTCTCCATTGCCGGTCCGTCGCCGCGAACTCCCCGCCGATTTCGCGGAAACCAGCCGCCGCTCGCTTGACCCAAGCCGCCAGGCGGGCGCATTCCAGGCTCTGGAGCATTTCGTCGAGGGCCCGAGCGACGAAGGGCGCCGCGATAATGCCGAACAACGGAATATTGCGCGCCGAGAACAGAGCCAGGTGCCCCCATCCGACAACGAGCACCAGCGGAACGAAGTTGCGGTGCTTCACAACGAACCAAGCCGCGCTCATGGCGCCCAGGAGCAGCAGGCATTCCAGATACAAGGCCGCCGGTTCGTGGAAACTGATCGACTGAAACTCGACGATGTTCTGAAGATGGTACGGTTCGGAGAAGAATTTGAAAATATGCGCGTGCAGGTGATAGGTGTACGGATTCACGAGCGTAGCCGCGGCGCTCGCCAGCGCGGCCGCTGCAAACCATGTCGCTCTCTTAAGGGCTATGCGGCGTTCTTCGGTTTCCATCGCAAACACGGCGCGCACGGCTTCCCCGAGGGCAAAACCAGCTAGAATGATCAACCCGCCCACGAAGCCGCCGTGGAGGTTGGTCCAAAGAATCATCAGTACCGGCGTCGCGAAGAGCCAGCGCGTCCGGCCTTCGTACACCCGATCCAGGATCATTAATAAAATCACCACGAACAAGAGAGTGAACAGGTGCGGGCGAGCCAGCCAATGCATGGCGGAGCAAGCGCAGGCCAGCAATGTCGCGCCGATTGCCAGGAACGGGTTACCGCAATGCCGCAGGGTGAGGCGGTAAAGCAACGCAAAAGTCACACAAAGTACTAGGATGCTCGCGGTGACGACGCTCGCCATGGCCCCGTGATGGTAAAGCCACGCAAAGCAAACGTCCCATAACCATTCCCAGGCGTACCAGAGTTGTCCCGACTTAGTAAATGAGAACATGTCCTCGCGGGGCACGCGCCCGTTAGCGAGGATCCACTCGCCGGTGCGGACGTGCCAACCGGTGTCGCCGTCTCCGAGCATCGTCTTGGCGCCGTCCATGCGGGTGAAAAGAAAGATGATCGGCATCAAGAACCCAATGTCGGTCAGGGACGGGAACAACCGCAGCGCCGCTTTGGAATCACGCGCCATCACATCACTCCCATGCGGGCGGCCACGGGTTGCGCGAAAACGTTTCGAATTTCGATCCGTTCAAATTGCAGCGCGACGAAGCAGCGCCCGTCTTCGGTGGTGGCGCGGACCGCTGTCGCTTCGCACGCCAAACAGCGCTGTCCAAAGCTCCTGTGAGCCGGTAAAGCAACCTCTAGCTGTACTAGATCCCCCAGCTGCGGGAAAGCGTTGGAATCCGTGTAGCCGGAGCCGCCGGTTACCACCAAAGCGCCCGTGCGGCCGAGATTTAGAGTCATCGCATCCAACATTTCGTAAGTGTCGCGCCGTTTGAGGCGGCAACTTAGCTGAATTTCGTATCGCGTTCCGCGCCGTCGTTCCATTGCTGAAGTTAGAAATGTACATCTTCGAGTACTCTGGGAACAAGGCTTCGAAGGATAACATAGTACTGTTAACTTAGGTTAGTAACTGGTACCGCACCTACTTGCGTTCTACGTCAGGGCCGTTACAATAGCAGAACAGCAATTAAACGGTAGTTGTTTCGAATCTTCTATTCGCGCTGCCGGAATGTGAGGAGTTACTAAAGTGATTTCCCTGGTTGTCTATACCAGTGAGCCGCTCAACGCGATGGCTCTCGCGTCTTTAGTGGCGTCGTGTCCGGATGTATGCCTGTCGTCGATCGTAGCCGACCTCCCCGAGCTGGCGAACCAGGCGGCCGCCGGCAAGCCCGACGTGATTCTGCTGTCGGTGGACGCCCAACTGGATTGGGGCCTGCTGCAGATGCTGCATCGGGAATCTCCGGGTTCCCGCGTGGTGCTGTGGGTGCACGAAATCGCGGCCGAATCCGCGTTTCGCGCCAAGGAATGGGGCGTGCGCGGCATTCTCAGGAAAAGCCTGCCGACGGAAATGATTCTCAAGTGCGTGCGGCGAGTCTACGAAGGCGAGCTGTGGCTGGAGAAAACGCTCACCGAAACGTTTCTCAGTGGAAGAACGGTCCGCGTGTCGCGCCGGGAAAATCAACTGATTACTCTGGTGTCGCAAGGATTAAAGAACAAGGAAATAGCGAGCGTAATGGAAATATCCGAAGGGACGGTGAAAGTATATCTTTCGCGCCTCTTCGAAAAGGTGGGGGTGCGCGACCGTTTCGAGCTGGCGCTGTTCGGTCTGCGATCGGCGTCGCATCCGCGTGAGGGTTCGGACGCCACGCCCGTTATGAAGACGGTTTTCGTAGCATCCGCCGGTTCCAGCGAACCTACGCGTAGCAGCGCGAGCACAAAGATGGCGCAGTTATTTTCGGATCGAGCCGTGGAATAAAGCGAGGCGTCGCGGTGTCTATCCGGCTACCAAAATTCAAAACGGAAAAACTGGCGGAGCCGGCCAATCAGGCGGTTCTGTTCCGGGGCCTTCCTGCCGCGCGCCCGATCTGGCGCTCGTTCTGTGCCTCATTGGCCGCGCAGGCGTTGATCGTCTGGCTGGGGACGTCCTACATGCATTTTCTGGCCGGCCTTCCCGACGTCAAGACGCCGTTGCTGAACGCGCGCGTGCTCGAGCTGGACACGGACCCGAACGCGAAATTGCGAGCGCCGCGAATCAAGATTCCAGATCGGGGCCAGGCGTCGAAGAAAGGGGCGGGACGCAGAGCCGCGGCGGGGCCAGGTTCGAAGGGCGCGCTCGCGCATCAAGGAGCGGCGCCCAAGCTGGATGCGAACGCGGGACTGCCAGCTCGTCCGGCTTCGGCGCCACTGCGAGAATTCCGCATGCCGGAGGTGCCGCCGAACCAATCCGCGCCGCAGACCCTGGTGCAATTGGATCTGCCGCCCACCCTCGACATGCATCCGCAACTGCAGGTGCCGGCGATCGTGATCCTGGCGAGCGAGGTTGCGCGCAAATTAAAGCCCAAGGAGTTTCTGGCGCCGCCCGAGAAGAAGAGAACCGTGCCGGTGCCGAACGAAGTGGCTCTCCAGCTTGGGCCGCCGGTGTTCAAAACC
>Ga0302325_10018410_pt1 | contig 14720 bp, 18 predicted proteins | sample Palsa_T0_2_FD_201948 | JGI IMG/M metagenome (GOLD analysis project Ga0302325, IMG submission 201948) | Peat permafrost microbial communities from Stordalen Mire near Abisko, Sweden - Palsa_T0_2 | ecosystem: Environmental > Terrestrial > Soil > Palsa > Peat permafrost | place: Sweden: Abisko... | reverse complement strand
TAGGCAGGTGAACTTTGAAGGAGCAGGGGCAGGACGGTGTGAGCAGGAAACATATAGAAAGTACTAAGTGTAAGTCTCCCAAATATCTTAACCCATCCTTCTCCCCAATCAATGGAAATGAGCATCAGCACAAAATGAAAGACATTCCTCCAAATCACTATATTGATGTAAGAATAATTCGTCAATTGAATAGGGACAACTTGGTTAGATCCGTATCCAATTTCATGGAACAACTTTGTGAACAGAAATTCTAAATATGAGAACAGAATTGTTAATTTTGAAGTTCATTCCAGGGCGTCGATACCTCAAGGCATTATGGAACACTTGTGGATTAAAATGAGATCATTCGCTCATGCCGGGCAACAATTAGAAACAGAAACCACCCGAGACAGATCCGGACCTGTATTCATCGATTCTCATTCGGATCGATTCCTCAAAGCCATGCTATCGAGTAATTCTAAGACCACCATTATCCACCAGCGCCTGGCAATGCACCTTGATCTTCCAGCCCTTGGATTGAACGCCATGCTAAAGCCAGCCATAAAAAAATCAACCAACCATAATTTCATGCTCGTATTCTTGTAACCTTTTACTCCATGCCACCTTGAAAACGCATACCCAGGACCCAGCTACCTTCAAACTCAACCCCTCTTCTAACCCTGGTACCGGCTTTTTTCCAAACGGCAGCGCCGAGACCGATATCAGCAACGAAAAGCTGCCACTCGCTGCCCGAGCCAGCCTCGTCATCATCTGCAACTCCCTCGCCGAGAGCCATCGTTTCTAATAAGCCTTTCTTCGGAGCCCCCATCGCTACGACATACTTGGCATAGATATAAAGCTGTCTGCCATCGATAATGCTAACTTTGCCGGACGTAGGATCAATGCCAGTAGGAATATCAATAGCTAAGACTGAGGCTTTGCTTCGATTAGCCCATTCAATGAGCTCGTAAGCCGTGGCTTGGTCGCCAGTTCTCAGTTCTTCAAACGATATTGTGAGACCGAGGAGACCGTCGATAATAAGCTCAATCGGAGCGTTCAGAGATTTGTTGTATACAAAAAGTTCCACCTTGTTGACAACCTTACCACCGAAGCTGCGGAAGACTTTGATTTGGCGTCTGAGTCCTACAAGGAGCTCTGATTCTCTTTCAAGGCCAAGAACGCAGATAACGACATTCAAGCCGTGATTTCGGATATGTCGGCCAGCTGCTACCGCTCGCATACCGCTCTTGTTATTGCCAGCGTAGACGACAACAGTCGGGACTGTGGAAGCCTTGCCTTGGGTTAAGCCCCGTCCGCCAGTGTTCAGAGCCGACAAGGCGACTTCAGCAATACCACGTCCGGCATTTTCGGTCATCATGTCCTCCGACAAGCCCAGCTCGTTGTCTGCAATATTCTCAAGATTGAGCATTTGCAAGGCTGAGATAGGCTCACACTGGCGATTAGACGGGACAAGAAAGAGGGCAGGGTTCGAGCTTGGCTGTGGGATCTACAAGATGTTAACAAATAAGGTCTTCATCCCGATGAGACAATGCACATACAGAAAGAGTACGAGCTGGCTGGATACCAGTAATAGCAGCACTTCCCTTGCGAGAAGTAGGCCGGCGATTATTGCTGAGCTTGCTCTCCGCCCTACCGCCTCTGCGTGAGGTCCTGCCACTGCCGGTATCTCTTTGACTTGTTCTCTCCTCAACCTCGCTATCTCCAGCCTCGCTCTTCCAAGAATCTCGGTCAACCTTGCCATTTGGCATATCAAGAACATTTTCTGTAGCATGAAGATTCTTTCCGCCTGCTGTGCCGGGTTTGGCCCTTGGCAATCTGTTATGAGCGACGAGTCGATCGCCCTCCGCAATGGTATCCTCTGCTTGAATTTGTGTGAAGACAGTTTTCTTGTCGAACTTTGCCAGGCTTCCCTCGAAATCAAAATCTCCCATTTCCTGGACATCCGTAGCATCCTCAGTAGCCCAGCCGTTCTCCTCACTCTTCCCATTCCTGCGTCCTTTCTTCTTCAACGTAGAAAATGGTTGGAATGATGGATTTGGTTCCAGTAAAGGAGTCTGTCTCCAACCCTTTGCATCCAAGAGAGGGGTTTCTTTCCAAGTTTTCGATCTTGTGGTCTCCTTGACAGAAGTGACAGTAATAGTAGGATCTTGTGGTGTATCCTCCCGCTCCTTTCGTCCCCTCCGCTTTCGAACCCGCTTCCCCTGAGTCTTTGCAACAGGTTGCGCAAAACTTATGTGTCCTGCTCCATCCAATTCCTCCAAAGCCGGAGCTTCCGCATCATCTACCTGGTCTTCAGTAAACCCACTGAGCTTCGACACTGTCGCAACCAAATCGGCGACTTGCTGGGGTAGCTTCTCGAGCGAACCGTTCTTCTGCATTATATCCGCTAATGTCGGACGGGGCGTGGGCATCTCCCTAACTAGAGGCTTCTCGTCCCTCCCAGTCGCAGTCCTCGCTGAATCGATCCGTTCCATCGATGTAGAGCTCCATTGATTCGGTATAGAAGGGCGACTAGTAGAAGTTGGCCGCTTACCTACACTCAGGATGGCTGGGTCCTCGAAGGTCTTTGTCGGCTGGGTTACGGGAGTTGCCCTGGGTGGAGGAGCTCGAACGGCCGATGCATTATTCTCATTACCAGCTTCAACCAGCTCTACGATCTCTGCGGCGTTGATTGTGAACTCCGGGACGTATTTGCCGTTGGCTGGACATGTAACTAAAAGCATAGAAGTAAGCAGGTGTCTGAGGAAGCTCAATGATGCCGGGGTGTCTTACCATTTCGTAAAGTCAAGCTCTTGCCGGGCTCAATGCCACTGACTACGCCTCGAAGCTGAGCGCCCGGTGGAGAACTGAGCGTCACCAACATGGTGAGCCCGATGAAGGTATTCGACATCTCGGACTCAGTGTCTTCGTTCCACCGTATCAGGTCGGTCGTGCCCTGATCTTGTCTTATAATTGGAGAGGCACTATGAGTTTGAGGCAGGATGTGGATGGAGAAGATTCTGTGCAGATCTTTGCTACAGACCTGGATTGGGGGATAAGAGGCGGTATCCTGCAGATAGATTGACGTGGTGGGAATAAGCTTTGTGAGCAGGACAAAGTATATTTTCCTGTGGTGTTGATCTAGGGTAGACTTGCCTTTTTTAGCCGCTGTCACCTCGTCTCTATCGATAAGCTTCGGCCCACTTCGCCTCTTCAACTCTACCCTTTTTGAACTAATTGAAAGAATCATGATACGGACACATGTTTAAACCGGAGATTCTCCTTATGGAGGTCTATTGTGATGCTATGCTTTGTAGGTACATCAATGTTGACTACGTCTCCCGACTTCAGATCTAAAGCAAGTCCAGTAATTGATAGCACTGCTCTAATTATGACTTCTGCAAATCCATTCCATCCCACTGCCACTCTAAACCCCATAATGCAATTTACAGTTCGGTGCAAGATCATAAGTCTAGACAGGCCACCTGGCCCCCAACGCCAAGCAATGCTTGGCATAATGCAGCATAATCAAAGCAATTCACGTCCTCTACAACAAGCTCAACCATAAGCAGCCATGCTGGCTTCAAGCTCATCATCATCATCAACAAGTTGTTCCCAGCTACGGGTCTGCTCATCCCCCATATACTCCTCTTCGGCAGTCGTAACTTTCTTCACAGCTTGAGGTTGAACCACCTTGGGATGCTTCATGGCCTGATTGACACTGTAGAGGCTGTCGTAAAATTGCGCTACCCGTGGATGTGCCATAACTTTATTCTTGTCAAAGTTATGAACTTCGAGGCCGGCCTGAGTTGTTGCTCGGCTGAGAGCGACGTAGGCTTGACCCTTTTCGAACACCCTCTTAAGATCTATCTTGACTCGCTCAAGGGTCTGCCCTTGTGCCTTGTGAATCGAAAGAGCCCAAGCAAGAATAAGTGGGAGTTGAGATCGCTGAGCCTGTACCTCACCAGTTGGAAGCTCAACTTTCCATTCCTCAGGTTGGACAAGAATGTCCTGAATGGTTCCATCGGCAAGTGAAAACTGCACAAGGGGGTATTCAGTGCCAGCCGTTGCGGATGATTCTTTTTTGGAGGAAAAGGTGGCTTTAATGCGTGAAAAGCGGGTGCGCGTTTCGTCGTCAAGGCCATCCAAGTCTTCTTCACATGTGCCCTCGTGGAATAATTCTGGGTGGTTGTCATATAGGTCAAATGTCTTCTCGTCCATGAAACCTACTACTTTCCCAAGAGATCCGTTGACTAGTCCGTCGTTCATATTCTTGATAAGCATTACTTGTGCTCCTTTCTTCAGTTCAATAGTCTTGGGGGCCATCATGTTAGCGAGCAACTTTTCACGCATTGCCAGGTCGGTAATAGTTCCAGTGTCGACTGCCTGGTATGTATGGAGCTTTCCAACTAATCCACGCATCTTGAAGGAGTTGGCGTTCTCAACTTCGTTCCTCGTTGGGAATCTGTCTGTTTGTTAGCTTTGTCAAGAGTCGGACCATATCATTTTACACACAGCTCAGTTGCTTCTAAGTTATCATCATAGTCTATTTTGCGGCTTAGCTTGCGAAAGGCTGCGATTGTGTCATTCGTAATTTTCCCCAGGCGCATTTCGTTGAGCATATTAGCAAAAACTATTTTTAAGTCAGTCATATATTTATCGTGAGCAAGCGTCGGAGAAATACCAGGATCCTTTTGACGGAAAACTTGTGTCAGCCCAATTGTGTGATGAATAGCAGTGGACCATGTGCCAGCATCAAATGCAAACTTGACTCCTCTGCTCTTATTGTCATAATCCGGTACTGGTGGCAGCTGGAAGAAATCGCCGGTGATGACAAGTTGGATGCCCCCAAACGGTCGGCCATTATTACGCATCATTCTGGCGATTCCTTCAAGTTTGTCGAATAAGTCACCGTCCACCATAGAAATCTCGTCGATAATCAGGATCTTGGTTCTTAACCAGCGTTGCTTCGCTTTCTGATTTCGTTTGATCTTCTTAACCAGTTGTGGTACATCCTCCTTGCCGAGTCCGATGCCGCCAAAGCTGTGAAGTGTGACACCTCCAATATTGCATGCAGCTAAACCTGTAGAAGCAGTAACAGCCACACGGTCAGGCTCTCGCAGATATTTCTTCTTCAAGTCCCGAATGATGGCTCGCATCAAAACTGATTTGCCTGTTCCAGCAGATCCAGTAAAGAATACACTTTTCGATTGGTTCACGACGAGGTCGAGAACTCTTTTTTGCTCATCGCTGAGGGTGACTGGTGATAGGCCAGCTTTGGCTTTCTTTGTGCCATAGTGGCCATCCATGGCTTCCTTTTCGACGTCATGAGTCTTTCTTGCAGCTTTTTGCTTGTCTTTGAACTTCTTCTTCTCTTCCGCTACCGCACTGCCAGTGGTGTTCCAGGGCATACGCTTGTCTTTAGGGAGAGGGGTGAAGTTCCATTCGGTTGGTTTCCCCTTTCCCAAATTCGGGCAATCCTTCGCATAATGGTCTTCTTTTTTGCAACGGAAGCAGATCTTTTTCTGGGAAGAGCCAGATGCTGCAAGAGCTGCCATGTTTTCTTCCCACTCCTCCTTGGCTGCCGTAACCTGATCTTCTTCTGCTTGCTTCTGAAGCCAGGGCAGTGTTCTCCGTTTCGCTGGACGATGATTCAGTTCGGCGTGCTTTTCCTCCACACTATCTTGCTGTTGCGTTCTGGTCAATGAGGTTGGCGGCGGCCCACTGTGTGATGGCGACGAAGACGACCACGTTACTGCACTGCTGGGTAGATTCTGCGATGAATCGGGTTGAATCTGGGGTGGTAACCTTGGAAGGGTGTATGGAGATGGTGATGGAGCTGCCAATTTCTGCGCGGAAGGTTTGGGTGGCGCTGCCATAGATGTGGGCAGTTCAAAATCCATATCAAAATCAATGTCGGCATCGTCGTCAAAATCATTCTCGTCGAAAAGAACACCATGGTGGCTTGAGACGGGAAGCTTGGATGCAATGGGATCTTCTTGTGTGAGATCAACGGTATCTGGGGTATGGTGAAAGGAATCTTGCTTGGTCAAGACTGAAGAGAGCGCGGAGTTTGCAGGCATCGATGGTAAGCTTGGAGATTTCCTCTTAAGGGTTGGCTTAATGTTTGATGATTTCGCATGGAGAGGGTTTGAAGAGTTCGTGTATCCAGTGAAGGCACCGATAGATTGTGACTGGCGGGCCTTCTTGAATTGTTCCTGGATGTTGCCATTTTGTGCAGGACTGCTAGACGGGAAAAGCTGCTTCGCAAGATCATTCGAAGGCTTTGGAGGCCCTGCCTCCTTGACTGCACGACCTAACATGACGTCTGCAATCGAAGAGTATCGGAATCTCGAAATCGGTGCATTGAAGGCAGATAATTGATAAAGGGGTGTCCACGCTTTCCAGCAACCCGCAAGCGTTCGTCGAGCGGCAAGAGAGAAGACTGGAAAGCGGTCCCAGCCAGTCGGCATACAACTGATGGATGGGAGCTTGAGAATTGCGGTCAATCCATCAAGCACAGTCAGGCAAGAGCTTTCGATGTCGTCCTCCGCCTTTTTGGAGGTGTTTCGCGTCAGTCATGGGAAAGCGCGATCCGATACGCGACGAACTAGTCCAAATCTAGAAGTATTTTATCATCATCACGTGGAGGAGCCAACAACATTAGGACCAGGCGGAATGGGATGGGATGAGCCGACAGTTATAGTTTTAGTAATTGGTGGTGTATAAAGGGCCTAATGGTATATACTCGCTCACGGGCAAAGCTACATCACTTCAAGAGGGCACAGAATCAAAGTCAACAAGCCATTATTCCTAGAGACCTCATGTCATTACAGTCTGCCTGACTACACACCTTATGTAAGTACCGCGCTCCCCACCACTACCAAAAATGAGAAGTTGAGACCGAGAAATTGGGTAGTCGCTAAAAGTAGATTCGTGGACTCATAAGACGAAGAGTGCGAACGAGAAGGCAGCCTACAATCAAATGCCGAGTTTCCAACAGTCGACCAACCAAGGAAAACAACTTTTGTCGACCGATGAATCACCTTTCCAACCTTATTGAACACAGAAATTTGTAATGGAAAGAGCATCTTGAAATAAAAAGGGCCTATGCACCATGCAGATCGGCCTAGCCGAATGGGAGATCACCCAAGCACAAGAGGAACAGATGCAGAAAGGAAACATGCGCTGCCCAAGTTGATAACCCGAAATAATCCTCCGAGAATCCATGCATATCGACAATGTTGACATCCAAGTTCAAATATGATCGAGCATGAAGCACTAGCCCTGATAGCCACCGAAGCCGTTGCCAAAGCTCTGAGCTGCAGGAGCACTCCATTGAGCATTCGGTGTCGGCTGACCACGGCCATAGCCACCAGCACTGGCAGAGCCACCATATCCCATTTGCTGACCAGCATATTGAGCTGGAGATTGGGCGGGAGGTCCGCCATAGCCACCTTGTTGACCAGGAAATTGGCCTGGAGATTGCTGAGTGGGCATCGGGCCGGCTGATTGAGGTCCAGCTTGTGGAGGCATACCGCCATATTGAGGGAAGTAAGCCGATGGGGTTCCTGGGTATCCAGGAGCGGGACCACCTTGAGGGCTGTATCCCTGTTGAGATCCATCAAAACCCGGTTGGGCAGGCGCTTTGTCTTTACCCCACTAGCATGTAGATTAGCACATGAAATGGATAATGCTTTGAATCAACTTACGCTGCACTTGAGAGGACGACCATTGACATTGTAGCCGCTCAATTGGCAGATGGCCATTGCAGCATTTTCATGGGTGTCCATCTTGACAAAGGCGAAGCCGCGATCAGCCTGGAAGCGAGTCTCAACGACGTAACCAAAGTTTTGGAAAAGAGGAACGAGATCGTTCTGGGTGGTGTAGGGAGTAAGATTGCCAACATAGCAGGTTGTTTGCCAAGCAGGAGTTTGCTGGACAATCATGTCATAGCTTTGAACACCATGGGTTGGGAAGTGGTGATGGCCAAAAGGGGTGGTTGGAGTCATTCCCATGGCAGACATAGCTTGCTGCTGAGAGATGGATGGCTGACCCTTCTGATTTGCCCAGTTGCAGCGAATTGCTCGGGAGCCAAGCCACTCGCCATCCATAGAGCTTAAAGCCTTCTCAGCATCTTGGCGTTCACGGAAAGCAACGAACCCATAGCCTCTTGAGCGACCGGTCTTCATGTCCCACATGACGCGAGCTTCAGAGACCGAACCAAAAGCAGAGAAGGCTTGCAGAAGAACCTCATCGTTGACTTCATTGGATAGATCACCAACAAAGATGTGGAAGTGGTTAGAGGTATCTTCCTTGTTGGACGTGTTGGACTGGTAGGCCCAGTTGACACGGATCTCCTGAGAAAGAATCAGATGTCAGGAAACACTTAAATATCGAATTACTGACCGCCTGGTGGACTCGTCTACCGTTTAAGGTCTGCATAGCTCTCTCAGCTGCTCCTGGATCATCATACTCAACAAAGCCGTAGTTAAATCCCTTCGACTGAAACTGAACCGCGATTAGCATGTGATCTTTTTCAGGTTGTAAATGGTAAGAGGTAAGAAGGAAACAAAAGTGGATTTGTGAATCCCATTTAATGAGAACACTGCACAGCCTTTGGTGCTGGAACTCTCAGAGGATTTGACACAGATAAAGTTGATACTGACAGCACCTACATTCTTGTCAGGAATGATTTTGACGTTCTGGACATGGCCAGTTGTCTCAAAGATTTGACGTAGAACATCCTCAGTGACCCTAGGATCAAGACCACCAACGTATAAGGCTCTCTTGTTTGGCTCTGGTGCAGCTCGTCGAACAAATCCACCAGCGCTATCGGGGGACATCACACCCCCATTCTCTCCCATGGGCGATGTGACAGCAGTTGGGATAGGATTTGTATTCTGGGGGATGATAACCGGAGCCAGAGGCGGGGGTGGCATGTGCGAGGGGTTCGTCTGACCATTATGGCCATTTTCGTAGCCCGGTGCACCTGCAGTTGTCTGCGGGGGCGGAGGGAGCTGGACGCTCGTAGGAGGAGGGCCGTTGATATCAGACATTGTAGAAAAGTTCGACTAGGAAGAAATTTAAATCGAAGTTGAACCGAAGTTGCGGAGAAAAGATGAGCGATGTGTGAAATTAAAGTTGCAAAGCAGCTCAGTTGACTTTGCAGAACTTGGTGATATGAATCAGAAAACTCGAGATACACAGAGGAACAAAGCGGATGGGCCTTGTGTTGTCGAGCTGACAATTATGGCCTTGTGTGACTCGAACGATAAGAAGCGCGCTCGAAGACTCGAAATCGATAGACGAAGTGCGAAAATGGCTCGAGAACAGGTGAAGGTCGACCACGAGGAAATATCGCTAATACGAGACCAAAGGCGATGCCTTCAGAGCTTGCGATAGTGCTTGCGCAGGAAGAGGAGCAGCAAGACAACGAAGCGCGAGACTTGGAGCTCCGCGACACACCGAAAGGACTTGGGAAAAGAGTAAGAAGGCGACGACGATGACGAGAGGATGATGACCGACTGAATGGAAGAAAGGAACCACGAAAAGGACGAGAGGAAGAGAGAGGGAAATGCCGCTCGAGATTCCAGACGCCGGTCGATGATAGGAACGCTGTGGGATTGAGGTGGGGGAACAGAAGAGACGAGCAAGATACTTAAAGTATCGTGAACCTTCTTTTTGAAGGGAGCACGCTAACCCACGTAAGGCCTAAGGCCATAGCGCCAATTAAGTCCTAGCATCAAAGACCCTGCACCTCTTTGGAGCTGTGAATGTCTGCATTCACCATGGCCCCTTTTGGAAACCGGGAAATTCACAGATATTGTTTCAATATCATGTTATTCATATTCACTATTATCTAGGAGTTGAGAGAATTAGATGCACATTGGCAGGAGTGAAAACCGCGGGGCTCCCAACAGGGACGCGCTTCTTGCACACACGAGGCCGCATGGCAGGCCAGACTGCAAGGATGCCGACGTGATAGGTAGCTGACTGATCCCGACAAACGAAATTCACCGCGCAAATTGGCAATTATCCCCCTTGGAAGCCATGGACAAAGCTGGAAGCATAGATGCATCGGATAAAGCTGTGGATTGCATACTTTTCTTTACTTTTCTTTGCGAAGGCCAAGAAAGCCGGGCTAGCATGGCAGGTGCTTCATAAGACTCTCCAAACTTCATTAGATGAACGGCAGCTTGCAGCTTTAAGGGGTTAGCGCCTGAAATGGCTGAGCTAAAAAGGAGGACAATCTGGGAATTTAGGTAGGTTTGATAGAAAGTACCAGCAATAAGGTTCATGTAGAGTTTCTACTAAATAAAAGGAGAGACCTGAAGAGTAGACTTTGACACCGGCTGCTTCTTATAAAAGAAATTCCAAGGCTTTGTGGTCCAGGAGTAGCACGATTCATCGCTGGTAAAGTTATATTCAAGAGCTGTGTTGCCTTTCTAGCCGTATATTAAAATGGGTTCGTTGCCGAATCCATATTTTGAGCCTCATATTTCCTTGGGAGTCATGGCCTTTTGTCCTACATGTCTTGTTCTCCAAGCTCCAAGAGGGTGTGAGTCCAGATGCGGCACTCTACCTACTAGCCGATCAAAGTTAAACCGGGGGCCGGATTAAACTTCCCAGTAGCGCAACGCCAGGACTCACTGCTGCACGGACATCTTGACGACACCTCAACTTTGCAGTCTTCGGAAATGCTCTATAAACTAGCAAATACTCGGCCTTAACTCACAGGAGGGCTATACATACCTAACTGGAAAGAAAGACTTCTCGAAACTCGTTTCTATCCTCGCGGCTGATTCCTTTAAATCGAGGCTCACTATGTCTCAGGGCCCGCGAACGAAGCATCCCTTAGATGTGCTACAGAGCATGATCAATGGCATCGTGAGTTTGAAACTTGTCTCTACCTGCAGAATTCTAAGCCATCTCTAGCTCATTGAAACCGGGAAAGCTCTCCGCTCCTCTAACAAGGAGGGAGGAAAGACATTTGCCAATGCCAAGTCCAGACTTTCAACAACCATCCCCAGCGCGATTGACAACTTCCAACAGGCGCTTGATGAGCTCGAGTGTGATATAGTAAGAATCAATATCTGCTGGAAGTAGCTTTCTGACTAGGCGTATAGCTGCGGGCCAAGTCGGTCTTGTTGAGAGATCTCGAAGCATTACGAGCGAAGCGACTTGCCCTGGAGAACCCTGTCCCAATCTTTGAGGAGGTTGAGCCTATACAAGAACCGAAGATGAACGGAGAATTTGCTATGGAGCCTAGTACCCCAGAGCCGACGATCAAGGAGGAGAATAGACAATCTCGAAGTCCTGAGAAACATGCTGCAATTGAAATGGGCCAGCCATTATCCACGCAAGACCCTACGAAGGAAGACATCGTCAAAGTTCAAGAAGACTCGAAAGAGAGACAAGGTGCGACACCACTACCATCGAACGAGATAACTTCCAAGCCGATTGGCCTTGGTATCAATACCGAAGGTGCTGAAGAATCCCCTGCACCCGGTACTTCAGAGCCTCAAAACTCCGCCGTTGATTCACTATTCGACATACCAGACAACGAGAATGCCGGTGGCTCGGATCTAAATTTCGACAGCATGGACTTCTCTTTTCAAGACTCTAACCAAAATCCGTCACAGACTCAGGGCCACGACTTCGATCTCTTAGCTTTCGAATCGAACACTCAGGACTTCAACATAAATACTCTACAGACGAATTCAAATTCTGCCAACAATACGAATATTGCCAACAAGGAAGGCGACGATATGTTTGGGTTAGGTAATACTGGCGATAATATGGATCTGGACATCGACATAGATTTTGGGACAGCCGGAGCGGAGAATAGTCTCTTCGATGACATGTTTGATGCGGGGGATGACGGCGGATTTGGCGATGGCGGCGAAATGGAGCATGGAGAATTCGAAAATGCTTTTTTCGACGACTAAGCGGGACCTTGAAATTTATCAACAGTCGGCCTTGATATACCGAAGGGTGCTCGTTGCTTTGTGAATCATTACCCCTATCATCGCCTGCCTCAGGCCATGGCAGAAATTGAAAGTGGCCAGTGGACTTGCAAAGGATTAAGGCGTGTGGCGTCCGATCACTTTGCTGTCTTATTGCGAGACATTTGCCAACATCAAATGCCGACAATCTCTCGACTAGCTGTGCAGCAATGACCTATGCAGTTACATTCTAGCTGCTCCATTCAAAGCTGATTGACTCTAACACGAGCCAACAAAGGAAAAATAACCAATGGTGCAAGACACAAATAGATTAGAGCTAGGGAACACCAGCCTCTTGTCCGAAAGATTCTTAGCGCTCTGGTTGTCAATGAGAAGCGGACAACATCAAAGACTGGGAACGCTTCCAAGGAGGCTGGGCTCATGAACTGGTGCAATGTACACTACTGCCAGGGCTCATGATATTTTATGCTTCTAGAACCCGGATCTAGTCCCAAAAACACGCGAGCAAGGCTGCTTTTGGCATTGTGGTAACATCTCGCCTTGCAGTTCTGCTTGAACACAAAGTTCCAGAACCCGCTCCAACAGCGTCCGTTTGCAAATTGGTAATGGGTATGATTTGTTGCCAAGGACTCCAAGCTCAAAATGGTAGTCATAGCATAATTTCTGTGTCTTTGACATATTTGGAACAAGACCTGTTATCTGTTATATTCAGACAACAAATTCTTGATGTATCTCAATTTCTGCATTACTCCTTCACCTACCAAATACTGGCAAGCAACTTGCGTTGACTTCTTTGCCATCAAGTGATCCAGACTGTCTACTTATTCTGCTTTTGCTCCCAGGAACATCATACACAGAATAACCACAACTTCATCATGGGGCAAGCTCAAAGCGAAGACCGTTCTTCAGCTGCGGCCAAGCCCAGATCCACCATGCCACACCAACCCAAGGAGCTCCATCAACCACCAAAACTCCCCTTCGGCCTCCTCTGCTGTTCATCCACCCTCTCATCGAGCTTTACGTACCTCGCATACCTCGCACACCTCCTTCCGAAGGAAACAATACTCAAAACTTACCAGAAACCCCTCTCACTTGGAGCGATCCTGACTCCCTTTCTCATCCTCCTCGCCACGACCACCAGTCCACTTCCGGCGAGAATACCGGCGTTATTCGACCCATATATACTCCTCATCCAAGTCGTCCGCTCAACGCCCCTGTCATTCTCCCGCCACTCAGACACCAAAACCGAGATCCGGCAACAGTTGACCGAGCCGCGATATTTTGCAGTCTTGACGCCTGACGAGGGAGAGGAGAGACTTAGGGAGCAGAAAGAGGGCAAGGAGATGGTTAAGGGACAGGTGTATGTGGAGGTCGATAAAGGCGAAGCAGAGAGGATTTTGAGATTTCCCGGCTCTGGACAGGAGAATATTGGAGATGGCGAGATTTGGACTAAGGCAGAGGGTGTGGAGAAAATTTGGTGCGAGGAGTGTATGGTTTGGTGGGAGTTTAGGGCTTGGGTGCGAGAGCTTTGAGACTTGAGTTGGAATCAGTTTCGACTCTCAATTTTGAATATACCACGCAAAATTACCGGACGGCTTGGTACATTGAGAGGGAACGACAGCACCGTTTTGGACTCTGAGTTGGCTCCCAGATGAAGATAGGAATCATTGTACATTCAGGGAACGGAGGAAACAGTGATTTTGTTAGTCAAAACCGTTTCTCATTCCTCGGCATCTTGAAAACGTTCGTTCTCTTCCTCCGCTTCTCCTCCATCTTCGTCCTCGCCGTCATCCTCCCAGCGAATCTCTCTCACCCAATAACTCCATCCATGCACCTTACACATCCAACCAACCCTCTGCCTCCCCCACTCACCAACATCATCACGTTTAACCCACTCCATGACTCTGCCTCCCCGCGCTGCTAATCCTTCCCCGCCCTTCCCCTGGCCCATCCTCCACCTCTCTTCCACTCTCTGCCATGGAACCTCAGCAAAGCTCTCCTCAGGAAACATCTGCTTCTCATGCCAGCTGCCTTGCAGTTCTGCGAAATAACGATGGAAGAAATGTCGGGTGTGCCGAGTGGCGTCTTTTATCGTCTCTAGCTCGATTACAGACCTTGGTAGTGGTCTTGAGGATGGGTAGGATAGTAAATCAAAGTTTATCTTATTATTAGGAGTGGACATAGTGGACGTAGTGGTAGATGGTATGGGTTGAGAACTTGCGGAGTAGTATACAGAGGAAGAGGAGCGGAGGGAGGAGTTAGTTGAGATGGAAGGTAGTGCGTGGGAAGTGCTCGCTGGAACTAGAGGGGTTGTTTGGCGCCGAAGAATGGTGGATGTGGCCTGCAGAAAGGAGGTTAGGAGGTGCGAATTGATGGCTGAGGTTGGGATAGGGTGGGTAGTGCAGCAGAATGTGGGCGCGGTTTGCATTGCGTGGGACTTCTCCGTGGATCTTGATGGAGCTTCCATCATGGGAGTGGAGGTGTAGTAGAACTGAGCTGGCTTTGGTCATAAACAATCAAACGTCTAGACTTGCTTGCTTTTTTCTTAGTTAGAAAGAAACTGGGATTCAATGATTTGAATTGTTGATTCTGTCATGATTCACAGAACGTTGTTTTTTAATCTTGATCTGTTCATTCAGCTTAAAAGTGACTTTACCTAAATTCATTAAAATTGAGTGGGGATAAATTTCGACGGCAACACAAAGAATCGAGGTGGATACGAAGAGCCGGACCGAATCTTCGAGGTCCCAAGTCAAGTTTGCCAATTGCACA
>Ga0302325_10018409_pt1 | contig 14721 bp, 11 predicted proteins | sample Palsa_T0_2_FD_201948 | JGI IMG/M metagenome (GOLD analysis project Ga0302325, IMG submission 201948) | Peat permafrost microbial communities from Stordalen Mire near Abisko, Sweden - Palsa_T0_2 | ecosystem: Environmental > Terrestrial > Soil > Palsa > Peat permafrost | place: Sweden: Abisko... | reverse complement strand
GGATATCGAGAGCCTTCTGCGCCTCGGGCCGGAGGAGGCGGTTTCCTATTTCGTTGATTACGAAAAGATCCCCGAAAGCGACGACCGCCCGGATTGGGCCAAGCCGGACCCTGAGCGCAACGAACGCTACGTCAAAATCCAGCAAATGGCCCGCGAAGAGATGAGTTCGGATAAAACCGAGGAGCAAAAACAGGAAGAGGCCGAAAAACGGCGCAAAGCGGTGCAGGAAGTCCAGCGCGACCAGTTGCGCGATTTGCAGCAATTTCGCGGGCAATGGCTTCAACGCATGGCCAAGGGACCGCGTCCGTTGCAGGAAAAATTGACCCTTTTCTGGCACGGCCACTTCGCCACCAGCGCCATCAAGGTTCGCAACGCCTACTTCATGTGGCAGCAAATAGATACCTTCCGCAACATGGCTTCAGGAAATTGGCTTGCTTTGCTCAACGCCGTCGCCACCGACCCGGCCATGTTGATCTGGCTTGATCAGGCGCAAAGCCGTGAGCAGCATCCCAACGAAAATTTTGCCCGCGAGTGCATGGAGCTATTCACCTTGGGCGAGGGCCATTACACCGAAAAGGATGTGACCGAGGCTGCGCGCGCCATGACGGGATGGTCGCTGGACCGCATCCACGAGGAATATCATTTTCGCCCGGGTATGCACGACTACGGCTCCAAAACCGTCCTGGGTAAGACGGGCAAATTTTACGGGAAGGATGTTCTGGAAATCATCGTCGCCCAGCCGCAGGCGGCCCGTTTTATTTCTGGAAAATTGTGGAAGTTCTTTGCCAGTGAGGATTGCCGCCCGCCTTGGCTCGAAGCTTTGGCCGATGTGTTCCGCTCCAATGGCAATAATTTCAAGCCGCTCCTGCGCGCCATGTTCCGCAGTGAGGAGTTTTACGCCGATACCGTGGTCGGCTCGCAGGTCAAGAGTCCGGTCCAATGGCTGGTCGGCACTGTGCGATTGTTGGAGCGGCCGATGCCGCCGCCCATCGTTTCCACGGAGATGATCAAGACGCTGGGACAAGACCTTTTGCTGCCTCCCAACGTCAAGGGATGGGATGGCGGCCTGAGTTGGATCACGACCAACACCTTGCTGGCTCGTTACAATCAGGCGGGCATGCTGATCATGGGCCAGGGCAACCTCGGCGCGCAGGGAGGCGGACGCCCCGGCCAACAGGCGATCGCTCAATTCGCCAACGCCGCCGCCCGCCGCATGGCGCCCGCAGAGGTCGATGCTCTCGTCGAGGAAAGCGACCGGCGCGACGCGGACACCTTCATGGCCGCGCTGGGCAAACGCTTTATGCAAGGGCGCTTGACCGACAAGCATCGGGAGATTTTGCGCGATTACCTGGGGACGCGGACGGATTTCAATGACTCGGATGTTCGCCACGCCATCCGCCTTTTAATGTGTACCCCCGAATACCAAGTGACTTGAAAGAATTTATGAACAGACCCTTCGCACTACAAACCCGCCGCGACTTCCTTCGCACCGGCGTCCTTGGGGGCGCCCTAAGTTGGACGATCCCGGCTTTTCTCTCGAATACCTTTTCCGCCTTGCACGCGGAGGCGGCCGATGCCGCCACTCAAACGGCCACCGGCAAGGATTCCACCATTCTGGTCGTTCTGCAAATGGCCGGTGGCAATGACGGCTTGAACACCGTCGTGCCTTACGCCAGCGATGATTACCATAAGGCCCGCCAAAGGATTGGCCTGCCCGGCAAATCAATTCTCAAAATCAACGATCAAATCGGCCTGCATCAGTCCTTGAGCGGCTTCAAGGACCTTTACGACGCGGGGCATCTGAGCGTTATTCAGGGCGTGGGTTATCCCAATCCCAATCGTTCTCATTTTCGCTCGACCGAAATCTGGCAGACGGCCAGCGATGCGGAGAAGACCGAAAGTTACGGCTGGCTGGGCCGCTATTTCGACAACGCCTGCGCCGGGGCCGACCCCACCGTGGCGGTCAACATCGGGCGACAAATGCCGCAGGCCTTCAACGCCCATACGCCCACGGGCGTCTGCCTGGAAAACCCGCAAAGCTACCGGTTCAATGCCGGTGGCCGCAAGGCCGATGGCGAAATGAACGCCGACGAAAAATCCTTCCGGGAGATAAACCAACCGGCGTCCGACGATGGCGCGACGGAAAATTCCGGCGCCACCGTCGGCGCCATTGGCGGCCCTGTGGCCCATCACGGTTCGGTCATGGATTTCCTGCAACGGACGGCGCTGGACGCCGAATTAAGCTCGGACAAAATCCTCGCCATTACGAAAAAGACGCAGAACAAGGCGGAATATCCAACGACACAACTGGCCCGTTCGTTAAAGCTGGTGGGCCAATTGATTGCCGGCGGCCTGCCGACGCGGATTTACTACGTTTCGCAAGGCGGTTACGACACGCACACCAACCAGGCCGGCCAGCATGAGCGGTTGTTGTCGGAGTTGGGCGATTCCGTCAAGGCCTTTGTGGAGGACCTGAAGGCGCAGGGAAATTTCCAGCGCGTTTTGGTGATGACCTTCAGCGAATTTGGGCGGCGCGTGGCCGAAAACGCCAACGGCGGCACCGACCACGGAGCCGCCGCGCCCATGTTCGTCATCGGGGGGAAAGTCAAAGCCGGATTGCATGGCCAGTATCCCAGTTTGGCGCCGGCGGACTTGTTCAACGGCGACTTGCAATACAACGTTGATTTCCGGTCGGTCTATGCCGGTCTGCTGGAAGAATGGCTCAAGACAAAGAGCGAACCCATCTTGGGCCGGAAATTCGCGCCGTTGCCGCTGGTTTGATCGGAGGGAATGCAGCCTTTTCCCCTTGGAGCAGGCTCGGCTGGAGCCTCGCCCTACCACCATTGTGGCGGCAAGAATATCCTTCTTTCATTTTCCTTCGTTCCGCGTTATGGAATGAAAATGAAATTGAGAGCATTGCTGGTGCTGGTGACAGTTCTTCCAATGTCTGCCGCTTTGGCGCAAAATCGCGGCGGAGGCGCGGGGAGGTCGTCCGAGTCGGTCCGCTCCAATTACACCAAGTTCGAATACCAAATCCCCATGCGCGACGGCGTCAAACTTTTCACCTCCGTCTATGCGCCCAAGGACAAGAGCCGGCAGTATCCTATCCTGCTGCTGCGAACGCCTTACTCGGTGGGGCCGTATGGCAGCAACACTTACCGCTCCACACTCGGCCCCGCGGATTCGTTGATGCGGGAGGGTTTCATTTTCGCCTATCAAGACGTGCGCGGCCGCTTTCATTCGGAAGGGGATTTCATCGATGAGTCCCCTCATAAAGCGCATCTGGACGGACCGAAAGACAACGATCCCAGCACCGATACCTACGACACCATTGATTGGCTGATCAAAAATATCCCCGACAATAACGGGCGGGTCGGGACGTGGGGTGTTTCCTATCCGGGATTTTACTCGGCTTATGGATTGATCGACTCCCACCCGGCCCTCAAAGCGGCCTCCCCGCAAGCGCCCATGGGGGACGTTGGAAACGGGGACGATGTTCTTCATAATGGGGCGTTTTTTCTGGCGGCCAATTTCGGCTTTTTCACCGGTTTCTGGCCGCGAGGGCCAAAGGGCGGAGAATCCATCGCTCATGACGATTTTGAATTCGGCACCAAGGATGAATACGATTTTTATTTGCGCATGGGCCCGCTTTCCAACGCCGAAAACCTCTCCTTCAAACACAAAAATCATTTCTGGAGCGACATGCTTGAACATCCAAATTATGACGAGTTCTGGGCCTCGCGCGCCTTGGGGCCGGACATGCACCATCTGACTGCCCGCGTGCTCCTGGTCGGCGGCTGGTTCGATGCTGAAGACCTGGGCGGCACGCTTAAATTGTTCCGCGCAATCGAGGCAGAGGGCAGCGCGCCCGGTTTGACGCTGGTGATGGGGCCGTGGTCGCACGGCGGATGGTCGCGTGGGAACGGCGACAAATTGGGCAACCTGAATTTTGTTTTCAAAACAGGGGAGTATTTCCGCGAGCAGATCGAGTTTCCGTTTTTCATGCAGGCGCTCAAAGGCGAAAGCCAGACGAATTTCCCCAAAGCCTGGATGTTCCAGACGGGCGAAAACCAGTGGCTCCAATTTCAGAATTGGCCCCCGACAAACGCCGTCCGCCGTTCGCTCTATCTTGAGGCTGGCGGAAAGCTGTCCTTTTCCCAGCCCGTCACTGAGTCTGAGGAGTTCGACGAATACGTCAGCGACCCGGCCAAGCCGGTGCCGTCCACGGGCGAGATCGGCGAGGGCATGCCCAGCGATTACATGACCTACGATCAGCGTTTCGCCTCCCGCCGCACCGATGTGCTCAGCTACCAGACCGAACCCCTGGAGAAAGACATGACCATCGCCGGCCCCATCACGCCCATGTTGCGCGTCTCGACTTCCGGCACCGATTCTGATTTTATTGTCAAACTAATCGACGTTTATCCGAACAACTCACCCGATCCTGACCCGAATCCGCGGGAGGTCCATTTTGGAGGCTATCAGCAGATGGTGCGAGGCGAGCCATTCAGGGGCAAATTTCGGCAAAGCATGTCACGACCGGAGCCGTTCGTTCCCGGCCAGCCGGCGAAGATCGAGTTCGCCATGCCCGACGTTCTGCACACATTCAAGGAAGGCCATCGAATCATGGTGCAAATCCAAAGCAGTTGGTTTCCGCTGGTGGATCGCAACCCGCAACAATTCGAGGACATCCCACGCGCGAAGGCATCCGATTTTCAGAAGGCCGTCGAACGAGTCTATCACGGCGGCAAGCAAGGCACGCGCATTGAGGTGCTGGAGATGAAGTGATCCGAATCACATCTACGATTTCTGCGCCGTTTAGCGGAAAAATGTCTCACACTGCTCGATCCATGCCTTAAATCGCGGACAATGCGCCTTGAGTTCGGGCATACCGATGTCTTGGAGATGGCGGAAGCCGTCGAGCTTTTGATACGTCGGAATGCGGGCAAGGATGCGGTGCGAAGGCGAAGTCGCTTTTTGCTCGTTGATATCTTCGGGCGAACGAAAGGAGGCGCACTCATCGCGGAGTTGCTCGATGCCGACGGCGTGTTCGGGGTAAAATTCCTTGAGGACCGAAGGCCGGGTAAGGATCAGAGCTTCGAATTCATGGACTTGAATATAGGGAAAAAAGTTCGAGTGTCCGGCGTCCATTTTCCACGCCTGCTCAATGAGCGACGCCTTTTTGCCGCCAGTGAGATTTTGCAAAACTGCTTCTTTGGAACCGGGAAAATTTACCGGCAACGCATACAGGTCGATGAGAGTGGTTAGCACATCGGCAGTCGTAATTTCGCCAGTCGCAAACTGGTTCAGAATGTCTTCGCGGATAGCGTCGTAATTCGTCACCCCGCCAATCGTTATGTCAACGATGCTGTCGTCGCCAATCCGAAAACTTGTGGCGGCCAACACTGGTTTTTGAACAACTACGCCGAAGGGAGCCAAATGAGTGCGAAGGATGCGGTTCACGAACATCTCTTCTTCTTGTCCTTCGACATAAATGAAAAGGTTCATTCTGGACTACCGCCAAAGACGTTCTTCCGCCAGGCTTCGCCAAGCGTGTATCGCTTTAACCAATGGTTAAGCTTTTCCGCGTCGAGCCGGTTAAACGTTGAGGCTCCCTCGTGCATCTCAGCGACTACGACTTCAGATGGCTTGAAATGATCGACGAGCGTTGCAGATTGCGTGCTCAACAGTACCTGCGTTTGGGTCGATGCACTTCGGATGAGGGATGAAAGATACGCCTCCGCCGCCGGGTGCAATCCAAGCTCTGGTTCATCCAGAATGATCATCGTCGGTGCCATTTCTGGTGGCAAATTAAAGAGAGTGACAAGAGCCATCATGCGGAGCGTTCCGTCGGAAAGGTGAGATGGTCCAAAAACTTCCGTCGGATTACTCGTTGGACGCCAGCGCAACAGCAAACTTGTGCCGTTGCCCGCTGAAGGTTCCAGATGGAAATCCTTCAATTCCGGAAAAACGGTGTTCACTCCGGCAACGATGCGCCGATAATTCGCGGGAAATTCCTTTTGCAGCCGCAACAAGACGGCCGCCAAATTGCCACCATCGACATACAAACAAGGGTCGTCGTCCTGGCGACAGTAATTCCGCATTCTCGATGTCATGCTGGTATCTTGGAAGTGAAATATGTTTATTCCGGCCAAGAATTTCTGGATGAATGCTTTGTCGGTTTCAGGCACCCTGTTCTGGTTGCCTGGGGCAAGGCCGCTTTCTAACCGTTCGACGCCGACGACCGGGATGGATTGCACCTCTTCCATCATGAATATCATGCGATCAATACTTACAAATCCAAGTTCACAATGGTATGTCCTATTCAGTTTCGGAAATAATACAAAATCCAGATTTGCGCTAAGTTTGGGCGTGCGTGACGGGCCGAAGTGAAGAAAATTCGACGCGCCGCCGCCTTCTTGCAGAAATATTTGCAAAGCGCCGTGCATCGCGTTTCTCATCATTCGGAAAAAACCGATGAGATTTGATTTACCAGATCCATTCGCCCCAATGAGCACCGTGATCGGACCAAATTGGAAGCTATCCAGTTGCTTGATCGAACGGAAGCCGCTGAGGCTTAATGTTTCAAGCAAGAGCATCGTCTGGTCACCCCACCGCCATGCCCAGGAGGAACTCGATATTGCTGCGCGTCTTCTTTAGTTTCCCCAGCAACAATTCCATCGCCTCCACCGGCGGCACACCGGTCAACGCGCGGCGCAGGATGACTACTTTGTTGTACTCGTCGGGATGGTAGAGCAATTCCTCCTTGCGCGTGCCGGATAGCTCGACGTTGATGGAGGGGAAGATGCGCCGGTCCACCAAATGCCGGTCCAAATGCACTTCCATGTTGCCCGTCCCTTTGAATTCCTCAAAAATCACTTCATCCATGCGCGAGCCTGTGTCAATCAAAGCGGTGGCGATGATGGTCAGCGAACCGCCCTCCTCGATGTTGCGCGCCGCGCCAAAAAACCGCTTGGGCTTGTGCAGGGCGTTGGCATCCACGCCGCCGGAGAGAATCTTGCCCGAATGCGGCTGGATGGTGTTGTAGGCGCGCGCCAGGCGGGTGATGGAATCCAGCAGAATGACCGCGTCGCGCTTGTGCTCGATCATGCGCTTGGCCTTTTCAATCACCATTTCGGCCACTTGCACGTGGCGTTCGGGCGGTTCGTCAAAGGTGGAACTGATCACCTCGGCGCCAGTGCAGGAACGTTCCATGTCCGTCACTTCCTCCGGGCGTTCGTCGATGAGCAAAATGAAAAGATAGGCCTCGGGATTGTTCTTGAGAATGGCGTTGGCCAGTTTTTGCATCAACACGGTTTTGCCCGTGCGCGGCGGGGCCACGATCAAGCCGCGCGTGCCTTTGCCAATCGGGCACACCAAGTCCAGCACGCGGGTGGACAATTCGTCCTGCGCCGTTTCCAGCAGGTACCGCTTGGTGGGAAACAACGGCGTCAAGTTGTCAAAATGCGTTTTGTCCTTGGCTTTGTCCGGCTCCTCCGTATCGACGGCCTCAACTTTGAGCAGGGCGAAAAAGCGCTCTTTGTCCTTGGGCGGGCGAATCTGACCGGCGATCAAATTGCCGGTCTGCAGGTCAAAACGGCGGATTTGCGACGGGGAAACATAAATGTCCTCCGGGCACGGCAAATAATTGAAGCTGCGGGAGCGCAGAAAGCCGAAGCCTTCGGGCAGAATTTCCAGCACCCCTTCGGAAAAGAGCACCCCGGCGCGTTCGGCGTTTTTCTGAAGAATCTGAAAGATCAACTCATGCTTGCGCATGGTGCCAAAGTTCTCGATGCCCATTTCGCGGGCCATGCGATTGAGGTCCGGCATGGCCATGGCTTGCAGTTTGGCGATGTTGACCGCCCCGGCGGCGTGCTGCGCGCCGGAAACAGTGGGCGGCTCGGGTTCGTCGCGCGTCTCGACCGCCTTGGTCGGCGGCTCCAACTTCATCTCCGAGGGGGAGGGCGGCGGTTCGGGCGCGGGCGCCTCAGCCTCCTGGACTTCAACACCTTCTTCAAGAGCGATGGGCGGGGGCTTGGTCAGGACGCTTTTCGCGTTTTTTCTGGCGGCTTTTTTGACGGCGACTTTTGGCATAGGCAAAATGTAAATTCAATTTCGAGGATTGGGCAGGCCCCTTTCATCTAACCCATTGGATGCGGAAGATTTGAAACCGTTCAAACCGGGCGGCCAATTTCGGGGATTACCCAATGTCTATCTTATCACGGCAAGGGATATCTCGCCGTTAATTCTCTCACACGTTCCCTTACTTGGTGAGCGGTGTCAAGGTTCTTAATATCCAATAAAACCTCGCTGATCATGTCGGCGATGGCGGCCATCTGCGTCTCTTTCATGCCGCGGCTGGTGACGGCCGGCGTGCCCAACCGGACCCCGCTGGCCACGAAGGGCGAGCGGGTCTCGAAGGGAATGGTGTTCTTGTTGACGGTTATGCCGGCTTCGTCCAGCGCCGCCTGGCATTCCTTGCCGGTCAAGCCGCGGCTGCCCACGTCCACCAGCATCAAGTGGTTGTCCGTTCCGCCGCTGACCAGGCGGAAATGATTGTGAAGCATGCCCGCCGCCAGGGCTTTGGCGTTGTCAAGAATCTGCTGTTGATAGACCCGGAAAGCTGGCTGCAAGGCTTCATGGAAACAAACGGCCTTGGCCGCGATGACATGCATCAACGGGCCTCCTTGGATGCCCGGAAAAACCTGGGAATCAATTTCCTTGGCATATTTCTCCTTGCATAAGATCAATCCCCCGCGCGGCCCGCGCAAGGTCTTATGCGTCGTGGTGGTCACAAAATCCGCGTGCTCCATCGGGCTGGGATGCAGGCCGGCCGCGACCAACCCCGCAATGTGCGCGATGTCCGCCAGCAAATAAGCGCCCACCGAACGGGCGATTTCCCCCATGCGCTTGAAATCAATGACGCGCGGGTAGGCGCTGGCGCCGACGGTGACCATGCGCGGGCGGAGTTCTTCCGCCATTTTTTGCAGTTGGTCGTAATCAATGGTTTCGTTGTCTTTGCGCACGCCGTAGTGGACGATCTCGAAAAAGTGGCCCGAGAAATTGGCCTTGTTTCCGTGCGTCAGATGGCCGCCATGGGAGAGGTCCATGGTGAGCATTTTGTCGCCGGGCTTGAGCACGGAAAAATAGACGGCCATGTTGGCCTGGCTGCCGGAATGGGGCTGCACGTTGACGTGTTCGGCTCCGAAGAGCTTCCTGGCCCGCTCAATGGCCAGCCGCTCCACGGTGTCCACGTGTTCGCAGCCGCCGTACCAACGCTTGCCCGGATAACCTTCGGCGTACTTGTTGGTCAGCACCGAGCCTTGCGCCTCCATCACGGCGGGGCTGACAAAGTTCTCGCTGGCGATCAATTCAATGTTCTCCTGCTGTCGCTGCCGTTCCAGGAAAATGGCGTTGGCGATTTCCGGATCGACGGTTTGCAGCCGGTTGGGAATGGGTGTCGAATAAAGTTCCATTTTGTTCACGCGCCTTTCATGGCGTCCGCCTTCAAATTGGGAAGTAAGGAAAACGTCCAGAATTCCTTTGGCCTCCTCGGAAGTGGTGGTGGTTGCGCCAAGACAGAGAACGTTGGCGTTGTTATGCTGGCGGGCCAAAGTGGCGGTCTGTTCATCATTCACCAGCGCCGCGCGGATGCCGGCTATTTTGTTGGCCGCCATGCTCATGCCGACGCCAGTGGAGCAAACCAGCACCCCAAAATCCGCGCGTCCCGCCACCACGGCTTCGCCCACAGCCTGGGCGTAATCGGAGTAATCGCACACTTCGGCCGAATTGGTCCCCATGTCGGCCACCGCGGCCTGGTTGGCTTGCAGAAAACTCTTGAGCGTTTCCTTAAGCTGGAACCCGGCATGATCGCTGCCAAGGGCGACGCGGCACTTGGCCGCTCCGGCGGGAATGACCTGGGTTTGGGCGGCTTGCTCAAGGAAATTGAGCATCGCAAAGATGCCTTGTTCGATCTGGTCCCGGCAATAGGCATACGTCTCGTAAGAGCCGCCGATGGGGTCGCTGATGTCCTTCTCAAATTCGTCCAGCGTTTCATCAAACTCCCGCAGCAGAAAAGTTTTCTCCGCCGCCTGCGGGAAGAGCAGATTGACCGAATCGACATGGCTGTGGGTCATGCCAAAGATATAATCGGCCTCATCCACCAATTCGGACGTGAGCATGCGGCTGCGCAGATGGGAAATATCGATGCCCAATTCCTTAAGGGCGCGCACGGCATGGGAACTGGGCGGCTGGCCTTCGATGGCCCCCACTCCCGCGGAAAAAACGCGGCAATCCGTCCGTCCACGCGTAGCATGGCGGAAAAGCCCTTCGGCCATAGGGCTGCGACATATATTCCCGGTGCAAACAAACAAAACGGTTTTCATTCCAGCGACAAAGCCATGAAACCTTGCGGTGAATCGCCACAAACGTCAACCGGGAAAATGAGGTGTGGCCACAGATGAACACAGATTAAACACAGATAAAGACAGATTGAGCAAAAGACTACTCGCTTGAAATTGGTTTGCCTCCACTATGTCTTTATCTGGGTTGACCCGCTGCGCTCGCGCGCCAGCGCGGCGAGTCTGTGTTCATCTGTGGCCTCCTTAAAGATTATTTCGTGGCACCCGCCCCTTGCCAATTTGGCCAAGTCGATTTATAATTACAGCCAGTTGTAAATGAGCATTATGAATCGCCGCATCTTCAATGGATTTTTGGTGGCCGCGTTGGGTGTCAATTTATTCTTCGGGGCACAAATCTACTTTTATTCCGCCCAGGCCGCTCCCAAGGATGATCCTTACGAGAGTTACAAACTCTTGGCCGATGTCCTGGAAAAAGTGCGCCTGGAATATGTCGATGGCGATAAATTGACTTATCAGGACCTCATTCACGGCGCGCTCAAAGGCATGCTCAACACCTTGGACCCGCACAGCGAATTCATGGACCCTGAAAAATTCGACGAATTGAAAAAGGAAACCGAGGGCGAATTCGGCGGCGTGGGCATCGTCGTGCAGATGAAGGACAAAATGCTCACGGTTATCACGCCCATGGAAGACAGCCCGGGCTATCGGGCCGGCATCCTGCCCGGGGACCAGATTATCAAGATCAACGGCAAGAGCGCCTCTCATTTTGATTTTGACGACGCGGTCAAACAATTGCGCGGCGAACCGGACACTTCGGTGCAACTCACCGTCCGCCGCCCCTCCAGCGACCAAGTCAAGGATTATGACCTCAAACGCGCCATCATCAAAGTCGATACGGTCAAAGACCTCAACGACAAGGAACAGTTTCCACTGGGGCCTGATGGCATCGGCTATGTGCGTTTGACGCAATTTGGCGAAAAGACCTCCGATGACATGGACAAGGCGCTTAAAATTCTGACCGACGAAGGAATGAAGGCGATGATTCTGGATTTGCGCGAGAACCCGGGCGGGTTGCTGGAACAGGCCGGCCAGGTTTGCGAGAAGTTCCTGCCGCGTGGCACATTGATCGTGACCACCGAAGGCCGTGGTCCGACGCCGCGTTCGGAGTACCGCGCCAACGGCCATGGCAAACGGATTGACATGCCCCTTGTAGTGTTGGTCAACGGCGACAGCGCCAGCGCCTCCGAGATCGTGGCCGGCTGCCTGCAAGACCGTCAGGACCTCACGCACGCCATTATCGTCGGCGAACAAACCTTTGGCAAAGGCTCGGTGCAAAGCATCCTGCCCTTGTCCGACGGCTCCGCTTTGCGCCTGACCACGGCCAAATACTACACCCCCAGCCACAAGGTCATCCATCAACACGGCATCACCCCCGACATCATCGTCCCGATGTCCCTGGAGGACGAACAAAGTCTGAATTTCAGGCACATGGCTGGCGCGATGCAAACTCTCGATGACAAGGAGCGCGAGCAAGTAGCCGCCGTGCGCGACCGGCAATTGGACCGCGCGATGGACCTGCTCAAGGGCATTCTGCTCTTCGCCCAGCGCAGCCCCACCCGGGTCGCCGCCGTAACGCTGCCGGCCCACTGAGGCGCTTCACAACCAAGCCATGCCGGTACCCACCCAACTACCCACCACCGCCCAAAACGAAACCTTTGGCGGCGTGACCTATCACATCGAAGGCGAACTGGTGCCCGCGCTGCACTTGGAACTGAGTTCCACGGGAGTTTATTTCGAGCATCACATCCTGCTCTGGAAAGACCCGGCGGTGCAAATCGAGTTGCACCCCATCAAAGGAGCATTCAAGCGGATGCTGGCCGGGATGCCCTTTTTGCTGACCGGCGCGCGCGGGCCGGGAAGGATTGCCTTCAGCCGGGATGGAGCGGGGCACGTTTTTGCCTTGCACCTGGAACCCGGCCTGGGCGTGGACGTGAGGGAGCACCAATGGCTGGCGGCCACCGAAAACGTGGACTACTCCTTTACCCGCGTCCGAGGCGCGGCCAACATTCTGCTCGGCGGGACGGGCTTTTTCATTGACACCTTTTCGGCCCCGGCGCGGGAGGGCGTTCTCTGGTTGCACGGGTATGGCAATGTGTTTGAAGTGGAGCTGGCCGCCGGTGAAGCCATCGACATCGAACCGGGCGGTTGGATCTACAAAGAGCGCACCGTGCAAATGCAGACGATGTTGCAAAAGCTTTCCACGGGACTCTTTGCCAGCGCGGGACAGATTTGTTGGAACCGTTTCACCGGGCCGGGAAAAATTGCCCTGCAAACCATGTATTGCCATATTGAAAGCGGGGAGTGAGGGCGGATTTCATATATTGTGCGAAACTCATCGGGATGAAACGATATTACGCAACTCCCGGCCTTGGAGGAACACGGGCAAAACAAGAGCCTTGACATGCCGTTTTTGCCGTATGATGTTGCCATAGCGGATCCGTGGTGAAATTAAGAATGCGATGATGGCGCTTGATAAAGAATTGGAAACTTTCCACCGAGAGCTTCCGAACTTGTTGGCCAACGAAGGCAAGTTTGCCGTCGTGTCCGGCGATCAGATCCTCGGAGTTTACACATCTTACGAGGACGCGTTAACCATCGGGTACGAAAAGTGCGGCTTAAAGCCATTTTTAGTCAAAGAAATCCGGGCCATTGAAGAGGTTCGATTCTTAAGCCGCGATTTAACATTTCCGTGCCCCACTTAACGCTCCCAATAACGCCAACGGGCCCGATGCTGGATTTCGTTTGCGGTATCAGCAAACCGCGCGCGGATGCTTTGCGAAAAGCAGGACTTCCAGTGCCCACGCCCATAAATTTGAAAGGACTGGTGGATACCGGAGCAAGCATCACCTGCATTGATCCGTCAGTATTGAAATCATTGGGCGTTGTTTCAACTGGGGCCATTCCGCTACATACACCTTCAACGAAGCCGGGCATCCCGCATTTCGCCAATGAGTTCGACATCAGCTTCGCTTTAGTCCATCCGCAGACAACGAGAACGTGGTTCGCACTTCGTGTCATCGAAGCAGAGCTTGCGCATCAAGGAATTCACGCCCTCGTTGGCAGGGATATTCTTCAATCCTGCCTGATGACTTACGACGGCCAGGCCGGAACATTCGCGCTCGGTTTCTAACTTGGCGTCATTGCACGTTGCCTTCATGGCGCAGTTCGGCGAGGTGCGCACAATGGGCGTCGGGGTTGCGCCGTGGGCTTCCGTCGTGTTGACAATCAAGAGGGAGACACCAAGCAGAGTCCGCCCCCCAACATCCACGGGCGGGCAAAGGGGAAACGGGGCGCGGGGGCCGCGCGAAAAAAACCATCCAGGGCCAAGGGGCATCTCAATTCTTCTTGACGTATGTTCGACATGTGATTGACTGGATTCCGCGCAAAAAGCGGTTTGCTTGTGAACGGGCCGCTGGCGCATCATAGAAGTAGTTGAATATTCGACATCTCCTACTACTGGTATCGGTTTTCGGCCTAAATGGTTGCGCGACTCAGTATGTTCTCGGTCATGCCAAGCCTTCTCATTACGACGAGGAACAAAAAAAGGACCTTGACGTTGGACCCACACATTGGGATTACTATCTCCTATTGCCCTTGTCGGTTCCATTTGACGTGGCTACGAACCCGTTTCAATTATTGTCGTATGAAGGTTTCAAAGGAATTCATTGATGGAGTCACAACCATGCCGACCTAATAATGCGCTGGAGGCAACGCTGGTTGACGTGCCAGTTCCGCTTTCGCGGTTGACATCATTGGCGCGGCGAAACGCCCACTAAACTGCCGTAGCTGGGGCAAGATTCAGTCTATCGTGACTCATGTCCACAAAATCGATTCCGGGCTGCTGGACCTCGCTCTATGCAGCTTCCCCAAGGATTAGGATGAAATGCAGCGATTTCAAAAGATTCTGTAAGTTACACGCCATCAACGCTTCAACAGCCTCGGACAACCACTAAAAAACGTACTGACAGCAAAAAAGGCCCATTTTTTGGATGTTTTGGCAGGAAAACGGGAGTTGGAAGCCTCCAAAAAAACACTTTATTTTGCACTTTTTCACGTTTTGATGGTTTTTTGTATTTGCAAGTCGTTGTCTTTCAGAATCTTCCGATGAATGGACGCCATCAAAATAAATCGTGCCTAAAATCCTACCGTAGGTTTTTTGTTTTCTGGGTCGTGTGGCATCATTGCGCAATGAACAATGAAACTGCATCAATTCATGGTAATCAAAATATCAATCCCGCCGAGGAAGCGCAAACCTCCGCTCGCCGCCGGGCGGGCGGCCGCGGCCGCACCCGCAAAATCC
>Ga0302325_10018408_pt1 | contig 14722 bp, 10 predicted proteins | sample Palsa_T0_2_FD_201948 | JGI IMG/M metagenome (GOLD analysis project Ga0302325, IMG submission 201948) | Peat permafrost microbial communities from Stordalen Mire near Abisko, Sweden - Palsa_T0_2 | ecosystem: Environmental > Terrestrial > Soil > Palsa > Peat permafrost | place: Sweden: Abisko... | reverse complement strand
ATACCACCCCGGCCCACCCCCCCGTGGGCGCCACCCAGCGCGTGGGAGCCACGGGCACCACGCTCGTCGTCCGCGTGGCCAAGGTGATCGATCCCCTCCTCGCCTCAGGAGCGAGGCTCGCCGCGGGGATGAAGGCCGTAGGGGTGGTGATCGACGTGCGCAACGCCGGCCCTGGGGGCTACGACAGCTCGGCCACGAGCGACTTCTCGCTGCTCACCGCGACCGGCCACGCCATGGCCGTGTACGCGCCCAAGGGGGTGTGCCAGACCTACATCCAGGACTTCATGAACGAGCTCGGCCCCGGTCAGGCCAGGACCGGATGCATCGCCTACGCAGTCCCCGCCGGGAAGGCGCCGACCCTCGTACGCCTCGCGCCCGACGGGGGCACGGCCCACCAGAGCGCGTCCTGGGTCGTGCCCTGACCGGTCAGGACGCGGCGCGCTCGAAGGCGGCCGCGAGGAGCGCGTCGAGGCTGGACAGCTTCACCCGCGGGCGCTCGTGGGGCTCGCCGGCCAGGCGCTCGGCGCGGTCGATGGCCTGCCAGCCGGCGTAGGTCACATGGTCGGGGCGGCGCTCGGCGAGGAGCGCGTCGACCGATTCCGGTGCGGGATCGGCGGGGTCGAGCAGAGCCCCCCGGTCGAGGTCGGCGAGCAGGCTGTCGACGGTCTCGTGGGCGTCCTTCTTGTTGGTGCCGATCACTCCGCTCGGCCCGCGCTTGATCCACCCCACGGTGTACTCGCCGCGCACAGGGGTCTCGGTCTCCGGGTCGACGACCCGCCCGGTCTGGTGGGGGATCGTGCCCCGCCGCTCGTCGAAGGGGACGCCGGGGAGGGCGACACCGCGGTAGCCGATCGAGCGCAGGACGATGCCCGCCTCGAGCGTCTCGCGGCGCTCGGTGGACACCGCGCGCAGGACGCCGTCCTTGTCGATGCCGATCTCGTTGTGTACGAGCTCGACCGCCTCCACCCGGCCCTCGCCGGTGATGGCCACGGGCGAGACGAGGAAGCGCAGGATGATGCGCCGCCGCTTGCCCGCCGGCGAACGCTCGGAGTAGCCGGCGAGGATCTCGACGTTCCTGCGCGCCGTGAGGTCACCCTCGCTCTCGATCGAGCGCACGCTGTGCTCGTCGAGGGCAACGTCACCGGGGTCGACGAGGACGTCGGCGTCGAGCATCTCGCCGAGCTCAAGGAGCTCGGGGTTGGTGAATGCCGCCTGCGCGGGACCGCGGCGGCCGAGCACGACGATCTCCTCGATCGCGTGATCGGAGAGCACCTCGAGGGCGTGGTCGGCGACGTCGGTGCGCTCGAGCTCGGCCGGGGTGATGGCGAGCATGCGCGCGACGTCCATGGCCACGTTGCCGTTGCCGACCACGATCGCCCGGCGGCAGCCGAGATCGAACTCGTGCTCGCGGTAGTCGGGGTGGCCGTTGTACCAGGCCACGAACTCGGTGGCGGCGACCGAGCCCGGGAGATCCTCGCCCGGGATCCCCATGCGCTTGTCGGTCTCGGCTCCGACCGCGTAGATCACGGCGTGATAGCGCGAGACGAGGTCCTCGTGCGAGAGGTCGCGGCCCATCTCGACGTTTCCGAAGAAGCGAAAACCCGGCTTGGCCGCGGTCTTCTCGAATACGCGCGACACCGCCTTGATGTTCGGGTGATCGGGAGCCACGCCGCCGCGCACGAGGCCCCACGGCGTGGGCAGGCGGTCAAACATGTCGACCTCAACCACGAGGTCGGGGCGTCCCTTGGGCGTGAGGAGGTGGCCGGCCGCGTAGAAACCCGACGGGCCCGACCCGACGATGGCGACGCGCAGGGGAGTGGTTGCGGTGCCGGGGCCAGTCATGCTCTGACTTTACCCAGCCTCCATCCGGCGCTTGAGCTCGCCCGCGCGGGCGCCGACGAGCATGTCGCGGATCACGGCCTCGATCGGCCCGCGCACGACCATCCCGAGCATGCGGCCGAGGTCGACCTCGATCGCGTAGGTGGCGCGGGTCCGATCGCCGCCCAGGTCCTTCAGCTCCCAGCGGCCGTCGACCGACTTGAGCTCGCCCTTCTCCTGGCGCCAGCTCAGGCGGGTGGGGCCGTCGTAGGTGAAGCGGACCACGGACTTGACCTTGCGCACCTTGATATCGGACACCGTCTCGCACAGGGTGGCCCGTCCCTGCTTATCGTGCTCGAGCGCGCGGATCCCGTCGAGACCGCCCTGCCACGAGGGCGCGGTCTCGACGTCCGCCACCAACTCCCACACCTGGTCGATGGGAGCGGCAATCTCCGCCGTCGATGATCCCGTCAGGTTTGACACCTCAACACCTCCTGATCGCTTGTGCGAACTGCGACGTTACACGTGGTGACGCAGCGCGGGCCCCGGAAGCTCTAGCATCGCGCCGAGCGCGGTGGCCGGCGCGGCGCGGAACCCTCTCATGATTGCCTTACGGACGCTAGTCGTGGCGGTCGTGCTCGCCCTGGCCGCGAGCGGGGTGGCGGACGCCCAGGCCCCCGTTTACACGCCCACTCCCCCGACCAAGGGAGCGCTCTACAGCGATGGGCAGACCGACCGCTACCTCCTCGGTGGCACCTGGCTGTATCAGGCCGACCCCACCGACATCGGCCTCACGGACGGGTGGCAGAACATGACCTCCGCCGCGGGCTGGTCCGACGTCTCCGTCCCCAACGCCTACAACGCCGGTGTGTTCACCTCCCAGAGCATGGACGGCTACGTGGGCTGGTACCGGCGCGACTTCACCCTTCCGGCGGGTGCCTTCCCCAAGTACGTCCCTAAGACCGATCAGCACTGGATCATCGACTTCCAGTCGGTCAACTACTCGGCCACCGTGTGGCTCAACGGACGCCAGATCGGCAGCCACCAGGGCGCCTACCTGCCCTTCGAGTTCGACCTCACGGGGCTGCACAAGGGCGTCAACCGGCTCGTCGTCCGCGTCGATAATCAGCGCAACGGCGCGGACTTCCCGCCCGGCCCGGGCGGCCAATGGTGGAACTACGGCGGGCTCCTCGAGGAGGTGTACCTGCGCGCGGTGGCGCGGGCCGACATCTCCCAGGTCGAGGTGCGTCCGCTGCTCCCGTGCCCGACGTGCGCCGCCACCATCGACGAGCAGGCGCTGATCCGTAACGACACCGGAGCGCCGCAGGCCGTGCACCTGCACGGCTACTACGGCGGCGTCCCGCTCAGCTTCGGGAGCACGACGATCGGGCCCCACGGGACGTGGACGGCGACGGCCACCGCGACCATCCGCCACCCCAGCCTGTGGGCCCCCGGCCATCCCACGCTCTACCGCGCGACCCTGAACCTGACCGACGCCAAGGGACGGAGCCTCGGCGGTTACCTCTACTACAGCGGGATCCGGAGCATCAAGGTGACCTCGGGTGGCCGGCTCGAGCTCAACGGGCGGCTGCTCAATCTGCGCGGCTTCAACCTGCACGAGCAGACGCTGGCCACAGGCGCGGCCCTGAGCGTGCCCCAGATGCGCTCGCTCATCGACTATGTCCGTGCCCTCGGCGGGGACGTGATCCGCGCCCATTACCCGCTCACGCCGGCGCTCGAGGAGATGGCCGATCAGGACGGGATCCTCCTGTGGTCGGAGATCCCCGTCTACCAGGTCAAGAACGGATATCTGAGCCAGCCGGGATGGCGGGCACGGGCGCTGGCCCTGCTCAAGGAGAACATCCTCGCCAACGAGAACCATCCGTCGGTGATGACCTGGAGCATCGGCAACGAGCTCCCCACACCGGCCACCGGCGCCGAGGCGGCCTACATCGCCGCCGCCTCGGCCGAGGCGCGCCAGCTCGATCCCACGCGACCGGTCGCCCTCGCGGTGAGCGACTGGCCCGGGGTCAACTGCCAGTCCGCCTACGCGCCGCTCGACCTGATCGGCTTCAACGACTACTTCGGCTGGTTCGACGCCGGCGATGGCGCCACCGCCGACCGGACCGAGCTCAGCCCCTTCCTCGACAGCTTCCGGGCCTGCTATCCGACCAAGGCGCTGATGGTCACCGAGTTCGGGTTCGACGGTAACCGGGTCGGCCCGGTCGAGGAGTACGGCACCTACGCGTTCCAGCAGGACGCCGTCGCCTACCACCTCGGCGTGTACGCCACCAAGCCCTGGCTTTCGGGGGCGATCTACTTCGCGCTCCAGAACTACGTGGCTTACCCGGGCTACAACGGCGGCGACCCGCTGTCCAACCCGCCCTTCAACGAGAAGGGCGTGATCGACTTCCAGGGCAACCCCAAGCCCGCCGCGGCGACGATCTCGAGCATCTACCACTCGACGGTCCAGATCGCGCCTTGACGCGATAATCGCGGGGCCATGAGCGCCACCGCCCCAGCCACCACCTACGCCGGGCGCACGGCGTGGGCGCGGAACCTGGCGGCGCCGGTGCGCGACTTCCTGGGCGCGGAGACGGGCAGCGCCGCGGTGGTGGCGGCGGCGGCGGTCGTCGCGCTCGTGTGGGCGAACTCGCCCTGGTCGCACTCCTACCAGACGCTGTGGTCGACCCACTTGAGCATCACGATCGGGAGCTCGGGCATCGGCACCGACCTGCGCCACTGGGTCAACGAGGGGCTGATGACCCTCTTCTTCCTCGTCGTCGGCCTCGAGGCCAAGCGCGAGATGGACCTCGGCGAATTCCGCGACCGCCGACGCATCGCCGTGCCTGTGCTCGCGGCTATCGGCGGGATGACCGTCCCCATCATCATCTATCTCGCCTTCAACGCCGGCGGCCCCGGGGCGCACGACTGGGGCGCGGCGATGTCAACCGACACCGCCTTCGCGCTGGGCGCGCTCTCGCTCCTCACCCCGCGCTCGGCCACGCGTATGCGCGTCTTTCTCCTTACCGTGGCCGTGGTCGACGATCTGTGCGGGCTGCTGGTCATCGCCACGGTCTACACCACGCATGTCTCGGTGGTCGCGCTCGCCGCCGCGGCCGCATTCCTGGCCGTGCTCCTCCTCCTGCGCTACGCGCCGGCCTGGCGCCACCCGCTGTCGGTGGCGGCCGGGGTCGGCCTGTGGGTGGCGATGTTCAAGTCGGGGGTGGACCCGGTGATTTCGGGGCTTGCGGTCGGACTCGCCACCAGCGCCTACCCGCCCTCGCGCGAGGACCTGGAGCGGGCGACCGCTCTCGCCTACTCGTTCCGCGAGCAGCCCACCCCCGAGCTCGCGCGCTCGGTCCAGCTCGGAGTCGGATCCGCGATCTCGCCCAACGAGCGCCTCCAGTACAGCCTGCACCCGTGGACGAGCTACGTGATCGTGCCCCTGTTCGCGCTCGCCAACGGCGGCGTGCACATCACTGGGACGCTGCTCTCCGACGCGGCGAGCTCCCCGATAACCCTCGGGATCCTCGTCGGCTATGTGGTGGGCAAGCCGGTGGGCATCGCCACCGCCTCGTGGATCGCTTCCCGCCCCATCCTGCACGGCCCACGCCCACCCGTGAGTGGACCGCTCCTTGCCGCCGGCGGTGCGGTCGCGGGGATCGGGTTCACGGTTTCCCTGCTCATCTCGAGCCTGGCCTTCCAGGGCCGGCGCCTCGACGAGGCCAAGCTCGGGGCCCTGGGCTCGGTGATCGTGGCCCCCATCGTCGCCTGGGTCCTCCTACGCCTCGTGCGCCGGCTGCCGGCCGCGACCCGGGCGCGCCAGCTCGCGCGCACGGCCGAGGACATCCTCGACCTGGCCATCGACGTCGATCCCGAGCGCGATCACATCCGCGGCCCCGAGGACGCGCCCGTGACCCTGGTCGAGTACGGCGATTTCGAATGCACCTACTGCGGTCAGGCCGAGGGGGTGATCCGCGAGCTCCTGAGCTCGCTCGGCGACGACGTCCGCTACGTGTGGCGCCACCTGCCCCTCAACGACGTCCATCCCAACGCCCAGCTCGCCGCCGAGGCCTCGGAGGCCGCCCACGCCCAGGGCCGGTTCTGGGACATGCACGATCTCCTGCTCGAGCACCAGGGCGAGCTCACCCTGCGTGACCTCGCGGGGTACGCCGAGCAGCTCGGCCTCGACCGCGAGCGCCTCCTCGAGGAGTTGCGCCGGCGCGAATACGCGCCGGTCATCGCCGAGGATGTCGCCAGCGCGGACGAGAGCGGCGTCTCGGGCACCCCCACTTTCTTCATCAACGGCCGCCGTCATTACGGCGCCTACGACATCGGCACCCTCACCGAGGCGGCGCAGTCCGCACGCAACCGGGCGCGGCTGCGGGCCAAGGCCTAAGCCGGCCGCTTCCGCGCGCCAAAGGTTTCAGATCCGAGCCGGTCGGGGCAATCTGTGCGTCGCAGGCTCAGAAGGTTCAGGCGGTGACGGCTTCTGCCGACATCACTTCTAAGGTTATGTTCACCATGACTTGGCCAACTCTTGTCCGACGGGCCCTGCGCGGCCGGCGCGCTAGGGTCGACCCGAGTCCCGGGCGGCCGGCCGAGGACGATCGAAGCGACCGTCATCCCGCCATGGCGCGGATCGACGTCTCCCCCGTCCACGGCCACCACTGCGACTGCGAGCGCTGCCGGCGCGCCGAGCGCCCGGCGGCGTAGGCGGGGCGGGGCGGGGCGCTGGGCGGCCCCGCGGGGCGCGCGGGCGCGAACGCGGGCGAACCTTCGTCTCTCAGTCCCGCTATGCGGGCATGAGGCGCCAAAGTTCGCGCCAAACTCCACGCTATGCCCTCCTCCGACGACGCCGACGCCGCGCGGCGGATCGACGCGCTGCTCGGAGTCGCGCTGCGCCTGGCGCGGACCGCTCCGAGCGGGCGGATCGCGCTGGCCCGGCTCGCGCGCCTCGTCGATCCCGCGTGGATCAAGCAGCCGGCGGGCGCCGAGCTCGCCGCCGAGCTCGAGGCCGCCCGCGCCCGCGTGCCCGACCCGATGCCGGCCCGCGAGGTCGAGCGCGCGCTGCGGAGCGCCTGGGGGGTCAAGCCGGCCGAGGAGCTCGACGAGCTCGGCTCCGAGCCGGTCGCGGTCACCCCGACGGCCCAGGTGCACCGGGGCGTGCTCGACTCCGAGCCGGTGGCGATCAAGCTCCTGCGGCCCGGGGTGGCCGCTTCCGTGCGCCAGGATCTCGTGCTCCTCGACGGCCTGGCCGGTCCTCTGAGCGCGGCCTTTCCCGCGCTCGACGCGAGCGCTCTGATCCGCGAGGCGGCCGAGCGGATCCAGGACGAGCTCGACCTCGAGCACGAGGCCGAGCAGATGCGCCGCTTTCACCGCGCCCTGCGCTCCCATCCCTTCCTCACCGTTCCGGCACCCGTCACCCGCCTCTCCCACGCAGGCGTCCTCGTCAGCGCCTGGATCGATGGGGTGCCCATCGCGCGCGCCCCGGACCCCGACCTGGCCGCGGCCCGCCTCGTCGCCTTCGTCATCGGCGCCGCCCGCTTCGGGTTCGTGCACGCCGACCCCGATCCCGACGACGTGCTCGTGCAGGCGGACGGCGGGCTGGCAATCCTCGACTTCGGGGCCACTCGCGCGGTCGTGCCCGAGCGCGTCAAGGGCGTCGACGCGGCGCTCGAGGCCTTCGCCGACGAAGACGCACCAGCGCTCGGTCGGGCGCTGGCGCAGCTCGGCGCGCTGCCCGAGAACGAGGCCGCCTCCCTGATCGAGCTCGCCCGCCACGCCTGGCCCGCCCCGGGGCGGTCGCGGCTTGACACGCCGGCCGTGATCGCCGCGCGCGACCGGCTCCTCGAGCGCCCGCACGAACTCCTGCGCCTCGCACTGGCGGCGAGAATGGCCCCCGAGGACCTCTGGCCCGTCCTCGCCGTCGTCCAGCTCTTCGCGACCATCGCCCGCGTGGGCGCGAGCGGCGACTGGCTCGCGCTCTCGCGGGTCGCGCTGCGCGACGGGTGGAGCACGAACGCCACCGATTGACTGCGCTCTCGGTTACGCTCCGCCCCGCGAAATGAAGACTTCAATGGTCCGTCTGACTCGAATGGCTGGGGTGCTTCTGCGGCGGGCGGGCCTACGGTTGATGGGCGAGGACCGCCGCCGCGCCTTCGATCTCCGACTGGCGTGGGCGAGGGGATTCATAGCTTCAATCGAGTCCTTCGATCATCCGGCCTGGCTCTATCGCTCGCGGCATGCGATCCCTGCCGCGAACATGTGCTTCCGCGAACCGAGGCCTGTCAGCGAAGCTGATCTCGCGCTCTGCGCGCGACTCCTGCTTGCGTACGAACGGGCTCAGGCCGATGCTCCAAGACTAGGCGGAATGTGGTCGCACGCGGTCTTTCAGGAACGCCAGCGCGACCTCGTCGAAGCGCTCGACCGTGGCGACGTCCAGCCCCTCGCCGAACTGCTGAGTTCGATGTTCAGGGCGGATTTCGTCTTGGGTATTGCGCCTGGCAGTCTGGGCCTCGTCCGCGTGCCGCGGCTTGCGCGGCGGTTTACCGAACTCGCCGTGACGAGCAAGCTCGTCGCGCTCGCCGAATCCCGCGGTGCGGCACGGGTCGAGAACCCGGAGCAGGGCGCCGTCGGAATCGCACTACACGACGGACTCGCCACCCTGATGGACGCGACCGAGCACGCGCTCGGCATCTCGCTCGACTTCCCGGACGTCGGAGCTGCCTACGGCCTCGACGCCGCCGGGCGACTCGTGACGCCGGACACGCCAGATCAGGTGTACGGAGCAGCACGGCTATGCGATGCCCTTGCCGTGCACATCGCTCAGCGCGACGGCCCGTACAGCGTTGTCGAGATCGGGGCCGGGTACGGCGGAATGGCGTACTGGTTCCTGCGCATGTCGGACGCCGCTCTGCGCTACACGATCGTCGACCTCCCCGTCGTCAACGTCCTCCAGGGGTACTTCCTCGCGTCGGCCCTGGGATCGGACCAGGTTTCGTTCTATGGCGAGACCCCCGAGCGGATCGCAGTGCTCCCTGGGCACGCACTCGATTCAATCGCCCCGCGTTGCGACGCGCTCGTAAACAAGGACAGCTTCCCCGAGATCCCGCCGGATGCCGCACGGGAATACCTGGAGTGGGCACGATCCGCCTGCGCGGGAATCTTTTACAGCTACAACCAGGAGTCCGCAACCGAGTTCGCCGGATCGGCACAGACGGTCGTGGCGGAGCTGATCGCCGAGACCGGCGGGTTCACCCGGCTACGGAGGGACCCATCTTGGCTTCGACGCGGCTACGTCGAGGAGATCTACGTAGCCACGGCGGCCACGAGGGCTCGGCACACCTCGGCGCAGCTGTCCTCGCCGAGCCGGGGCGAGATCGGGAGGCTGAGCACGGTGGCCGCCAGTTCCTCGGTGATGGGGAGCGCCTCCGGGTAGTCGGACGCGTAGGCGGGCGCGCGGTGGGGCGCGATCGGGTAGTGGACGAGCGTCTCCACGCCGCGCCGGGCGAGCTCCTCCCGCACGCGGTCGCGACCCTGAACGCGGACCACGAACTGGTGCCAGACCGGGAGCGCGTCCTCGACCACGCCGGGGAGCTGCAATCCCGGGCATCCTGACAGCTCGCCGAGGTACTGGTCGGCGCGCCGGCGCCGGTGCGCGTTGCCGTCGTCGAGCTGCTCGAGCTTGACGCTCAGGAGCGCCGCCTGGAGCTCGTCGAGGCGGCTGTTGCGTCCGCGCAGCTCGCTGCGATGACGCTCGCGCTCGCCGTAGTTGGCGAGCATCCGCACGCGACCGAGGAGCTCGGCATCGCCGGAGACGACGACCCCGGCGTCGCCGATCGCTCCCAGGTTCTTGGTCGGATAGAGGCTGAAGGCCGCCGCGTCCGAGAGGGACCCCACCGGCCGGTTGCGCAGGCGCGCGCCGTGGGCCTGGGAGGCGTCCTCGAGGAGCGCGAGCTGGTGCCGGTCGGCGATGGTCGCGAGCGCGTCCATGTCTGCGGGCATCCCGTAAAGATGCACGGCGACGATGGCCGCGGTGCGGGGGCCGACGGCGCTCTCCACCCGCGCCGGATCGATGAGCATGGTGTGGGGATCGGGCTCGATCGGCACCGGCCTGGCACCTGAGTGCGTGACGGCGAGCCAGGTGGCGATCGACGTGTGGGCCGAGACGAGCACCTCGTCGCCGCCGCCGATGCCCATCGCGAGCAGGGTGAGCATGATCGCGTCGAGGCCGTTGCCCACCCCCACCGCCCCCGCCGCGCCACAGTAGCGGGCGAAGTCGCGCTCGAAGCGCTCGACCTCGACCCCGCGGATGTACCGGCCGGAGGCGAGCACTCGCCGGACCGACGCCTCGAGCTCGCCCGCGAGGTCGGCGTGGGCGGCGGCGAGATCGTGGAAGGGGACGCCGGTCATGCCCGGCATTGTCGTACGGGGCGGACGCGAGCAGCTGCCCGCCCGCGCCCCCGCGCGCCCGCGCGGTGCAACTTTCCCCTCGCTCTGGGTATGAAGCACCCAAGAAGTGTCCAAAAGGGAGAGAGAGCTGATGCGGAAGTTCGTGCTGGTGTCGCTGGTGGCCGCGATCGCGGTGGCCGCGACGGCGTGGGCGGAGACGACCCCGGCGGTGGTGACGGGCGACGCGACAGCGGTGTCGAATTCCGGCGCGCTGCTCCACGCCACGGTCAACCCGGGGGGCGGAGACACGGCCTACAGCTTCGAGTACGGCCCGACCGTCGCCTATGGCGCGCACAGCGGAACCGGCCACGCCACCGGCACCAAGGCGCTACCGGTGCAGGAGAAGCTCGCGGGGTTGACCCCGGGCACGCTCTACCACTACCGGGTCGAGGCGTCGGACAAGCTCGGGGGGACGGTCGGCCGCGATCGCAGCTTCACCACCACCGGCCATCCGCCCCCCGGCGCGGTCACCGGTGTGGCCACGGCCGTGGGCACGACGACGGCGACGCTGACCGGGGCGGTGGTGACCGAGGAGCAGGCGACGAGCGTCTACTTCCAGTGGGGCACGGCCCCCAGCTACGGCTACGCGACGACGATGACCACGGTGTCGGCCGCGACCACGCCCCAGCCCGCCTCCTACACGCTCACCGGCCTCGCGCCGGGGACCACCTTCCACTACCGCCTGGTCGCCGCGCACGCGAGCGTCGCCCCCGAGTACGGGGCCGACCAGGCGTTCACGACGATCCCCCTGGTGCGCTTCCACGCGAAGGTGACCGCGCGCACGACGCCCACCCGCGCCCGCCACAAGCCCTACCTGTTCACGACCACGGGAACGGTCGTGCCCGGGGTTCCGCTCCCCTACGGCTACGGCTGCACGGGCCTGGTCCGAGTGCGCTTCTCCGCCGGGCGCAAAGTGGTGGCTTTCCGCAAGGCGGCCCTCCAGCCCAATTGCACGTTCGCGACCCAGATCGGCTTCCGGCACCAGATCGACCACGCCCCGGCGCGCCTCCAGGTGAAGGTTGCCTTCGGCGGTAACGCGTATCTCCGCGCGGCCGCGGCCCGGACCAGGCGTGTCATGCTGGGATAAAGAGCGGGCGATGAAATCCCGCTCTCATATCGCTATCCTGGAGTCGAGACACGGAAGTCCTACCGGTCCGCGAACAATGCCCCCTGTCTCGCGGACCCCGGACGACCCCCCAGCCCTACCAGGGTCGTCCTCCAGGTAGGGCCCGCGCCGCCGCCTCCCCGGTTGCGGTGCGGGCCCGCCACCTTCTCGGGGACTCGTCTAGTGTCACGACGCCATGCCCGCCTCCGCCTCTGCCTGCCGCTTCTGCGCCGCGCCGCTCAGTGAGGTGTTCGCCGATCTCGGCACCTCGCCGCTGGCCAACTCGTACATCGCGCCGGAGAACGTCAACGCGATGGAGGCGTTCTACCCCCTGCGCGCGCTGATCTGCGCCAACTGCTTTCTCGTGCAGCTCGAGGAGTTCCAGACCCCGGATCACATCTTCTCCGAGTACGCATACTTCTCGTCCTACTCGACGAGCTGGCTCGCCCACGCGCGCCGGTACACCGAGGCGATGATCGAGCGCCTGGAGCTCGGCCCGAAGAGCCACGTGGTCGAGCTGGCCTCCAATGACGGCTATCTGCTCCAGTACTTCCACGAGCGTCAGATCCCGGTCCTCGGGATCGAGCCGGCGGCCAACGTCGCCAAGGTCGCCCTTCAGAAGGGGATCCCGACCCTGGTCGAGTTTTTCGGGGCCGAGACGGCCGCCTCGCTCGCGCCGGAGTCCTCCGCGGATCTGCTCCTCGGCAACAACGTGCTCGCGCACGTCCCCGACCTCAACGACTTCGTGGCCGGAATGAAGATCCTGCTCAAGCCCGGCGGAGTGATCACGATGGAGTTCCCCCACCTGATGCAGCTGATCGAGAAGAACCAGTGGGACACCATCTACCACGAGCACTTCTCCTACTTCTCATTCCTCACCGTCGGGCGGGTGTTCGCCGCGCACGGGTTGCGCCTGTTCGACGTCGAGGAGCTGCCCACCCACGGCGGGTCGCTGCGCATCTTCGGCTGCCACGCCGAGGACCCGGGCAAGCCCGAGAGCGAGCGCGCGGTCGAGTTGCGCGAGCGCGAGCGCGCGGCCGGCTTCGAGGACCTCGCCGTCTACACCGGCTACGGCGAGCGAGTGAGCGCGGATAAGCGCCAGATCCTCTCGTTCCTGATCGGTCTCAAGGAGGAGGGCACGCGCATCGCCGGCTACGGCGCACCGGCCAAGGGCAACACGCTGCTCAACTACTGCGGGATCGGCCGCGACTTCATCGACTACACGTGTGATCTGAACCCCCACAAGCAGGGACACTTCCTCCCCGGCAGCCACATCCCCATCCGCGCCCCGGAGGCCCTGCGCGAGGATCGGCCCGAGGTGGTTCTCATCCTGCCGTGGAACCTGCGCGGCGAGATCATGGACCAGCTCAGCTTCATCCGCGAATGGGGCGGACGCTTCGCCACCCGCACGCCGCAGCTCACACTTGAGCCATGACCTGCCCGCTGTGCGGCGCCGAAGCCGAGGCGGCGTTCACGACCAGCGACCGCAACCGGGCGCTGTCGCGCGAGCGCTTCGCGTACAGCCGCTGCACAGCGTGCGGGACGTACTTCCTGGCGCAAGTCCCGCCTGACCTCGGGCGCTACTACCCGCAGGAGTACTACGAGGTCGCCGATCCCGGCCGGGTCGCGCGCATCGAGGCGCCCAGGCTCGCCCTGATCGCGCGGTACGTCAGCGGGGGCAGGCTGATCGAGATCGGTCCCGGGCCGGGGCACTTCGCGCGGGCCGCCCGTGAGGCCGGCTTCGAGGTCACGGGGATCGAGATGGACGCTCAGTGCTGTGCGCGCCTGGAGCGCGACGGGGTGACGGCGATCCACACCGAGGCGCCAGAGCAGGCGCTCGCCGCCCTCGCGCCCGCCCGCGCGATCGCCATGTGGCACGTGGTCGAGCATCTCGAGCATCCGTGGGCGGTCCTCGAGGCCGCCGCCGCGCGGCTCGAGCCGGGCGGAGTGCTGGCGGTCGCGATGCCCAATCCGCAGTCGCTCCAGTTCCGGCTCCTCCGCGGCCGCTGGGCGCACGTCGACGCACCCCGTCACCTCTTCCTCATCCCCTACCCGGCCCTCCGGTCCCGCCTCGAGGAGCTGGGCCTCGAGGTGCGAGAGGTGACGAGCAGCGATGCGGTCAGCCGGGCGCTGAACGGGATGGGCTGGGAGTTCGCACTGCGCCGCTTTCCCGCCCGGCACCCGGGTACGCGTCCGACCCGCGGCGCCGCGGGCGCGCTCACGCTGGCGCTGGCGCCGTTCGAGCGGAGGGGACTGGGCGGGGCGGCGTACACGGTGATTGCCGTCAGGCCCGACCGCTGAGAAACCTACGATTGCCGCGATGACTCCCACAGCACGGGCCGGCGCCCAGCCGGCCGACCCGCTCGACACGGCGGCGGCGGGGCCGGCGGCGGTCCGCGGCGGCGCCTTCCGCGTCGGCGGCTTCATCGCCGGCACGAGCCTGGCGGTGATCGGCTCGGCCTTCCTCTTCCGTCACCTGGGGATCATCAAGACGGGCGAGTACGGGCAGGCGATCGCCCTGGCCACCATCGCCGGCGGTCTCTCCGACCTCGGCCTCACGGCCGTCGGCGTGCGCGAGATGGCGATGCTGAGCGGCGAGGCGCGCGACCGGCTGGCCCGGACCCTGCTCGGGCTGCGGCTCGTGCTCAGCGTCTTCGGAGGGATCGCCATCACCGTGTTCGCCGCCGCCGTCGGCTACCCCTCCGCGCTCGTGCTCGGGGTCGCCTTCGGCGGGGCCGGCCTCGTGCTCACGAGCTGCCAGTCGACGCTCACGGTGTCGATGCTGCGCGACCTGCGCGTGGGGTGGGTTGCGGCTCTGGATTTCGCGCGGGTGGCGCTCACCACCGTGTTCATCCTCGCCCTCGTCGCCGCGGGCGCCGGCCTGCTCTCGTTCCTCGTCTTGCCGATCCCGGTCGGCGTAGTCATCCTGGCCCTGAACGCATGGATCGTGCGCGGCCGGGTGCCACTCCTCCCGGCCTTCGACGCCGCCGAGTGGCGCCGGGTCATGCGCAGCGTGCTGCCCTACTCGGCCGCGGTGGCCGCGGCCACGCTCTACTTCTACATCGCCGTCCCCGTCGTCGGCCTCGCGGCCAGCGCGCACCAGGTCGGGCTCTTCACCGTCTCGGCGCGCACGATCCAGGTGCTGACCGCGTTGCCCGCGCTCGCCGTGAGCACGGCGCTGCCGATCTTCTCGCGCGCCGCACGCAACGATCGCGGTCGCCTGACCTACGCCATGGGGCGCGTGTTCGAGGTCAACCTCATGCTCGGCGTGTGGGTGGCCCTGATGCTGGCCATCGGAGCGCCACTGGCGGTCAAGATCATCGGCGGCCCGGACTTCGCTCC
>Ga0302325_10018406_pt1 | contig 14722 bp, 17 predicted proteins | sample Palsa_T0_2_FD_201948 | JGI IMG/M metagenome (GOLD analysis project Ga0302325, IMG submission 201948) | Peat permafrost microbial communities from Stordalen Mire near Abisko, Sweden - Palsa_T0_2 | ecosystem: Environmental > Terrestrial > Soil > Palsa > Peat permafrost | place: Sweden: Abisko... | reverse complement strand
CCGCGACGGCAAGCCCAACCCGACCTACCGGTGCCTGTTTCCGGAGCCGCCGCCGCCGGGCACCGTGCCTGCCTGTGCGCAAGCCGGCATCCTCGGGGCACTCACCGGGGTCCTCGGCTCGCTGATGGCGCTCGAGGTGATCCGCGAAATCGTCGGCTTCGGCGACGGCCTCGTCGGGCGGCTCCTGATGATCGATGCCAGGGCGATGCGATTTGAAACGCTGACCTACGGTTACGATGCCGACAATCCGCTGTCGGGCACGAAACCGAGCATCCGTGACCTCTCGGTGCACGGACGGTCCGGAAACCCGTAGCTACTTGCTCCACACCGCTGCCGGGGCGGCGCTCTTGAGCACCGACCATTTGTTGGTGCCGGCGGTCGTGACCGTGAAGCAATTGGGCGTCTTGCCCTTCCAGGTGTTGCAGAAGCCCTCATTGTCGAGCTTCCAGCTGCCTTCGCCCTTGGCGCCTCCCTTACCGACCGGCGTGCGCGTCACCTTGCCGTCCGGCGTGAAGACCATCTTGAACTTCAAGCCCCCCGACGGCGTCGCGGAGGTAAAGGCCTCGCCGGTGAAAAAGGTCGACTGGATTTCGGCCGGCGTGAGCTTGGCGGCGGTCGCTGCCGCGGCCAGCGCGGGCGTGGCACCGACGACCATTCCTGCGGCGATTCCTGCGACGATCCCTGCAATCGGTGCACGCATCGCATCACCCGAATTCAATGAGGAGGACGCCGATTATAAGCGAAATTGCCGCGAAAGCACTGGATTTCTCGCAGCCCGGCGCAATCGCGGTGATCGCGGCGGCGCTACTTCGTCTCCGCGCATGGGCCGAGGCAGAACTCGACGCCGTCGCTGTTGCGGTAGCGGCCGTTCGACAGGCGTTCATAGGTGACGCAGCGCCGTTCGCTCGCCGCCTCGCTCACGTCGCGGCGGCACACCGAGCGGCCATCGGTGTCCCACACCCCGCGCGCGACCAGTCCGGAACCGGCGAGCGTAGCGGTGCCGTCGGACGCGTGCACGGTGCACATGGCCTTACCGGCGAGCGGGCCGGTGGCGGGCTTGCCGCACAGGGGCATGTCGACGAGCTCGCGGCGGAAATCGTCGACACTCATCGCCGTCGCGGTCGGCGCCGGCGCCGACTTTCCGCACCCGGCGAGCGCCAGCAAGGCCACCGCTGTGGCCATTCGGATCTTGTGCACGCTCACCCCTCGTCTTCACAGCATCGACGGCAACACCCGGTCCGGCGGCCGGTGACCGTCCATGAATGTCTGGATATTGATGATGACCTTGGCGCCCATGTCGGCACGGCCTTCGATGGTGGCCGAGCCGAGATGCGGTAGCAGGATGACCTTGCCGGTGCGGGCGAGGCGCACCAGCTTCGGGTTGACCGCCGGCTCGTGCTCGAACACGTCGAGGCCTGCGCCGGCGATCCCGCCCGCCTCGATCAGGCGGGTGAGCGCATTTTCGTCGATCACCTCGCCGCGCGAGGTGTTGACCACATAGGCCTCGGGCCGCATCAACCTGAGCCGGCGCGCCGACAGCAGGTGATAGGTCGCCGGCGTGTGCGGGCAATTGACCGAGATGATGTCCATGCGCGCCAGCATTTGATCGAGGCTTTCCCAATAGGTCGCCTCCAGCGCCGCCTCGATTTTGGCCGCCACCCGGCGCCGGTTGTGATAATGGACCTGCAGCCCGAAGGCGCGCGCCCGCCGCGCCACCGCTTGGCCGATGCGCCCCATGCCGATGATTCCGAGCCGCTTGCCGCCGATGCGGCGGCCGAGCATCCAGGTCGGCGACCAGCCGCCCCATTCGCGTTCGCCGGTCATGACCGAGGCGCCCTCGGCCAGCCGGCGCGGCACCGCGAGGATCAGCGCCATGGTCATGTCCGCGGTGTCCTCGGTGAGGACGGCCGGGGTGTTGGTGACGGTGATGCCGCGCGCGAGCGCCGCGGTCACGTCGATGTGGTCGACCCCGTTGCCGAAATTGGCGATCAGCCGCAACTGCTCGCCGGCCTGGGTCAGCACGGCGGCATCGATCTGGTCGGTCACCGTCGGCACCAGGATCTCGGCGGTCTGCACCGCCTCGATCATCTCGGTGCGGCCCATCGGCTTGTCGTCCTCGTTGAGACGGGCGTCGAACAACTCGCACATCCGCGTCTCGACATGGTCGGGCAGTTTGCGCGTGACGACGACGAGCGGCTTGCGACGATTGGCCATTCATATGCCCCTGGCGGTACGACCCGAACAGATGGTTCGCCCCACTGCTACAATAAATAAGCGGGCCGAATTGTCCCGACATTTGGGAACCAAATGCCGGGGCCCGACCACTCGCAACGGCCGCATCCGCAGCCGACACGCGACGCTCGTTCAGCCCTCCTTAACCCTCATCGCCGACACTGCGGCCATCACGACAGGCGCGGGTGCGGGCGTCAAATTCATTCTTCAGGATATCCAAGGGATCCGGCCCTTCTGTACCAGATGGCCGGATCAAGACAAAGAGGTCGTGACGTGGCCCGGCGGTGCCGGGACGGGTGACGGGAACGAGAGTGCAAGCCCGATAAAGCCATGATGTATGCATGCGTTGCGCGACCGGCCCTGCGGCCGATGACATCCGCTCTCGCCGCCCTGGCGCTGACCGCGATCGCCGGCTCGGCCCTGGGTGCAAACGACCCCGATAACGGCAGCGGGCTGCCGGTGCCGCGCTTCGTCAGCCTGAAATCGGACCACGTGAATGTGCGCGGCGGCCCCAACAAGGACCACGACGTCGCCTGGGTCTATACCCGTCCGGGATTGCCGGTGGAAATCACCGCGGAGTTCGAGAACTGGCGGCGGATCCGCGACTGGGACGGCGCCGAGGGCTGGGTCTATCATTCGCTGCTGTCAGGCAAGCGCACCGCCTTCGTCGCCAAGTCGAAAACGGCGAGCGCGCCGGCAGCGCTGCACGAATCCGCCGACCCGGAAAGCCCGTTGAAGGCGATGCTGGAGCCCGGCGTGCTCGGCGTCGTGAAGCGCTGCAGCGGACGCTGGTGCCGCTTCTTCGGCAATGGCTTCGACGGCTGGATCGAGCAGGAGCGCCTGTGGGGCGTCTATCCGAACGAGAAGGTGGAGTGAAGCGCGGCGGCACGCTGGGCTCGGTGCTGCAAACGGACGCCAAAGTCGCCGCGCCGCCGGCCGGCCTCAGATCTCGCTGCCATAAGGCCCCAGCGGGTCGGCCAGCGCCTGCAGCCGGACCGCCGCGGCGCGTGCGAAGGCGAGCATCACGCTCTTGCGGGTCGATGCATGGAGGCGGTGGGCCGGTGCTTCGCGAACCAGTTCCGCCCCATAACCGTCGGCGAGGATCAGCCCGGCATCGAGGGGGAAGATATCGAGCGGAACATGCGCTGCGGTCGCGAAGAACAGGCGGTCGCAATGCATGCGGTAGTCGGTCCATTTCTGGTCGGCACGGAAATCCGCCACCGATGACTTGATCTCGACGATCCAGATTTCCCCGTCGCCTCCCAGCGCGACGAGATCGGCGCGCCGTCCCGACAGCAGGGACAACTCGGCCACGCAGGACAGCCCCAGCGCCAGCAGGAGCCGCTGGGTTCCGCGGGCGACCGCGAGCGCCGTCTCCGACTGGCGGCCGTCGGCCGGAACGATGGTGATGGAACCAAACGACATGGCCCAGGATTCCACGGGGCGCCGCGACGGACAAGCGGCTTGCCGGCCGTTCCGCCTTGCCCCACTCTCGGCTGCCGGAGAGCAGGAATGACGAAAATCGACTACGAGAGCGAATACGACAACCGCGCCCGGGTGCCCGAGCATCGCCGGATTTTCGCCCAATGGGAACGCGATGCCGCGGCCTATCGTGCCGGCATCACGGACGCGCGCCGGCTGACGATGAGCTACGGCAATACCGCCCGCCAAACCATCGACATCTTCCTCGCTGAATGCGGCCCCGACGCCCCGCTTGCGGTCTTCATCCACGGCGGCTGGTGGCGCTCGTTCCAACCGGCCTTGTTCAGCCACATGGCGGCCGGGTTGAATGCCCGTGGCATCAGCGTCGCGGTGCCGGGCTACGACCTGTGTCCGCAGGTCGGCATCGCCGACATCATCGCGCAGATGCGCGCGGCACTGCTGCTGCTGTGGCGGACCTACGCCAAGCGCATGCTCGTCTACGGCCATTCCGCCGGCGGCCACCTCACCGCCGCGATGATGGCGACCGACTGGCCGGCACTCGCGCCGGGCACGCCGGCCGATCTGGTGCCGGCGGGCTACGCCATCTCCGGGGTGTTCGACCTGCTGCCGCTCACGCAGGTGTCGATGAATGCAGATTTCCGCCTCGACCCGGCCGGCGCCAAGGCAGTGTCGCCGCTCTATTGGCCGGCGCCCCGCGGCTTCGCCCTCGATGCGGTGATGGGCGCCCTGGAATCCGGTGAATTCCTGCGCCAGAGCCGTGCCATCGCGGACGCCTGGGGCAAGGCCGGCGTCGCCACCCGCTATGAGGAGGTCACGGGGACCAATCACTTCACCGTCATCGGCCCGCTCGCCGATCCCAACAGCGCCATGGTGGCCCGCCTCGTCGCACTCACGGCGCGGCTGGGGTGACCGACACGGTTGCTAAGCGCACCGTGGGGGCCCCGGGGCCGGGGAATCTCATTTTCTTCAAAACAACCCCATGCAAAGTAGAATTCCGCACCGATGTCGAAGCCGAAGCTGACCTTCTGGTACGAATTCGCCTCGCCCTATTCCTGGCTCGCCGCCGAGCGCATCGAGGCGCTCGCGGCCGCGGCCGGGGTTGAGATCGACTGGCGTCCGTTCCTGCTCGGCCCGATCTTCGTCGCCCAGGGCTGGACCACCTCACCGTTCAACCTCTATCCCGCCAAGGGCAACAACATGTGGCGCGACATGGAGCGCCTCTGCGCCCGCACCGGCCTGCCGCCGCTCACGCGACCGGACCCGTTCCCGCAGAACAGCCTGCTGGCCGCCCGGGTCGCGACCGCGCTGCCGGACGCGAGCCGCCCCGCCTTCACCCGCGCGGTCTATCGAGCGGAATTCACGCACAAGCAGCCGATCGCGGACCGGACCGTGATCGCGCGGCTCCTGCGCGACAGCGGCGTCGATGCCGATGCGGCCATGGCCGCAGCCGAATTACCGGAAACCAAGGCGGCGCTGCGTAACGCGATCGAGCAGGCCCGCTCGCTCGGCATCTACGGCGCGCCGAGCTTCATCACCGCATCGGGCGAGCTGTTCTGGGGCAACGACCGGCTGGAGCAGGCGCTGGCCTGGGCGAGGGAGGAGGGCTGATCTGACCGGTTCGCCCTCAGCAGAACGGCGGCGCGCCGCACATGTCCGGCCCGCTGCCTCTGCCGGTCTTGCCCATGAAGAAGGACCGCGTCGCGCAGTTCGGGACGCGCGCGCGCAGGCGAACCGGCGTCGAATGGCGGCCGGGGATCATATTCCATCGCCAGCTGGATCGATTCGGCCGCGTCCCGGCCGGCAATTTCCGCTACCACACGCAGCGCCAAGTCGATGCCGGCGGTCACGCCACCGCCGGTGATGATATTGCCATCCAACACGACGCGTTCCGCGACCGGTTCCGCGCCGAATTCGCGCAGCATTTCCCGCGACATCCAGTGCGACGTGGCGCGGCGCCCTTCGAGCAGGCCCGCGGCACCGAGCACGAGAGACCCGGTGCAAACGGCCGTGACATACGCCGCGGTCGCGGCGGCGCGACGCAGAAACGTCAGCGCCACCTCATCGGTGAGCACCGCGTCGATGCCGGGTCCGCCCGGTACGCAAATGAGATCGAGGGGCATCGGGCAGGCGTCGATGGTCGTCGTCGGCGTGATGGTCAGCCCACGCTCTGACCGGACAGGCTCCATGGTCTTCCCGATCAAGTGAACCTCCGCATTCGCCACGCGGGCGAATACCTCGTAGGGGCCGGTCAGATCGAGCTGCGTCAGATCGGGAAACAGCAGCAGGCCGATTCGGAACCTCGACGAGCGGTTGTTCGACATTGCTGCCTCCAGACTCTGTCCCAGACCCGGGCCTCACCCCTGGCTGCATCGATTTTGGCGATGACACGGTCTGGCAGCTATGTCATTTGTACCTCGTTTTCTGCCAAACGCAGGGAAGCACCGATGCGCCGCCCCAAGGAAACCCGCCGGCTGGTCGTCGTGGTGGCGTTCGACCGGGTGCAGCTTCTCGATCTGGCCGGGCCGGCCCAGGCCTTCGCCACCGCCGCCGAGATTGTTTCGGAGCAGGAGCGTCCAGCCGGTGCGAAGGCGTGTTCCTATAAGGTTGTTGCGGTATCGCGCGACGGCGGATTGATCCGCACGTCATCGGGTCTGTCGTTTGCGACGGAGTCGCTGACGGCGATAACGCGAACAGGAGCCGCCATCGACACTTTGATCGTCGCCGGCGGCCCGGGAGTCCATTCCGCAGCCGAGGATACCAGGCTGGTCGCTTGGGTCGCCCGGAACGCAGCAAAGGTCCGGCGCGTCTGCTCGGTATGCACCGGCGCATTCCTGCTGGCTGCGGCGGGTGTATTGTCCGGAAAGCGCGCGGTGACCCATTGGAGAGCCTGCACGCTTCTCCAGAAGAGACATCCGGACATCGGCGTCGAGGCCGATCCGATCTATATCCGCGACGGCTCGGTGTGGACGTCGGCGGGCGTGACGGCCGGCATCGACCTTGCGTTGGCACTCGTCGAGGAGGATCTCGGTCGCCGCGTGGCGCTGCAGGTCGCGCGCCGGCTCGTTGTCTTCCTCAAGCGTCCTGGAGGGCAGTCCCAATTCAGCGCGCCCCTCGAGGCGCAAGTGGCCGCCGTCGACACCGACGCGGACGGCCGCTTTGCCGCCTTGCACGCCTGGATGTCGGACAATCTCGCAGGCGACCTCCGCGTCGAACGTCTTGCGGCTCGCACGGGCATGAGCCCACGCAACTTTGCGCGCAAATACGCGGCCCGGATCGGAGCTACACCCGCCCGGACCGTGGAGACGATGCGCGTGGAAGCCGCACGCAGAGCCCTGGAAGACAACGGGAGCTCCATCAAGCAGGTTGCCTCTGCATGCGGCTTTGGTGACGAGGAACGGATGCGCCGCGCATTCCTGCGGCGCGTGGGATCAAATCCGTTGGATTATCGTCGGCGGTTCTCCTCTTAGAGCGCCGTCCAGCGCCTCCGCCAGCATCCGCGGGCTCACCGGCTTGATGAGGCAGGCGTCCATGCCGCCGGCGGCGGCGGCGGCGGCTTGCTCGGCCGGGTGCGCCTGATCCGCGGAGATGCCGATCACGGCCACGCGTCCCGCGCGCCCAGGCAGCGCGCGGATGCGCCGCGTCGCCTCGTAGCCGTCGATGCCGGGGAGCTCCACGTCGATCAAGACGGCGTCGGTGCCATCGGCCGCGAGGGCGGCGAGAGCGGCTTCGGCGCTGCCGGCGAAGGTCGCGCGGTGGCCGAGCTCGGTGACGATCGCGTTCATCACCACCCGGCCATAGGGATTGTCCTCGACGCAGAGAATTTCGAGCGCCTGGCCCTTCGGCAGTGCGCGTTCCGGGGGCACGGCAGCAACGGCCGCGGGCCGGGCGCGGTCGAGCGCCACGGTGAGACGGAACGCGCTGCCGCGGCTGGGCACGCTCTCGACCTCGAGATCGCCGTGCATGGAGCGGGCGAGCCGGCGCACCTGCACGAGGCCGAGCCCGGAGCCGCCGAACTTCTGCGCGATCTCCTTGCTCGCCTGGGCGAACGGCCGGAACAGGCGGTCGATCTCGGCGTCGCTCATGCCAATGCCGCTGTCGGAGACGGTGAACGAGACGCGCAGCTTGCCGCGCCCCAGCGGCGCCACCTCGATCCGCAGGCCGACCCGGCCGCATTCGGTGAATTTCACCGCATTCGCCATCAGATTTTCGATCGCCGCGCGCAGCAGCGCCGGATCGCCGACGACGTGGTCCGGCAGGTCGCCTCGAATCTCGGTTTCGCAGGCGAGGCCCTTCGCCTCGGCGCGGGCGGCGAGCGAGAACGCGAGCCGCGCGGCGAAGCGCGGCAGCGGGAAGGTCTCCCGGCGCAGCTTCAGCCGGCCCGCGCCGGCCCGCGCCGCTTCGACCGCAAGCGTGGTCAGCTCGGCGAGATGCCCGGCGGAATCCTTGATGGCCTCGACCCAGCGGCCCTCGCGCTCGCCGAGCCCCGACGTCGCCAGCAGTTCGCTGAAGGCAATGATCCCAGTCAATGGCGTGCGGATGTCGTGGGCGAAAGTGGCGAGCACGGTTTCGATGGCACGCGGAGAGTGCCCGCGCTTTGCCGCGGGCTTGCTGCGGGCGCCGGCGTGCTCGGCTTTCCGCACCCCGGCCGTGGACCTGAGCTTGGGCGCGGACTTGGGCTTAGGTTTGGGCTTGGATTTGGACTTCGCCATTCCTCCCCCTGTCCGGAACCAAACACTTCAGAGCGCGATCCGGTTCGACTTGAAACGACGGCGCTTTACGGCGGGCTCAGCCGAGCCCGATCATCGCCAGGATCTCGGCAGGGGCAGCGCCGCCCGCACGCAGCTCCCGCAGCCCGGTGGCGCGGGTCGATTTTGACAGTTTGCGCCCTTCAGCATCGAGAATCAGGTGATGATGATGATAGATCGGCTGGGGAAGTTCGAGGAGAATCTGCAGCAGACGGTGCAGTCCGGTCGCCGCGAACAGGTCGCGCCCGCGCACCACATGGGTGATGCCCTGCAGGGCGTCGTCGACTGCCACGGAAAGGTGGTAGCTGGTGGGGATGTCCTTGCGGCCGAGCACGACATCGCCCCATTGCCCGGGATCTCCCACCATAACGCCGGTCTCGCCGCCCGGGCCGGCGCCGGTCTCGGTCCAGGTGATCGGGATGCCCTTGGCCGCATCGAGCGCCGCCGCCATGTCGAGGCGCAGCGCATAGGGCTCGCCGGCGGCGATGCGGCGGGTGCGCTCGGCCGGCGTCAGCGCCTTGGCGGTACCGGGATAGAGCGGGGCGCCGTCGGGATCGTACGGCCAGGGTGGGCTGCGTTCTCGCTCGGCAACCAGGCGGGCGATCTCGGCCCGACTCTCGAAGCTCGGAAAGATCAGGCCGCGTGCCGCCAGGCGCTCCAGGGCTTCGGTGTAGGCGGCGAGGTGCTCGGATTGGCGACGCACCGGCTTCTCCCAGGCGAGCCCCAGCCAGCGCAGGTCCTCATAAATCGCCGCCTCGTATTCGGGACGGCAGCGGGCCGCGTCGATGTCCTCTAACCGCAGAAGGAACCGCCCGCCGGCGCGGCGCGCCATGGCGGAGTTGAGTGCGGCCGAATAGGCGTGGCCCAGATGCAGATAGCCGTTGGGGCTGGGCGCAAATCGGAATGCCGGTGCGGTCATGTGAGAAAAAAGCCGGCGCCACGCCTGCCGGTCGGCCGCGGCCATATTTACATCGTGCCGATCCGAAAGATACCGTCCGCGACCTTGTCACCCCTGGCAACCATGTCCCGCCGCATCGACACCGAAGCCGACATCGAAGCCGGATTGGCCGCGCTGCTCGCCGCCGACCCGCGCCTCGAACCGGTGGCGGCGATGGCGGGCCGGCTGCCGCTGCGCCGCCGGTCCGGCGGCTTTGCCGGGCTTGCTGGCATCGTGGTGTCGCAGCAGCTTTCCACCGCGAGCGCGAATGCGATCTGGGGGCGGCTGGCGGCGGCCTATGACCCCTTCACGCCCCAGGCCCTGATCCGGGCGCGGGCGAGCCGGCTCGCCGGGCTCGGCCTTTCCGCGCCGAAGATCCGCGCGCTCAAGGAGATCGCCAAGGCGATCGCCGCGGGCCGGCTCGACTGCGACGCGCTTCCCGGCCTGCCGGCCGAGACGGCTCATGCAGCACTGTGCGCCATCCACGGCATCGGCCCGTGGTCGGCCGATATCTACCTGTTGTTCTGCCTCGGACATCCCGACGCCTGGCCGGCCGGCGATCTCGCCCTGCAGGAGGCGGCGCGGCTCGCCTTCGCCCTGCCGGCGCGGCCCGGCCTCAAGGAAACCACTGCCCTCGCCGATCCCTGGCGCCCCTGGCGCGGCGTGGCCGCGCGGCTGCTGTGGGCCTATTATCGCGCCGTCAAGCAGCGCGATCCGGCGCCGCTCCAACCAACTCGAGCGCCCGAATCTTCTTGATTCCGCGGACGATCCCCTGCGAAAAGCTGCAGACTTTTCGGGATCGAGGTTTATCGATCACGAACGTCACCGAAGTCTGCGACCCTTCGGGAGCTCTTTGATTTGCGCATGGTCCTTACCCGAAAAGTCTGTAACTTTTCGGGATCATGCTGGGAGGACAGATGGCAGAACTCAATGGCCCGCGGCTTGCCCCTCATTCGCGCGGGGCGGCGCGCCAGCTCGTCGTCTTCCTGCATGGTTATGGCGCCGACGGCAATGACCTGATCGAGCTCGGGCGGGTGTGGCAAGCCGCATTGCCCGATGCGGCCTTCGTGTCGCCCCATGCGCCCGAGCCGTGCGGCCAGGCGCCCACCGGCCGCCAGTGGTTTCCCCTGACGTTTCGCGATCCCGACGAGCGCTGGATCGGCGTCAACAAGGCGGCGCCGGACCTGGTGCGGTTCATCGATGCGGAACTCGCACGGCACCAGCTGCCGCCCAGCGCACTCGCCTTGGTCGGGTTCAGCCAGGGCACCATGATGGCGCTGCATGTCGGGCTGCGCCGCGCCGCCGCGCCGGCGGCGATCATCGGCTATTCCGGGCTGCTGGTGCTGCCGGAAGGCGCCGGGCCGGAGGCCGTCAAGGTGGAGATCAAGGCCCGCCCGCCAGTGCTCCTGGTCCATGGCGACCGCGACGACCTGATCCCGGCCCAGGCACTGTTGATGTCTTGCCAATGTCTCGCCGACCTTGAAATCCCCGTCGAGTGGCACCTGTCGGTGGGGCTCGGCCACGGTATCGACGAGGAAGGCCTGCGCCAGGGCGGCGAGTTCCTGGTGCGGCGATTCGGAGTGAGACGGTGATCGCACCGGAACGGTCAAAAGGCGCCCCTTGCGCCGCAGCCATTGCCGCCACGCTTCACAATGCTGTAACCTCCGCCTATAAAGTAGTCCGTGGTGCTGCGTTGCAGCGCTCTTGAGTATACGACGTCTGGGAGCGTCGCATTGAACGCCCACGTTTCGCCGAGTGGATGGCCAGCCCTGGTGCTCAACGCGGACTTTCGTCCGCTGAGCTACTATCCCTTGTCCCTGTGGTGCTGGCAGGACGCCATCAAGGCGGTATTTCTCGACCGCGTGAACATCGTCGCCAATTACGACAAGGCGGTACACAGCCCCAGCTTCGAGATGTTGCTGCCGAGCGTGGTGTCGCTCAAGACCTTCGTGAAGCCCTCCACCAACCCGGCCTTTACCCGGTTCAACGTCTTCCTGCGCGACCGGTTCTCCTGCCAATATTGCGGCTCGGACGATGATCTCACCTTCGATCACCTGATTCCGCGCTCGCGCGGCGGCCAGACCACCTGGATCAACGTGGTTGCGGCCTGCTCTCCCTGTAACCTGCGCAAGGGCAACCTGACGCCCCAGGAAGCCGGCATGCACCCGTCGCAGATGCCGTTCCAGCCCACGGTGCACCACCTGCACCGCAACGGCCGGCTGTTCCCGCCCAACTACCTCCACGAAAGCTGGCTGGACTACCTGTACTGGGACAGCGAACTGGAACCGTAACGGTGCGCCGAATCAGGTGGTTCCCATCTGTTTGGACAAGTCGCGCAATACCTTCAATAAGCTGTGAGCTGTCAGAAAGTGGGGAACGACGGGCGCGGGTCTGGCGGCGTATCCGCCGTGGACCCTACGCGCTGCGAGACTTCCAAAGCTTTCAACCTTTGCTTGCATTGTATTTAATATTCTCTCATTAATAGTAATGCCCCGCCCAGCCTGTTCACGCGGACGGCGTGAAACGCTGAGGCAAATGAGGCAATGCGTTGCAAATTTCACAAGGGTGGAACGATCATGGCCACAGCAACCTCGATTTCTCAAAGTGACGTCGACGCTCTCACAAGCGCGATCAGAGCTGCAAAGGCCGCCATGCCGGCGACTGCGGGCGGCGCCAGTCCCCTGGCCGTATTTTGTCAGGATTGGCCGAAAATCAAGCCGACACTGGAAGCGCTTCAGCCAGTCGTTGGTCTCATACCGGTGGTCGGCACCATTATCAGCACCGCCATTGCTACCCTGCTCGCGCTCGGCAATGCCGCCTATGCGGCGCTGTGCGGCGGTCAATAAATCCACAAACAGCTGCAATCTCTCGGTGCCGGTGGAACATGCGTTCGCCGGCACCTGCATTTCAGGGCCGCCCGGTGCCGTTCCACAGGCGGTTTGGCTTGCATGAGTCTGGGGCTCGGGCGCCGATCGCCCCGTTCCGGTCGTAGGCTCGTTGATCGGCTCGAAAGGCCGTTGGCCCTCGATGCGGATTATGTCTTACATTGCCGGCCCACCGATTTGCCCCCGATCGCCGCCGACGGACCGTCATGACCGACCTCTCATCCCTGGTGCGCGACCTCGTGGTCGCCAACCGCATTCTCGCCCGCGAAAGCGTCGTGGATGCCTATGGCCATGTGAGCGTGCGCCATCCGGACGACCCGCACCGTTTCTTCATGGCGAGCTCGATGGCGCCGGAACTGGTGGAGCCGGAACACATCATCGAATTCAATCTCGACTGCACACCGGTGCGCGACGACGGCCGGCCGCTCTATCACGAGCGCTTCATCCACGGCGGCATCTTCGAGGCGCGGCCGGACGTGCAGGCGGTGGTCCATGCCCATTCGGAAGACGTGCTGCCGTTTTCCATCGTGCCGGTGCCGCTGCGTCCGGTGATCCATTCCGGCAGCTTCATGGGCGCGAAGGTTCCGGTGTGGGACATGGCGGACCGGTTCGGCCCCGACACCAACATGCTGGTGACCAACATGGAACAGGCGCGCGACCTCGCCGCCTGCCTCGGCGCCAACAATGTCGCCCTGATGCGCGGGCACGGCTTCTCCGCGGCGGCGCGTTCGCTGATCGAGGTGGTGCGCATGGCCGTCTACGTGCCGCGCAACGCGCGCGCGCTGATGAACGCGCTGCGGCTCTCCGCCGACGTCAAGCCGCTCCATGACGGCGAGATCGCCGCGCGCAACGCCGGCTACAAGCCCTATTCCCTGGAGACGCGGCGGGCCTGGCGCTACTGGGCGCACAAGGCCGGCTGCGGCCATCTCGTCGACGGCCACCCCGTCGATCACGCCCACAAGCCCTGGGGCTCGTCCTGAACATGCTTTGAATTGGCGCATGATCCGATCCGAAAGGGATCAGCGCGGGAGGCCGCCGATGAACAAGGTCAAGCTGACGATCGCCACCACGGACTACGACCATTTCCGCGATTTCCGCACCGGCGCGGTGCAGGCGGAGGGGATCGCGCACACCTGGCTCACGCTCGGCCATCACGAGATCTTCTCGCGCTTCACCTTCAACCGCGAATGGGACGTGACCGAACTCTCGTTCGCCAAGTTCACCGCCCAGGTGACCCGGGACAATCCCGACATCATCGGCCTGCCGGTGTTCGCCTCGCGCCTGTTCCGGTTCGGCTCGTTCTACGTCAACCGCAACAGCGGAATCAAAACCGCTTCCGACCTCAAGGGCAGGACGATCGGTTCGCCGGAATGGGCGCACACCGCCGCCGTCTACATGCGCGGCTGGCTCCACAATGAAGCCGGCGTGCCGCTCACGGACGTGCATTGGTACCAGGCCGGCGCCAACGAGGCCGGCCGCATCGAGAAGGTCGAACTCAACCTGCCGGCGGGCCTGAAGCTGACCCGCGTCGCCGACAAATCCCTGAGCGACATGCTCGCCGCCGGCGAGATCGACTGCGCGCTGATCGCGCGGCCGCCGAACTGTTTCCTCGACGGCCACCCCGACGTGGTGCGGCTGTTTCCCGATTTCCTCGAACGCGAGGAGCAACACTTCGCCAAATCCAAGGTGTTCCCGATCATGCATGTGATCGCGGTGAAGCGGGCGATCCTCACCGACAATCCGTGGATCGCGCGCAACCTCTACAACGCCTTCGACGAATCCAAGCGCCGCAGCCTGGTGCGGCTGCTCGACCCCGCGGTGTCGCGCTATCCGCTGCCGTGGCTGCCGACCTATGCCCGCAAGATGCGCGACCTGTTCGGCGGCGATCCTTTCCCGTTCGGCATCGAGGAGAACCGGCCGACGCTGGAAACCTTCCTCGCCTATTGCCACCAGCAGGGGATCGCCCACCGCCACGCCAAGCCGGAAGAGATCTTCCCCGCCGGCATCATGGCGCAGGTGAAGATTTAGCGGGTGAAGGCTTGAAGGAGCGCCACGCGCACACCGCGCCCCACGCCGCGATCGCCGCGAGGGCGAGCGAGATCACCACGTTGTAGCCGGCGAGCGAGAGGCCGAGAAAGCGCCACGCCGCCTCGTCGCAGCGCACCACGCTGATGGTCTGGAGCTGGCTCAGGAGATCGCCGCCGGCGCCGAGATCGCCGAGCGGCCCGGAGCACTCGCGCGGCCCCGGCCACCACTTCCATTCGACCCCAGCATGAAACAGCGCGAGCCCCGCATTGAACAGCATCGCGAGCGCGATGACGGCAAACCCCGCCGCCAGCAGCGGACGCGGCGCCCGCCTCGCCGCGGCGAAGGCGAGCGCGACGGCGAGCGGGATCGACACGTAATAGGCGATGCGCTGGTCGAGGCAGAGCGGACACGGCGGCAGCTTGAGGACATATTGGAAGAAATACGCCCCGAGG
>Ga0302325_10018405_pt1 | contig 14722 bp, 8 predicted proteins | sample Palsa_T0_2_FD_201948 | JGI IMG/M metagenome (GOLD analysis project Ga0302325, IMG submission 201948) | Peat permafrost microbial communities from Stordalen Mire near Abisko, Sweden - Palsa_T0_2 | ecosystem: Environmental > Terrestrial > Soil > Palsa > Peat permafrost | place: Sweden: Abisko... | reverse complement strand
AGCCTGAGAGGAGATTCGAACTCCTGACCTGCGCATTACGAGTGCGCTGCTCTACCGACTGAGCTACCCAGGCAAACGCCGCTATCCGAATCTTCCGGAGGCCCCCTACGGACCGCCGGATCCGGAACCGGCCCAACATGGTAGACGCCGAAGTCAGGCGCCCAGCGAACCGACCATCGTGGTGGACATGGCCCGGGGATCCCGATGGCCGCGCCGAGCTCTGGGCCATCAACCATGACTGCCTGCACGTGCTGTCGGGCTACTCGACCTCGGCCCAGGGTGAACTGCTCGTCGCCGCCTTCACCGGTGGGCAGTTCGACCCGCACGTGGACTTCATGGAGAGCCATGTGCTTCCGACCATCATGAATTACCACCTCGGGATCGAAACCAACAAAGGTCTCAACGCCGGCGACAAGACACGGATGGAGGCCGATCCGGACTGGGCGGACAACTACGAGGGCAACGTCCGCCTCGGCCTCGACGCCGCCAAGCTCTGGGTGGCCATTGCCCGCGGCCGGGCCACGACAGAGAACCTCTATTCGGGCCACTGGGACTCCTGGACGCACGCCCCCGAGCCACTCGAGGACCTTCGCTCACGCTGGTCCATTCCGTCGCCGGACCCGGCCATGGCCGCCCTCGACGACGACCAGACGGCGCTCCCCGACGGCCCGGGGCTGCGTTGCAACAGCCCTGCAATAACGGTGCAAGCGGTGGGGCGCACACTGGGTGCAGGGCGGTAGACGTCAGGGACACGCGGACCGCAGCAGGAGAGGAGGCGAGGTCGTGGGAGCCACCATGGGGACACAGGCGACCGTCGAGCGGCTGAAAGCCGTTGACCTGCTGCGGAACTGCACCCAGGCCCAGCTGCAGGATGTGGCCCAGCTGGCCGAGCGCGTCCAGGTGGGCGCGGGCGAAGTGCTGGCTCGCGAAGGGCGGATCGGCCGGGAGCTCTTCTTGATCCTCACCGGCTCCGTGGCGGTGACTCAGCAGGGCCGGCGGGTGAACACCTTGGGAGCCGGCGACTTCTTCGGCGAACTGGCGGCCATGGACCCCGGCCCGCGCAATGCGACGGTGACCGCGCTGTCCGATCTCGACGTGCTCATCATCGGGCCCCGCGAGTTCTCCGCCATGGCCGATATCCCCGGCTTCCGGGACGCGCTGTTCCGCAACATGGCGAGCCGCTTGCGGACCCTCGAGGCCCGACTGGCGGCCGCGCTCGATGCGCCGGACCGTGGCCGGCACCGGGGGAAGGTGGCCACTCCCCGGCTGTGACCTCCAGCCCTTCGGGAGCATCAGGATCCCGGCCGCCCCCGGGCGGGCGGCGCGGCGAATACCCTGACGGCGCGGGGCAGAAGCTCTCCGCCGACGGGGAGCGCACATGAGCGGAGACAACGAGGGAGCTGAGCCGGCCGCACTCGAGCGCCTGCAGGGCGTGCCCTGGTTCGCGGCCTGTACCGAGGAGCAGCTCCTCGAGATGGCGCGCATCGCCGAGCGCCTCCGGATTCAGGCGGGCGAGGTCATCTTGCGCGAAGGGCGGCTCGGCCGCGAGCTCTTCGTCATTCTGGAGGGGACGGCCACCGTCACGCGTGAGGGGCACGTGGTGAACATCCTCCACGCCGGTGACTACTTCGGCGAGCTGGCGGCCATTGAGGCCGTGCCCCGCAGCGCCACCGTGCACGCGACGACGGACCTCGACGTCCTCATCGTAGGGCCGCGGGAGTTCGAGTCCATGATGGAGGTCCCGGGGTTCCGCAACGCACTGCTCAGCGGCATGAGCCGCCGCATCCGCGAAGCCGACGACAGGTTGGCGGCGTACGACGATGAAGGGGATCCCGGGCCGGGCTCACCCGATGGGGACGCTGCGCCGCACTGACAACTGCATCAGTCGGGCTTGGCGGCCAGCCCTGCCAGCCGGTGCAGCCCCATGGACAACGCTGATTCTTCCGCGCTGCGCAGGAGCACGGCGACCCGCTCCTCGTCACCGGTCGGCCGGCGCTGGCGCAATATTCGGGCCAGCTCCACCTCCGCTGCGGCCACGAATGGCGGGGAGCCCATGCGACGGGCCAGACGCAGAGCTGCCTCGTGGTGGACCTCGGCGAGTGCGAGGTCGCCCATGGTCCCCGCCAGGAGTCCGAGATAGTGGTCGGCCGGCCCCAGGCACGCCGCAGCCGGCGCGCGGAGCACGATCACGGTTCCGGCGTAACGCCGCATGGCCGCGTGGAGGGGGGACGCGAAGTCACTCGCCAATCCACCGAGCATGCCGCAGGCCGCGGCCGCCATGGCGAGCGACACGCCTTCGGTCTGATCATCCGCCACGTTCTCCCACCCGAGCGCAGCCAGCGAGCGCAGCTGGACCAGCGACGCCTCGACATCGCCTGCCTCGGCATGGACCAGAGCCAGCGCCGCCGGCACGGTGTGGTACTCAGTCGGGGTCTGCGCGACGACCTCCCTGAACATCCGGCCGGCCCCGGTCAGGTCGCCGCGCTGCCACCACGTCCACAGCATCAGCGCACCGTAGAAGCTCAGAGCGAGTTCGTTGTGACCCTCTGACACCTCCAAAGCGTGTTGGCCGAGCTGCTCCGCCCGCTCGAACTGACCCTCCAACAACGCCATCATCGCCATCACGTTGAAGGCGTACGACGCCTCGAGCGGATGCACCGGCCCGCTGTCGCGGGCACGGAACCGGGCGATCTCCTCGTTCACGGAATCGACGTGGCCCTGGGCCAGCAGCTCACGGATACGCCACATGTGCCCGTGAACGGCGAGGAGCTCGTCGCCGATGTCGTCGGCGATCTCACCGAGCTCCGTCCCCGTGGCCAGCCGCTCGGGCGCCGCCCCGACATCCCACAGCGCGTGCATGCGCGCGTTGAGCGCGTACCCGAGCGCGACGCGGTCCCCGAGTCGCCGGGCCATCGCGACCGCGTCGTTACTGAGGGCGAGCGAGCGTCGAAGATTTCCCGTAGCCGGCACTTTCGTCCGGTACACGACCACGAGACCGAGGCGGGCCGTCACCATGGCGCGGAGATGCGAGTCCTTACCGTCGGGCAATGCCGCCAGGGCCTCCTCCAGAAGGCGGATCTGTTCCTCGTCGGCTCGCACGATGCCGAGATAGCTCAGCGGACCGGCACGCAGGGCGGCGGCCGCGAGGCGATCGGCATCGCCCAGGGACCGCGCCAGCGTGGCAGCCCGTTCGAGGTTGGTGTTGGCCGACGCACTGTCGCCCGCCCGATTCTGGGCCTCGGCGAGGGCGATGAGCACGTCACAGCGCGCCTCGGGGGTGGAGGAGCCGAACTGCTCGGCCACTTCCAAGCTGCGGATGAAATGCACCGCGGCCTCTTCGAACGCCAACAGGCGGAGCGCGCGTTCGCCCGCGGCCCGGCAGTAGTGGGTGGCCTTGGCCGCGTCGGCCAGTGCCGCGCCCATGGAGAAGTGGTGGGCCAGCTCATTGACGTAGGTGTCCAGCTCGCCGGCGTGCACTCGCTCCGTGGCCACGGCGATCTCGTGGTGGTACCGCACCCGCCTCCCACGCAGGAGCTCGCCGTAGATCGCGTCACGTACGAGCGTGTGGGTGAAGGCGTAGCGGCCGAGGAATTCCTGGCCGACGCGGCGGAGCAGGCGTGACTCCTCGGCCCGGTCGAAGGCGTCGAGCTGTCGCTCCGGGGTCAGCTCAGCCGCCTCGGCGACAACGCCGGCCTCGAACTCGGTGCCGGCCACGGCGGCCGCCTGCAGCAGGTAGATCACGTCTTCGGGCAGCCGCGAGACGCGCCGGGCCACGAGCTCGCGGATCGCTTCGGTCGGGCTCAGGTTCGGCGGAACGGGTGCCTCCCCCTCCTCGGCCTGCTCGGCCTCCCGATAGCCCAGCTGGCGCAGGAGCTCATCGAGGAAGAGAGGGTTCCCGTCGGTCAGCCGGCAGAGCTGGGGGACGAGGTCTGCCGGGGTGTTCGGCCACCCCCGCACCAACTCCTCCACCCCTGCGCTGCTCAACCCGCGCAAGTGCACGGTGGCCACCGGGTGCACCGCGCGAAGGTCCGCCAGCATGGCGCGCAGCCGGTGTGCTGCCGGCACCTCGGTGTCGATGAACATGCCCACCACGCCGAGCTTGGTGTCGTCGACGCCCCGCAGTACGTGGCGCAGCAGCAGCAGGGTCGGCTGGTCTGCCGCGTGCAGGTTGTCGATCACCAGCAGGACGGGGCCGCCGGACGCCAGCTCGTTGAGCGTCGCCACCACCGCCTCGAAGAAACGGAAGCGCTCCCTTTCGGGATCACCACCCTCCTCCTCGCCCACCGGCGCGTACTCGCGCAGTCGCACGACCAGGCGGGAGAGCTCGGTGAGCTGCCAGTCGGGCATGCGCGAAATGCGGTCCGCCGAGAGTGACTGGAAGTAGCGCCCCAGCCCCTCGGCAAAGGGCTGGAACGGCGCCACCGGATCCTCATCGCAGCGGCCCCAAAAGACCAGCCGACCCTCCGCCTCTGCGGCGTGCGCCAGGTCGACCACGAGACGCGTCTTCCCGATGCCTGGGTCGCCGTCGACCAACAAGAGGCGCCCCGCGCCTTCGCCGACCGAGGTCCACCAGGCACGCAGGAGCGCCGACTCGCGGGCCCGGCCCACCAGTGGGCCCTCCCGCTGGGACACCGGCACCCGGACCTGGTATCCCGAAGACGACGATTCCGTCGAATCCCCGTGAGCGGGGCGGGGGCCGGATTCGGGCGGGGCAACGAAATCCAACGCCGGGTCCTGGGCCAGGATGGCATGTTCCAGCCAGGACACGTCGTGCCCCGGCTCGATTCCCAGCTCGTCGACCAGGACGGCCCGCAGGTCCTGGAACACCCGCAGCGCCTCCGCCTGCCGGCCGCACCGATAGAGCGCCAGCATCTGCTGCGACCACAGTCGCTCGCGCAGGGGGTTGGCCCGCGCCAACGTCTCCAGCTCCCCTGTGACCGCTTCGTGTCGGCCCATCGTGAGCTCGGCGTCCATCCTGGTCTCGGTGGCCAGCAGCCGCAGTTCCTCCAGGCGGCGCGCCTCGGCCCGGGCAAACGGCTCGTCGCGGACCTCGCTGTAGGCCGGCCCGCGCCAGAGCCTCTCGGCCTCGGAGAGCAGCCGCACACATTCGATCGGGCGCCGGCGGGCCAATTTGGCGCGGCCCTCAGCCACCAGGCGTTCGAGCCGGTGCACGTCCGTCGCTTCCGCGGGGACATCGAGGAGATAGCCCGGCGCCCGCGTCACGATGACGTCCTCGGGCACACCGGCATCGCGGATGCGCTTGCGCAGACGCGAGATGGTCGAGCGCATTGCGATCTCCGCGCCCACGCCGTCGTTGTCGTGCCACAAGGAGTCCACGAGGCGATCCACTGACACAATGATGTGGCGATCGATGAGAAGCCGGGCCACGAGCGCCCGTGCCTTCACCCCTCCGATATCGATGGGCACCCCGTCCCAGGCGATCTCGACCGGACCGAGCACCCGGATCTCCAAGCGCTGGGGAGGAAGTTCGCCTTCGGCCACCATGCATCCACTCGCTTCCGCCACATCTGGAGATCCGGCGAGACTCTAATGCTGCAGGCCCTGACGCGCCGCTGACGGCGCATGAGGCACCGCGTCAGGGACAGGGGAGCGAGCGGTTGTCCTGGGCGCAGACGGCTTCAGGCGGCCAGCACCGCCAGTCGCACGAAGAGGGACTGCACCAGAAGGGTCTCGTTGGGATTGCGCGGCAGCGCCGCCGCCGTCTCGGTGATCAGGCCCACGGCCTCAGTGGCGCTACGGACGTCCGGATCGCCCACCACCATGGTGCCGCTTGCCGACTGGACGACACGACCCCGATAGGTCCGGGCCAGCACTCCGAGGCCTGCCCGCAGGGCGTCCGTGCGGAAGCGCCGCTCCTCGCGTTGGTGCTGGTCGACGATCTCCTTGCGCCCGGGAAGCCCGCGCTCACCCATCTCCTTGGCGGCTGCCGTCAACGACTCGATCTCACGGGCGTGGGCGGCGCGCAACGGCTCCACCGCCCGGTCGGCCGACTCCAGCACGCGCCGGGTCATCCCGGCCGCGGTCATTCCCGCCGCGGTCAGCTCGTCCGGTACCGAGGACCAGAGCGCGACGCGGGCCGCAACGTCGGGGTCGTCGACCATGACGCGCGCCCGTTCGGGATTGCCGCCACTGCTGTCCGCCACGACCGCCGCCATTTCGGCCGTGACGCCCGAGTCCGTCAGCCACTTCACCAGTTCGCCCCGCGGCACGGGCGGGAAATCCACCTCGACCGAACGGCTGGCAATGGTCACCAGGTCCGGAGTGACGTCATCGGCGAGCAGCACGAAGACCGTGTCACCCGGTGGCTCCTCCAGAGTCTTGAGCAGGACGGGTGCACGGTCGAGCACGAGATGCACGTCGAGGATGACGATCACCTGGCGCGCCGCATGCAACGGACGCCGCTGGGCCAGTGTGACGACCTGGCGCAGAGTCTCCTTGGAGACCGATGCACCGCTGCGGCGCACGACATGCAGATCGGGTTCGGTGCCGGCCAGGGACGCCCGACAGGTCGCGCACTCCCCGCAGCCCCCTTCGGGGCACAAGAGCGCCGCGGCGAACCCGTACGCCGCCGTGAGCCCGCCGTTCCCGGGCGGGCCGCGAAAGAGGTAGGCGTGCACGGGATTGGCCGCCGCGGCACGCAGGGCCGCCACCGCCGCGTCCTGCGACACCACGCCGGCGAAGAGCTCGGGGACGGGACGGTCTGCCGTCACCGGCGCCCAGCGGGCGCGCCACCGAGTCGTTCGCGCACACAGGCCACCATATGCGCCGTGAGCGCGGCGACGTCCAGCGTCCCGTCGACGACGAGCCAGCGGTCCGGGTCCTGCGCCGCCTGGGCCAGGAACCCCTCGCGCACCCTCGCCGCGAAGTCCGGGCCGAGGCGCTCCATCCGGTCGGCACCACGCCGGCCCTGCGCGGCCAGGCGCTCTGCTGCCACGTCGACGCCGACGTCGACCAGGATGGAGAGGTCTGCGGCCAAGCCACCGGTCGCCCAGCGGACCAGCCCGTCGAGCTGGGACGGGTCGAGGCCTCGCCCGTAGCCCTGGTAGGCGATGGTCGAGCCGGCGTAGCGGTCGCTCACCACCCACTCGCCGGCGGCCAGGGCGGGCTCCACAATGCGGGCCACGTGCTCGGCCCGGTCCGCCGCCATCAGCAGCGCTTCGGTTCGCGCCGTGGGCGGTGCCGCGTCGGGAGCCAAGAGGAGCTCGCGCAAGCGGGCCCCGACCGGCGTCGCGCCGGGCTCGAAGGTCAGCCGGGCGGCGAGAACGTCGGCCAGCGCACGGGCCTGAGTGGACTTGCCACAGCCGTCGATGCCCTCGAGCGCAATGAGGCGACCCCGGGCCGGCATCTCAGAACGGTTCGGTCGGCGCAGCCTTCTTGGTGCCGGCGGCCTTCTTCGTCGCCCCGCTCTTCTTGGCAGCCGCCTTCTTGGCCGTGGCCTTCTTGGCCGTGGCCTTCTTCTTGGCCGGCGCCGCCTTCTTGGCTGCCTTCTTCTTCCGCGTCGAGGGGCCAGCGGCCCGGCGCTCGCCCAGCAGCTCGGACGCGCGCGCAATGTCGATCGACTCCACGACGTCGCCCTTGCGCAGGCTGGCGTTGGTGGTGCCGTCGGTCACGTAGGGACCGAAGCGGCCGTCCTTGACGACGACGGGCAGGTTGGTGGTCGGGTCGGTGCCCAGCTCGCGCAACGGCGCGGCCGAGGCCCGACCTCGGCGTTGCTTGGGTTGCGCGAACAGCGCCTGCGCCTCGGGGAGGGTCACCGTCAGCAGCTGCTCCTCGCTGCCCAGGCTGCGCGTGTCGGCGCCGCGCTTGAGGTAGGGGCCGAAGCGCCCGTTGTGGGCCACCACGTCCTCGTTCGTCTCGGGGTCCGTCCCGATGACGCGCGGAATCAGCAACAGCTCCAGCGCCTGCTCCAGCGTCAGCGTGGTTGGCTCCATGGACGAGAAGAGCGACGCCGTGCGCGGCTTGTCCCCGCCTTCCACGACCTCGCCCACCTGCACGTAGGGTCCGAAGCGCCCGGCCTTGACCTGAATTTCGAGCCCGCTCTCGGGGTGCGTGCCGAGCACCCGGTCATTGGACGGCGCGGCCAGGATCTCCTCCGCCCGCTCGATGGTCAGCTCGTCCGGAGCCATGTCGTCGGGGATGGAGGCGCGGTCCTCCCCGCGCTGAAGGTAGGGGCCGTAGCGGCCGACCCGCGCCACGATCGCCTCGCCGTCCGTCCCGTTCCCGAGGGGGATGGAGTTGATTTCGCGGGCGTCGATCTCGCTGAGGTGCGTCGCCACCGAGGCCTTCAGCCCGACCGCCTCGACCTCCTCGCCGTGGCCGTTGCTGGCGCCGGGGACATTCGTGCCGAAGTAGAAGCGCGTCAGCCAGGGCAGCGCCTCCTCGCGCCCGGCGGCGATCTCGTCGAGATCGTCCTCCATCGATGCCGTGAAGCCGTAGTCGACCAGGTCGCCGAAGTAGCGCTCGAGAAGTCCGACGACGGCGAAGGCGGTGAAGCTCGGCACGAGCGCCGTCCCCTTCTTCCACACGTAGCCGCGGTCGAGGATGGTGGCGATGACGCTGGCATAGGTGGAAGGCCGCCCCACGCCGAGCTCCTCCATGGCCTTGACGAGCGAGGCCTCGGTGTAGCGGGCCGGCGGCTGGGTGGTGTGCGAGCCGGGCTCGAACGCGCTGCCCTCGACCACGTCGCCGACGGCCAGCGCCGGGAGCACGACCTCGCGGTCGGCCAGCTCGGCGTCAGGGTCGTCCTCCCCCTCGACGTAGGCGCGCAGGAACCCCGGGAAGGCAATGACGCGTCCGCTGGCGGAGAACTCGGCCTCCTGTCCCTGGGCGACGCCCTCGGGCACCTCGGCCGTCAAGCGGATCTGCGCACTCGTTCCGGTGGCGTCGTTCATCTGGGAGGCCACCGTGCGCTTCCAGATCAACTCGTACAGGCGGAGCTCGTCCCCCGACAGGGCACGGCCGGCCTGCTCGGGCGTCCGGAACGTCTCGCCGGACGGTCGGATGGCCTCGTGGGCCTCTTGCGCATTCTTGACCTTGCGCTCGTAACGGCGTGGCGCGTCGGGGACGTAGGCGTCGCCGTACATCTCCCGGGCCTGGGACCGGGCCGCCGTCAGCGCCTGGTCCGAGAGCGTCGTCGAGTCCGTGCGCATGTACGTGATGAAGCCCTGCTCGTAGAGGCGCTGGGCCACCTGCATCGCCCGCTGCGCGCTGAAGCGGAGCTTGCGGCCCGCCTCCTGCTGCAAGGTCGAGGTCATGAACGGCGCCGCCGGCGAGCGGCGGAAGGGCCGCTCGGTCACTGCGCTGACGGTGAAGGAACGGCCGACCAGCGCGGTGGCGACCGAAGTCGCCTCCTCCTCGCCGAGCACCCGGACGTCGCTCTTGCCGGTGCGCTCCCCGTGCTCGTCGAAGTCCTTCCCCGTGGCGACGGTGGCCCCACCCAAGCCGATCAGCGCGGCGCCGAAGCCCGACGTCGCGGCGTTGGTAAAGGTGCCGTCGACGCCCCACCAGGTGGCGGAACGGAAGCGCATGCGTGCCCGCTCACGCTCGACCACCATGCGAGTGGCCACGCTCTGCACCCGGCCGGCCGACAAGCGCGGCATGACCTTGCGCCACAGGACGGGAGAGACCTCGTAGCCGTAGAGGCGGTCGAGGATGCGACGCGCCTCCTGGGCGTCCACCAGGCGGCGGTCGAGATCGCGCCACTCCTCGACGGCGCGGGCGATGGCGGCCGGGGTGATCTCGTGGAACACCATGCGCTTGACCGGGACGGTCGGCGACAGGACTTCGGAGAGGTGCCACGCGATCGACTCGCCCTCGCGGTCCTCGTCCGTGGCGAGATACAGCTCGTCGGCGCCCTTGAGCAGTTTCTTCAGGTTGGCCACGACGGACTTCTTGGGAGCGGACACCACGTACAGCGGCTTGAAGCCGTTGTCCACGTCCACCCCGAGCCGCGCCCAGGATTCACCCTTGTAGGCGGCCGGGACCTCGTCGGCGCCCCGCGGCAGATCGCGGATGTGGCCGATGGACGACTCGACGATGAAGTCGGGCCCCAGCATGCCGCCGATGGTCCGTGCCTTGGCCGGCGACTCCACAATGACGAGCGCCTTACCCACGGCACACCCCGCGGCGCAGCAATCGGGTGGGAGGAAGGGTGGGCATGGTCACGTCAGAGTGGGGGTACGCCACCCCGCCTGTCAAGGGCAGGGTCCACGACCAGGGCGGCGACAGGACGGTTCGCTATACGCCTGAGCAGGTCAATCGACCGGCGCCACAGCTGCCACGGCCGGAGGTGAATCGGCCGAGTCGGCGTCCATCGCCTCGGACCCCCGCTTGGAGAAAGCGAGTGCAGCCAACAGGATCACCAGGGCGCCGCCCGCGATGGCGAGGCGGGCCCCCGTGTGGTGCTGCAGCGAGATCACGGCAGGCAGGATGAGCAGCGAGACCAGATTCATGACCTTGATCATGGGGTTCAGCGCCGGACCGGCCGTGTCCTTGAACGGGTCACCCACCGTGTCGCCGATGACGGCGGCCTTGTGGGCCTCCGAGCCCTTGCCCCCTTCGTTGCCGTCCTCGATGTACTTCTTGGCGTTGTCCCACGCCCCGCCCGAGTTCGACAGCGTGTTGGCCAGAAGCTGGCCCGTGAGGATGGTCCCGGCCAGGAAGGCGCCGAGCGCCAGGTAGTTGATGCCGAAGCCCACGATGACCGGGGCCAGGATCGCCAGCAGCGCCGGGGTGGCCAGTTCGCGCTGGGCGGCGGCGGTGCAGATGCTGATGACCCGCCCGTACTCGGGCTTCTCGGTGTAGTCCATGATGCCCGGGTGCTCGCGGAATTGGCGCCGCACCTCGAGCACGACGGTCCCAGCCGAGCGACCCACGGCGCGGATGGCCAGGGAAGAGAACAAGAAGGCGATGGAGCCGCCGATGAGGAGGCCGATGAACGTCGTCGGGTTGGCCACGTTGATCTGAATGACTGAGAACAGCCTGGCGCCCGTTGCGTGCAGGCTCGGGAGCTGGTCGCCGATCGTCTCGATGAAGGAGGCGAAGAGCGCCACCGAGGCGATGACGGCGGATCCGATGGCCACGCCCTTGGTGATGGCCTTGGTCGTGTTGCCGACGGCGTCGAGGCTCACCATGACCCGCTCAGCCTCGCCGGTGAATTCGCCCGACATCTCGGCGATGCCCGCCGCGTTGTCCGACACCGGACCGAAGCTGTCCTCGGAGACCACCATGCCGGCGGTGGCCAGCAGGCCGATGCCGATCAGGGCCACCAGGTAGAAGGTGAGTTCGATGTTGCCATCACCCAGCCCGATGGCCACGCCGATGGCGATGGCGATGGCGATGATGGCCCAGACGGAGGACTCGAGACCGATGGAGATGCCCGCCAGCACCGTGGTGGCCGGACCGGTTCGTGCCGACGCGGCGATCTCCTTGACCGGGCCCCGCTCGGTCGAGGTGAACTGTTCGGTGATCTGGCTGGCCACCAACGAGAGGATGACTCCGGTCAGCACGGCATAGAAGACCTTGAGGTCGTGCACGTAGTACTGCGCCACGAAGAAGGCGCCGATCACCGTGAGGACGGCGGCGAGCCAGAAGCCGCGGTTGATCGGTGCGAGGGCGTTGCGGTCCTTGGTGCGGGCCCGCACCACCACGACACCGATGACGGAAGCGAAGATTCCGATCGCCGGGACGATGAGCGGGTAGAGCACCGCCGCCGTGGTGTGGTGGACGCGGAAGGCGGAATACCCCAGGATCAGCGCAGCAATGATCGTGATCTCGTAGGACTCGAAGAGGTCGGCCGCCATGCCGGCGCAGTCGCCCACGTTGTCGCCCACGTTGTCGGCGATGGTCGCCGCGTTTCGGGGGTCGTCTTCCGGGATGCCCGCTTCGACCTTGCCCACGAGGTCGGCGCCCACGTCGGCGGCCTTGGTGAAGATGCCGCCGCCGACACGCATGAAGAGGGCGAGGAGGGAAGCGCCAAAGGCGAAACCGATCAGGACGGCGGTGGCCGAGTTCTGGAAGATGAGGACGATGGCGGTGGCACCGACGAGGCCGAGGCCCACGCAGAGCATGCCGGTCACGGCGCCGGTCCGGAAGGCCACCCGCAGGGCCTCCTTCATGCCGCCGCCCTGGGCCGCCGCCGCCGCCGTACGCACGTTGCCCCGCACGGCGATGCTCATGCCGATGAAGCCGGTCAGGCCGGAGAACGCCGCGCCGAAGAGGAAGCAGATCACCCGGTAGAGGCCGTCCTGCTGGAAGGTCAAGGCGACAGAACCGTCAGGCCGCACCACCTTGGTGGCGGTGAAGAAGATCAGGATGGCCAGGGGGATGATGATCAGCGCGATGGCCCGGAACTGCCGCGCCAGGAACGCTTGGGCCCCTTCCTGGACCGCCAGCGCGATCTCCTTCATTTTCGCGGTGCCCTGGTCGAAGGAGAGGACGTTGCGTGCGAGGAGCAGGCCCGAGACGATGCCGACGATGCCGGCGACCAGGCAGATGTACAGCCATGTCTTGTCGACTCCACCGAGGTGGAAGGCCTGGTAGCCGCCTTTGGCTGCGAGCATTCTGATCATTCCCGGTGTGCCCTTTCTGTTCCTGTCCGTCTGGCGGGGAGGGGATGGAGGCGCCCTCCTCCGTGCGGTGCGACCGCGCTCAGCACCACTGCTTCGATGTCATCACCCCAGGCCGACGGCGCGCCGGTGGGTCGCACCCGACGCCGGGCCGGGGGGGACGTTAGCGACTGGCGACCGGTCCGGCAATTTGGCCTTCGCCCGAGCGGCTCCGGCACGGGCCGAACGCTCAGGACTCCGCCGGATCGCTCGGCGCCCCCTGCACCAGCTCGAAAGAGGGGTTGAGCATGGCGGGACGGCGGCCCCAGGCGCCCACCATTCCCTCGGCCACCAGGCGGGCGCCCGGCTCGATCCCGGCGATCTTCGGCCGCCCCTGGAAGACCAGGAGCAGCCCCCCCGTCCCGTCACTGAGCACGCACTCGAGATTCGAGGTCCCCGCCCGGGGCTGGACCCGGACCGACTTCACTCGCCCGGCCACGCGGATGCGCTGGCGCGGCACGACCGAGGCGATGGGCGTCGTGGCGCCTGCCCGCAGCGCCAGCGTCTGGTCGGCCGCCAGGACGGTCGCCGGGCGCCTGGGTGCGTCCCGCCTCCCCATGCGGTCGACGCCGGTCCTCCCCTGGTCGTCGACCGGCGCAGCCCCATCGCCCGACGAGTCGGCCAGTCGGGCTCGCTGGACCGAGCGGCCGTAGGAGCGGACCCGCTCGCCGAACCGGCCGCCCACTGCGAACGGCACGATGGTGGCGCTCACGTGAGGCACCTGGCCCAGGACGGCTGCGATCTTGTCGGCTGTCCTGTCGTGCAGGAAGCGTTGCCAGACCCGGCCGTAGCTGCGCCGCGGCAGCAGTACCGTGCACTCGGTGTCGCCGTCCAACGTCGCATCGGCGACGAGCTCTATCGCTGCCCGGCCCAGGCGCCGATCCGGCACCTCGATGATGTCGAGCGGGAGCCGGCCCAGGCCGAACCGGCCCCATTCGGCCTCGAGCTCCCGGGCCGCCTTGGTGTCGATATCGAAGTGCACCGCGCGGATGTCGTCCGGTGCCAGCGTGCGCGCGTACTGCAGAGCGCGCACCACCGCCATGTCGAGGCGGTCGACGAATACGACGACGACGTGGCGCCGCAGGATGGGTTCCTCGGAGGCTTCGGCCACCCCCGTCTCGAGCATCTCGGCCTCGACAACGTACTGGCGGTGCAGGCGGATGAGCCCGATATAGAGGAGCGGTCCGACCACGAAGATCAACCAGGCGCCCTCCTTGAACTTCGCGATGGCGAAGATCAGCACGACGGTGAAGGACAGGAAGGCGGAGAATCCGTTGATGAGGACACCGCGCTTCCAATGGCCCTCGCGTGCCGTCAGATGGTGCTTCACCATCCCCGAGCCGGCCATGGTGAAGCCGGTGAACACGCCGATGGCGTAGAGGGCCACCAGCCCGTTGACCTGTGCCTTGTACACGAGCACGAGCGCCAGGGCCACCCCCGTCAGCACGAGGATCCCGTTCGAGAAGGCGAGCCGATGGCCGCGCCGCGTCAGCTGACGGGGCAGGAAGCGGTCGCCGGCCACGAAGCTGGCCAGGTAGGGGAACCCGTTGAAGCTCGTGTTGCCGCCGGTGTAGAGGATGAGCATGGTGGCCAGCTGCACGACGTAGAACGCGAGGTGGCCGACCGGGCTGGTGCCGAAGACCGCCCGGACCTCCTGCGACACCACCGTCGGTGTTCCGTTGGCGTAAGGGACGGCGTGGGTCCACCGGGCCAGCAGCGTGACGCCGAGCACCAGGAACGCCAGCGTCGAACTCATGGCCACCAGCGTCTGGCGGGCGTGCTTGGCCTCCGGCTTCTGGAAGCTGCTCACCCCGTTGGAGATGGCCTCGAGTCCCGTGAGCGACGACCCGCCGTTGGCGAACGAGCGCAAGAGGAAGATGAAGGCCAGTCCCATCAGCCAGCCGTCCCCGGGTGTGCCGATCTTCCCGCCGTAGACCTCGCTCCCCGGCGGGAGCGGGATGTAGTGCAGCGTTCCCAGTGCCTCCTTGACGAACCCGATCACAATGACGCTCGCCAGCGAGAAGATGAAGAAGTACGTGGGGATGGCGAAGTAGCTCCCGGCCTCGCGGATGCCGCGCAGGTTGCCGTAGAGCAGG
>Ga0302325_10018403_pt1 | contig 14722 bp, 20 predicted proteins | sample Palsa_T0_2_FD_201948 | JGI IMG/M metagenome (GOLD analysis project Ga0302325, IMG submission 201948) | Peat permafrost microbial communities from Stordalen Mire near Abisko, Sweden - Palsa_T0_2 | ecosystem: Environmental > Terrestrial > Soil > Palsa > Peat permafrost | place: Sweden: Abisko... | reverse complement strand
CACTGACCACATCGACAGCGAGGATGATGACCTTGACGAAATGGACGACCTCCTAAAAAAGTTCAGGATACGGATGACAAGCATCAAGAATGAGCGAAATGCTTTGCGCGAGCGGAACCAAGCCCTCGAAGATGAAATTGTGGCAAGAAATGCGGAACTCGAGGAATCATCTCGCCGTCTCCGAGCTCAACTTGACCAAACTGAGGTACGACTTCGAACGTCGGAAACGGCCGTGGAACGACTCTCACAACAAGTCGCCGAAACGGATGAGCGAGCTAGAGCGGCAGAAAACGACCTTGAGAACACTCGCCTCGATCTTTCTAGTACAAATCGGATCAATTCGTTAACTCGAACAGTGTCGCCGGAATCCGAGGCTGTCAAGTATTTAAAGTATCGCATCGCGGAAGCCTTGAGTTCTTTTCCAGCAGATCCAGACTATTGTCGACGTTACCATTTGACGAGTTCAACGCCACATCGAGGGCCAGATAGGAGGGCTAATTATCATCCAGAATTTAAGCGAGAACAAGGACTGGGGCTCTTTGTTAAGCTTCGTGGTAAAGTCGCTTGGCTCCAGATTTGGTTGCAGGAACAGTATTGAGTTTTGTGGTGTTCGACATCTCTTCAACTTCCATTTTCGGTAAAACTAGCTTTTCCTTAGCACGCACCACACTGGCGTCGACAGAGTCGGGGACTTCGTCAGTGATGTTTGCGCTCTATCCATAAATCCAGCCCGGAGGTTACGGAAGAATGAAGGTACTAGCATGTTACTGTTGAGTGTGAAAGTTTTTGATAAGAACTGTAGATGGGTTCATGCTTGAGATGGAGTTGTGGTTTGAAGAATCTTCAATGATAGAAAATGTAGTTCTACCACGCCCAACGATTTCTAAGTTAGCGATCGCTTGACTTCCTTTGCCTTTTCCTGTTCCTGCGTCTTTCCAAGCACTTTATCGAGAAACCGCGCAGAAACTCTTTAAAGAAACTTGATCCACAGGCGCTAATGATTATGTTGGTAGGCAGACATTGTTATCAACGGTGGCTTTTCTCGTGGTATCTTGTGACGATGGTGGCCCAGGCGAGATTTTGTTGACGATCCGACTTATAGATATAACTTCTCAACACAGCGAGCTTTCCTTCCAGCTGACATCTGCTTACTGAGTGGTTTCGACCAAGTACACCAAATGAAACCCATCCACCCGCGACCGTGGGGCTCGGCACCAGTTCAAGCGAAGGTTTCCTTGGTCCACAGTCACTAGTTACTGTTTCGGATGTGGGAGTCTCTCGACAGCAGTAGTTCGATTTAACCTCGACTCCCTCATTTGACATACAAGGTTGGCCGGGTGAATTTGATTATGATCATTTGGGATATGGAAACGGAGGTCGGAACTGAATCGACTACATTGAAATAATGATATACTACATTTGAAACCTCTGCGCTCACCACGCAATCCTCCCCAGAAATGATTTTGGATACCTCCTAACAAAGAACTTACGCGTTTCATCATAGAGCACCAGTCCCATCGCAAAGCCAAGTGCTAAGGTTAGTACAGTCATCGCCGAGACATACGAATAAACCAATACTCCACAGGGACAGATCTCGTGTGAAATATGGTCTCAAATGCGGAGCTCAACAGGAACAGTAACATTAAGGAGATCGAGATTAACATCGCCCCGAAGAGATAGAGATTCCTTGTCCTCTTGGAACCGATGGGCGGTTGTTGAACGATGGACAATCGGCGAGTCCGCACCATGAACAACGTGCCTTGGTGCATAAGTACAAGAGTAAGAAAATATGTCGACTGAGCCTGGTACAGTGTCTCCTGATAAAAGGCGGGATCGACCGGAATGCCGTTGACCTTGATGTCTCCATAGCTTCGCCACAGACTAGAAAATGGAATCCCTGCTTGCGAGAAAATGCGGAAACACATCGCGCAGGCACATACCAACATGGGTACACCGATGATGAAGTATGCTTGGAAGAGCAGTTTAGTGTTTGTGAGGCGATCTTTGGAGGGTCGTCGAGGTGGCCGCAGAAGAACGTCTGCTTCGGGTTTTTCTTTGATAAGGGACATGCTCGCGATACAATCTGTCAACATCGAGATAATAATCATCTCGATAGAGGAAAGAGGTTGTGGTAGGCCGAACAATATCGGAAAGAGCAGAGCCAACAACTCGCAAAATGTCCCTGCCGGCAGCAGATATATGATCACCTTCTTCAAGTTGTCGTAAACAGCCGTCAGCAGCGTTACACATGTACATACCTAACCGGCCATATTCGATGCATACAACTATACTGGAGAAGTTCTCGAGGAGTACCTACGATTAGCCATGTAGACAGAGGCAAACCATGTCGGAAGCTTCCATGGCAACATCACTTCCGCTGCCGATGGCGATTCCAATGTCGGCTGCTTTCAGACTGGGAGCGTCATTTACACCATCGCCCTGGATGTCAAACAGCACGGAAACGGACTTACAGTCATTCCAACAACGTTCTTCCGTTTTTGGAACTCTTTGACAATTCGAAGTTTTTGCTCGGGCGTTGTTCGTGCAAAGACGATCTCTTCATATTGACAAAGCTACCAGTCAGCTTGAACTTAGCTATAACCATACCTGCTCCCATTGGTCGTCGGTCATTCCAGGCAAATCTTTCCCTGCCAGAGCAATTGACTTGACTAGTCTCATGTTGTCTTCGGGGTCGTAGACCTTTACTGGGCCCGATAAAACCTTCGATAGATCGTTAATGTCGTCGACCTTCTGATTTTTGATGATTCCACATTGACGAGCAATGAAAATTGCTGTACTTGGAAAGTCTCTGGGAAAGTTAGCATCGCGTTGAGATGATTAGTGTGTACCCAGTCACCATGAAAAATCGGATTCCTGCCGTACGACAGATTCCCACGACTTCAGGTATGTCCTCTCGAGGTGGATCCTTAAATGAGCTGCATTGATCAAGGACATACCACAATGCCGACCAGACCAAGGAAGGTCAGACCAGTCTCTGCTACCTTCTGGATAGTGTTTCCGAACAAAGCATGGTCAAAGCCCATCCCGGTGGGGATTTCTTTGCTGCCTTCTTTAATAACCTTCCGGGCGATCAGAATGACACGTTGTCCGCGAGATGCCCAAGCTTCTTGAAGAGTAGAGATACGAGAACGCAATGAATCATCAATTGGGACAACATTGCCATCGGGACAGAGCGTAAAAGAACAGTACGGAAGTAAAATATCCGGCGCCCCTTTAATCATAAGAAGTGAGTCCTCTTCTTTGAAGTCATCCCGCACTGGTCCCAAGCCCGACAAGTCGGTGGTCGTGCCTTTCTCTCCGACAGCAGGTTTGACAATACGAATCTACAAAGAGTTGGCAGGTTATAATAAATGGAAGTACCATGTATTTGTTCTTGCTATTAAACGGCAAATCGAATTTCATCACCCATTGCGAGCTCAAGAGACCCACGTCCCCCAACTCGGCGGCGAAACGCAGGATTGCAGAGTCGGTAGCATCACCATTGATCCTTCTCTGGGATACTGGTAATCCAAGGGTGGCCGCATCGAATTGAGCAGCGTTGCATAATCCCGCGACCAATTGGAGTTGCTCGAAAGCGCTCCTCGACCCTTCGACATCTTTCAACATCGCAGCTTGAGCTTGAGTGGTCGTGTGTCCTGTATCCAAAATAGAAGCGTCCTGGACGAACATTTTGTTCTGCGTGAGTGTGCCCGTTTTGTCGCTGCATAAAACATTGACTGACCCTAAAGTTTCGACCGTTGTGAGGGATTTGCACAGCACTTTATTCCTTCCCAGTGCCTTGGCGATGACAGTGAGAGATAATGTGACTGAGACGGGTAGACCTTCAGGAATAACAGCGACGAACACACTCATTGCACCGATAAGCAACTGAGTGGTGTTGTAGAACCCCGGATGAGCAACGCGAAGATAGGCAGCCCAGATAATCACAACCATCACCGCGAGGGTCACAGAGACGCCGCCGATGATAAAGACGAACCGGAGGATTTCCTATTTATTACTCTAGTAATATGTCGGCGTACCTTTTGCAATGTAGTACGGCCACCTCTCTGGGAGGAAGACAATTTCGCAATTCTCCCAAAAACAGTTCGGTCTCCTGTTTGTATGACAAGCCCGACGCCATTGCCGCTGACTACATGTGTTCCCTGCATTGCAATGTTGCGGGACTCCATGAAATTGGGATCCGTGTTTTCAGGTGTTGCGCTTATCGCTTCACTCTCCCCGGTGAGGACACTGCGATCGAATTTCAAGTCACCCGAGCAATGAAGGATTCGGAGATCGGCAGGGACTTTGTTTCCAAGATTGAGGTACACGATATCACCGACAACAAGCTCCGCTGCAGGGACCTTCTTCTGCTGACCATCTCGAAGAACAAGTGTTTCTGCCGGAATCATCCCGGTGATACTCGCCATGATTTTTGAGCTGCTCTGCCAAATCAGCGCTGGAACGTACGGGCTACCCAATCTTGCCAAGCGTTGAAGATTCCTTGAATACAGATTACAACAAACAGAAGTATGCCCAAAGCCAAGTTGGAACCATCGGGATTCGGAAGTCCGAGAGGTTTGTAGCAGATGATGCTGACGACAGCGGCAACGAATAACATGCCACCGAATCCGCCGAAGAAATACTCAAGTCTATGGTTAGCACACGTTATGACGCACGTACGTTTTCCTGATATGGTTTGTCGGAGGGGGAGACACGACGTTTTTGCCATATTGTTGGAGTCGGCGCTGTGCTTGATTGTTATCGAGTCCTTGAGTTTCACTGGAACCGAGCCGCTGCAAAGCCTCTTGAGAAGGTAGAATGTGCCAGTCTAGCTCTGCAATCGTTTTGATAGGGCCCTTTGCTGGCGGTACTCCATGTGAAATGGTGTCGCTGACGTGGATACTCAAGGTACGGTACTCTGGAAAGTTAGACAAGTGCCATAGAGAGGACGTACCGGTCGGAAGTCGAAGTTGGGGCTCAACTCGGCCAGTGGATAGTCTTCGGACTCTGGCAGTTTCCTCATTCACCGCGGACGAATAGCTGTTGCGACTGAATGTTCTCGAGAGCGGAAGAGTGTAGATTTCATCACGTCGGACGCGCTCACGAGGATCGGAAGCGAACAAAATCCTTGGCGACAGCGGTTCGGAGCGCTCTGGTTCGACTTTCTCAATCGACATCGAACGTGATTTCTGCAGCGACAGTTCTCTGTCATCCGACGGTCCCCTGTCCATGCTGTGTTAGATTCGCGGAAGGACTCCGACTCGGTGCAAATTCGTTGGAGTCGGGAGTGTGGAGCGTACTAAAGTCGAAGTTGGCCTCGTTCCGAAGCTGAGCTAATTTTCCATCGGAAGAAGAATAGCCTAGATAGGCAGGGATTTCTTTGCCGATAAGGTTTGGGCTGGTGACGTGATTGGAGGAGAAACCGGTGTGGAGAAACGGGACTTTGTCCTTGGACACGGATTGATTGATCAGGTGTCCGCGTCGACCCCGTGCGCCACCAGCCCCCACAAAAGCTTAATTCGTCTATGGTGCCGAGGGCCGCCGCCTACCCAAGTCGCACGTCGTCACAACCGAATGGGCGTGATGATATCTGACTGCACATATATGGGTAGTAGCCAGAGGTCCCGCAGAGAAACTCCGTCCGCTGAAATCCATTGAAGACATAATTCATGTGTCAGTCCGATCGCTAACCTACTCAACAGGTCATTTGCAAACACACGGGAGGTTAGAGTCGGCTCCTTGGAAAGCGCCGTAATACTTGATGTCAAGTAGCTGAAGAGGATAGCTTCGAAGAGACGCAAGGCGACCTTCTCAAAAAGGACACGGTCCACGAGTCCAACTTTGAAAAGCGTGTTTCGGTGGGAGCTCCAAATACATCGGCAACCTCAAACTCTCTCTCACGAACCCCCACGACGGCTACGCAGGCCCCACATTCCCCTCAGCGAATCACGTCAACTTCCCCGTGGACAAAATTGTGAGCCCCGGAAATTCCTACGTCGCGGTTGTCAACTTCATCCGGGAAGGAGTGTTTGTGTGCGTGGGATAGTAGTGTGACGGTGCTGTTGGATACTAGTAGCTGTTTTGATGATTTCAGTACGGCGGGTGGTGACGGTTAATTAATGCCGCGGAAGAAGGTTCTGTCGGAATAAATTGAGGCGGCAGATTTTGTTTGCGGTCACGGCGATTATGGCCGGTTTCGGGGGGTGCGTTCGTTTATTCTTGGGGGTGGAGTTGTCGCGGCTGATCTTGGAGTTAACAGTCCTGAGGGATGGGAACAGTTCGGGGGCCCTTTACCGCCAAAGTACCATTTGAACAGTTCCAGTATGCCTTTGCGTCCCTTCGAATTGGATATCCTTACAGTGGTTGTGGCTCGATCGGCTGTGGATGGGGAGGGAGAGGAGCATTGTTTCGATGACTCCACCGGGATAGATAAGTCGAGAGCGAAGAAGACATCTAGTCCTTAAGGACGGTGAAAGCCACGATGTAAAGAAACAAGGGTATATTACAAAGATATGTGACCGCCATGCTGTCTAAAAAAGCACCTCGGCTCCCCATTATTATACGATTTTCCCCCCATTCTAGTGTCGAGTAATCCCGACGTATTAGATACTTCAATGTCCGACATGCAATGCACCAAACTCTCCGAGCCTTTCCGAACAATAAAATACCTTCCCCGATCGGAGTCCATTAAACATTAAACCAAGGCTATCCACAATGAAGCCATTCCGAATAGCACAATCCCCGCGACCGCACATCGATATTCTCGGATAGGATCATTCGCAAAGCTGGTGAACACAGGGACACCCGTGCCAGTCGCACCGACGGTGACAGTCTCCGTTGGCACAACGATGCCACTCGTCCTTTCGATTCCCCGCAAGATATCTACCATTAGCCATGTGACAACACAGGGGGCATACTGCATTGCCGGAGAAAGCTCAAGGAATCTCTGCTCGCTTGACTTGCATCGGGACAAGTCCTGGCGGTACAGTTCATGATGTCGAACTTTGTGTTGAAGCCACAGGTGCAATCATTGAAGAATGCGTTCCCACAGGCAGCGATCATGCACGGCTGATAACAATACGTGTACCCCGAGACGAGTTGAGCGCACCACGCCCAAAACAACAACGAAGGCACCACTGCAGCGCTCCATTGTCGAACATGCATTTCCCCCAGAAGCCCGCCGTTTCCCAGCAACACAATCCCCAATCCAGCAGTCGCGGCCTGTCGACGAACTCGGTGTGTGGGGAGAGTCTAAATGGTTGGGGAAGAAAAGACAGGACACGGGCCTCTGCAATCACCGAACAGCGCTGCCCCTGAAGGTGCGTGTTTTAAAATTAGAGGGCGGCGGCATGCAGGCCTTTTATGGCGTGGGTGGGGTTGGGGTAACTTGTAACAAGCGCCAATTTCAAGTGGGAGTTGGCCAATCAGGAGCGCGGATCATTTTCAGGGGCGTAATTTGGGTGGGATGATTGGTTCGGCGAAACGCTTTTGTTGAGTGGTTTCGGTCGATCGAAACGATATGACCTAAAATATACGGAGCATGAGAGGTGTCGTATGTAGAGGATCTGAAGTACTGAGGTAGTAGATAGACGTTCCGCGCGAGCTTGGCACGGGGCGGTAGGCAAGACTTACAGTTCGCGGAATTGTCACAACTTTCTCTCCCGTCGCCATATTACGGTTTATCTCAATCGAACTTGAAGGAAGTTAGCCCGGGAGAGACGACCACAGGTTATCGTACCTCTGCTGCGTCAAATCCGGTCTCATTGTTTCTCATGAAACGTTTAGGAATTCGCCTCGTTACTTAGAACAATCCCCTGCCCGTTATTTCATTACACTTTCGAGTCTACGGTGGATACGGGGCCGAGGGAAGGAGAGGCAGCTAAGACTTTCTATCCACTGCAACGAGCACTGGATACGGAAATGTAAGGACGAGCGTTCAGATTAAAAGAGTGAGATGCTCAAGGGAGGGCGCAGCGAGGCTATGAAAGGTATGTGGATAGCACTGAAGGTACTAGAGTATCACTGTCGTTAACACTCTTGGTCCTGCAACATGGAGTTGCACCTTAAACTTGAAGGCTGCAAGGCCCTATGTTGTAAGGCCAGGCGACTCGGGAATTGAATCAGTGCTCCACTCACCTAGACATTTTCTGTCTTGGTTTAACCACCGCGAAATCAACAAGTTTGCTGAATTGGGAATTGAATTTGATAGCAATTTTGGTTGACCCTAAAGCGTGCGAGGCGAAGTTCTCGCACAGGAAGTAGAATGTGTAAGGGGCGTTTCTTTGCTATCGTATAAGGCCAATAAACTTTGGCATTAGGTTGCAGAAATCGGAACCTAAATTTGAGTCATTTCTTTGTACGACCTTGGTAACAAAGTTCCAACCTTATTTTGTTGCCACGTACGAATGAACGAACAATGATAAGGCTCTCCTCTGCCATCCCCTTTGGCCAACGCACCGTGCAGTCTCGTGCCCTACTACAGGTATCCGTGAGTTGGGTTAGAACCCACCAAACTTTCGCCTTCCATTAACAGCCACGTAAGGACAAGGCACGCGGAGAAGACCACCCTTCAGGCAACTTCTTCCTGACGCCCCGCGATAATTCTCAGCGTGCTTACCAACCGGAGGAGAGACCCGCAGTACTCTATCGATGGGAATATCAAAGGAGACTTCAGGCGACTCGAATGTCGCTCAATCTCAAGCTTCCAATACGAGTGCCAGCGCAATATCGAGGCCGGGCAATAACCGATATGGACGGACAGGTACTCTGAAATGCGACTACTGCAGACGCATGAAACGTAGGGTACTCTCACTCACCAAGAAACTGTTTAAACCGTGGTTAGTGTCTTTATACCGACCTGAATGAGACATGTGAAGGCTGCAAAGCCCGAAACTTTATGACAGATCCTTGCGTTAAACACCTTGCCCCAAGATTCGAGCATGAGCTCAACTTCACTGGTCCCTCGAAAAAACGGCAGGCGTCACCATCTTTGCGGGACACAGACGGCTTCCGAGTCCGAGATTTACCCAACGCACTGGGCGTTCCGGATAGATTAGGTTTTGACGGGATAACAACCTCTGAACGCGAGAACTATTCTCCAATTCGTGTCCTTTTCCCTTGGGATTCTCGGATTGCGATGACCGAGGTACCCTCTCCTGAAAGCGGATTAACGAACCCACCAGGTAATGTTTCTTTTCATTTCTTTGCTTACCGCCCAGACTTGGATTTTGAAGACAGAGCGCTTGATGAAACCCTAACGGTCTCAAAGTTGGATGATCATCTTATGGATATTGATGTCGTAAACGAAGAGGGGACCGTTAAGCCATCAGAGGCGGACGCTAAAATGGGATATCGAAGCAAACAGTCACTAACGTTATCATACGCCCGTGGGCCATCGTTCGTCTTGCAACAGAACCTCAATATAGTCATGGAAATGCTGGAAGATTTGAGTCTGGAAGTTGAGATTATGATGGGTTTTGACGTTCTTCCGGCGCATACCCACCTGAAAAATGACGACGAGTTCGATTTCTTTACTGGTAATTCTTAACGATCCCAACGATCCCGCTAACACACGATAGGCAGACGAGAAATTGTTTGGATCGAGGCTCAAATTGTCCGGAGCGACATTCTTTTCGGCGACGCATCCGAATACGTGAACCAGCTAGCTGACGTTCTCCGTCCGTTTCCGGTTGTCCTACTTGACGTCAGAGCACCACGAATGATCGTCGCAGTCCATGACGCTTTTTGGGAGGAAGGAAGTCTTGAATGTCTGGAGGGTCCCTCTGAGTCAGTTACGCTGCCGATATTCGGAAAAGAGTTCGAACCTCAAGTTAAAACATGGACGGTCGTACCGGGACAGGAAGGAAACAATGGCGGCCAGGATACACAAATGGATGGGATATCAGCGAGCCAGTCCCGTTCCGACTCGTTGGAATCCCGAAGCGAGGGGCCGGATGACAACCGTCTTCAAGAAGCAACGCCTCGCGCCGCTGTGGCTATCGATGGAAAGGATAAGATAGATGGGACATCCTATCCGCCCATCGTTGGTGTTTTTATTGTGGAGGATCCAAGCGGCCTCCGTCAGAAATTGAAGCTGATGTATGAGCCGTGGATCTGGGTAGATGGAAATTGTGGGACACAAGCAACCTCAACAGTTCAAGTGGTGTCTCCCCGAATTGAATGTGTCAGTCCAGATAGGGGGGGCAAGCCTTTCTTACGAGCAGCCAGCATCGCCCTACGGATTGGAACAACTACGTCCACTCGTCCCAACCCTTGGCTTGAGCACGATTATGTGCCTACATATCAGAAACCACGATGTATTGACTTCGAGGAGGAAATTACAAGATCTAAAGAGGAAGGGCGCGCAGTGGGGTTGACAACATCGGGAGGCTTAAATGCTCATCTCAGCGTGAAAGAGGGCGTGTCAGTTAAACGTATCAAGTTGACGGAGATCATCGATGTCGAGAGCCCCAACTTCATCATCGGAGAGACTGATGGGACACGGGAGCACTTTTGGCAATATCCAATCAAATCTCATTCCCCTCGATTTATTAACAGCATCTCGCTCCCTGATCACCGCTCGGAAGTCAAAATAACTCGCGACTCACCGCCAATCGAATTGGCAATCGAATTCGAAGTGATTTTCAACATCAACCGGGAGTCACGGCCAATTAATAAACTCCGATTGAAAAGCCGTACTAAGCCACCCCGGTTAAATATCGGTTTTAACCAGATCAGGATTGTGTTCTTGGTAGTCATACACAGAGTTGAACCAAACTTGTTTGTATATTATAAATGCAGTGATGGGAAAGCGCCCACAGAAACTTTGGCTCACAAATTCCCTCGACCTCTATTGGCGACAGACGAGCGAGATTTCAGAATGGACAAGGGTAAAGGAACAATGGTGATGTATGGACTGAATCCTGCATCAAGGAATACGAGTTGACAGAAAGGTTCAGGAAATTAATTACACGGTAGTATATAGTATTGTCATGGAATCTCTTACAATGTGGGTCATGTGGGCCATAAGGGCTCTTACCAAGTATATCAATAATGTCCGAACTTCCGTCACACTAGTTGCTTCTATCCAAGGTATATTCGAGTAGTCAAGGTTTTTCACGTTCAAGGTGCACGTGTCGTTCCTTGGCTAACTAAATGAACCAATATGGTTGCCAGGAGCCTTATCCATCAGGAGCTGTCATGACAACAGCGCGTGAGGCCCGCTGTCAGCGCCGTCGATTTCCTTATTAGAAAATCACGGTCGTCTTTTCCGTGCTGCCCACTTTGGCTATTGAGGTTTGCTTTACTGCATTTATATAGGCCCGATTTATCATCCCTTTGCGGTCTTTAGCGCCCTGACCCAAGCGCAATGCATCCTTCCTGAAGTGAAATTTCGGAACTAGTACTAGTGCTAGTTGCATTGTCGTTCATTGGGGAAACCACAGGAATTGGTTTTGGTTGGTTTGGAAACCACCAGTCACAGACCAGCACTAATTTGAACAATGGCCGGTGTATTAAAGAGAGAGCGAAGACGGCTAACTAAAAGGCACTAAAGTACTCAAAGAGAAGGCCAGAAAGTGCTGGTCTAGTGAAATATTCGGCGGAGGGGCTCATCCTTAGATCAAAGGACTCGCCATCTTACACTAGTAGGTGAAGCGACAAATAGTCATGCTGAAAGAATCGAGCGTCGTCTACAATGGCTTAGTCCAACCTCTTTCCGTAAATATTCAGCATAACGAAGTTAAACACAGGTCAAGCATACCGCCAGCTATCACACATAACTCCTCGTCCACTATGCTCTACAACGTCGAGGTCTTCTGGTTCAAAAACGCAACGGGGTGTTTTTCTCGACTGGAGTATCTTCATTACTCCCACAGACTCCCACAGTCGCAGTGGCACTAAATATGGTGTCCACGGAAAGCCCTCTGACGAAAGTTGCCTGGTCATACACTATCGAAGACCTCGACTTGTCGTCTGACCCTTTGGCCCAAACATGCGCGATCACGGACCTTGCTGGTTTCCGGAAAATAATGCGAGAGACAGCGATGCAGGGGTTGGTAAAAACCAGTCAAGATTGGGTGCGACAAGTCATTTTTGATGCCGTTTACCGGAACATTATGGATCCTATCGCACTGACAGCGTTTCACACCGTGCCAAGGACTGGCTCGGGAGTAGAATAGCTTCCCTCCTACTAGACTAAAAGCTGTAGGGCTTTTAATTCAGTCCCGCACAAAGACAATGATGTAGGAATTGCCATACTGTTTCTCACCTCTTCACACAAAGTTCCCAAATCGCCCTGCCTGTGACATGGCCAATATCAAGCCAGACTGCTCCTGGAAACGAGGTTACCGTCGTTGTTGTCCAAGACCAAGGGTTCATCTGAGCACCAAGTCTCATTCGCCGAGGGAGGGAAAGTTCGCCTTGGCAGAGGCAGAGACAGCCTTTTCTTTGCCTCTGAACGAGTCCGCCTCTGTTAATAGGCAAGACACAAGCCGCTTTTTCCTCCTCTCGCGAGAAGGGAACCCAAACTCCTCCTCCTCGCCCCCTAAAATACAAAGTGTGGCAGTACCGAGTACTACCACTGAATGACACTTGCCGCAGAAGTCATGCCACGCGCGCATGGTCCTCTTCTCATTGTTTTAATTTTTTGAGGAGTCGAGGTAGAGCATGGTTTGTGTGCGTTGCCGTTTGTTGATGGTTCGCGATCGGGGGCGGAAGTCAAATTGCAATTGGCATATCGACGATTTCTTCCGGAGTGGATGGCTATTCATAGTGACAAGGTTGTAATATCGAGTTGGGATATCGCGGAGGGAAATATGCCTTGTACCGAATCCGCCATCTTTTACCGATACATACATAGTATTTGTGAGAACCTAATAACTGAGAGTAATATACTATTGCGGAACACTGGCTCTCTACAAACATCACTGCCAAGCTAGAAAAGAAATTCGTCGCCCTCTGGAGGGTAATTGATTGACTTAGTAACTGTCAACCGGGGACTCAATTTATATCTCTCGAGCAGAACCAATTTAACAGCCTCCCAACTGGCGCTTACATAGTCAACGACTCGGGAGAACCATCTCTGGAAGTTGAAAATTGATGTGGACTGTTCTTTTTGTAGACGCGGCCGATCTTCGGAAGGTAGAGGAAAGTTGTCCGCTTCCTCCGCAAGTCGCTCCATTCGTGCCGTAAAGTCGGAAGTAATTGTCGCAGCGTGCTCCTGGTCTACAACTTCTGCGACAGCCTCTTTAATTTCCTCGAAGAGTGCCGAGGACCGTAGCCAGTGATCGTTCCCATCTTCATATGCCCGCCATTCCTTTTCCCCACGATACTTAATGCAAAAATCGTATGCCCGCTGGATCAACCCCCAGTACAGTTCATAATGTGAATTCCACCCGCAAAACGTGTTTCCGTCCCAAACAACGTGGTCACTATCCCCACGACCGAGCACGAAAGGAAAGTTGTGTGCCCACCAGTGTTTGTCTGGTGGATACTGCAAACTCATCCGTTCCGCGACCTGATTGCAACTTTGCAAGCTTCCCGTGTGTCGAAAAGCCATATAAATCGAAACTCCAGTTGCAATTCTTGCATTGTGTCATTATACAACTTCTCCTTTTTTCTGTTGAACATTTCGAGCTGTTGTCTTGTCTCCGGAGTGAGGTACTCGAGTAACACTATCTCATCGAACACCGAGTACAAACTACTCCTCTCGATTATCGAGCTTCCTCCCCTTGGACGGGTAATATCCCTTGGAAAATGACCCGCAGTAAACATATCTAAATTCCTTCCCATTTCGTAATGTGTGAGATGACGCCGCCAAATAAACCGCCGACTATGCTTTCGCGTGACAAAGAATATCCACCGTCCCCTGGATGCGGTCCCTCGTAGTACAATCTCGATTTCATATCTCTCCAGGCCTAGGGAACATAGCACAGAGTTCAAACGGGCCACTAGAGCAGCACATATTGGATGATATTCTATTGCATGGAGACACGAGGTTCGCGCGCGAAAACGAGAACGGTATCGATTATTGCCACGAGTTCGCCGTTCCAGGAGGCTTTGTCTGGGTCTTGGTAGGAGGCGATGGACGACGGGAGCCAATCCAAAGAAGGTACAATATCGTCGAAGGGGAAAGGTGGCTCAGAATCGTTGTGGTATAAGGCCCGTTCTGCCATGACGGCTGGTAACGAAGTCAAAAGACGCCTTGGAGGTTTAGTCCGGTCGAGACCCTGTCCTGCCATTGAGCGAAAACATTGCCACCTGAAACCTTATATCCATCGAATCTTAGTATTATAAGAATGGCAGAACAAGACCAAATCATATTGCTCTCTTATAGGACACTATGATTTAAGAATCGTCTGCAATTTATTCAAATTACGGTGATTCTCTGATGGAGTATCTTCCGATGCTGCTATTGTGTGGAATAAAAGGTTCTGCTATTGGCTGGGCAGAAGGTTGCACGTGGCGGCGTTGGAAGAACAAAGGGAGGAGACTAATTTCCACCATGCGGGTTGGCTTTTCCAGACTAACCGATTGGAAGAATCAACGACACTTCCCCACAAGCCCCGTCGTTTGAATCGTCATGGCCAATGACAAACGCCGCAAATTCTCAAGGAAGCTCAGGAGTCTATTCGGAACCGAGGAATGGCGACAGACACCACTCCAAAACGAGCCAGTTCGAGTCGTAGGCACTGCCCTCGCCGTCCTAAATTCTGGAATT
>Ga0302325_10018400_pt1 | contig 14723 bp, 8 predicted proteins | sample Palsa_T0_2_FD_201948 | JGI IMG/M metagenome (GOLD analysis project Ga0302325, IMG submission 201948) | Peat permafrost microbial communities from Stordalen Mire near Abisko, Sweden - Palsa_T0_2 | ecosystem: Environmental > Terrestrial > Soil > Palsa > Peat permafrost | place: Sweden: Abisko... | reverse complement strand
CGTCGTGCGCAGTTCGTCGCTCGTCCCCGCTAACGATCCCACTCTGCTCTTCGCCAACGCCGGCATGAATCAGTTCAAGGAAACCTTTTTGGGCCTCGAAAAACGCGATTATTCCCGCGCTGCTACTTCGCAGAAATGCGTCCGCGCCGGCGGCAAGCACAACGATCTCGAAAACGTCGGCTACACTCGCCGCCATCACACCTTTTTCGAAATGCTCGGCAACTTTTCCTTTGGCGATTACTTCAAAAAAGACGCCATCGCCTACGCCTGGGAACTCATCACCAGCCCCGCCTGGTACGGGCTGCCTAAAGACAAGCTCTACGTCACCATCTTTCGCGAAGATGACGACGCCGAAGATCTCTGGCAGACAGTCGCCGGCGTTCCCAAAAGCCGCATCTTCCGCCTCGATGAAAAAGATAACTTCTGGCAGATGGGAGAAACCGGCCCGTGCGGTCCCTGCTCTGAAATTCATTACGATCTCGGCCCCCCTGCTGCCGAGAAAGGCCGCGAGCACGAACAGTTTCCGCTCGACGGCGGCGGCCGCTTTGTTGAAATCTGGAACCTTGTTTTTATGCAGTTTGACCGCTCAGTCGATGGCAAGCTCACCCCTCTACCGAAACCCTCCATCGATACCGGCATGGGTCTTGAACGTCTCGCCGCCGTCCTCCAAGGCCATCTTTCGAATTACGAAACCGATCTCCTCCAGCCCATCGTCGAACACGCCGCTGAACTCCTGCATATTAAACGCGGGTCCGATGAACGCGCCGAAACCGCCCTCCGCATCAATGCCGACCACGCCCGCGCCACTGCCTTTCTCATTCACGATGGCGTCATTCCTTCCAACGAAGGTCGCGGTTATGTCCTTCGCAAAATTATGCGCCGCGCCATGCGCCACGGCCGCCTCACTGGCTTCAACGAAGCCTATCTCTACAAGCTCACCAGCTTCGTGGCCGATCTCATGCAACCGGCGTATCCCGAACTTCAGGCCAGTGTCGAGCGCGTAGCCCGCATCGTGCGCGACGAAGAAACCCGCTACGCCACCACCTTCTTGATTGCCGAGCGCTTTTTCCGCGATGAAGCCAAATCCGCCGTCGCAGGCGTGCTTCCCGGCCCTGTCGCCTTCAAACTTTATGACACTTATGGTCTAGCCCTCGATGAGCAGGAAGAAATGGCTCGCGAATTCGGTCTCCAGATCGATCGCGACGGTTTCACCGCAGAAATGGAGAAGCAGCGCACCCGCGCGCGCGCCAGTTGGAAAGGCGCCGATAAAGCCAACATCGCCGACGTCTACAGATCCTTACCGACCGTCGAATTCATCGGCCGCGAAACCCTCGAATCGCCCGTCGAGGTAGTGCAACTCATTGTCGATAAAGCCGCCGTCGATCGCGTCGAACAAGGTGAGGCCGAAATCGTCTTCGCCAAAACGCCTTTCTACGCCGAATCCGGCGGACAAGTCGGCGACACCGGCTTGTTGCTCGATCCCGATACGCACGAGCGAGTCGCTGTAGTCGAAGGCGCGTACAAACCCGCGCCTGGCGCCCTGGTACAGAAAATTCGCGTCCTGCGTCCCATCAAATCCGGCGAGAGACTCATCGCCGTTGTCGATAAACCGGTGCGCGCTTCAACCATGCGCAATCACACCGCCACGCACTTGCTGCACGCCGCTCTTCGCCAAGTCTTGGGACCGCATGTCAAACAAGCCGGCAGCGTTGTCGAACCCGGCCGCTTGCGCTTCGATTTTCACCACTACTCCGCCATGACCGCTGACGAACTCCGCGAAGTCGAGTCGATCGTCAACCAACAGATCTTCGCCAATACCGAAGTAAAAACCGACCTCATGGATCTCGATCAAGCCCTCGCCACCGGCGCGATGGCTCTGTTCGGCGAAAAATACGGCGAAAGCGTTCGTGTAGTCAGTATTCCCGATTTTAGCCGCGAGCTCTGCGGTGGCACGCACGTCCATCGTACCGGCGATATCGGCCTGATGAAAATTATCTACGAAGGCAGCATCTCCGCCGGCGTGCGCCGCATTGAAGCCGTCACCGGCGAAGGCTCGCTCGAACGTTTTCAATCCGCCAGCGCCCAACTGGCCAAATTCAGCGAACTGTTTCACACGTCTGAATCCGGCGTTCTCGAGCACATAGAAAAATTGCTGGAGCAGCAAAAACTTCTCGAACACCAAGTCCACAATCTAAAGACGCAAGTGGCTCGCAGCCAAATTGAAAATCTGACCGGGCGCAGCTTCAACGGCACGACCGTTCTGGCCGAACGCGTCGAAGGTCTCGATTCCAAACAACTGCGCAGCATGATAGACGAACTCCGCAACAAATGGACCAGCGCCGTGATTGTACTCGCTTCCGTGAACGGTCCTACCATCGCCATCGTTTCCACCGTCACCAAAGATCTCATCGGTAAAGTGCAAGCCGGCAAGCTGGTCGGCGATGTCGCGAAGGCGACCGGCGGCAAAGGTGGCGGCCGGCCCGACATGGCCGAAGGCGCAGGCAAAGATCCTGCCGCTCTGCCCGAAGCTCTGGCCGGAATCTACGAACGCGTGGGAGCGCTCTTAAATGGAACAGTATGACGTCGCCATCGTCGGCGCTGGCCCAACCGGTCTCGCCTGTGGCATTGAACTCGAAAGGCGCGGCATCAAGCCCGTGCTGTTTGATAAAGGCTGCGTCGTCAATTCGCTCTACAATTACCCCATTAACCTTGTCTTTTTCACCACGCCCGAGCTTCTCGAAATCGGCGACATTCCCATGACCTCGCTCAATGAAAAGCCGGGCCGTACCGAAGCCCTCAAGTACTACCGCCGTGTCGCCGATCACTACAAACTCAATATCCACCAATACGAGCGCGTTCTGGATTTCGATGGCTCAGACGGCAACTTCACCGTGCGCACGGAAAAAAGTTGCTATCGCGCTCGCAAAATCATCCTCGCTAGCGGCTACTATGATATCCCGAACAAACTCAACGTTCCCGGCGAAGATCTCGAAAAAGTCATCCACTACTATCGCGAGGCCCATCCTTATTACAACCACGACGTGCTCATCGTGGGAGCCAAGAATTCAGCCGCCATCGGCGCTCTCGAGCTCTTTTGGACCGGCGCGCGCGTCACCATGGTCATCCGCGGCGCGGGCATTCACGCGAACGTCAAATATTGGATCAAGCCCAACATCGAAAACCGCATCAAATGCGGCGAGATCAAAGCCTATTTCCGCAGCACCGTCAAAGAGATCCGTGAGCGTGAGGTCGTCATTCAAACTCCGGAAGGCGAAGTTATCATCAAAAACGATTTCGTCTTCGCCATGACCGGCTACCGCCCCGATTTCGAATTCATGGCCGCGCACGGCATTCACCTCGACCCGCAGACATCGAAGCCCATTACCGATCCGCAAACCCTCGAAAGCGAACGGCCTGGGGTTTATCTAGCCGGCGTAATCGTCGCCGGTACCCATACCAACGAAATTTTTATCGAGAACGGACGCTTCCACGGCAAATTAATCGCCGATGCCATTGCAGAACCACGACTGTCAAGGAGTGGAAACTAAAAGCAGCTCAAGGAAATTGGTCGGGTGGGATAGAGAGGATTTTGAAGAGTCGAACAGGCTGGATTGGGTGGATCGTGGTCTAGGGCGGAACAACCTTCAATCCCTGAGCTGCCTTATTCGCCCGTGGTCAAAGCACCTTCATTGCCAAACCGCCAATCCTTTGTTTTCAATAATTTGGCGAGGCACCGTTGAAGAATTTTTTACCTACTTAGGAAGATTATCCTGCAACACTGACTTCCTGGATAGCTGCCCGTTCTGCACCTCTTCAATTTGGATGTGATTGGTCTTCAGCGTTACGCCCAGTGTCTGGTCCAACAAGATACGCGCTTGGCTGTAGCCGGCCAGCGTCGAAACTTCCGTGGCCTGTGCGGTAGCCAAGTCGCGCTGCTGCGTCACTACGTTGAACGTGGTAGACGCGCCAAGCGAGAACTTCTTCTGCTCCGCGTCCAGCAACTGCTCCTCCAAAACGCGGTTCTTGACTGCGGCCTGATAGCGTATGCGCGCCTGTTGCAAACCGATCAACTGGTTCGAAACGTCTACCCCGACCTGGTTGATCGTTCTCTCATTTTCAAGTTCGGTCTGGCGCAGCGAAAGTTGATCGATACCTTGATCCGCCACGGCTTGGCGGTTGCGCAGCGTTGGGCCGAAGAAAGCGCCGCCGCTCTGGCTCGGAAAATCGCGGCGAATCATTTGCCCCAACGCCGTCGGCAGGCTGCCGTTGAACTCTTTGTTGGGTGTTTCGCAAATCGTGTTCGGACCGTAAGAGGGCGGACAAGCTCCATACCCCTGCGGAATCGGCGTGCCGGCCGGAATCGGTCCCGCAAAAATCGTGTGCGGCGTGCCCGACAATCCCTGCGACTGCGCACTTCCGAATGCCACCAGCGAAGGCAGCACACCATTGTTCGTGCCGAGCGTGTTGATCTTGCTGTTGATCAAGTTCAGCCGGTCCGTTTCTAAATCGGCGCGATTCGTCATGGCCACCGCCAGGGCTTCCTTGAACGGCGGCAACGTATCTTTTTCGGGAACTTCGATCCGATCCAGCGGAACGATTTCGGAATTCGCCAGCAGCGGATCGGCCAAGCCGTTGCGGCTTAGAAGGTTTTTCAGCGTGACCTGATCCTGTTCCAGCGTCGTCTCGGAAACGACCAGGTCTTGCTCGCTGGTGGCCACTTGCGCTTCCGCAGTCGTCACGTCCAACTGTGCCATGGTGCCGATTTGCACCTGCTTCTTATTGTCTTCAAAAAAACGCTGCGCCACCGCAAGCTCCTGCCGCTTTGCTTTTAGATCTTCGTAATCGGCCGCCAGCGAATAATAACCATTCAGCACGCTCACTACAACCGCGATGACTTGCGTTTTGAAGCTAAAATCGTTTATCCCAATGTTCGCTTTCGCAATGGTGATATTGCGCGCATTCAGCGCCTTGCCAAAGCCGTACAACAAGTTCTGTTGCAGGCTGAGTGAAAGGCTGGTTCCGTTCTGCGGATTCAATAAATCGCTAGGCGCGTTCTCATTTAGGTAGGAGTTGGAAAAGGAAAGGCTCCCTTTGCCGCCGTAAATAAAACCCTCATTGTAGGTTTCCGTATAGTTGCGCGTATTATCTATCAGGTTCGAGACTTGACTTTGTGTGGGATTGGATTGCGGGGTTGATTTGTGCGAGAACGTTTCCGCGCTTGAGAACGATGGATCGAGCGTTGGAGTAACAGGGCCGATCTGCGAAATGGTTGCGTTCGTGCTGTTGCTTCCGCTGCTGCCGCCGCCTGAGTTGACGCCGGCCGCCGCCTGGCTGCCGGCCACGCCTTCGCCGCTTTGCACGCTACCGGCCTGCGAAGAGCCGCTGGGAACTCCCGGTAAGGGACCGCCCGCTTGTTGCCGCCGGTAATTCCATTGCGCGATGAGCGCGTTGTAACGGTCGCTCTCAATATCGATGTTGTTTTCAAGCGCCAGCGCGATTGCATCTTGCGCCGTGAGGTATAGCTTGCCGCCTTGAATCAATCCACTCAATCGGCTGCTATTGCCGAGCCGCGCGGGCGGTACCTGTGGAGCGGAGTAAGAACCAAATAATCCGCCGCGGGGCATAACGGGCGTAATGGCTTCCTGGGTCAAACCCAGTGGACCGCTGGATAATGCGCAGAGCCAAATAGCGATCGGCCGTCGAAAATTCTTCACGGCCTTTGCTCCTGTGCCGAGGGCGGCAGCGTTGCCGGTAGAGCCGAAGGCTGCACGACCCTGCCAGAGAGAGCCTCGTCAATCGAGATGTGATTCACTTCGAGTGTTGTGCCCAAGGCTTGGTCAAACTGGATGCGCGCGTGACTGTAGTTGGCCAACGATTGCTGTTCGGTGCTTTGGGCAGAGGCCAGGGTTTGCTGATCTTGCACCACTTGAAACACCGTGGACGCGCCGAGGGTGTACTTCTTGCGGTCCGCATCCAGCGTCTGCTGTTGCAGAATGCGCGCCTTCACCGCCGAATCGTAACGAACCCGCGCTTGGCGCACTCCAATCAGGGCGTTCTGCACATCGACGCGTACTTGGTTTACCGCTTTTTGCAGCGACAGTTCCGCTTGCCGCTGTCCCAGCTCCGACGTGACGTAGTCCGATTGAGCGGCCCGATTGCGCAGCGGGATGTTCAGCGACACGCCGGCCGAGTAGTTCGGATAGTTGCGGCGCAGCACCTCGGCAAACACCTGACCGGTACCGCCCGCCAAATAAGGTGGAGCGACGGCACCGGGAGCTAGGTAATTCGCGCCTCCTGCCAAGCCGTTATTCGTCAACTCCGCGAATAATTGCAGCGTGGGTTTCAATCCATTCCGGATGGCGCGCAGATTGATTTCGTTGCTATCGATATTGATTTTGTCCTGGGCGATTTCAACACGCTTGCTCAGCGCTTCCTTTACCAGTTGGTCTATCGGTTCAAGCTCGTCCTGCGGCGGAACTTGAATGGTATCGAGCGGCACAACGTGAACCTCCGCCAGTTCGGGGCTGGCCACGCCGTTCCGGCTAATGGCGTTTTTCAGGACGGTTTCCTGCTGCAAAAGATTCGTTTGAGAGATGAGCAGGTCCTGCTCACTGGAATAAACCTGCGCTTCGGCGCGGGTGACTTCAATGGGCGCCAAGGTGCCAATTTGCACTTGCTTCTTGTTGTCGTCAAACAGCGCTTGCGCGGTGGCTAGCTCGTCCTTGCGCGCCTTGAGATCGGCGTTGAAACTCACCAGATCCCAATACAAATTCAGCACCGCTGAAACGGTGGTGATCACTTGTTGCTTGAACTGCAGATTGGAAACCTTCTCGTTGTTCTTCGATACCCGAATGTTGCGGGCCAACACCGGCCTGCCAAAACCATTCAGAAGATTTTGCGTGATTTGAAAATCGGCATCGCCCTGGCTGAAAGGATTCAGCGTGTAATAAGGACTGTTGAATTTCAGATAATCGTCGGTAATCGTAAATTGAAAATAAGTTCCGAAATCGGTGTATTTGGAAATCTGCCCCTGATAAAAATGCGACGTCTGAATCAAAGATGTGGTGCCCGTAAGGAAGGTGTTGCTCTGCGGGCTGGTGCTGTGAGAAAACTGCGTCACCAGCGACACTTGCGGGTCGAGGTTCGGAATAGCGGGACCTAACTGGGTAACGATGCCGCCGCCGGAACTCACGCCGCCGGCGCTGGCGGTGCCGCCGCTGGCATTCAGACTCACGCCGGTCAAACTGACGCTGCTGGGTCCCGCGGCTACGCCTACCCCAACGCTGCGAATGGCGCCGCCGCCTTGGGTTCGACGCGTCACCTCTTTGGTGAGAATCGGCGTGTAGCGCTGAATTTCAATGTCGAGATTATTCTCGAGAGTTAGAGCAATCACGTCTTGCGCCGACAAATACAAGTTGCCGCCGCGTATGAGCGAATTCAGCCTGCTTGAGTTGGTCAGATTGATAGGCGCTACGCTCCGCTGCCGGTACCAACCAAAGGGTCCTTTCGCGGGCTCTACGCGAATCGCGTTCTGCGCGCTCAGCGTGCCGGTCCAAATTAAAAAGCTGCAAAGCATTGCCACGAGTGCTTTGAATTGTCTCATTAGAATTTGCTTAAGACCCCCATCCGAAAAACGCAGGAGATCGCTCGCGCCCTTACATTCCGCGCCTCAAGACAAGCTTACCCGCTTGAACGAAGAACGATAATGGCGGAGCCGAAGTTCCGTGTTTACTCCGTGCTCCTCATAGTAACTTATCGAAGCAGGCCATTAAATATAGCAAAACAGTGGCCGCGATGAGCACGCTGAAAACAGAGACCGGAGCAGTGATAGGCATTGCGCGGCGTGTTCGGTTCTGGGACTCGAGTGGCCGCTTGTTGCTATCCTGACGGCGATGGAGACTTCGGTGATGGCGTTGTTCGAAGAGACCGCCGCCTATCTGCATGGCCACTTCCGTTTAACCAGCGGTCTGCACAGCAGCGAGTATCTGCAATGCGCGAAAGTTCTATCGGTACCCGCGTATGCCGAACGGCTCGGACAAGAATTAGCGCGCCAGATCACAGTTTTGCTTTCGGGCTCCGCGCCTCAAGTTGTTGTCTCGCCCGCCATCGGCGGCATCGTGATTGGCCATGAAGTGGCGAAGGCGCTGAAGGCCCGCTCTCTTTTCACCGAACGCGACGTGGATACGAACGAGATGACGTTGCGCCGCGGCTTTGAAATCAAACCGGGTGAAACCGTGGTTGTGATCGAAGACGTGATCACCACCGGCGGCAGCACGAAAGAAGTAGTGCGCGTGGTGGAAAAGCTCGGCGGCAAGGTGCTAGCGGCCGGATCGATTATCGATCGCAGCGCCGGTCAAGCGGATGTCGGCGTGCCGCGCGTCGCCCTGCAGTCGCTCAAAGCGGTGGCCTATCAGCCGGAGGATTGCCCGCTGTGTTTAGACGGCGTGCCGATAGTGAAGCCGGGTTCGCGCCGCACCGAACCGCTTTCATGAGCGTCTGCGATGCGCAGACTGCGTTTTGAAGTCGCCTATGACGGCACCGATTTTCATGGCTGGCAAGTGCAGCCGGGACTGGCGACGATCCAAGGCATACTCGAAGCGATCATCGGCGGCATAGAAGGCAGCCCTGTGCATGTGGCAGGGTCGGGCCGCACGGATGCCGGCGTGCACGCGTTCGCCCAAGTGGCCGCGGTTTCCCTTGAGAATCGCATTCCGCCCGATAACTTCCGCCGCGCCGTAAACCGCTTGTTGCCGGCGACGATCCGCATCAACCATGTGCGCGAAGTGCACCCCGAATTTCATCCGCGCTTCGACGCGTTACGCAAAACATACGAATACCGGATCTACCGCGAAGAAGTCTGTTCGCCCTTCGCGCGCCGATTTGTGTATCACCATCCCTATCCGCTCGACGAAAGGGCGATGATTGTGGCCGCGGCGTTGCTTGAAGGCGAGCATGACTTCACGGCGTTTGCCGCATCCGATAGCCGCGATGTGGAAGCGCAGACGAAGGTCCGGACGATTTTCCATTCTTCGTTGGAACGGCGTGATGAATTGCTGGTCTATAGAGTGACGGGATCGGGCTTTCTGAAACACATGGTGCGCAACATGATGGGCGTTCTCTTGGAGGTCGGCAAGGGCAACTTGAACGACGCCGAGTTGCTGGCGAGGCTTGAGCGGAATTGCGGCATCCGGCCAGGGCCGGCGGTTCCGGCAAGCGGGCTCGTGCTGATTTCCGTTGGGTACGACTAACGCAGGTCGCACTTCAATGCAAAAATTTCTTGCACGTTCACTGCTTGAAATGCCAGCGGCGTTCCGTCGGGCGTGACGCCATACCAATTCTCCGGCGCGGGCTCAAAGTTTGTCAGATCTGCGATTTGCTCCAGTTTGCCCCGCGGGACAGAAACGCGAAATAAACCTTTTTTGCCTGACGGGGAGGTTCCATTGAAATAGATGTGGCGGGAGTCAGCGGACCAGGTTGCATTATCGACGTAAATCATGCGTGCCAGTTCCAAAAACTCGGCTTTCCCACGGAGCAACACGCCGAGCGCGCGCGACTCACTGGTAATGGCCGCGATGTATTTTCCATTCGGCGACCAACGGGGACTCCAGAGCCCTCGCGAACCCTGCATATCGACGAGTTTCTTCGCCTTGACGTCAATTTCGTGAAAGCCCATTTGGTCTCTCCCGCGCCTGCCCAACAGATCGCCGAAAATCAACTTGCTCCCATCTGGCGACCACGTCGGCACTCCTTGATCTTGGCCATTTGGAAAAAGCTCTTCCGGAATTCCGCCGTTTGCCGGCACTTGCATCACCCGCCATTGGCCTTTTTTATTTTTTCCCATAAAGGCCACTTGTGTCCCATCGGGAGACCAATGCGGTTGATGCGCTTCGACCTGAGCATTTGTAAGCTGAACGCGATCGGTCCCGTCGGGCCGAGCCTTCCAAATTGTGTGATCGGGGAAGCGTGTGTAGGCCGCCCATTTGGCATCTCGCGAATAATCGAGTTCGAATGCCGCCGCGCCTCGCCATTCGGGTTGCCACGAGTTGCTATTCTCATCCAAGCGCACCAGTTCCGAACGGACAGAGCGATGCGCGGCGAAGATCGTGGACCCATCATGCGAAAAAATAGGCCAACCCCACGACCCAGGACCGCCGTTCGTTAATCGAAAGGGCTTGTCGCGCACTATCCAAAGGTCTCGCTGCAAACTGCTACCCGCAGTGTAAACGAAATTTTTCCCATCGCGACTCCACGAACCCTCGCTAGTCCAGGTATGGCCACCCGATAACGACGCGACGCGCTTCGCAGCACCCTGTCTGTCCATCTCCCACTGGGCCCGCGACTCGCGTTTCAATTCGAGCAACGAAAATCGTAACTTCGTTCCGTCTGGCGACCATGCGAGATCCCCGATCTCGCCGGGGATGTCCGTTCTCACACTGCCGCGCCGCCCAAGGATAACAATTGACGAGGAATCGCCTCGATACTTGGGAACTCGCATCGCTGCGAGTGTTCCGTCCGACGCCCATGACCCGCGGGCGAATCCCCCGCACAAACGTTGCAGCGACTCTGTGGCCAGAGAATAGCTCCAAAGACTATATCCTTCGTGTGCTTCGGAACGAAGAAGCAGCTTTGCGCCATTCCACGAAATGCCTTCGAGAGCCAGGTTCGGCAAAGGGATGTTTAGCATGGTGCACTCACCTCCCGAAATCGGCACACTAAAGACCCTGCTCGAGCCTCCAACAAGTTCCAGGAAAAAGAGCCGTCGACCATCGGTCAGCAGTGGACCATTTTTCGGCCCGCCGTCATACGTAAGCTGCACCACACTCTTTATTGCTGGCTGCCGGGCAGCAGATATCCAAAGGCTAACCGCGGCGATCATCGCTGCCAAGGCCGCGGCGGCCGTCGGCCAGAGCCAATTCCATCTCCGTTTTTGGTTCGTGGCCGGCGTCTCGACGGTTTCTTTCCTTGAAGGCTGACCTGCTGCGGCCACATCCACGACCAAGCGCCAACCCTTCTTGCTTTGCGTCTCAATATGATGGTCGCTGTTCGGCTGCGACCTCAACGCGCGGCGAATCTCCGAGACCTGGCGGTCAATGGTGTTGTCAGCGACATAGAGATCGCTCCAGAATTTTTCGCGGAGTTCCTTTCGGGAGACAAGGCGGTCTCGATTCTGAATCAGATGCGCCAGGATTTCTGCGGCTCGTGTGGGCAGAGCTATGGTTTGGCCATCGGACGTGAGTATCTTGTCCGCTAGATCAAAGCGGAAAGGTGGAAATTCGAAAAAACGGCCAAATTCATCGGGCATACAGAGGCCAACAAAGATGATTTCAGAAAAACTTCAGGAATTTCAACCTGAAAACGGGCTAGAGTCGAGCTTCGTGAAGTTCAATTGCGTCTGGCGACGCAATTCTGAAGGGAGCTCGGAAATGAAATCTGATCGCTACGGCGGCGCACTGGGTATTTGTGGGATGGTTGGGTGCCTTTTGTTTGGCGCCGTTCCGGCAATCGCAGGCCTCAATGGTAAAACCGTGGGCTTAACCTGGCTGCAACCGAATACGTCCACCGTTTACGCTCCGCCCGGCGAATCTGGCTATGTTTATCCCGACGCCGTCGTAGGAACTGGGATCGAATTTCCGGGTGTCGACGAAGGCTGTTTCAATCTGGATCTTGCAGATGCCCAAATCAAGTTCTACAATTTAGCTGCGTCGGCGCCTCCCGGCTGCAGCGGAGCTTTTACTGCCGCCACTTTCAACGGTTTCGAAATCACCGACGTCAATGGAAACGTTAACTTCACCTCTGTGGCTGTCGACGCGGCGAGCAACCTAGCGGCCACGGTTACTTTCGATGCGCATCACATATTCGTTAACGTAGAGGGGCTTGGCTTTGCCGCTAACAGTTCGCTGGTACTGGACGTGACCACGCTGGGTTCCCCGTCATTTGCGTACGTCGCAAACGAGGGCTCAAATGAAGTCTCCCTTTACACCGCCGGTGCCGGTACGGGCGTGTTAACTCCGCAGACTTCGTTCCCAACGCCAAGCCCATTAAGCATCGTGGCGACTCCGTCGGGAAAATTGGCTTATGTGACAAATTACCTGGCCGCAGGAACCATATCCGCCTTTAACATTAATTCGTCTACGGGAGCGCTGACCGCCGTTGCCGGTTCGCCCTATTCGGCAGGCTCATATCCTTATAGAGCAACATTGGCCCCTTCCAGCCAATTCCTTTATGCGGCCAATGATGGATCGAATAATGTCTCTGGCTTTAGCATCAATCCGGCTACCGGAGCGCTCACTCCGGTTCCGGGTTCGCCGTTTCCGGTGGGTCAGAATCCTTACGCCGTGGGATTTTCGCCGTCGGGCCGGTTCGCCTATGTTGCCAACGCCGGGGCGGACAGCATCTCGGCCTTCACCGTGAACCTCCAGACAGGGGCGCTCACGCCAGTTCCGGGATCGCCATTCGCCGACCCTGGAGTTCCTAAGTCCATCACGGCGAACGGCCCTGCGCCACAGTTTGTCGCAGTTGAGCCATCGGGCCACTTTGCTTACGTAAGCAACACAGGCTCATGGACCATCGCTATTTACAGCATCGACCAAACGACGGGAGCCCTCACGCCGATTGCGGGTTCGCCATTCCCGACCGCACCGGAGCCGGATGAGATCACCTTTGCTTCCTCGGGACTCGCGTACGTTACAACGAGCGGGACGGCCCTATCGCGACAGGACGGATCCGTGTCCGTCTACAGTGTCAACTCGGCGACAGGAGCGCTCACGCCGGTTGCCGGGTCACCATTCGTCTCAGGCGCCGACACATCGTGGGTCGCTCTCGGTCCGGCCGGTTTCGCCTACGCTACCAACGCGTATTCGGACACCGTCTCCGCGTTCAGCATCGACCCGGCCAGTGGAGCGCTCTCGCCGATTGCCGGCTCACCGTTTGCCACCGGTTCCGGTCCCCAAGCTATCGCGTTGGCCAGCGGATCGACCCAGGGCTGCGTGGACTCGCTTTCATCCTTGGAACAAGGGTTCGGTGTTCAGGGGGGACTGAGTTCGTTCGGTGTCGATGCCAGCGCTACGTGTAGCTGGAACGCAATCTCGAGTGCCGACTGGATCACTATTCTCCCGAGTGCCTCCAAGGGCGCGGGAAAGGTTAATTTTGCCGTTTCGCCTAATGGCGGCGGCGCACGTACGGGGAACATCTCTGTTGGAGGGCAGAATTTCGCGATCGATCAGGCGGGTTTCGGTTGCTCTTATTCGATCGGCCCGACCTTCGCGTCTCCTGGCGATACCGGCGGTCCTATAAGCGTGTCCGTGAGTGCACCCGGCGGTTGCCCCTGGACAGCAGTCAGCAAAGCCGCATGGATCACGGTGAGCTCCCACGCCGCGGGCTCAGGAGCTGGGGTTGTCCTTCTCAACGTTGCTCCGAACGTTGGCACCCCTCGCACAGGGACCGTAACCATCGCCGGCAAAACGTTTTCGGTTACCGAAGGCGCTGGGGGTTGCGGAGCCCTTGACGTGACGTCACAGATGGCCATCGTTTCCACCGGCCTTGTACAGGAACCGTTTTCCGCCAATTTCACGCAGAGCATTCTCATCACGAACAATTCAGGCGGAGTCCTTCACGGACCTGTGTATTTGGTGTTGCTTGGTGAGCCCACGCACTATGGAGCGCCATATGACAGTGTTTTGCTTTATGGCGACCCGTTGACTGCTTGCTACTCCTCGCCGGGCGACTACCTAGTTGCGGTCTCCTCCGGTGACATGGCAGCAGGCGTCAACGTAACAATTCCTTTGACGTGGAACATCGACACGAATGGCAGGGTCGAGTACACAACCAAGGTGCTCAGTGGAACACCATCGCATTGAAGGAGCAGATTATTATGCACAACTTATTGAAGAGTGTTCTTCCGATTTGCATTGTTTTAGGGCTTTGCCAGGATGCGATCGCCGACGCAATCTCGACCTACGGCGTCAGCATAGATACCGTTTCCCTAATTGGTCACCCCGCTGGCCCGTTTTACCTCTACTTGGAGTTTATTGACGGTAGCGGGGTCGGCGATGCCAATAACACAGTGAGAGTCAACAACGTTAGCCTCGGCAGAGGAAGCGCCTTGGGGGGTCCCATAGTGTTTGGAGGCGCGACCGGCTCTCTGGCAACAGGGGTCAGCATTACTGATAGCTCGCCCGTTAACATCTTTTCGCAGCAGTTTACGGCGGGTCAAAAGTTGAGCTTTTCTCTGGGACTTACCTCGAACGACGACTCGGGCGGAATACCTGACGGGTTTACTGTTTTTATCCTCGACAACTCCGCAGTACCGCTCCCGACACTGGCACCGGGGGGAGACTATTTTCTGACGGTTGCCCTCCATTCAAGCGGTCCGGTCTTCAACGTCTACGGCAGCGATCCATCCCGCAGCCCGTCAGTAGGAAACCCGGTCTCCATTCCTGCTCCCGTCGTCACGCCCGCAACTCCCAGCGTGCCCGAGCCCGGAACGGCTTGGCTTATGGGTATCGCCGCACTGCTTTGGATCGCCGCAATCACGAAGACGGCACAACGCCGCAGGCCTTCCCGACGGCTAAGTTCTCAGTGATCCATTGGTCGTGCAATCGCCGATGCGGCCTCGTGTGCCGCATCGCACCGCGCGATTCCCCGGGCACAGCACGGCCAACTCTATTTTTCCAGACGTCAGATAGCCGTAAACGCCGAGAGCGACGGTCCGCTGCTCTCGGCCT
>Ga0302325_10018399_pt1 | contig 14723 bp, 11 predicted proteins | sample Palsa_T0_2_FD_201948 | JGI IMG/M metagenome (GOLD analysis project Ga0302325, IMG submission 201948) | Peat permafrost microbial communities from Stordalen Mire near Abisko, Sweden - Palsa_T0_2 | ecosystem: Environmental > Terrestrial > Soil > Palsa > Peat permafrost | place: Sweden: Abisko... | reverse complement strand
ACAATGTACTGGCGCACGTACCAGACTTGAACGACTTCGTCGCCGGCATGAGGCAACTGCTCAAGCCGAACGGCGTGATTACCATGGAATTCCCGCACCTGCTGCGCCTGATGGAGCAGAACCAGTTCGACACCATCTACCATGAACACTTCAGCTATTTTTCGTTCTTCACGGTCGAGCAGGTATTCGCTGCGCATCAATTGACGTTGTTCGACGTCGAGGAGCTGCCGACGCACGGCGGCTCGATTCGGATCTTTGCACGTCACACCGGCGACGCCTCGAAACCGGTCGGCGATCGCGTCCGGGAATTGCGGCAGCGAGAGCTCGGGCTCGGCTTCGATCGTCTTGAGACCTACCGAAGCTTTGGCGAGCAAGTGAAAGCCACCAAGCGGCAACTGCTGTCGTTTCTGATCGCGCTCAAGGACAAGGGCAAGAGCATTGCCGGCTACGGGGCGCCGGGCAAAGGCAATACTCTGCTCAACTACTGCGGGATTGGTCCGGATTTCCTCGACTATACCGTCGATCGGAGCCCGCATAAGCAGGGCAGATACACGCCCGGGATGCACATCCCCATCCTGGCCCCGGAGCAGATCCGCATAACCAGACCGGACTATGTGTTTATCCTGCCATGGAACCTCAAGGATGAAATCACCGCCCAGATGAGCTTCATTCGCGAATGGGGCGGCCAGTTCATCATCCCGATACCCAAACCCAGAATCCTGGGCCCGTGATCGATCCGGCGCAATGACCGCGCTCTGACTAGCTCGGCGAATTACTTCGCCCCCAAGAACGGGATATTGCGCGCCTCCTATGCCTCCCATGCCGCCGCCAGGCGCCCGTGCAATGGATTGGAAGCGCTATGCCCTGGTGGGCATCGCAACCTTTGGCTTTTATCTGTGGATATGCCGGCCACTGATCGCCGCTTATTATCCGACTACTGACGAAATTGCGATTGAGGCGGCATCGACGCCGATCGGCGGCCCGATTCATCCGTCATCCTGGTTTACCCAGGGCTTCGAGGATTATTTTCACCCTTACGCCGAATGGGAATCGAGGCCCTCAAACTTCTTCCGGCCGCTTTTCAATGCAGTATTCTGGGCTTACTACCAGGTATTCGGCACTCACTGGGCCTATCAACTGGTGTTTGGATACCTGGTACATGCGCTGGCCGTGTGTCTATCTGCCTATCTCGCCATCGCCGTCTTTGGACTGACGAAACCCGCGGCAAGTTTGTCGATCCTGATTGCCGCGCTCAATCCGGCGTGCTGGTCGTTGTATCCCGACACGTTCGCGATTCCTCCGGTGGCGCAATTTCCCGCCTACCAGACTGAAATAATCTGCGGCGCGCTGGTGCTGGCGGCATTCATGGCCTTCATCAGGCGGCGATTCGCACTATTCGCACTGGTCACGATGCTGGCGCTGTTCATGAAGGAGACCGCGCTGACCATCCCGATAGCCGCTCTGGCACTTCCCGGGGTGTGGACTGCCGCCGAGCGCAGCCGCTCGGTTCGAAATTTTCTCTGGCTTGCCCTGCCGTTGGCGGCGTGGCTGCTGATCAAACTGTCCGTGTTTGAGTACGGCTTTTCATCATTTGTAATGACATCGACCAAGCCGCTGTCGTGGTTGACGCAGCCGATCAGAAACACCCTGTTATGGCCCACGGGCCTGTATACGTCGGCACTGGGACAGACCAAATCAGCGCTGCAGATGCATCAGTGGAATATCGTGTCGGTTCATGCCCTGGAGCTGGCCATCAACACAGCCTGGTGGGCCGCGATAGCGCTTGCGGTGCTGTGCGCAATCAGGCGCTACGGTCGGCGCTGGTTAGTGGCAGCTCCTGCACCGTGGGTCGCCGGCCTGGTATTCGCCGGCAGCAACCTGGCGCTGCTGGTTGCGCTCCAGGAATCACATCTGCGCTACGGCTATCTGTGGTTCGCACTTGGACCGGCGCCAATATTCGGCGTGCTCTCACGCCGGCGTGGCGGAATCGCGATGTCGGCCGCACTGGGGCTCGGGCTTGCGCTGCCGCAGCTGTACTCGATCAGAAATGCCCTGTCCGCCGATTCGGTACGAAACTACACCCGCGTCAAGGAGGCCGCCCGACAGCTCACGTCGCTGCTGGGGAGCTTGCCGTCCACCGTCGGTACGGTTTATCTGATCGACGACGTGGCGGTGCAAATTCCCACCCCAAAGTACATGGCAAAATTCTCCGGCTACCAGGGACGCTTGCTGCTGGTGAACAGCATCCGCCCGCTGCCGCATTGCGCTGCCTCGGCGCAGGCCGCGCCGCGCTACCGCCTGACGACCACAGGCGACATGACCGTGCTGGCGTACTCGCCCCCGATGTGTTTCGAGCCTTATTTCGGTCTGCCGCCATTGGCATTAATTGGCCCGGATAACAGGGTGCAGCGCGGACCGTGGATGACCTACGAATTTCCGGAATTATCGGTTGCGAACAGATCTGCAACCGCGGGATACGGCGTCGGGCAAGCATGGAGCGTGAGCTCACGTGACCCTGCTTGCCTTGTCAAAGACGCCTGCGCTTGGATAGGGTTCGATGAACACAGCGGTCATTACTACCAGCTTGATGGCGCGAACCGAGTCGATTGACTGTTGAACATCGTACTTATAAGTGGGTTTCGCATCTTTCCGACATTCACCGGCGGGCATATCCGAACCGGCAGCATTGTGCGAGCTCTCGCACGATTGGGACACCAAGTGCTGGTCTATAGCCTGGCGGGGCGCAATGGCGACTATCGGCTATCCGATCTGTGGAACGGCTCGTTTCGCGTTGATCAGATCGAGCCGAACCTGAGCGAAGAGACCAATCTGGGGCTTGTTTTCGGCCTCGCGCAAACAATTGGCCGGCGGCTCAACCTGCCGCGCGTCTGGCAGTACTATCTGCTGCTGGCTGGGATCGTCCCGCGGCGCCTCAAGCTCGCCCTGCGGTCAGCGGATCTGATTATCTGCGACATGCCCTGGTGCCCGCCGATCGCCGGCAGGTTCCCTGGCGCGACCTGGTTCCTGCTGAGCCACAACCTCGAACATCGAATCCTGGAACAGGGACCGCGGCCCCACAGGCGCTTTGCCGGGTGGATGCGCGCCATCGAGAGCGCGGCCCCGAGCCGTTACCAGGAGATCCTCGCATGCGCGGAGGAAGACCATGACTTCTTCCGCAAATTCGATCCAGCCGGACGGCTTCGCCTGCCGATCGTTCGCAACGGTGTCGATCCCGAGGCCTACCGCGCCTCGGCCGGGGCGCGCGAGCGCGTGCGAGCACAGCTCGGTCTCGAAGAGGCGGACACGCTGCTGGTCTTCAGCGGCAGTAACTTCGCGCCGAATGTGGAAGCGCTGCAGGAGCTGCGCGCGTTCTGCCGCGCCGAAGCCGCATTTCTGCAGCGTGAACGGACTTATATTCTCGCCCTGGGGTCAGTGTCGACGGCCCCGGGGCGGGAAGGCGCGCTCATTTCGACCGGCCGCGTGCCCGAGATCCTGCCGTACCTGGCCGCGGCGGACGCCGGATTGAATCCCGTGATGCGTGGCTCAGGCTCGAACGTAAAGTTGTTCGAATATCTGGCGGCCAAATTGCCGGTGATATCAAGCGCCTTCGGCGTGCGCGGCACCGCCCTCGAACCCGACCGGGACTACATTCCGTACGACCCGGCGAACCCCAGTGACGCAATCCGCAAGTTTGTGCATGGCAATAGCCGCACCGATTGGCAGCTGCATGCCGAACGCGTATGGGCGCGACATCGGCGCAGTTGCGATATCAGCGAACTGGTCAAGGAAGCCACGCTGCAACTGCCCCAGTTCAATCGCTGACGACTGCATGCACAGTTGAGCTGCAGCCGCTTCAGCGGCCGGGAACTGTCGTACGTGAATCGGTGCTTGAGCTCACCGAGTCCTGGCGTTCAGCGTGACCGTTATTGACAGCGCGTTCGTATCCCAGTCGGCACGCGATCAACACCGAGATATCAACGGCGAGGAACAGCGCGTCGCGCAGCCATCTTAGGTCGGCAATACTCTGGGTGAAGGTCCCGGCGACCAGCACGATTGCAAATAACACCAGCGCCACGAGGCTCCAGCTATACGCGTGCTGAAGCAGCCAGACCTGCAAGCCGTGTAATACGCCGCGTTTGCTGCCACGCGACCGTATCTGTGCCCACCACACGATCAGCACGACGCATATGACGGCCAGCCACGGCGCCCGCCGCCCTAGGAATTGGTTAACGCGACCGAACATCGCCGCGGTGAGCGGCCTGGGTACCACTGTCACGATTTGAGAAATCGATATATACAGAATCAAAGCGATTATTCCGGACGTGAGCGCCCACTTTATCGCGTCCACCAGTTCCCGTAGCAGGACTGCGGCTTTTGAGCGAGCGGCTGCCCTCGGGCCTACGTCCATAGTGCGCAAACCCTGGCTTCGGTGCGGGAAAGAATCCACCCGTTCAGGGCTACTGTGCGTCCGGCGGCAAAATCAGCCCGCACTTCGGCGCCGAACAGTTTCGATAATGCGCGGCGCTGAAGTCGCAGGGAATCCTGGCTGGTAAGCTTCAACGATGAAAGGATCAGGCTGGCCAGGTGCGCTGGATCGCTCTCTGCTGAGGCCTGACTCAGGTAGATTTGCCCTATGCAATGCGCGCCGACCGGGTCGCTCACGAGTGAGCGCAGTTTGGCGACGACCGGGTCAGCGGGGAGCGAGGAGGTAGCGGCGACAGCCACCTGCCTGCCCAAGGTAAACGCCAGGCCGCCTGCCCGAACCAGCGCCACCAAAACAGAGCGTCGTGTGGAAGTCACGCTACGACCTTAGCTCGGGAGTGACCGCAGATGATCCGACAGTCGCAGCGCCAGGGCCACGATCGTCATGGTTGGATTATCGCACGCGTAGCTCGGAAACACTGAGCTGCCGGCGATGTAGAGATTCGCGAGGCTGTGCACCCGACAGTGCTCATCGACTACGCCCTGGCGCGGATCCCGGTGCATGCGCGTGGTACCCATTTGATGGTGTCCGTTGCTGACGTCTTGCATCGGATCGTGTCCGGTGGCGGCGGATTCAAGTCGCAACCGACCGACGCCCATGCGGCCCAGCTCCTCGGCCAGTAGCTCATGCGCGCGGCGCATTGTTATCTCGAAATCGGAAGGCAGACGCCAATCAAGCACTGGACGCCGCATCCCCAACGCATCCACCGAGCTGCCCAGGGTGACGCGACTCAGCGGGTCGGGCTCGGTGCCGCAGATATACAATGTCGTGAACAATCCCGGCGGTTTGCGCCACACCTTGTAGTGCAGATAATCCCACGCCGACTCGACGTCCAAGCTGAGACGCTGCACAAAATATGTCAGCGAATTGGCCGCATCAGTGGAGAGCCGCTCGCGCAGCCCCGCCGGCAACGTGAAGCCGCCAAAGTCGGGAGTGAGTAGCTCCGGAGGTCGAAATCCGATTGCAAACGGCGGCAACCCCTCTGTTCTCATGACCTCATCAGTGGCGCGAATATAGCCCTCAATTTGAGTCTTGCCGACGAAGTGCTGGGTGTAGAACCACAGATCCGGACGCGCGCTGTCCGCCACAATTGTCCCGCCGGCCCGTACGTACGGGTGGTCCTGGAAGTAACGGCCCACAAGGTCATATTCATTGCCTAGTCCGGCAGCGCGAACCTTGCTGGAGCTCAACAATAGGCGAGCATTCTCCACGCCCCCGGCCGCCAACACGTATTGCCGTGCGCGCGCCTGGAAGCGCTTGCCGTCGAGGCAGGCCAGTTGCAAGCTCGTCGCTTCGCGACCACTCTCGGCGGTTTCGATGTCGATGAGGTTGGCGTTCAGATAGACGGTTACATTGGACGACGAGGCCAGATCGTCGCGGTATACGCTGCCAAAGCGCGTCGGCGGGCTGTATTGAAATACGCCGCTTTCGAAGCGCGAGCCAGGCGGGAAATTCAGCGCACGCGCCTGCTCCATGTTCCAGTCTTCTGGATTGTAGGTGTAAGGACCAAGCTGGCAGATGGCATGCGCCCGGCGGTAGTAGGGTTCTAAGGTCTCCAGCCCAAAGGGCCAGTCTTCGAAATCACTTTGCCAAAAGGGACTACACGATCCCGACCAGTGGTTGGTAGTACCGCCGAAAAATCGCAAGCGATCCATGTCCAGTGGGATGCTGGAGTGGCCGATCACGTCTCCGGCGTACAGCTGCTGGCTTTCGGGGGTGTAACTGAGGTCGCCACCCTCCATCAGCACGACCTTTCTATTGCTGCCCGCAAGGTCGCGCGCCAAGGTGATGCCGGCGGCCCCTGCCCCGACGATGCAGACTTCCGCCTCAGCAGTAAAGTTGGGGGCGAGCTTCTTGGCGTCTATTATCATTGGCGCAGTCGTTATCCTGGGCCTTCAGGATCGGTGTTGGTTCAGGAATTCCGTCAGTCGAAACGATATTGCGCGGGAGTACCGTATGAAGCATCAGATGCATGTCAGGCGCGAGTGGGGCTAGCAGATTCGAGCGCCACCGCGTACCAGACCGCGAGCCGCCGCGGCAGCGGATTTGCAATTTCGAGGGTGGTCTTCATATGTTTATATGAGCGCCCATTCCAATAAAAATGCGACCTCGCGCTAACTTCCCTCTTTAATTCGCGGGCGATTGATCGCTCGTCTTCGTTTCGCCGATTGCAGACCTGGTGCGCTCGGCGGACGCCCTTGAATCATCGATGCCGTTACGCTACGCCAAAATACGATGCGCGCCGTGTAGCGCATCACACATTGGCCGCACCGCTTACAGTGCCAGTGCCGGCCGGCGCGCGGCTGTGCTGCTGCTGCGGCAGAAGGGTGGTCACCTTGGTTAGGTTGCACATCGCCAATGAGATCCAGTCGATGGGTCAACGACGGCCTATGCCCATAGAATTTTTGCTGCACCCCGTTAATCCTGAGGGCCGGTGCCGGCCCACGCCTGCACTCTGAACAATATCTATATGATATCCATGGCTGGATTGATCTGACGGGAGAGGACAGCCGGAGGACATGGTGGTTGCGAAATTCGACATGATCATCGTGGGTACGGGGTTCGCCGGCTCATTTTTCCTGATGCGCTATCTGGAGCAAGCATCCAAGCAAGCTCGCGTATTGGTGTTGGAACGCGGTCGCCGCGACACCAAAGCGTGGCAGTTGCAGAATCGCAGGGAATCCAGCATCCGACAGGAGGATGTCTACGTAAACAATAATCCGCAAACCAAGGTGTGGCTGACCAGCCCAGGCTTCGGCGGTAATTCAAAGTGCTGGTACGCGGGCGCGATACGCATGATGCCCGGTGATTTCAAATTAAAGTCGCGCTATGGCGTTGGCCATGATTGGCCGATGTCGTATGAGGATCTGGAGCCGCACTACGATATCGCCGAACAGATCATGCTGGTGTCGGGACCGGCCGATAGTCCGATGCACCGATCGCGGCCGTTTCCGCTGCCCCCGCACCGCTTCTCGACTCCCGATGAGTTACTCAAAAAGAAATTCCCGGACAGTTGGTTCAATGCGGCGACCGCCCGCGCCAGTGTCGCAACCGGCAAGCGTGGCGTGTGTTGCGCGAGCGGCATATGCCAACTGTGTCCGGTGGATGCCAAATTCACCATTCAGAACGGCCTGGCGCATATCTATGACGACCCTCGCGTCACGCTGCAGCTCGAATCCGAGGTTGACGGAGTCGACCTGAGCGCCGGCAGTGCTACCGGCGTGCATTACACGCGCGACGGCCGTGCCGAACGTGCCGATGCGGATGTCATCGTTCTGGCGGCGAGCGCCCTATTCAATCCACATATCATGCTGCGATCCGGCCTGCATCACAGATTGCTGGGTACCGGTCTGCATGAACAGCCCTCGTTCGACGTATGCGTGGACCTGGCCGGGGTGAAGGCTGATGATGGAAGCACGGTGATCACCGGCAATGGCTACATGTTCTACGAAGGAGAGCACCGGCGCGATCGGGCAGCCTGCATGGTCGAGCTGTGGAGCTCGCCGTTCGCCGATCGGCCAGACGCCCTGCGGACCGAGCGCGGGCGCTGGAGAGAGCGTCAATACTTCGCATTTCTGTTCGACGATCTGCCACGGGAACAGAATCGGGTGACCGTAAACGCCGCTTCACCGCGTCTGGCGGAAACGACGTTCGTCGGACACTCGGACTACACGCAGCGAGCGGTGGATCGGATTCCGGAAATGGTGGCCAAGCTTGGGGAGGGTCTGCCGATAGAACGCATCGTCAGTATCAGCGAGGCTATATCGCCTGGCCACATTCAGGGCACCGTAGTGATGGGCGATGATCCGGCCACCAGTATCGTGGATAGCTACCTGGTACATCATCAGATCCGCAACATGCTGGTGCTGGGCGCCAGCTCGTTTCCGACCGCCACGCCGATCCTGCCGACTCTGACCGTGTGTGCATTGTCGCTGCGCGCGGCGGATCATTTCCTGGGCAAAGGAGCCTCAGTGTCGTGACGCAACGCCGAAATTTCTTGATCGGGCTCGCCGGCCTCGGCGTTCTGGGCGCAACCCTGCGTTGGAGCGGCGCCAGCCTTGCGCCGGAAGACGCAGTTAAAACAATAATTTATAAGCGCCTCGACTACCTGACACTGGACGGCGCCGGTGTCAGCCAGTTTGCGGCTGATTATATTTCGGCGATGAACATATCGAGCGCCAAGCTGCGCCTGATCGGGGCGTTCGCACCCATCTATCGACGCTTGTCCTCGGCGCCGGGTCATTTTCTCTATCGCGCCACGCGCTACGGCGAGGAGCGCGTCGTGACGCGCTACCTGCTGTCGAGCGACTTTTTTGCATCAGGCGCCGACGAGAGCCGGGTGGTGCAGTACCTGGGCTTTTATGATCCTCTGCGGGCCTGCGGCAACCCGTTTGCGCGGCCGGTCCTGGTGCCCGAGCCGGGCGGGAAATCGACGTGACCGCGTCCACAATCTGGAGTGCTACGCGCCGTGCCCGGAAGTGAAGTGGGTTACACTGACTTTCGCCTCGGCCTCGCCTGGTGTATATATTAGCTTCGATTGTTATTTGCCTGTAAATACATTGGGTTGCGTTGTCCCGCGACCGGTTTACAGGTGCTATACGGATGGAGAAAGCGCGTGTTGCTAAGGCCGAATTTTCGAGCTGCGTTGTTGGTGCTGTTTTGCGCGGCCTCCTCGTTGTGTCTGGCCGCGAGCCCAACCGCTGGCTCCGGCGCCCCGGACCCGTCGGCGGCCATGGCTGGCCCACTGATGCCCTTGGGCCCCCAGGACTCCGTGACCATCCACATCGATGAGGACACGAACACGCTACCCCCGACACCGGTGACGGTCGGGGACGACGGCACGCTGCGAATCCCGTATGTGGGGCCGATTCCAGTGGGGGGTCTGTCGCCGGACGCTGCTGCGCGCCGGGCCGAAAAGGCCCTGAAGGACGGCAAGTTCTTCCTGAATCCGCACGTGGCGATTACCGCGGTGCAGTCGCTCAGCCAGCGCGTCTCGGTGCTTGGCGAGGTGAAGACGCCCGGGCGCTATCCGGTCGACGCAAAAACCAGCGTGGTCGATCTCATTGCATTGGCCGGCGGCTTTACCGATCTGAGCGCCAGCGTGATTTATGTGTCGCGCACCGATGCCAACGGCAACATCAGGAAATTTGCCGTAAACATGCGCGGCTTGAACGATCCGAAAAACAACTTGCCCGAACAGGCGCTGCGCGGTGGTGATTCGGTGTTCGTTCCGCGTGCCGACCAGTTTTTCATACTGGGCGAAGTACAGAAGCCGGCTATGTACAAGCTGGAAGCCAACATGACCGTGGAACAGGCCATCTCAGTCGCCGGTGGCATCACCCTCAAGGGCAGCATGAGGCGTGTGGAGATCAAGCGCACCGGGAAAGATGGCGCGGACGTGGCCATCAAGGCAAGGCTCGGCGACATGGTACAGCCAGGCGACGTGATTCGCGTGAAGGAGAGCATCTTTTGAGGATTCAACGGCAATTGCCGGTTTTATCCGGCGGCAACCATCCACCGGCGCCCCCAGTCGTTCCGCACCACCTCACGCAGGCGGCATTAACGCGCTCGCAGGTATTTGCGATCCTGCGGGCGCACCGGCGATTGTCCATCGTCATCGCGGTGGCGTTCATTCTGGTGACCTTCGTCACCGTGAAGCTGATACCGAAGAGCTATACGGCGCAGGCGACCGTGCTGGTCAACTACGAGGCCAACGACCCGACGCGGCAGGTACCGGCCGAGTTGTTTGCGAGTTACATGCTCACCCAGATCGAGTTGATCCAGAGCCGCGAAGTGTTGCTGGCGGTCATCGACAAGCTCGGCTTGACGCATGATCCGGAATTCGCCCCGGCAATCAGCAGCGGCGTCGCCACGCCGACCGATTGGGCGGAGAAGAACCTTCGCGCCGCGCTGACTGTCGAGCAGGGCAAGGGCATCGAACTGCTGTACGTGTCTGCAACGTCGAAGGATCGCGACAAGGCCGCCGTGATCGCCAACGCGGTGGTCGATGCTTATCAGGCGCGCGAGCGGGAACGGGTCCGCAACCCCGGAAGTGGCCGCGCCGACGAGTATTCGCAGCAACTCACTGAGTTGCGGGCGAAGGTTGGCGTCGCCGAAACCAATCTTGCGGAATTCCGCCAACGCACCGGACTCACGGACGTGCTGGCGCAGAACGATGTGGAAACACAAGCGCTGAATAGTCTCGAGCAACAGCTGCTGGCGGCTCAGAATCAGCGCCGCGAGGCCGAATCGAAGAGCAGTGGCGACCAGTCCGTCAGCCCGAATGTGCTGGCCTCGGGGCTGATCCAGAATCTCAAGGCCCAGATCGCAACGCTGCAGGCGCAACTGGCGCAATTGAGCTCTACTCTAGGTCCGGAGCACCCGAAGGTGCTTGAATTGCAATCGCAGATCGCCGCGGCGAAGCGATCCTTGAGCCAGGAGGTGCAGACTTTCAGCAACGGCAGCGCGGGCGACGTGGCGACCGCCAAGCAGATCGAGGAGAAGATGCAGCATGCGGTCGACGCGCAGCGCGCCAAACTAGTCAACGTGCGCAAGATGCAGGATGAGGGTCAGAAGCTGCAGCTGGAACTGGAGTCCGCGCAAACCGTCTACAAGCGCGCGCTCGATGGCTACGACCAGATCATGTTCGCATCGGCCAGCGTGGTGAGCCGCGCCAAACCGCCGATCGAGTCATCGAAGCCCAATAAAGTGCTGCTACTCGCTCTGGGCACAATTCTAGGGGTGCTATTCGGGATCATCGGACCACTGGCGTACGAGAGCCTTTTCAATCGCCGCTTGCGCTGCCGCGACGACGTTGAACGGGAATTCGGCATTCCGGTGCTTGCAGAATTCGATCGTATCGCGGGATTTACATGAACGCATCAAGCGAGAGTCTGGCCCCCACCGTGGACAAATCACTGAACGACGAGCTGATAGCCCTGTGGGGCCTGTCAGCCGAATCCGTCGAGCGGATCGCCGATGTAGTGCGCGCGGAAGGCCTGAGCTTCAGTGACGCTGCGCTTCGGCTTGGTTTGGTCAGCCGCGAAGATCTTGACGATGCCAACACCTGGGTGGACCGCCGCAGCGCCCAACCCGGCCCCATTGAAACCGCGATTAATCAGGCCAAGACACGCACCAGCGTGGCACTGCGCCACGCGGGCATGGTACGCCCGAGCAGCCGCCTGCTGCTGGTGCACGATCCGGATAGCCCTCGCAGCGAACGCATTCGGGCCTTGCGCACCGAGCTGATGCTGCTGGTCGGTGAAGCGCGGCATGACAACGTTCTGGCGCTGTTGAGCCCAGGCGCTGCCGAGGGCCGGTCACAGCTGTGCGCGGAGCTGGCAATATCCTTCGCGCAGGCAGGCCGCAGGACCTTGCTGGTCGATGCTGACATGCGTCACCCGCACCAGCACGCACTGTTCAACGCCGACTACCAGTGGGGGCTGGCGCAGGCGCTCGCATTGGGCGAGGCGCCGTCCCTGTACGGCGTCGAGGGGGTACCGGAACTGTCGCTGTTAACCGCAGGAGTCATTCCGCCCAACCCGCTCGAGCTGGTAACCAATCGACGATTCGCCCGGATGGTGGACACCTGGCGCAGGACCTACGACTTCGTGTTGATCGACACCCCACCGGTTTCGCGATATGCGGATGGCCTTGCCATCGCAACGGCGGCCACCCGGGTGCTGGTCGTCACTCGCACCGAATCTACTTCGTTCAGCAGCATGAAGGAGTTGGTGCGCCGCCTGGCCCCTACCCAGGCGAGAATTCTCGGCGCGGTGCTCAACAAGTTCTGACCGGTGCCGGTTGCCCTTGTCGGCCGGCTGCGCCTTAAGGTATCGCAGTGACCCTGATTGACCTGGCGCTACTCGCGGCACTGCTCATCCTGGCCCTTGGCGCATTAATCCCTTGCGCGTATCTGTTAATGCAGACCCTGATGTCGGGCCGACTGCGGGTACCAGCGCCAGCGCCGCGCCGGCTGCGCTTCGATCTGGTCGTGCCTGCCTACAATGAAGCGCATGCCATCGCCGCCACCGTGGCCAATCTGTTGCAGATCGACTGGCCGCGCGAGCTCTACCGCGTCCTGGTGGTGGCCGATAACTGCACCGACGAGACGGCCGCAATCGCCGCGGCCGCGGGTGCCACCGTGCTGGAGCGCCAGCACCTGTCGCAACGCGGCAAGGGGTATGCGCTGCGGTTCGCGTTCCAGCGCAGCCATGAGGATGGCCGCGCGGATGCGGTGGTCGTGATCGACGCCGACTCGCTGGTGTCTGCCAACCTGCTGCAGGCACTCGCCGCTCGCATCGAGCAGGGAGCCCACGCCATTCAGACGGATCACGGTGTACTTAACGCCGGGGGAGCTTGGCGTACACGTCTGCTGGCGATTGCGATCGCTGCCAATCACGTGCTGCGCTCGCGCGCCCGCGAACGTGCACAGCTTTCCTGCGGTATTCGCGGCAACGGCTGGTGCGTGACGCACACGCTGCTGCAGCGGGTCGAATACAACGCCTTTTCGCTGGCCGAGGACCTCGAATTCGGCATCGACCTGGGTCTGAATGGATACCGCGTGTTCTACGCCGGTGAGGCGCACGCGAGCCAGGAGATGGTGGCTGACGCCAGGACCGCCCGAAAACAGCGCCAGCGCTGGGAGCACGGCCGGTTTCATCTGATTCGCACCCGCACCCTGCCGTTGTTGCGAGCCGCCGTAAAGGGTCGAAGCGCGGTCTGCGTCGATCTGGCGCTCGATCTGATCGTGCTGCCGCTCAGTTATGTCACACTGAATGTGGGCGCCCTGCTCCTCATTTCGGTGCTTGCCGCCAGGTGGAACCCCGCGTTCCACGGCTGGATCTGGCTGTCGCTCGCCTGCACTGCGACTCTCGTGATCTACGTCACACGCGGCTGGCAGCTCAGCGGAACGGGCGCGCGCGGCCTGCTTGATCTGGCCGGAGCGCCGTTCTTCGTGGTCTGGAAGGTCCTTTTGATGCTGGAGCGTCGTCGATCGACCGAATGGATCCGGACCGACCGCAAAGCGTCGTAAATTATCGTCCGATCCGGAGCGGCGCTGCCTTCGGAGCACACCCCGGCACGCGACGTATTTCGCACTCCCGACAGCTCGACGACGAAACGTCAAGTTCCCACCCCGCTGCGTTTCGATAATTTTCCAAACTAAGGTCCCAAGCGGCGCCAATCGCGGCTGTGTAGGTCTTTTCTGTCACGAAATTGCGACACGTCGCAGTGCAGAGACAGATTGTTGTAGCTTGATTTCACAACAACAATGTGTCCCGGACAATAACTACTTTCGACAGGGAAACGCAGAAATGATCAATCAGACGGTTCTGCGCGGCGCCACTATTTGCGCGCTGCTCACAACGGTCGTCGCGTGCGGCGGCTCAAACAGTGACAACGCATCCACCGTCTCGACCTCCAGTACCAGTACCTCGAGTACATCGAGTACATCGAACAGCTCGAATGGCACTGCAGCGGTCGCGCTCGCATCATCCACGTACGTGGTCCCGACTTCGTCCACCGCAGCTGTGGTTACCGTGAATCGCGTGGGCGGCGCGGCGGGTGCCGTTAGCGCCGGCTATGCCACGGTGAACGGCACGGCGACTGCCGGCGCCGATTATTCTTACACCAGTGGCACTTTGACCTGGGCCGACGGCGACACCTCAGCCAGAACGATTTCAGTTCCGGTGAAAGCCGCCGCTGCCGGCAAGAGCTTCAGCGTGCAGTTAACTTCAGTCACCGGCGCTGCAGGCTTCGGCAGCCCGAGTTCCGCGACTGTCGCCATGAGCGGCACCAGCACCGCCGCCGCGAGCAGCTCCTCGAGCAGCAGTTCCGGCGGCTCATCGCAAAGCGCGGCCGCCTCCGCGAGTTCGACCTGCACCAGTTCCTCCCCAACGAGTTCGACCACGTGCCTGCTGGCATTCATCAACGGACTGTCGGGACAGAGCAGGCACATCCTGGCCGGTCAGCACTCGAATTATTGGGACGGTAACCCGATGGACGACGTGACACCGATCCCATCAGCCACCGGTAACCAGGTCGCGATTCTGGGTACGTCAAACTATTGGCTCAACAAAGATGGCGTGACCAGCTCTACGACTTCCTGGTTTGTATCTAAAACGAATGCGTGGCTGGAGCAGGGCGGGATCGTGCTGGTGTCGCAGGAGCCTGCAAACCCGTTCGCAAGCGGCGAGGCTGTGACGGACATCTGGACCGCAGGCACTAACGCAAACACCAA
>Ga0302325_10018398_pt1 | contig 14724 bp, 16 predicted proteins | sample Palsa_T0_2_FD_201948 | JGI IMG/M metagenome (GOLD analysis project Ga0302325, IMG submission 201948) | Peat permafrost microbial communities from Stordalen Mire near Abisko, Sweden - Palsa_T0_2 | ecosystem: Environmental > Terrestrial > Soil > Palsa > Peat permafrost | place: Sweden: Abisko... | reverse complement strand
TCCCAAAGCGGCTCCGGTAACTCCAATCGATCTGTAAGCAACATGGTGCATACTTCGACTCATCATCGCTTTTGGGGTTCCATGAGGTTTGCAAACACTCCCTAGCCGGGGAGCGATAGGAAATTCGCGCGATATGTCTTGATAAACACAGATTATTAGACATGTCTAATCATATGGATTATCGCCCTTCACCTCTGATTCTCGCCTCGGCTTTTCAGGCAACCGACGTGCTCGGATGGCTGTTTACCCTGGGCCTCGCCGGGTCCGTCTGGCAGGGGATCAAGCACGCGCAGCGCGCCTACCGCGCCCAGGACAAGCAGGACAAGCTCGAGGAGGCCGCATGGGCCATCGGAATTCCCGCCATATCGGCCGGGGTCTACTGGTTTTCGATAAGGATCGGTATCATCAACCCGGTCTGGACGCTCGGCAGCCTTCCGGCCTGGTAGCGCGCGAACTCTCGCCATGCACCCGAACGAGGAGGAGCCCTCGCTTCCTTACACTCCGAGCAACACGGGCAGGACGGCTCGGGTGGGGTACCTTGGGTTCGACGGCGTGGGATTCAACGATCTCTGGCCGCTCTTTGCAGGCCTGATTCTCAGCATTGCGCTTGCCCTGAAGCTTTTCATTGGCGGCGGCCTGGACGGAAAGGGCTGGCCCATGAAAACGGCTGTCGCGGCCCTCCCGTTTTGTGCCGGATTCGGCTACCTGCGCCTGCTGGTTGTCGGGAAGCCCCCTCACTTCAAGGGTGACCTTTGGGCGACGGCTCTGGACCTGAGGCTCGACTTCACCGATCCGCCGCGGCTCGCGCTCCCTATCTTGCCGCGGGTCGTTCTCAACGCAACGGCTGCGTCCGGACCGGAGCGCGCGGCGGACCTGCGCCGGCTTCCGACGGCAACGAAAGCCTGACCATGTCCCGGACGTTTCCCGTCGGCTGGTTCGAGCGCGACATGCTCTGGTGGGGACCGGCGCTCGATGCGCGCACCTGCCTTTCACGCGGGGCCCGGGTCGAGGTCCCGGACCTGCGCAGCGCCGACAACCGAACGATCCTGGACCTTCGTCGCCAGAACGCCCACCTCCTCGCCATGATCGGGGCGGCCGCATCCCTTCAGGTCCATTGGACGGTGGAGGACGACTTCGGGGCGGCACTCGACACGTATTCCGATAGGAAGCGCAGGGGTTCGCCGTGGTGCCTCAGGACCTGCGCCGTGCGGCGCGCCTACTACGAGCAAAGGATCGCGGAAGGAAGCCTGCGCCGCGAGCGGGTGCACGTCTATATCGGAAAGCGGTGCCGCGGGCTCACAGCCCGCGACGTGCGCTCGGTCGCGTCGTGCGAGGCTTTCCTGCGGCAGTCGGCGTCCGGCCTCGACTCGCAGCTGCGCCTGCTGGAGATGATCCATTCCCTCGGCAGGTGGGAGCCCATGGGCGATCGCGAGCACGCCTCGCACCTGAGGAAGTTCCTCAACCCCAGCCTGGCGCGGCTTTTTTCCGGGACGCCGGAGACGGGCAGCGCCGAGCCCGATCCGAGCCTCTCGATCAGGGCGAACTGCCTGCGGAGCGACCTCGACGCCTTTGCGTCAGGCAGCGGGGGAGAGCGCAGCAACCTCCTTTATTTCGACGGGAATTTCCACGCGATCTTCGTCATGCGCGAGCTCCCCAGGGGGACGAGGCCGGGAATGCTGATCCCGATACTCGACGCGGTGAACCGCGGCGCGTCGATCACGCTCTGCATCCATCCCCTGCCGGTGGGCGCCGAGATCGACCGGCTGCGCAGGGAGATCGACGAGCTGAGCGCCTTCCTCTCGGACCGTCGGGCGGCGGGCGTCGAGAACGACATCCGCCTGCGGCACGGCAGGATCGACTCCCTCCTCTCGTCGGCGACGATCCCCTTCAACGTGCTGTTCGTCGTCCGGGTTTGGGCCGACACCCCGGAGGCCATCGCCGCGAAGTCGCTCGCGATGCGGACCGCCCTGCAGGGAATAGACGGCGCCGAGTTCATGCAGGTCAACAACGCGGCCCAGGCGCGGCACCTGTTCTACGAAACAATCCCAGGGAACCTCGGGGGCACCTACCGGGGCTGGGATATCTACGTCGAGAACCACAACCTCGCCGACCTGATGCCCCTCTCTTCGACGTTCACGGGCCATCTCGGCGAGGCGCAGGCCCTCTACGACAGCCCGGGCCGGAGCGTCGTCGGGGTACGCCTCGTCACCCCGAACGGGACGCCCCAGCATTCGGTCGTCATCGGGGTCAACGGCTCCGGGAAGTCCGCCCTCCTCATGGACCTCATGAGCCAGACGGACTGCGAATGGGCCTACCGGTTCTACCAGGAGGAGGGGATGGCCTTCGTCACCCAGGCGCAGCTGTGCGGGATGCGGAGCCTCGTCCTTCGCGAATCCGGCGACTGCACGCTCAATCCCTTCGACACGCTCGGATTGCCGCTCACGTCCGCGACCATCGCAAGGGTTGTGAGGACGTGCATGAAGCTCGTGGGACTTTCGCGGGACGAGGACCGCAACAGGCGAAGGGAGGGCCTGATCGGTGAATACGTCCGGAGCCATTTCGAGGATTGCGCCGAGGACTGGAAGAACGCGGGCGAGGAGCGCTGGAGGGGCCTGGCCCGGCGCGCCCTCGTCGCCGAGAGGATGCGTTCGGGCGACGATGACTTCCTCGACGGCCATCTCGCGCTTCGCGAGCTCGAGCGGACGGATGCCGCAGCCGCAGCCGGCCTCCTCGCTGCGGCGAGCGACGACGACGTTGTGCGGCACTCGATCCTCCCGCAGGGCCGCAGGAACATAGACGCGATGACCTTCAGCCTGTTCGGGGCCGAGGATTACCCGAGGTTCGACGGGCTTGTGGCGCTCATGAGGCACGGCCGCCTGTCCCACCACCGGAGCGCGGCCGCCGCCGCCGAGCTCGACTTCCTCTCCTCGGAGCTCGCAAAGGGCCTTCGCGCCGGCGGAGTCGTGGGCGCGTTCATCGACGGCCCCACGAACGTCGAGGTTCGCGGCGCCGGCCTGCACTTCGACACGAGCAGGCTGCCGGAGGGGACGCTGAAGGAGCTGGCCGGGTTCGTGGTGTTCGACCACGTGCGCCAGCATATCCTCACACTCCCCAGGGGAGCCTCGAAGGTGATGCTGCTGGACGAGCTGCGGCGCATCCTCCTCATCCCGGGGGCGACCGAGTTCGTCAAGGAGCTCCTCGCGCAGATGAGGAAATACCGCTGCGTGTTCATCGGCGCCTTTCAGGAGCCGTCGCAGATCGACGACATCGACCCCGCGCTGACCGACCTCCTACTGGGCCAGTGCAAGCAGTACTTCCTCATGCGCCAGAACAACGCCGACCAGGTCCGAAGGATCGCCCGCGTGATCGGGCTGCCGGGGGCCGCCGAGAGGGCGATCGTGCAGCATCCGCTGGTGGAGCACCAGTCGGGCCCGCGCAGGGCCTCGTACTTCACGTTCTTCTCCCGCGAGACCTCGGCGCCGGTGTGCGGCACGGTCCGGGTCGAGGTCGACCCCGCGATGGTCTACGTCGCGGAATCGTCGGGCGCCGTGTTTGACCGCAGGATGAAGGCGCTCGGGAAATATCCGTCCGTCTACGACGGCGTGCTCGCGGAGTCTGGGGCGGCCTCACCATGAGACGTTCCGTTGCCCTCGTTTGCGCGCTCGCACTTTGGGGATGCGCGTCCCCGTCGGGCCGGGCGGACAGGAAGGGCGTCGACGAGGGCTACCTGCTCGGCGCGGCGGACGCGGTGAAGCAGCTCTACTGGGCTAAGCAGGCGCTTGAAGCCCCTGGGGTATCCGGGCCCGCCGGGCGCCTCGAATACTACACCTGGGAGGAATCCGGGATCGCCCGCGACGGGCGCCGGCTGGCTCCGGAAACCGTGGCCGTCCCGGTTTTCATCCCCGCACCCGCGCCGTCGGGCTCGGAGGGCCCATGATCCGCGCCGCCCCCTCCGCGCGGCACGGGTTGGCCGTACTCCTGCTCCTCTGTGCCGCTCGGCCGACGCGCGCCTTCCTCGGTATCGCCGACACCTCGTTCGTCACCGTGATCGCGAATCCCGCAGAGGCCGCAAACTGGGCTGCCGAACTTGAGCGCCTGAACGACCAGCTGTCGGCGGCGAAGGAGACGCTGCAGACGGTGAGCGACCTGCGGTCATACGCCGGCAATCCCGCCGCCGCCGCGGGGGCGGTGCGGGACCTCCTGGAGATCACGGGGGCCATGAGCGCGCTTTCGAGCGGGCCCCAGACGGACGCGGACCTGCTCCGGGCCTGGCAGGCGCTGGGCGCCGCGCAGCGGCTGTCGAGCGCGGCGAGCCTCCTCCAAGCCTCGGGCGCCTCGAGCACGATGCAGGTGTTCGGCCAGCCGCAGCCGCGAAACGCGGCATTCTATGCGGGATTCGCGCAGGACGTGGATTCCTCGGCGCAGATCCGCGGCCAGATAGCCGGCGAGCAGTCGGCGCGAACGTCCGTGGCGTCGGAACTCGCTCTCGCCTGGGGCCAGTTCAGGGGCGCGACAACCGAGTCCCAGAAACAGGCGATCCTCGCCGAGATCAGCCAGCTCCAGTCCCAGAACCAGGTGATGGACACGCGCCGCAGGGCGATCATGGACGACCGCGATCTTTCCGACCGCCAGGAGCGCGCGGACGCGGGCGTCCGCGCGAGGGCCGCGGACGAGCGGTTGCTCGCCGAGTCGTCGCTCCTCAATGCGGACGCCAGGGGCCGCGCCGAGAGCGCCGAGGCGCAGCGCCTCGCGACCCTTCAGAAATCCCCTCCGCCCGCGGCCGCTCCCGACTACTCGGGGATCAGGCTGTGGACGACGGCGGACACCCAGGGAGGCTCAAATTGAGCGCGATCCTTGCCGAAGCCGCCCCGGCCTCGGACCTGTTGGACGTCTTCAACTCCTACGACGGGAGCGTCGTTTTCCGCGGGCTGACCGAGGGCGTGGGCGGCCAGCCCGCCCTCCTGGGAACCCTCGGATGGATATTCACGGGATTTGGCGCCCTCTTTGCGCTATGGGGATTCGTGCTCCGGACCCAGCGTTCCGCCGGGGAGAACAAGATGGGCGAGATCGCGAAAACGTGGATCGTGATCGCGTTCATCATGGGCGGCCCCTTCGCCATGCGTGCGGCCATGCAGGGGGCCGACTCGGTCTATACCTCCACCGTGGGCGGCCCGCAGAACCTCACGACCGCCTGCGTCAAGGCGGCCTATGCGATGCCCGAGCTGAACCAGCTCTTTGACGTCCTCAGGAAAGGTGCGCTCGCCCAGGCCCAGCCGGCGCAGGGCCAGGGAGCCCAGCGGCGCCAGGCCCTGGTCAACAGCGCCAACGACGGCAGCGTCATGGGATACCTGGAGGCGTTCGGAGTCGCGGTTTGGGACACGGCGGCCGGCTACGCCACGGACGCCGCGCAGACCTGGAACGGGATGGTCCGGATGGTGGCGATGGCCGCGGGCCTGGGCTCGGCCATGCTCAAGTGCCTGCTGATCGCGCTCACGATAGTCCCGCTCTACCTGCTGCTTCTCGCGGCCGCCGCGATCGTCTGGTTCATGGAGCAGCTTCGCTACTTCCTCGCCGTTTCGGGAACCATGATGCTCCCGCTCTTCACGGGCATGTTCTCGCTTCCCGAGGGCCACTTCAACCGGCAGGCGGCCCAGAGCTACGTCATGCACATGCTCTCCCTCGCGCTATGGCCCGTCGCGTGGGCCATCGGGCACACGGGCACGATCTCCCTCTACAATGCGCTCGTCTCCCTGATCGCCGGCACGAGCCGCGTTCCGGATCTTGTCGGGATGCTTCAATGGAGCGCCATCACCACCGGTTCGCCTTCCGAGTCGCAGATCCAGGCGACCGAGGCGGCCCTCGGAAACTGGTTCATGGGCAACCTGACCGCCCTTCTCTCCATCCTCGTCGGCGGCCTCGGCTTTGTCCTCTGGGTCGTGATCGTGTCGGTCCTGGGGCCTGCGCTCCTGCACAAGCTCCTGGCGACCGGCGCCCTGTTCATGACCCAGGCGGCGGGAACCGCGGGGAGGCAGGCCGCCGTCGCAGGGAGGCTGGCCCTCAACGTGGCGCAGGGCGCGGGAGGGGGCGGCATCCCCGGGATGTTCTCAGCGGGCCCGGGCGCAGGTGAGCGGCTGGCCGGCGCCCGGCCGTTCGAGGCCGCTTCAATCGCCGGCGGCTTCGGTCCCGGCCAGCAGGGCTCCGGCTCATCCGCGGCGGCCTCCATGCTGGGGGCGGCCCGCTCGGTGGATGATTCGGGTGGCAAGAGAGCGCCGCCTCTGTGACCCTGCGTGCGTGGCGATGCCCCGATTCATACGATCCGCGTCCACCGGCGCGGAGAGGCTCCTCGACCGCATTCTCTGCGTCGTCGGCGCGGTCCTTTTTTCGCAGTTCCCGGAATTCATGCAGCAGTACCTCCAGCGCCTCGAGGGGCATCTCGACGAGGCACGGCTGGCGGTGGACCGCTTCAGGGATGCGGCGGCGCAGTCGGGCATGAGCCTCGACCAGCTTGTCGCGGGAACCGCGCAGAACCCGGACCCGTCCATGGGCAGGTTGGGAGGGGTCATCAAGGCCGCGGTGGCGCGCGTGGACGAGCTCGGCGCCTCGGATGCGGCGCTCCGCAATGCATCCCTCCTGGGACGGCCCTTTGTCTTCATTGCGCACATGGACGCGAGCATCGCGAGGGCGACCCTGGCGATCTACAAGCCGGCCGTGCCGACGACCTTCGAGGGCTTCATCTATGCCGGCCTCGGCATCGTTCTCGTCCTGGCCGTGTACCACCTCGCGGTCCGGGGGCCGATCATCCGCCAAATGCAGAAAAGGGCATTGGCCCGTGGGGCGGCAACGGCTGCTGAACGGTCAGTCCCATCTTGACGATTTTCAATGTGTCACTTAAGTATCACTGGTGAAAACGGAACTCGTGACTACCCTGAAAAGGCGCGCGACGGACATTATCGCCGATCTTCAGAGCGGAAAGGATGCCATCCTTATCACGCAGCATGGAAAGCCCGCGGCTTACCTTGTCGATGTGGCGACTTATGATGAGCTCCTTCGGCGTCTGTCGGTTGCGGAGGGCATCGCGTTAGGAGAGCACGCGATTCGAGAGGGCCGAATTCATTCCCAGGCCGGCGCGAAGCGCCGGTTGTCGAGATGGCTAAAATAATCTGGTCCCAACCCGCTCTATCCCAGCTCGATTCAATCCTAGACTACATTGCGCTGGATAATCCCGAGGCCGCCCGTGTCGTGGCCTCGCGGGTATTCGGCGCCACAGATCATCTCGGACGGTTTCTGCTCCTCGGCAGGCCTATTCCGGGGTTTGCTCGCAGGAATTATCGCCAGGTGTGGATCAAGCCGTGCTGGCTGTATTACCGGATTCATGAAGGTACGGTGCTTGTCCTTCACGTGCGCCGTGCCGAGAAACTGATGAAGGCCGAGGATCTGATCGCCGACGATCCGCAATAGGCCAAACCCCGCGGGCCGCCCCCAAATCCGTGGACAGACAGGGGCCGAGCGGCCAAGTTTGCAGCCCACGATGCCCGATACACTGCAGGTCAGCCTTGGCGACCGGTCCTATTCCATCCTCTTTGCCGAGGACCTGACGTCGGAGGTGCGCGAACTCGTCACCGAACTGGCGGGCGCGTCCCGCAGGATCGCGGTGATCACGGACCGCAATGTCGCGACCATCCAGGAGTCGACGCTGCGGAACCTCTTTGCCGACGCCCCCACGCTCGTCGTTCCCTCGGGCGAGGAGTCAAAGTCGGTGGGGGAGTTCGGCCGGACGCTCGACTTCCTCGCGGGCCAGGGCCTCGACCGGTCGGGCGCGGTCTTCGCGGTGGGCGGCGGGGTGGTCGGCGACCTGGCGGGATTCGCCGCGGCCTCCTATCTCAGGGGGATCGACTATTACCAGGTCCCGACGACGCTCCTTTCGATGGTGGACAGTTCCGTCGGCGGGAAGACGGGGGTCAACCTGAAGGCGGGCAAGAACCTCGCCGGCGCGTTCCACCAGCCTCGCCGGGTCTTCATCGCCACGGGATTCCTGAAGCTGCTTCCCCCCCGCGAATTCGCCGCGGGCATGGCCGAGGTGATCAAGACGGCCCTCCTCGGCGACCACCTGCTCTTTGAGGACCTCGAGCGCTCGGCGCTTTCGGCGGGGGACCTGAGGCTCGCGTGGACCGTCCGCCTCTGCTGCGGCATCAAGGCCCGGCTCGTCGAGGCCGACGAGCGGGAGGTCGCCGAAAGGGGCGGCCGCGCGCTCCTGAACCTCGGGCACACCTTCGGGCACGCGATCGAGCAGGTCACCGGCTATGGCGCGTACCTCCACGGCGAGGCGGTCGCCATCGGCCTGTGCGCCGCCGCCCGGCTGTCCCTCCGGCTCGGCCTGATCGGGAACCCCGACCTGTCCCGGATCGACTCGGTCGTGGCCGCCCATGGGCTGCCGACGAGGCTTCGTTCCACGCTGTCGATGGGAAGCCTGATGGCCGCCATGGCGCGCGACAAGAAGGCGCGCGCCGGCGCGCTGCGGTTCGTCCTGCTGAAGGCGGTCGGCGAGGCCGTCATTCGCAGCGATGTTCCGTCCGCGGAGGTCGAGGCCGTCTGGCGGGACGTCGGGGCCGCCTGAGGCGCGGGGAAAAAACTCGTGTGTTCCGGCCCGGGCCCGGATAGACGTTGAGCCATGTCCGCCATCGACGAAGGCATTGTGCGCGAGTTCTTTGAGCAGAACGGGTTTTTCGTCCGCCAGGTCCGCAAGTACCAGGTGCAGGCGCGGCGCAAGACCGGCGACGAGGAGATCGACCTGCTTGTCCACAACCCGACCTGGGTGAAGGCCAGCCGCAAGCCGGACTTCTTCCTGTTTTCAACGGAGCTCCAGTTCGTCCACCAGGCCGTCGTGGCCGTGAAGCCGTGGCACACGGACGTCTTCACGCCCGCGATGCTCAAGGGCTCGCCGGAGATATTCGGCTTCCTGGAGCAGAATGTCCTGAAGCAGGCGGCCCGCCTCTTTCCCGCCGAGGCCGACGGCGTGGGGAGCGATGTCGCGAAGATCCTGGTGCTGCCCGCGCTGCCGATCGCCGAGCCGTTCCGGTCGCAGAGCGTGGAGCTGCTCAAGGAGCGCGGGGTCGACGGGATCATCTCCTTCCGCGCCATGCTCCTGGACCTGATCGAGAAGATCGACGCCCACCGCAACTACGGCAAGAGCGACACCCTCCAGGTCATCCGTGTGCTCAAGAACTACGACCTGCTCAAGGACGCGCAGCTCGACCTGCTTTCCGACCGGATGCAGTCGGCGCGAAGGGCGCGGTCCGCGCAGCCCGCGCCCGCGAAGGAATAGCCCCCGAGGCGCCCCAAGATCGTTCTCGCCCTGTGCGGCTCCCGTTTTGAGATTCAACACCCCATGAAGCCATCGATCCACCCCACGGCAATCGTTGAACCGGGCGCGCAGCTCGGGGACGGGTGCGTCATCCACGCCGGGGCGATCATCAGGTCCGGCGCGATCCTGGCGGAGAAGGTCGCCGTCCACCCGTATGCGGTGGTGGGGGGCGACCCCCAGGTCCTGCGCTTCGATCCGGCGACGCCCACCGGGGTCAGGGTGGGAGCGGGCACGATCGTGCGCGAGTACGTGACCATCAATCGGTCCACCGAGAAGGGCGGCCACACGGTCGTGGGCTCGAACAGCCTCCTCATGGCCTGCTCCCACGTGGCCCATGACTCCGTCGTCGGGGACAACGTCGTCATCGCCAACGCGGTGCTGATCGCGGGCCACGTGACCGTGGGCAACCATGCCGTGCTAGGCGGCGGATCCGCGTACCACCAGTTCTGCAGGGTCGGCGAGGGCGCGATCGTCGGCGGCCTCGCCCGCATCACCCAGGACATACCTCCCTTTGTGATGGCGGCGGAGCGCGACGAGGTGTCGGGCCTCAACCTCATCGGGCTCAGGCGCCGCGCGGTGCCCCGCGAAGCCATCAAGGAGCTGAAGGAGGCCTTCAGGCTCGTGTATTTCCAGGCGGGGAACATTCGCGAGCTGGCGGCCCGGGCCCTTGCCGGCGGGACGCTCGCGTCCGCGGAGGCGAGACGGTTCCTCGAATTCATCATGGCCGGAACGCGCGGGATCGCGCGGTCCCGGCGCCCGGAGGCCTCCCCGGAGGGGGATGCCGACTGACCGCCGCGACGGGCCCATTGAACGAGAAGATCGCCATCACCTGCGGGGATCCGGCCGGGATTGGTCCCGAGATCATTTCCGCTTGGATCAGATCCAACCCGTCGGACGCGAAGGAGGTCGCCGTCATCGGTCCGGCGGGATGGCTGGCGACGCTTCCTCCCGGTCCGCGGAGGATTGCCGTCGGAATCGAGGACTATGCCGCCGAACTGGGCCGACCGAGCGGGGAGGGTGCGCTGGTCGCGTGGGCGGCCCTGGAGCGCGCCGCGGCGCTGTGCGAGTCCGGTGAATACGCGGGAGTCGTGACGGCGCCCATCAGCAAGGAGCGGATGGCAGCGATAGGCTGGAGATTCCCCGGGCAGACGGAATTCTTCGCCGCGAAATGGAAGGGCGAGCCCACGATGGCCTTCTGCGGCGGCCGCCTGCGGATCGCGCTCGTCTCGTGGCACATCCCGCTGCGCGACGTGCCCGCAAGCCTCACCGCGCCGAACCTTGCCCGCACGGTCGCCGCCGCCGACGAACTCGCGCGGTCGGAGGGCGTGGCGGCGCCGCGGATAGGCGTCTGCGGGCTGAACCCCCACGCCGGCGAGGGCGGCCTCATCGGATCGGAGGAACGCGACACGATCGACCCCATCCTCGACGCGCTGCGGCCGCGCTTCCCGGGGCTTTCGCGCTGCCTGCCGGCGGACACGCTCTTCGGCCGGCAGCTGCGCGGCGAGTTCGACGTCTCGGTGGCCCTCTACCACGACCAGGGGCTGGCGCCCCTCAAGGCGGTTGATTTTGAGGAGTCGGTCAACGTGACGCTCGGCCTCTCGCACGTCCGGACAAGCCCCGACCACGGCACGGCGTTCCCGATCGCGGGCAGGGGGACCGCGAGCCCCCGCAGCTTCGCAAACGCCGTCGCCGTCGCGCGGCGCTTGATTCGCGCCCGCAATGGTCGATAGTGCCGTCATGCCCGAGTCGACCGCCCTGTCCGCGCCCGCAGCCCCCCCCGCCGTCCGGGAGGGGGGCGAGAGCCTGGTCCGGCTCACGGAGTCTGCCGGCGTCAAGGTGCGCGCGCTCGTCGCCCGCGAAAACCAGGGCGAATACCTGCGCATCGCGATCACGGGCGGCGGTTGCAACGGCTTGAGCTACAAGCTCAAGTTCGCCCCGGAGCCCAGGCGCGGCGACATCCTTGTGCGGTCGTCCGGCGTCGCCGTCGTGGTCGATCCGCGGACCGCGCTCTACCTCAAGGGCAGCCAGCTGGACTATTCGACCCAGCTCATCGCCGGGGGGTTCAAGTTCTCCAATCCGAACGCGAAGGCCAGCTGCTCCTGCGGTGAAAGCTTCAGTGTTTAGGTGTTGTATTCGAGGCAGTTTCAGGCTACCGTCCCCTGACTCTACACACCCAGCAGCGTAATTATTGATGGCCATACCGACTCCTTCGGCCGCCCCAGGCGGCAATCGTCCAAGCGGACAATATCAGCGCCGCAACAACGACCCGTTCGCGAACATACGCCGCAACCACCGCATCAAGGTCCCGCAGGTACGCGTGATCTCGCCGGAGGGCAAGCAGCTCGGCATCCTGGACACGCCCAAGGCGGTCAACCTCGCCCTTGAGGTCGGCTTCGACCTCGTCGAGGTCGCGCCCAACGCGACGCCGCCGGTCTGCCGGATAATGGATTTCGGCAAGTACGTCTACGAGGAGTCGAAGAAGACCTCCCACTCGAAGTCCACGGCGAGCAAGATCAAGGAGATCGAGTTCACCGCGCGCATCGCGCCGAACGACTTCAACACGAAGCTCAGGCACGCCGAGGAATTCCTGGACCATGGCAACAAGGTCAAGCTGCGCCTGAAGTTCCGCGGCCGCGAGATGGCGCACACGGAGCTCGGGTTCGAGGTGATGAAGAAGGCGGTGATCGACCTCGCCGGCATGGGGCACCCCGACGCCGAGCCCAAGCTGATCGGCCGGAACATCCATGTCATGCTGACGCCGCTTCCCGCGAACAAGCGCAAGGCCAAGTTTCACGTGAAGCAAGACGACGGCGCGGATGAGCCCGCTCCTCCCGCTCCGCGGGCCGCGGAAGCCTGAGTCGGCCGCGGCCATGCGCCTGGCGGCATTCGCCCTCGTTCTGTCGGCTGCGGCCGCCTGCGCGCGAGCGCAGGCCGACCTCCCGACCCTCCGAAACAGCGGGATCGACTACCTGAACCTGGAGGACGGGGCCGCCCGCCTCGGCCTCCGGATGGAGCGGTCCATCCCGCAGACGGCCGTGATGCTCAAGGATGGCGCCCGGCCCGTCGCCCGCTTTGCCGACCACAGCCGCGACTCGGACCTGAAGGGGCTTCGCGTCTTCCTGGGCGACCCCGTGGTCGAGCGCGGCGGCAAGTTCTACATCAGCCGCACCGACTATGACAATCGCCTCGTCCCGCGCATGCGCCCCGACCTCTGCGTTCCTCTTCCCCGCCAGCCCCACGTGATCGCGATAGATCCCGGTCACGGGGGGGCCGACGACGGTACCGAGAACAGGACGTTCCATTCCATGGAGAAGACGTACACACTCGACGTGGCCGAGAGGCTGAAGAAGCTCCTCGCTGCGGCGGGCTACGCGGTGGTGCTGACGCGGGAGACGGATGTCGACGTTCCCAAGCAGCTGCGCTCCGAAATCGCGAACCGGGCGGACGCCGACCTCCTTGTCAGCATCCATTTCAACTCCCTTTATCCCAACACGAAGACGACGGGGGTAGAGATCTTGCTCTTTCCGCCAAGGACGCAGCGTTCCACCAACTCATGGAGTCCCGGCCAGAAGAACGACGCCGAGGAGGCCGCTGCGCCCGTCAACGGCTTCAACGCGTGGAACTCGGTGCTCGCCGGCGTCATGCACCGCCGCCTCCTCGATGCGCTGAAGAACGGCGACCGCGGCGAGAAGTTCGAGCACCTGGGCGTGCTCCGCGGGCTCAAGTGCCCCGGCGTGCTGGTCGAGTCGGCCTTCCTGTCGAGCGACGCCGAGGCGCAGCGCCTCGCGACGCCGGTCTACCGCGACACGATCGCGGCGGCGATTCTCGGGGGGATCGAGGACTATGCCGAAGTGATCCGGCGCCTGCATCCGGCGTCGGTCGGTGCGCCAGCCGAGGCGCCGCCCCCGGCGCATGCGCCGGCCCCGGGCGCGCCCCCCCGCTCGGTCCCGAGCCGTCCCTCCACGCTCCCGTGACCCGCGCGCGAAAGGTCACTGCCGGCCACGCCCGCGGCTTCCTGCGGCGGGCGCACCTGATGGATTCCCGGGCGCCCGACATCGGGACCGTCCTCGCGCACCACGGCTACATACAGATCGATCCGATCAACATCTGCGGGCGGATGCACGATCACATCCTTAGAAACCGGGTCCATGGCTACAGCGAGGACGGCCTGATGCGGCACATCCACGGCGAGGGGCCGGCCGGCAGCCTCCCGGCGGAAATGCGGACCGCCTTCGAGCACCACCTGCCCTCGACGGACATCCTGGCCGCGTTTCCGCTCGACGCGTGGCCGCACCTGCTGGCCGCGATGCGCGGCAGGACGAAGAAGCCGAGCCGATGGATGGGCCGCCTCACGCCCCGCGAGAAGGAGTTTGCGGCCCGAATCATGGAGCGGTTCGAAACCGAGGGCGGGCTCGGCCCCGAGGCCTTCGCCGACGAGCGCAGGGGACGCAGGGTGTGGGGTGCAGCGACGCTCGCCAAGGCGACCCTGCAAAAACTCTTCTTCCACGGCAGGCTCCTCATCTCCGGGAGGCAGAACAACCGAAGGCTCTACGACCTTCCGAAGCGGGTGCTTCCGGCGGCGACTCTCGCCGCAGGGGAATCGAGCCCCGCCGACGTCGCCCGGTGGCTGGCGTTGACCCGCCTGCGCCAGCACCGCCTGGTCGCGCTCACAAAGGCCGAGCTTTCCCTGGTCGAGGATCTCGTCCAGGCGATCGAAGTCGACGGGTGCTCGACGCTCCATTGCCTCAGTTCGGACCTCCCTCTTTTTGAGCCGTCGGCGCCCGGCGGCGAGCCGCTGCTTCTCGCTCCCCTGGACCCGATCATCTATGACCGCCGCGTCACGCGCCAGCTCTGGGGTTTCGATTACGCATGGGAGGCCTACATGCCGGCCTCGAAGCGGAAGAGGGGCTACTACGCTCTACCGATCCTCTCAGGCACGGACCTGGTGGGACACGTCGACATGAAGGCGGACCGCGAGAAACGCCGGCTGGGCGTCGTCTCGCGAAAGGTGCGCCGCGGGCACGGGACCGCGCCGGCGATAAGACAGCTGGCCCGATTCCTCGGCCTTGGGCCCCGATAGGGGATCAGAAGGCCCCGGCCGAGATCTGGCCCTCGCCCCTTGCGGGCTCGAACCACTGGGACGGATCGCTGTCGCGCGCGAACTCCGGGCAATCCTCCGCCAGCTTGTTGCGAAGGCGCTCGCGGGCGCGGGCGATCCGGCTCTTCACGGTGCCCACGTTGATCCGCAGGTTCGCGGCGATTTCCTCGTAGGACTGGTCGAGGACGCTGCGCATGGTCAGGATCTTGCGGTGGGAAGGCTCCAGCTTCTCCATGCAGGCCTCGACGGCGTCCACAAACTCGGT